>OLSA01000167.1_pt1 | contig 57378 bp, 57 predicted proteins | sample 1672731 | NCBI WGS metagenome assembly OLSA01 (sample SAMEA3136718, study PRJEB25190) | human gut metagenome | biome: human gut; feature: human-associated habitat; material: faeces | place: Austria | collected 2013
GAGCCTGTACCGACCGCAGAAGCCGAGGAGATTTTGATCAACCGCCTGATCAACAATAACAACAAAGCGATGAATTTCAAAAAGGAAAGGAATGATGAAAATGCAGGGGAACACAACTGAAATCGACGAGCGCAACCTTTTGCGGCTTGATGCGCTACTCTCCCACGGATATGGACTCTCCCCGCAGCTCGTGATGAGATCAAAAGGCCTTTCCATCGAGGCGAAGGCACTTTACTCATATCTGAGCTCATTTGCCGGCGCGGGGGACACGGCTTTCCCATCAACTTCCCGCATTCTCGAAGAGCTTGATATCAGCAAGAACCGTTTCTACAAAATACGCAAGGAATTGATCTCATGGGGCTTCATCTCGATTGAGACCACAGCGACCTCAGCGGGATTGAGAACGGTCTACACGTTGCCGCAGAACCCGATCGCCATCAAGACGGAAATCGACGAGATTGCCAGCCGCCGCAATGAAATCAAGAGCAGCTTGGTGGCGAATCTCCATAACGAGGACACGGTGAGTCATAAGGGGGATTCTGAGTCTGAGCATCTTCAGCAATCAGCAGGTAACGAGCCTTGTCGTCAATCTGAAGCCAAGGCTCAAAACAGGGGCTCCAATCTGAAGCCATGTCTCCAATCTGAAGACGAGGGTTGTCTTCAATCTGGCGACAAGCTATATATAGATACTAATATCAATCCAAAAGTATCAATAGATAGATCCGCCGCCCATCCTTCCGATGATGAAGGTCCAAGCGACTGGAAAGTCACCGAGGGAATGACTGATCCGACTCAACGAGATGACGGCGAGTCGGATCGCGATGCGAATAGACGGGACGCGTTAGATGCGGTGCCTGACGGCACCTATGATCCGCTCCCTACGGTCGCTGATGGATATACCCTTTCAAATTCTGAATTCGAGGCTTTCAACCGTCTCTGTTCCTTGTCCATCAAGACGGTAAGAGGAGCCGTTCGGAACGAGGCAGCAAAACAGTATGCCAAGAGACTCGGGGAAGGATACTCTCCCGCCACCATCGAGAAGGCCTATATCGACTATGCGGAAGCCTATCGGCAGAACAACCCTTCACCGAGGTTTGCGAAGCAACTGTCAGATTGGTTCGTCAAAAGCGATGGTTTCGCGTATTTCGCCAAGAAACCTGTAATTCGAACAACGACAGCCACCAAGGCTACAAGTGGTCAAGATTCGGATCTCAGGGCCGCAACGGAGGCAAAGAACGATCGGCTGACACTTGCCGCGACCGATCCGACCTTCAGGGACCTTGAGGCAGCCGTTTCGAAGGCACGGTCACTCTGGGGACATGCCTGCATGACGTCTGACGTGGAGAACGCAAGCCGCCTCAAGGAGGAGTGGAGCAAGGCAACGGAACGGGCCAACGAGTATTACGAAACCCATTGCACATCAGCGGTCGCGACAGCTTAGACGATCTGAAAACACGGGGGAACGGAAAATTGCCACGTTCCCCCGACCGTACAAGATGCGAAGTGGTAGAATCTTACAAAAGATTTTCCAAGACCCTACCAAAGAAAGGAGAAATCCTATGAGCAGCAATTACCAGCAGAAAAAAAGGACGAATGCCCTAGGCGCTATCGATACAAAGGGCAACATCGTCCTCGAGCAGTTCCAAGACGGCACGGCTCTCCTCTTCCAGCCGGGCAACGTGCAGCCGTTTTGCGTGGCTACAGACTATGACCGCGCGACGGCCTCGTGGTCATACGGAAAATACTTCAGCGATCTCGGATGCGCCCATGAGGCTGCCGACCCTGAGATCATCGCGGACGCCAGCGTCAGATGGGTCAAGGAGGATATCAGGGAAAAGCTCAAAGCGCAGGATATCGCACCGACAGAATTCAACGTGCAGTCCGTCATCATGGGCGATTCAAGGCTTTGGGAACGCCCTCTCGACAGAGATTTTCGAGATAACATGATTGCGAGCGGAAACGACGATCTCGATGCACGCGTTGCCATTCTCAAGGAGAACGGGAACTTCAAGAATGTTGACACCGCAATGCCGGTGGAAAGTCTTGATGATCTGGAACAATACAGGTCTGATCGGCTTACGGATAAGGTCACGTCACTTAAAGACAGTCTTGATGCACAATATAAGGCAGATGAGCGTGGTCGCGTTTTCGACCGTCCATGTCAAGTACTTGACGACGGTGATTTCGACGAACATTAAATAGAAAGGAGACAAAAATGACAAGCCGTGAAATGGTTCAAGATTCCGCCACACGCAATCAGAGAACTCTTGCTGATGCTGTCGTGGCTACAAATCGTTTCAGGGAGCTAGATGCTCGCTTTAAGTCGCACGATGGAATGGACCTCGATCCATCGACACCTGAAATCGAATCAGGATATGAATTCAATCGGCGCTCCATCGAGGATGACCGTGCTGCTGATGACCGAAATTCCATTTCGGATCAAGATATTGATTCACGGCTGTAATATGAATTTCCTGACGTATGGTTTGCAGATCGCATAATCATTGCGTGTTAGTACCGTAGGATGCAAAAGGCATCCAGAAGGGATGATTGATAATGGCAGATTTGGGAGAGGAAGCATTCTCCTCACAAATGAAAGTCGTCGCGACTTTCTTGCGGTTGCTTGAAGAGCTCATGCGTAATAAGCAGCAAGACCTCCGCTATGGCACCAAAACGCAAAGGCGAGGTATCCTTGGTCGAATGAAAGACTTCGTCGGAGGAATCTTCAAGAAAGTCTATGATGGCACATTCGGACGCCTGTCGCGTAATGGAAAAGATTATGGTCAACTTGACCTTAATGATCCGGCTGTTGCAAAGCTCTTTGCGGACACAATGAAGCAAATGGGCATGGATGCGATGCATGAAGATAACAATCTTCTGTTCAGCACTTCCGATGTTGCAAAAATCCTGGCCTTTTCCAAGATGGTTGAACAAGAGCTCGGTAAAAAAATCGAGCACGAAAACGATTCCCCTGAAAAAGAGCAATCTCAGGAGCACGGACAAGACCAGGAAAGGCAAGCTGATGCCCGAGGTTGGTCTGACTATCCCGCAACGCCCGAACAGATTGATCTCACAGCTACCGTTCTGGCAGCCGATGAGGGTGTTTCGATTGATGAAATCAAGAAAGACTTTTCGGAAAACCCGTCAATCGGCGAATTGCAGATTGCTCTTGAAGCAAAAGGCCACGACACTATGGCAATCCAGCCCGATCTGAAGAATTACGCGACACCAGAACAACGAGCACAACTGGACATGCTCAAAGATAAGGGCATCATCGGTGAAAATGAGCTTATGCAGCTTGGTAAGTATCCTTCTCAGGACAAGGCGAGCGAAGTGCTCGAAAACCATGCGGATGCCGTAAAAATGCTCGATTCCGATGAAATCTCAAATCGAGCGGAAGCAATTCGCAGTCACGATGGAATGGATCCAGATTCTCACACCAAACAGGTCGAATCCTGGAAGGAGGATCTTTCCGCGAAAGTCGGAAATGCCTTCGAGGCGTCTCGTGATGCAAATGGCCGACCGAATCTCAACAATTTCGCCCGTCAGTGCAATTTGCGCGGCATTGCCGTGCAGTTCGCCAATGATGGAGAGCTTCTATTCACGGATGCCAACCAGCATCACAAGCAGGTCCGCGCCGACAACCTCGATCCGAAATTCTCCCGTAACAGCGAGGCTTTCAACGGTCAGAAAATGTCGAAACCGTTGAAGCAAAAGCAGGAAGAAATCATTAAGAGCACAGACCAGCGCAATCATGAGCGTTCACATGCCCACGACAGTCAGGATCACGGCGATGCGCATGGCTCCGAGAACAAAGCTAGGTAAGGTAATGCTCCTTGGCGTCCAATAAATCGAAAACTCCGGGCCCAATTCAGGTCGTGGTAGTTCTAATGTTGACCGTTCTTGCCTTCTACTTCGGCAATCGGTTCGGACAAGTCTTTGATTTCAACACCATGGAGATTACCGACGGGGCGCTCGCAATTCGATCGTCGCGGCGCCTGCCGCTATCTCAACGGAATCCGTTCCCATGCTGTATGCAATCGGACTTGCCATTACGGTTCTCATCGTCTGGCTCTATACATTCATGTATGCCGGCAACTATCGTTATGGAGAGGAAGCCGGGTCTGCGAAATGGGGTACCCTAAAAGAAGGAGTCGCCTTCAAGGATCAAACGGATCCGTCCAACAATCTTCTCTTCACGAAAAATTATGGCCTTGCCCTGAAAAAACCGAAGTTCGACCTTGAGCATGATCGAAACCTCAATGTCATGGTCATCGGCGGTTCCGGATCAGGCAAGACCCGTAACTATGTAAAACCTAATCTCATGCAGCTTAATGCAAGCTACTTTCTGACCGATCCGAAAGGAACATCCCTTCCAGAATGCGGATATCTTTTCAGAGACAACGGTTACCGCATTAAAGTGTTCAACACCATCGAATTCAATAAATCGATGCATTACAACCCACTTAAATACGTTAAGACGGACGCAGACATTCTATCTTTCGTCAACTGCCTGATTTCGAATACCAACGGAGATAAACAGTCCGGCGGAGATCCGTTCTGGGAAAATTCGGAACGTCTGCTCTATACCGCGCTCATCGCCTTGCTGAGAGACTGGTTCCCACCGGAAGATTACTCGTTGGACGGATTATTGACGCTTCTTTCCATGGCAGAAGCCAAGGAAAACGATGAGAATTTTAAATCTCCGCTCGACATGATCTTCGATGAGATCGAGACGGGCAAAGTTTACGAAAGAAATCCGTTCTACCAAGGTCCGTCGACCTCAAGCTCCTATGCGGACGCAGAATCAGACCGAATGGCAATCAGCGAGAACACGACCGACGAGTTCACTTGGCAGTCAAGCCTCATGGAACGCAACAATGACGGCCTGTCTCCTGCACGTGAAGGCGGATTGACGTCCGATCAGGATTTCGCATTGGCAAACTATAAGATGTTCAAAGTAGCCGCCGGCAAGACGCTGAAGTCCATCATCATCAGTTGCAACGTGCGCATGGCCCCGATGCGAATCGAGCAGGTGCGCGAACTGTTGAAATACGATGAGATGAATCTTGACGAGATGGGAGATCCCGGACAACGCACTGCCGTTTTCGCCATCATGTCGGATACTGACAAAACTTTCTCATTCCTGCATGCAATCATGATGTGGCAGTCGATTGATATTCTCTGCCGCCGTGCACTCGAGAAATACAACGGCAAGTTGCCGACCATGGTCAATTTCATCTTCGACGAGTTTGCAAATATCGGCACGATTCCCGATATCGAACAGACCATCGCCGTCACCCGTTCCCGAAACATCGGTATCTCGATCATTCTCCAGTCTGTCGCACAGCTAGAAAGCCGCTACGATAAAAAGGCAAAAACGATTATCGATTGTTGCGATACCACTCTCTTCCTTGGCGGCAAGTCGAATTCCACCAACAAGGAAATCTCCGAGATGATCGGCAAGCAGACGATCAATCAGAAAACCTTCGGCGAGACGCGCGGACAGTCCGGTTCAAGCTCGAAAAACATTCAGATCCAAGGTCGCGACTTGATCGACGCCGCTGAGATCGGCAAGATGAATCGCCGCGAGGCAATCCTGCTCATCGCCGGTACAAATCCGCTTAAAGATCTGAAATACCCGGTCGAGCAACACCCTAACTACATCTATCTCGACCCCGGTCGAAACAAGCCGGGTCAGGTCAAAAACCGCTGTCTGTATGATGAGCCATTCGATATCCTGGAATACATGGACGAAATTAGGACAAAAGACGCTACCTACGCGTCATAACTCACGCGTTTGGTATACACTGAACCAGTGCAACCGACACGGGAAAAAGGAAAGGAATTGAATGGGTGGATAAACTTATAAGGATTTTTGCCCAGCCGATAGGTTTCGCCGGTACTGCTTTTGGCATTGCCGGCCTAATCTATCTCGGCATCTCGTTGGCAAGCGGTGGAAGGCGCCAGCCTGAAATCGTTAAAGCCATTGCAATGATCGCAGCTGGTTTTACAGTCGCGGCAGCAATGGCGCTCTATGGCTACACCGGGCATTAAGCTCATGAAATTTAAGAATATTTAAAGAAAGGAATTTAGCGTATGCTCTCTCAAATCATGACCAAAATCTCCGGAGGTGTCACCTTTCTCGGCGGCGTCCTCATCGTTTTCGGTCTTGTCAATCTCGGTATGACAATTAAAGACGGTATGCAAGGCGGTGGCGGCCAGCTCGCCGGCGCCATCGCCATGATCGTCGGCGGAGGTATCGTCATCGCAGCCTCCGTTTTTCTCGGCAGCCTGGACACCAGTTTCGCCGGCTAAAGGAGGAAATGCCCGATGCTTAGCGTTGCAATTCATAAGGATATCGCCGAATATCAACCGAAAGTCATCGGTAAGCTTACCGGCCGTACCCTTATTTCAATCACTGTCGCATTAGGGCTTTCCATCTCTGTCGCCGTCTATATGAATCTCGTTTTGAAGATCGACCCGACCGATCACCTGGAGTTCATCTATGCGGTTTCACTGCCCTGTTGGTGCTGTGGCTTTTGGAAGCCTCACGGGCTGCCATTCGAGCAATTTGCTCTCCTTTGGCTACAGCACCAGCTCTCCGATAATCGACTTTTTTACAAACCGTCAATGTTTAAGAGCGGGTTCGTGAAAACGCCGGATGAGATCACGCAAAGCAGGAAAGGAAAGCTTTATGACAAATCAACCAGAAAGTTCCTTGATGGGACAAACGGGCTCGAAGCCTACAGCCCAAGGGCAGGTCGAGTCATCTATTAACGATACAATCAATTTTATCATGGCTAAGGTTGCCGCTGGCGAAATCGACGCCGCCACGGCAACCGAACTGATTGCCGCCGCCCGCAAGGATTATGAAAGCAACGTTCCGGTGACCACACCTGCCCAGCAGGCCGTGCAGCCTCAACAAACTGCAAATCTCTATCAAGCCAATCCTCAGACTGCATACGCTGTACCTGAGATGGAGCCGGAACAAACTCCTGTTGATTATGGGCAGTTCGCCACCCCGACAAACTATCCACACACGTACGATGTCGAAGATTCCTCCGATGTCGATATGGATGCGCTGAGCGGGATTGCCGGCGATATGCTCGATAAGCGGCCTCGGAAAAAGCTTTCCCGTAAAGAAAGAAAAGCCCAGGCTAAGGAGATGAAAAAACTCCAAAAGGAGTCGAATGCCAAGCTCAAGGCGAACGCAAAGAGCAATAAGTCCATTCAGAAACAGCTAAAAGAGCGTGATAAGGAACTCTCGAAAAAGAATGAATTTGCTCGCTACAAGCGAAAAACCGCAAAAGATGTCACTTCATTCATCGGATACAACCGTATGTATGAAGACGGCATATGTGAGGTCGAGGAGGGAATGTTCTCCTCTTGCGTCTGTTTCGAGGACACTTCTTACCATTCTGTGCGCGAAGATGCCCAGAAAGCTGTATTTACGTCGATCTGCCGTCTCTACGACCAGTTCGGTGCGGACACGCTTGTACAATTCAATATCATCAACACCCCGCTTCTCAAGGAACAGATCGGTCATCGCAAATTCTTCAATCCGAGTAGCCAACTGAATGTAAACGCTGCAAACGACGCCGCCGTCTTCAATGAAATCTTGAACGAGAAGATGCGTCAGGGTGTTTCGAACATCCGGCGTAAGATGTATATCACCTTTTCGGTTTCCGCCGCCACGGTGGACGATGCCGTTCCGAAACTTACCCGTATCGAAAATCAGATCTCGCAGATTCTCGCATCTATCGGCTCAAAGAGCCATGTGCTCGACGGTGCGGAACGACTGGCACTTCTGAATAGTCAGCTCAATCCACTCAAGCCATTTAACTTTGATTATCGACGGGATATCTCCGCCAGAATGGTGCAGACAACAAAGGACTGTATCGCACCGACGACACTCGATTTCAAGCCGGAGGGACTTGCCGACTGCTTCAAGACGGGCGATATGTGGGGGCAGGTTCTTGTTATCAAGAAGCTTGGTTCGGAACTAACCGACCAAGCGCTTTCCGATATCACCGAGCTCCCGATTCCGCTTAACGTCACTTGGTTCGCACAGCCTATGGATAAAGCGGCTGCCGTCGCTTTCACGCGACAGCGTTTGGCCTGGATCGATAAGGAGATCATCGAGGAACAGCGCTCTGCAGTTCAGAAAGGCTATGACTTTTCGATCCTTCCGCAAGAGCTCAAGTACTCTAAAGAGGAAACCGAAGACGTCATCGATAATCTTCAGAATAAAAATCAACGTCTTTATGTTTTCACGGGGCTTTTCTATACATACGCCCCGACTAAGAAGCAACTGGATAACCAGGTGCTTTCCATCTTCGCCGCCGCTCGCCAAAACTCTATCGAGGTCAGCACCTATGAATACCGGCAGCGTCAAGGTTTCAACTCTATCTTGCCGTTAGGTCACAACCACTGCGAGATCTCCCGTATGTCCACAACTGCCGAGGTCTCCATCCTCATGCCATTCGCAACAATGGAACTGGATGATAAGGGCGGTAACTATTACGGCCAGAACAAGCACTCTTCTAACTTGATTTTCTGTAACCGCAAGCTCCTCGCATCACCGATGGGTTTTGTTTGCGGTAAGACTGGCAGCGGCAAGGGCATGGCTGTAAAGACCGAGATGACCGGTACGATTCTCAGCAACCCGACAGATGAAATCTACATCATCGACCGCGCTGGAGAGTATACCGGTATCTCAAACCGTTACGGCGGTGTGACATACAACTTCGCCGTCGATTCGGATACCTATCTGAACCCGTTTGATACCGTTTCCGTTGAAAGCCTCAGCCCGGATGCCCAACTTGCCTTCAAAATCGATGCCATGCTCGCACAGGCCGGCGCCTCGGCAGCCGAAGCAGGACGAGACCTTGGAGAGGAAGACCAGTCGATCATCACGCGTTGCGTACAGGAGGCTTTCTTCGACGCGCGTCAACGCGGCGACCAGCCGCCCCTCCTTGAAGACTTCTACAACAAGCTGCTTGAACAGCCTGAGCCTGAAGCAAAGACCATCGCACTGCGTTACGAGCGTTTTGTCACAGGCGCCCAGTCCTTCTTTAACCATCAGAGCAACGTCGATTTCAAGTCTCGTATCGTGGATTTCAATTTGAAGGACCTGCCGGACTCGATGCTCGTCTTCGGTCTGATCAACGTCTGCGAGGCGGTCCGTAACCGCATGTACTTTAATGCGAAACGCGGGGTGCGTACCTGGCTGTATGTCGAGGAGATGCAGTCGCTCTTCGCCTATCCGACTGTCCTGAACTACTTCTCCCGCTTCTCGAATGAGGGTCGAAAATTCGGACTTTTGCTGACAGGTATCAGTCAGAACGCCGTGTCAATGTTAAAGAACAAGGCTGCTCAAAATCTTGTCCTGAATTCCGACTTTCTGCTTCTGCTCAAGCAGTCTCCGCTCGACCGCGCCGAATGGGTACGCCTGCTTGGTCTTTCCGAACAGGAAGAGGAGTTCATCGACGAATCTGTCGAGCCGGGCGATGGTTTGCTTATCGCCGGCGGTGCGCGTGTCCCGATTCGCGGTAAATTCCCGTCCGGTAACGTACTCTATGATCTCTTCTCGACGAACCCGAATGAGGCTGCCGACAAGAAACGCATGCAGGAATTTGCAGCACGCGAAAAATCCCGCCTTGGATAAAATTAGCTGAAAAGGAAAGGAGCTGACAAGATGAGAGCAGACGATTTCGTCACAGGTGATTCTGCAAGAGGAGCTGGACAAAGCTCTCTTATTGGTACCGAAACAACGAATGCAGTTAATTCCGGTCTTGTCAGCTCTGCTGTTATTGCCGCCAAAAATATGGTTATCGGTGGTACAGAACTTGGCGATGTCGACAAGGTATATCAAGGTAGTAAAACAGCTGCAAAAGGAGCTATCGGTACTGTACGAGTCGGATCGGATCTTGTGAAAGATACCGTTGACACTGCAAGAAATACAGCAAGAGCTGTTAAAGCTGGATCAAATGGTAAAGATCTCGATCTTTCGAATGTAAAATCGAGATCCGCTGGAAACCTCCAAAACGGGCTAAAGAAGGCAGGAAAATTCGCCTATCGTGAAGGAAAACATGCTTTAATTAAAGATTCTGAATTAGAAGATATCGATAGCCTTTATCAGGAAGTTAAAGGCACTGCAAAAGCGGGAATCGGTGCTGCTAAGAAGACGGCTAAGGGAACAGTAAAAGCCGTTAAAACAACTGCCAAAGGAGTCCGTAAAACTGGCTCTACGATCAAATCATTAGCATCAAAACGTAACGTTGCAAAAAAAATGACTGCACAAACGTATCGAAATATGCAGAGGGCAGTTTATAAAACCGCTGAAGCAGCTCGTTCCGCTGCCTCAGCTTTAGGTAGAGCAGCACAAGCAGCCGCTGCTGCAGTTAAAAGCTTTGCAATCGCTGCCGCTCAAGCAGCGCTCGCTGCTTTAGAAGCACTGGCAGCTTTTTTTGCTACACCTGTAGGCATAGTTGTTCTCGTAGTTTTTATGATGCTTTTTCTATTCATAGGCGTGTCAAATAATACTTCAGTAGGCGATTTAACTGGCAACGAAGCGACTGTTGCAAAATTCCTTAAAGAAAAAGGACTTGATAATACTCATGTCGCTGCAATCATGGGTAATATGTACGCTGAAAGTGGCATCGATCCTAAAAGCGGACCACATAAAGGGGACATTGCCTATGGCATATGTCGATGGGACGAAACCAACGGCCCTGGGCGCGGCACAAAATTAAAAAATTATGCGTCATCCATTGGAAAACCTTGGTCCGACCTTCAAGTACAATTGGACTTCTTCTGGGAACATGATATTTGGGATACCTGGCCCAAAGAAACTTTCATGTCAACAAACGATTTAAAGACTGCCACTCGTGAATTCTGCGATAAATGGGAAATTCCCGCTAAAGGTTACGAGCGTTACAACGTTCGCTACGAAGCGGCAGAACGTTATTACAAAGCATTAAATGCATCAGAAAACAGTGGCGACGGCGACCATGGAAATGGCAAGGGTGCACCACAGATTAAAGGTGCAACAGCTAGGCAGCAAGCTGTTGTCAACGCATGTTACTCCACTCCCTCACCTGGTCTCAACTGGTGCGCCGCATGGGTCACGAACGTCTTCAAAAACGCTGGTGTAGGCTACTTTGGCGGCAACGCGTGCGACATGTTCAACGCGTACTGCCATTCGTCCGATCGTAACACACTCAAGGTAGGAATGATCGTCGCAGACAGCTCCCACTTTGGTACAGGCACGCCCGGTTTGCAATATGGGCATGTTGGTATCTATGTCGGCAACAACAAAGTAATGAGTAATGAAGGCTCTATCACTACGAAGTCGCTCCAAGATTTCATCAACTTCTACGGCACCGGTTCTGGCGTCAAGTGGGGCTGGATCGGCGGAATCGATCTCTCAAAATAAAGGAAGGTAACAATGAAAGATATTGTGTTCTACCTAACGGAACATAAAGGAATTTTAAAAATTGTGGCAATTCTTGCCGTAATTTTTGTTCTTTGTTCTGTTGGAATTTCTACATATGTCTCTTCGCGCCCACAGGAAAACATCAAAATCGAAGAGAAAAAGAAGAAGTCAAAACCAGTCAAGGAAAGCAAGGTATCGCTTACAAAAAAACAAAAGAAAACTATTCAGAGCTATGACGAAAAAACGGCTCAATTTGAAGCACTACTGTCTGCAAACGTTTGGGTTACTTATAGCGGTTCAGGGCGTAACATTTATTTCACTGATTCTTCAATCATTATTACAGACCCAAGCGCTGAACCACAGAAAACAGAAAAGCCATTTGTAATTAAAGCCCTGTCAACAGATACAGTTAATGTTGGCGAAATGACCAATTTAACTAGGTATACATGCGCTTATGAAACAACGGGTGAAAAAAGCCATGTTTTAACTGTAGATAAAAACGAGGACGGATCTTATTTCAAAATGTCAATCGATTTGACGGGAAGCGGATCACCAGAGGAATTTTCTCGCACACAGGCTGCAACAACTTTTGAAATTACCGGCGTCAGTGATGAAATGTCTTCGATGCTTAAAGACTCTTGGAATGACATCGAAGATTTTATTCGAGAGCAGTGCGCTCTTTTCTATCCAAATACAGTGAAAGCTGTATCAAATAATACTATCAAAACTGACTTTAATGACATGGTTTATATCTTGTCATTCGATTTAAAAGACTCAAATGATGATCAGATAACAACCATTACCATGGCATACAATTTCGATACACATGAATGCTCGTTAAAATAACAAGGAGGTAAAGCATGGAAAGCATTGAGAACGTTCAGCAATATCAATACCGACAGTCCGGTAATAGAGGTTTAATTCTTTTGCTTCTGATTTTGCCTCTTGCTGTTAGCCTAACTTTTCCCCGAGTAGCTCTTGCTGACGAAACTGCATGGTGGGATCTTCCTGGGCATGTCAGCGATGCTGTATCTGATGCGGTCAGTGATACACAAGAAAATATTGCGGAAGGATTTGCCGGTATATTTTCCTGGTTTGGAGAAACCCTTATCAACTCATCTTTAAACAATATTAAAACAACAACTACAAAATCTATTTTAGGTAAATCGTTCGAAAACCTTTTAGGAAAAAAGACAGGTGGACTGTATTTAATTGTCACAACCGTCCATCGCGATTTTGTTACACCAATTGCTGCATCAATTCTAAGCTTGGTAATGTTGATCCAATTAGTGAAAATATCTCAAAGGATCGACGGCACAGCAACTATCCCGGCTATTAAAGACATTATTTTCTTGGTTGTTTATGCAACGATTTTTATTTGGCTTATCAAGAATTCCGTCGACATTTGCGCAGCGGTCTATGATATGTTCAATAAAATCATCAACGGCATCACACAAGTCAAGATTGACGATATCGAATCAATAACTGTAGCAAGCTCAGTTAGCACAGACCTTGGAAAAAGCGGAACCATGTTTGTGATCGGTCTTCTGATGTTCTTAGCATCCTGGGTGATTAAAGGCGCAGTTTCGATTATGTGTTATATGCGAGCCCTTCAGCTTTACGTCTATACAGCATTTTCGCCGATTCCCTTTGCATTGCTTGGTTTTGATGAGACAAAAAGCTATGGAATAAGTTTCTGCAAGAATTATCTTGCAATCGCTTTGTCAGGAGCAATCATCATGCTCGCTTTGTCCGCATTCCCGTCTTTGCTTAATTTCTCCGGCGGCGAAATTAAGGGAATTGGCGGAGATCTCTGGGGATCACTCTGCGCGATTATCGCTATGACCATGGTTATTGTTAAGTCTGGCAGTATTGCCCGTGACGTTCTTGGTGGATAACTATTAAACAGTAAAAGGAGGTGCAGCGCTATGAATGATGAAGATGAAAAACATGAGGAAGCCTGGTGGGGTAATCTCGAAACTCTTAATCCCGACCAAGTACAGTCTGATTACACCTATGTAGATGAGGATAATCGGCGTAAAAAGTTCATCATTATTGCACCCGCTATCGGAATCGTTCTAGTGCTGCTCCTTGGCGGATTTGCTGCTTTTACTGTCATTTCAAGTAATAAAGGTAACGACTCAGATATAAAGAAAGAACAAACGCAGACCCAGAAGAAAGAGACCTCGACTGAGAATGCAAAGAAGAAAAAATCCACTGAAAAGAGTGCTGTCTCCGTCATGGTGACAGCTGACGGAGCTGCTGAGGATTCTAAGGCTTCCGTTTCGGTTTCCGAAAAGGGTAAGAACGGAAAGATTGTTGTCAAAGATATTTCCGTTGCAGTCAACGACGAAGTCAAGATCTGTACTCTGCCGAAAGGCAAGTATTTGCTGACCGTTGAGTCGGCACCGGACGGTTATGATAAACCAGCAAAAAGCACCAGTTTCACCGTCAAAGGTGACGGGAAAAAGGTGTCAGCTTTCGCTTTTTTAGCCAAACATGTCGATAAGACTGCCAAGAGCGGTGAGTCTGAAGATAATGCCGAAGCGACTCCGGCAGACGGGGCTTCGCAAAACCAGGACGCTTCTTCTGACGGTCAAAATCAGAACAATCAGGCAGAAAATTCTTCTGCCGATATGAATCGCGGTGCTTCCGCTCCATCGTCTGGCAACGGACAGCCCTCTTCTACTTCAACGCCGACAACCACGAAGACTATCCATCATCCTGCCGAGACGATTAGGATCGCGATCTGCGACACATGCGGGGCGGATATCACCGATGATATCGAAGGCCACAAGAAGTCAACCGGTCATCCGTGGTACCACTACGATGCGAAAGTGGTCAAAGATGCTTGGGACGAAACGGTGACCGTGAACTAGATGAAATTCGCAAGCGCTTGCGAATTTGAAAGAAAAAACAGGGCACCCGACAGAGGTGCCCTTTTCCGGTATCGAATGGTAGAATCTTACCAAGCATCAAGACGCAAGGAGGTACCCCGTATGAACGAAATGCAAGCCCACGGCCTTTTAATCCCCGTCGGATCGAAGCCGTTCGAGGTTTGGATCGATAAGAATAACTCGCTGGCCGAACTGCAGGACCTCGTCAACGGCAACGTTGATGTACTGAGCGTCCTTGGTAATGGGGTTGACCTGTGGGTCAATGAAGAAGGTTTAATCAACGGCAGCAAGCCCAATCGCGCCATCTATGCGACGAAGCATATGGAGGAAGTCGGATATCTCGACCAGCTGACGTTTGGTCATCCGGTCAAGGAAGGGGAGCTCTATTCGCTAATCTGCGGTGATTTCGTCGCATTCAGTGTCGACGAGGAAGGCGAAATCGCAAGCCTTCCTCAGGAGACGATCGACAAGCTGAAAGAGACCTTTGCGGACCCGTCCACCGGTTACAAAGAGTATATTCATATTAAGTACGGCATCGAACCGGATCGATATCAGCTTCAGAATGAGCACGCCGCCGGCGACAAGCATGAGAAATCTACGAAGTCTCTCGCCGAAGTCGCTACAGAAGCCAGGGAGAGTTCATTAGTACTCAGCCAGGACGAGGGCAACCACGACGACAGCGGTAGCGATATCGGCAATTCGCGTCCAATCGACCACGAGTATCCGATCAGCCACTAACCAGAACTGTATGAATCGTTTTAAAGAAACAAGGCGGTGAAACGATGGAATCCAACAAAGTCAAAGGTCTGATCTTTCCTGTCGGTGGGGAGGCGCAGGCCTTTCTCGCCGACAGGGACAGACCATATCGAGACATCCGCGAGGCAGTCCAAGGCGAATATGACGAACTCGGTGCCACGTTCGCCGATGTGGATATCTATGTGAATGCCGCCGGTGCAGACAGTTTGCTGCCAAACCGCGCCATCAACCCCGATGCCTTCATGGATGACTCGGGCTTCCTGTCTGAAAAGAGCCTCATCGTCGGAACAAACGACGGCAAGCCCTTCTCTCTCATTTTCGGCAACATCGTCGCCCTCTCACGTGATGAAACCGGTGAGCTTATCGACATGCCCGCCGATATCGAGACGGAACTGAAAGAGTCACTTAGCGATCCCCTGGACGGATATGATTTACGGTTTCGAGAGGCCTTCGGCAGATATCAGAACTGGGACTTAAGCCAAGCCCAGGCCGCCAAGATCGCCGGCTTGAGCCAACAGGCATTCTCATATCATGTGAACAAGATCACGAATGCACAGGATACCCGAGGAAGGGGATTGAAACCCCTTCCCAAGGGATTCGACCGTCTCTACAGCGAGTATAAGAACGGAGACATCTCGGCAAGATCCGCCGCGTCGAAGCTCGGCATCACGCATCCGACGTTTCTCAAATATGTCAAGGAATGCGATGTCCGCCTGCATAAGGACGACCTCGTGCAAACCCACAATCCGCGGGGACTCACGGAACGCCGTGCAGCGGCCACGGATGCGTCAAGGAATCTGAGCCATGACCAGGACGCACCTGATTCGCCATTACGGGACAGATAGACGGCACAAACACGGGGACTCGCCGCTTCGGTGAGCCCCCGTGCCCTTCTACACGATACCTTTTGCAGATGACGTGCCGTATCCGTCATCGATATATAGGCGAAACGCAGCCAAAGTGGTAGAATCTTACAAAACACGCCGCCGGAACGGAGGGTAACATGCAAACCGGAACGAAGAAGACCCCTGATCGCTTCCAGAACTACTTCTGCCCTGCCGCAGCCAACGATATCGTGCACCATGCCTACGCATGGATCGTCAAAGAACCGAACATGCAGCCGAAATTCCTCTACTGCCGCGCTATCGACGATCCGGCCAACGACCGCGGATGGAATATCATCGCAGAGGTCTGGGAACGCGATGTTCTCGGCGGATGGGGCATCTCCTCTTCCACCATACATCCCGAATTTGAAGATACCTCCGACGGATATGCACTTGCCGAGAGTATGCCCGGAACGGCAGCATCACTGCCTTACCAGGTATTCCGAGAAGTGGTCAATGAACATGACACGAATTACCTGATCGCTCTCGCCATTGCTATCGATGCCCTGCCGAAAGATTCCACTTACGACAAGGCATCTGAAACCATCCGTGCAAACGCCGACATCGATATCGCCGAGCGCCGCAAGAGTGTCCTTCCCGACCAAGCCGGCCTCGCTGCCAAAAAGGCGTCCTGTATCGAGTCGCTTGCGCACATCGGCGGCAATGCGCCCGTTTGCGGACAGGATGAAATCGCCCGGTAAAGGAGAACCGATATGAGTGAAATCAAGACGAAAATCAGTACCTACAACGACGTCGTCGACCTGTTCGGCGAAGAGAAAGCTGCCGATATGCTAAGCGAGGCGCTTGACTGGTCGACAATCGATCCGAAAAACGATAAGAAGAATATCATGGAGCGCAAGCCACTCCTCCTCGATCCGTATATGACATACGAGGGCGAGGATTACTGCAAGCATATCGTCGCTGGATTCCTCGGTGACCGCGACCTCGACTGGGCGAGCGGATATATCGACGAGGAGAAAATCAAGAACGGACAGGTAATGCCGGCCGACCTCAAGTCGGCACTCTCTATGGCACTCGACAACGAGCTGTCTACATCCTGGGCCTATCTGGATGCCCTTTCCTCCCAGTGCGCGGAAATCTTCAATAAATTTGCCGGATATATCGAATCTGCCGGCCTTGCCAGCGGGGTCCTCGTGCCCGGAGAGTATGAGTTGGATTCCAATGCGCTGAACGCGGATGTCTCCGAGAGATTCAATATCCAGTATGGATTCCAATGCGACCAGATGATCGATGCCATGCAGTTCGATATGACGCTCATTCTGACTGAGAAGGTCGACAGCATGGACGGATACAGGCTGATCCAGAGCGTATGCGACTGGCGCGAAGAAAACCTCGAGGTTATCGAGGACGCAGAGAACAATTTAGATTATGGCAAAGTGCCCAGCTACGTGGCTTACGAACGTCCGGCGGATATCGGTACGACAATCATCGATGAGCTGTGCGCATCGCAGGGCACCGCCGTCGAGAAACTGGTGAACTATCCGACCACTAAATTCGAACGCACCATGCGGGACGAGCTTTTCGAGGCATTGGCGGTAAACGAGACGACTATTTCCCTTATGGCTAAAGTCCCCTCTTCCGTCTTCCTCGATGCCGTGGCATGCATGGACTCACGCTATATGAGCGGACACACAGTCGATACCGGCCATGCTTTTATCGTCTCCCCGGGAACATACGAACCGTATATCGGTATCCACGATCCCGTCTACGGCGCGGGTTATATGATGGTCGACCTCGATAAACCATTTGAAATCCCGATGAACCGTATCTGGATCGCCATGGATGACTACAGTGGCCCTGAGACCAAGGAGGGTCTGCGCGGAATGTACCACAGCCCCCAAGATGTCAGTGCCTTCAGCGACCCTTTCTGTGGTTCCGTCAGCGTCACGCCGACTCGCGATGAGAAACAGGAACCTGCAAAGAGCGGTCTAGAAGCCAAGCGCGATGCATGTGCCATAAGCGCAGCTCATCTCGACAGCCCAAACACGGAAATCCCCGATGGCAAGAATATGGAAAGGGAGTAGCCGATTATGGAATACAAAGACATCAAGACTGCAGATGAACTCGAAAGCTGGTATGCGGAGAAGGAAGATATCCTCGAGGGTCATGTCCGCGATTATGCCGTACCATTCGGCAACGTATACCACCTGGATTCCCCAGGCTACGTTTCAGAAGAACGTTGGTGCGATACCCTTCCTTCTGACCGGGAACGCTCGACCTTCATGGCCTTGCAGAACGGTGTGTCGACCAAGGAGATCATTGAACATAAGGATGAGTTCGGCTGGATCGACCGCATGGCGATGTCGTCTGTCGCCGATGATTACGCCGAGTGCTACATGACACAGGCAGGTCCGGATTACCTGGATGAACAGGAAATCATGAACGTGCGCGAACAGTATCCTGAGCTTATCGACTCTAACGGAGAGATCGTCTGGAACGATCCCGATTTCATGAAGCGCGGAGTCACGTTCGATGTGGAAAATTTTGGGGAGAAATATAAGCTCGAGCTCGTCTGCGACAGTTATCTCGATAACGGCAGCCTCTATGTCGGCGCTTACGACGTCACGCCGGAAAGCGATAATTTCGGAGAGCGCTGGGCAGATATCTCCGTCAACCTAAACAATCCATGCCAGAACGACAGGACTGTTTTCCTCGACATGAACAACCTGTATAACCCGGCAATCATCGAGGCTATCTATGGGCTCGGAACCGTGGAAGGCATCGTCTCCCATTCCGGTTTCTGCTCCTATCCGGCATTCACGTTTGACGCCGATGTGATCTCCCAGATGCGCAACACGCAAGAATTCATGGATGCGAATACCCCCGACGACTATAAGCTGGTCGCCGTGAAGGTAGGCTATAACTTCGCGCTCGTTCCGAAGATCGAGCTCTCCGGTATCGAGACGAACGCCACCGAGACCATCGTCGATATTTCCGGTAAACAGTATGGCCTTCTCGCCGGCAGGACCTTCGAGGATTCGCAGAAACTCGATGCCGTCCTCGATACGTTTCCGGAGTACGCGATTAAGGACTACAAGGTACCAAATAAAATCAGTGTATTCATCATGCCTGTCCAGATGTACTGGAAGGATGACCCATCTGAGATTATCGAGACGAATTTCAGTTTCGAGGACACCTGCGGTCTTGCCATCGACGATAGCGTTACGTTCTCCGGCTATACCCAGAATGAACTCGTGGACATGATCGGCAGGGAAGACAACGGGGAAGACTTCGTCATCACCGGTGTGGGCGCCGGGCACTATGTCGGCACCTGCAAAAAGGAACCGTCTAAAAACAAGAGCGTTTCCGAAAAAACCTGCAATGCAAGAGAGTCGTCGGGGCGCCTCGATGCGGATCGAAACGTCGACAGGAACGATATTGCAAAAGACAAGGAGGTAAAGTAGCCATGAGCAGCAACAAACCCAACCGCGTCTACCTCGATACGGAGACCACCGGCCTGCATCCCGAGGAGGGCGACGAAATCCTGTCGCTTACTATCGTAGATTCCAACGGACGACTTCTCTTCGATGAGAGGTTCAAGCCGAAACACAAAAAGGAGTGGCCGGAAGCCCAGGCGGTGAACCACATTTCCCCGGATGACGTGGAACACCTGACCACTATCGATGCCTATATGGAACAAATCTGCCGCATTCTCGACCGTATCGCCGACGAGATTGTTGGCTACAACGTAGCCTTCGATATCGGTTTCCTGAAGGCCGCCGGTACCACCATCAACCCCGATGCCGTAATCATCGACACCATGCAAGAATTCATGGATGCCTTCGGTAACTCAAATACGGGACATAGATACCAACCACTCTCCATGGCAGCTGAACGTCTCGGCTACAACTGGACGAGCGCCCCGCATGGCTCGCTTTCCGACACTCTCGCCTGCCTTGCCGCACAGAAATGCGTCGACGACCATAACTGGTGCGTGGAAAACCTTGAGCTTACCGAAGATGCTATCATGAACGCCAAGCCGATTGAGAACGGTTCAGAGGGGCTTCCAAAAGACTGCTGGGACCTCAACCCCGGAGGCCGCCCGTTTGCCGTCACGGAGCCGATTCTCCATCGGCTCCAGAGCTCTGCGAAACTCTGCGCACGAGCCGGTACCATCACCCAGTTCACGCGCATGACCGTCAACCAGTGGTTCGACAAAGCGGAACGGTCCCAGCGAAGCCCGTTCGGCCGGTCTGTAGATATCGGACGCGCGGCAAGTGCCTTGAACAGCCAGCATGAGCATGCTGAAGTTCCACAGGACCTTATAAAATAAGTAAAGGAGAATCAAGATGGACGACTATAAGAAGATCCCGTTCGATGATCCGGACCTCTGTGTACCGGACCTCGATGATTTCGACCAGATGAAGGAATTCTTCCTTGATTGCGCGGCGGAGTATTTCCGCTACCTGTCATCGGATGATATGGAAAAGATGCTCACCGCGCTCGGGGAACGCATCGACGTGGTCGCGACACCGACAGATGATGTATTTATCTCCGTAAGCCCGGACGCCGTACTGAGGCAATATCCAGATATCACGATCGACGAAGCTATTCAGATCCGCGATAACGCATGTGAAAACATCTGGGAGTCCGGTGGACAGTCCGATCTCGATGAAATCGTCTGGGACCAAATCGGTGCGGAATATAAAAGTATCAAGTCCGATTCCCACCGTGGACTTTCCGATGTAAAGGACGCAAAAGCGAAGCAGGCCGTCCACGTGAATGACGATCGCGAAAACGATGCGGTTGCACTAGACGTGCAGGAAAAATAGAACTTGACGTCGAGCTACAGGGGAGGAACGATATGGATGGCTATACGCTTAACGCTGCGCGAACGATTCGCGAATACGAATCCTCGATCCAGCGCCCGAAAGCGGAAAGAACGATCAACGACTCGATTCTCTCCGCTTTGCTCAGAGGAGACGAATTGCCTGAAATGGACGTCAAGGCAATCAGGCAATATGGGATACAGTGTTCGGAATATCTGGATTTCGGTTACGATGTCGATGCAAGCCTGAGCGGCATGCTGTCACCGCACGCCGTTCTGGAACCCCGACCCAACACACCGTATGTATTCAGGAGAGCCGGATTCGACAATCTGCCCTTCATCTATACGCAAAGACATCTCAGGAATGCAATCGCCCCAAAAGAGGCTGACAACCATCAGCATGGGCTTACTATCGAGCAAATCAAATCGCTTCCGGAAAAGCTCGAAGAGCCGGTAGTCGTTTTCGACCAGCCGAACTATACGGTAAACGGTAGATCGTTTGAGGGCAAAGGCGTCGCCGCCGTACTCGATATGTACGACCCTGACGGCGTCCCGGTCATCGCATACTTTTTCCCAAACGGATATGGAACCAAGACGAACGATAACGGCTGCAGCAACGTGATAGCCAGCCTTTACAGACGTGACAACTTCACTTCATATCTCGCCCGTGCTGCAAACGAGGAAAAGATCCTGTATATCGATTCTGAGAAATATGAACAAATGGAAAAAGAGCTACCCCGCTATGGTGGGACACGATTCCCTCCGGCGCTTGCAGCTCTTTCAATGGATATTATAATACCTTCATCCTATATTTGCAAGATGAAAGCGGAGATAAATCCGAAGCTGTCCGATTGCGAAAGGGAACATAATTCCCTTAACCGCACCATGCATATCAAAGTCGCGGACAGTAGGCGAAACAGGCTCGCGCAAGATAGGGATAAACCGCGCAACATCACTCCCAGATACGACGATGACAGCCACGACTCGCAGTAAGCCCACTGAATAGGAGGATTTAAAATGAACACACTCGGTCTGGTAAATGTATTGAACAACGATGGAAACGTATTGATCGATGTGGCACAGATGGCCGACAGCCATATCCAGAACGCCGCTATCCACAATGCACTGGCTGAATGGAACGAAACGGACGATCCGTTCTCGCCTGAAACGACGCAAAGGCTGATCGGTAAACTCAAAGGCGAGATGCCGTCGCTTATCGCATGGCTGTCGGAAGGGAACTATCCAAAGAGCAGCCTGGTGCCGGAACTGCTGGCTTATGTGAAGATGCCCCATCCGCTCCAGGTCTATAAGAACCTCGATCTGGATATCACTATCGAAGATTCCGAAAAAGAGCCTGCATTCGATGTAAAGCTCTCCTATGCGGGCAACGCGGAACATTTCAAATACGCCCACCTGCCCGTTGAAACAGATAAGACATCTGTCGTATTGAGCATCATCGACGCGCATGATGGGCTGCGACCGACAACCGATCCACAGCATCCCGGTTACGCTGAAGCAGTCGAAACGAACTATTCAAAACTCACGAACCTCATCGGGGAAGACGGAATCGACTCGATCAGGGACTTCCATGAGGGCGTAGAGACCGGCAAGTATTTCTCGGATATGGAATTTGACCTAAAAGACCCGAATCCCTCCGCGAAACATATTCTAGAGTGCCTTGGATCCCTGGAGAAACCCGTTCAGAAAGCGATGGATAATTTCGCACGGGTAACCACTTTCCGCAATCTCGCGGAAAAGAACCTCCTGCGCGAAGCGACCCTGTTTACCTCCGGTATGCTAGAGGAAAAGAACGGTCGCCTGATCGTCCCGCAAGGATATAGGCCCGGAATGTCGAGTGAGGAATATCAGGCATGGCATCCATCGGCGAGGGGAAACACCGCCATCTCCGTGGATACGGCGATCTCGGCAAAGCAGCTCGGAAGGCTGGAAGCGATTGCAGCATCCCAGAAGCCACAGCAGATCGTCATGGATGTCCTCTTCCTCGACCCAGGTGATCACCTGTCTCAAAAATCGGATCCCCGAGACCCGATGGACGCGGCGTTTGTCGATGAAAGCCACGTCGCGGTGCCGATCAGCCCGGAATTCGCGTCAACCGTGGCTTCGGATATGAAAGACTCAATCGATGCAAACCTGGCCGGCAAGCGCACGAAATGCGACATCTCCAAATGGCACTCGCTCGGGAAACAGGCTCGCGACATGTTCGCTGAGAACAGTAAACATGACCGCTCTCTCGCTGCCGTCAGGGATGCCAAGACGGCCGTTGCTGACAAGATCAACGAAGGACATCAAGCTAGTTCCGTGCACGATAATCCGAGTCATTAAAGATCAAGACCGAACAAATTTTTGATTGAAAGGACCTTCCATGTATCCCGGTCAGCATATGTCCATCGAGGATAACATTTTCTATGCAAAGCGAAATATCGTTGACAGTATTTGGAAAGAAGCAAATATCGAGGGAATCGATATCACGTTCCCTGCTACAAAAGCGGTTTTCGAAGGTGCTAAAATTGCTAACCTAACGCAAGACCAAACAACTGTAATTAACAATCTAAAACATGGATGGCAATTCATATTTGATTTTATTGATGCGCCTATCGATTTGTCATATGTACGGCAGGTACATCAACTCGTTAGCAACAATCTTGTTCCCGATTCTGGACAACTGCGATATTTTGATGTGTATATTGGCGGAACAAGCTGGCAACCGGAAATACCAGACTTCGACACTGCAAAAGCCGCTATCGAGAAAATTGCGAATATGGAACCTGGGAGAGAACGCGCGCTTAAGATGTTCGGTTATCTTTGTCGCTCCCAACTTTTTAGTGATGGAAATAAGCGAACAGCGCAACTCATAGCAAATAAAATGCTGATTGCTGACGGCTGTGGCATCTTGGCGATTCCGAAAGAGCAAATTAACAATTTTGAGACTCTGCTACTCGACTTTTATGAAACAAACAAACCGGATAAATTCTTTTCTTTTTTAACTAAAGAAGCTATCTATGGACTCGATCGTACCGTACCATCTTCACAGAACTTAAAAGTCAAGTGTAAAGCTGCCACACTTGGAAGCAACGCGTTGAAAACAAGAAGCAATACTGTGGGCATTAGCAAGACACAAAACGCTGACCGTACAGCGCACACCGAGCATATTGAATGAATGTTATGGACATGGTATAATAATATTACGGAGGTAAAAATACTATGTCTACAATCGCTGAGGCTGAAAAAGCTGTTGAATTCAATGTCTTCTATGCAAAAAGAAATGTTGTGGATAGCATCTGGAAAGAGGCAATCATTGAAGGTGTCAATATCACATACCCGCAAGCAAAAGTAATCGTTGAGTACAACCAAACCGTTGAAGGATTGACTGTCACCGGAACAATTACCGTCTACAATCTTAAACTTGCTTGGAATTATCTCTTTGAGCATTTAAACTCACTTGTAGATTTTGAGTTTGTTGCCAAAATAAATTCCATTTTGGGTGCATCGCTTGTTCATAACGCTGGATGTATTCGTAACATACCAGTAGGTATCAGTGGGACCGCCTGGCAACCGGAGATGCCGGACTTCGATACTGCAAAAGCCGCTATCGAGAAAATTGCGAATATGGAACCTGGGAGAGAAAGGGCACTTAAGATGTTCGGTTATCTTTGTCGCTCCCAACTTTTTAGTGATGGGAATAAGCGAACGGCGCAACTCATAGCAAACAAGATGTTGATCGCTGACGGGCGCGGAATCTTGGCGATTCCACCAGAGTGTAAACATGACTTCGGTCAAAAGCTCAAGCGCTTCTATGAGACAGCGGATGATTCTGAATTACAGAAATTTTTAATTGAAACATCAATCTACAATTAAGAGAAGCAGGAAACTGATTTCAGTCGGCTTCCTGCTTTCTTTTACGGTTAGACGAGTTTTACTTAATCAAAGTATATGATATAATATACTTTGAAAGCAGGTGATAAGATGCGTACTATCGACGCTATGAAAAAACTTGCCCGCAATGATGGGCGATTTACTCATGTTTACACTAAAAAGGAGCTGTCAGAACTTTTTAATGAAACCGGCAGCAAATTGAATGGAACATTGAAGTCACTTATTAAAGAAAACATTTTGAATCGTGCATACCATAATGTATACGTTTTTCGCTTTTCTCAATACGGAGGACTCGGTACTTTAGATTTGATTGGTAAGAAAATCCGACCAAATGACTCCTTCTATGAAAGCCTTGAGTCCTCTGCTTCAGCATGGAGCCTCATTTCACAGATCCCCACGGTCGTAACCTATATGACCACAGGAAAGTCAAAATGGTATAACACGGGTTACGGAAGCATCGATTTCGTTCATTACAGCAAAACAGATGAGAAACCAAGAACCATCGATAGGTCGTCGATGGGAAGGGTTCCGCTTGCAGACAAACTTCAAACATATCGGGACTTACAAAAAACAAAACGTTCCCTTGATCTTTTAAGAGAGCAATACGACAAAGACCATGGCTGTCGCGACGGAAATATCCAATATTATCCTTGCGAAGACGACGATACTTGGGATTTTCTTGATAAGCAGGAAGATGTACTCTAGTGTGCATCTTCCTATTATTTTTTTGGAGTCATTATGCTTTACGTTTCCTCTCTTCCCCAAGTCAGAGATTTTGCTCAACAAGAAGCTTTCAGAATTGATTCTTCATCTCTCATTCCTTTTATTGAAAAAGAACTCCTTCATATAGACTTGCTCAATTCCTTTGTTCCCCAGATGCAGAATACATCCCTTGTATTTCAAGGTGGAACCGCGCTTCGTCTTTGTTATGGTGCTCCACGATATAGTGAAGATTACGCCAGGCGCCAAAAGCTCTTTCTAACGAACGAACAGATCGGCAAATAGATTCCTTTGACAAAACTGAGCATTAAAACGTTATCGTTGTGAGAGTCTTTTAGAAAGGAAAGCAATAATGGAATTGATTCTTGCCGAGAAGCCTAGCGCTACACGAAATTTTGCAAAAGCATTGGGTGGAAAAACCGGTAATTATGCCGGAACTGAATATAAAATTACCAATCTGCGCGGACACGTTATGGGGCTGTTGCCTCCCGATAAACAGGTTCCTACTGAAAAGGTCGAGTTCTATAAGAGTTGGGATCTTGAAAATCTGCCGTGGAATCTCAACGATTTTGCATGGAAGAAGGGGATCCTAAGCGGATGTAAGGACATCATTTCCGGTCTTAAAGATGAGCTGAAAGAGGCCGATTGCGTCGTGATCGCAACGGATGTCGACCCGTCCGGTGAGGGCGAACTGCTCGCCTGGGAGGCTTTGGAGAAATGCGGTTGGAGAGGTCCGACCAAGCGTATGTACTTTGCCGACGAGGCGCCGGCAAGCGTGCAGAAGGCATTCAGGGAACGCAAGACCCTTCCATCTATGAACAAGGACGGCGACTATGTGAAGGCAGTCGTCCGTGAGCGCTGGGATCTCGCGAGCATGCAGTTCACCCGTGCGGCAACACTCGTAGCGCGAAAAAAGGGGTTCCGAACGGTCGTACGCCAGGGCCGGTTGAAATCGGTCATGGTCAAACTGACCGGCGACCAGTTGAAAGCCTATAACGAATATGCCCGCAAGCCGTTTTACGAGGCGCGTTTCAAAGATGAGAACGGCAATATCTTTGCCAGAAAGACCGACGACCCCGAAGATATCCGGTTCGATAGCCCCGATCAGGTAGATCTTTCGCAGTTGCACGACAGCGCTCTCGTAGAGGATTCCAGGGGGAAGAAACACACTGCCCCCGGAAAACTCCTCGACCTCGCCGGCCTGTCCGCTATCCTCGCGAAGCAGGGGTTCAAGCCGGCAAATGTCCTGAAGACATATCAGGAGATGTACGAAAACCAGATCGTAAGCTACCCGCGTACCGAGGATAAGGAGGTCACGCCGGAACAATTCGGCGAATTGCTTCCGCTTGTCGATAAGATTGCCAGCGTGGTCGGTGTGGATACGTCTCTGCTCTCCCATCGCGCCGCAAGGAAGACACATGTCAAGGAAGGCGGGGCGCACGGCGCGAACAGACCGGGAATCAATGTTCCCGAATCCCTTGCCGAGCTTGAAAATGGTTACGGAAAAATCGGTTCCGCGATCTATTCCGTACTTGCCAAGAACTATCTAGCGATGCTCGCTGAAGATTATGAATATGAGCTGATCAAAGGCCATGTAAGGGACTTTCCCGAATATGTCGGGCAGACCCAGATCCCAATCAAACCAGGGTTCAAGGCGATTTTCGATTCGGACTCCTCTTCTACCGAGAAATCGGAAGGGGAGGAGGCGGAGAACGCCTGCGAGTTCGGTAAGGTCGCCTCCCCGTATGTGCACGAAGGAGCCAACAAACGCCCGCAAAAACCGACAATGAAATGGCTTACGAAGAAGCTCGAGAAATATAACGTCGGTACCGGCGCCACCAGGACGAGCACGCTTGCGGAAATCACCGCCAATGAGGAACGCGCCCTCATGAAGGAAAACAAGGGCGCACTCACCATGACGAAGTGCGGCGAGGTGTCTTACGCCTTGCTGGCGAATTGCCAAATCGCCTCACCGGAAGTCACCGAGAAGCTGTTTGAATCCATGAACGAGGTGGGACGGTTTTCACGCAAACCGTCCGATGTCATCAATACCGTCACTGATATGGTCGTGCACGATATGAAGGCAATGCAGGATAACATCGGTGCATTGGACGGTATGAAACTAGGCGACGGAAACGCGATCGTCATCGGCAAGTGCCCGAAATGCGGCAAGGACCTCTATGCGACGAAAAATCAGTTCCGCTGCGCCGGAGTGCATTTCAAGAAGACAGGCGAGAAAGATGGGAAAGCCGTCTTCGCCCAGGACGGAACCTGCGACTTTTCCATCTACCGTTTTGTCGGACCAAAGGATAAGCCGAAGAAGCTCACCGACAAGAATGGCAGGGAAATCGCCGAAAAAGGAAAGACATCGCTCATCAAGGGAATCAAGAAGAAAAGCGGGGATGGAACCTATGACGCGTATCTCACGTTGAATCGCGAGACATGGTCGCTTGATATGAAATTCCCCGAGTTCAAGGGAAAGAAACACAAAGGTTAGTTCGGGGCTAGAATTATCTACAAAGCGGGATTATCGTCCCGTTCTCACTGCAGCCGACTGGACGCTCGATGACCAGAAGGCCGTGGCCGAGGACATCGAGAAAAAGGGCAACTCGAGCGAACTCTATTCCAAGGCGAAGGACGCCATGGATGCGGGGACGACGTGGTCGATGCAGTTGACCGACGGAAGTACACTGACCTACAAGATTATTGGCATCGAGCATGATGATCTCTCGGACGGTTCCGGCAAGGCAGGCCTGACGTTCCTCACCACCTCGACGAATATCGGCACTGGCATGAACGCGACTGCAACCAATGTCGGCGGCTGGGAGAAGTCCGAACTCCGCGCGAAGATGAACGCCGGCGAGATCTGGAATCTGATGCCGTCTGAATTCCAGTCGAAGGTTAAATCCGTCGAGAAGCTCTCGAACAACGTCGGGGGCGGTGATGAGAACAAAAATGCCGCCGTGACGGCAACCTCGGACAGACTGTTCCTGCTCAGCTATTCCGAGATCGTCCCCACCTCTTGCTCACGGTGGGCATCCGACTATCCCTGGACTTCTACCGAGGGAACCCAGTACGAGGCCTTCAAGGGCAAGGTGACGAATAACTGTGGCGCCAACCCTGTCATCGCCTTTGGCGACCATTGGTGGATGCGTTCGTTTTTTCCGCCCAACTCTGCGCTCTTCATCAGTGTCGGTAGTCTCGGCGATCCGTCGGAAGCTGATCCCGCGTCGGGTTGGGGTTGCGTCTGTCTCGCTTGGTGCTTCTAATCTAAATGGGCGGCGTTGGCTTCCGTGATCGGTTTGATACAATTGACCACAATGCAGTCAGTAAATGATGTCGGAGATGAAACCCGAGATCGATAGAAAGGAATTTCATTATGGAAGAAAAGACCGAAGCCGTTAAGAGCGAGGAAACTACGGTTGGTTTGACTATGAACTATAACCCGTTTTCGTTCATTTCCTGCCAGGAGGACGCCTTGGTGCTGGCAGGGTGCATCTCACATGGCTTGGATGCAGATGTCATCAAGAAAAGCGGGGATCTTTTCGCGACGGCTCGCGCCATGCTTCTCGATGCGTGTGTCTGCCTGCTCTATCGCCAGGGCGGCGATTCGATGAGTATGCAGGGTCTCGTCGATCTTCTGCAGAATGACATCAGCCATAACGAGGACCAGGGCATGCCTTCGATAAAGGCTGCCTATGACAAGATCGAGGCCGACGGCGCGACTGTCGAGGAGGATCTGGGGCTGAAGCGGTACCGCATGTTCCAGGCCATCGCCTACGGTGAGACGGCAATCTCCGTCGAGCTAGACCTATACGCCAAGTTGTCCGCTATGGCCGATAAGCCGCTTGTCGGCTAGACCTGCAAGCCGAATCGATATGCCAGCGATTCGCATGGCGATGCGCTATTCATGCGGTGCCTGACGGCACCTATGATCCGCTCGCCAGAGCTCGCTGATTGATTTTTCTGGCACTCTTCTCTTTGGGGCATCCGGCTATGGGTGCCCCTTTTTTGATGAGAGATGGTAGAATCTTACAAAGAAAAATAAAGAAATGGGGGATTTAACCGTGATCGGTGACAACTTAAGACAAGCAAACAAAGTAAAGGGCACTTCCTGCCTTTCGGGTGATGTGCGATGATGAATCGAAATGGAATCGAAACGTATGAGCTGTTGCGCCTGGATGAGGTGGCGCTCGCCGGGTATTTCGATTTGGAAGATACCCGGTTTGAAGACTGGTATGAAAAGAACCGCGCGGTCGGTGACAGATTGTACAGCGCAGTTCTTGATAGAAAAATTGACCTCGTAGCTTTCCGCGGAACGGAAGACGGCCGCTACTACTCCATCCTTACGCGTAGCCCGAAACAGGAAGGCTCTCTGCAGCTCACGGATATCGATTGCAAGGGACCGATCGGACATCGCCGGCTTACGAGTCAGAAGATGCTAGACCTTCCGGGATACGGTGCCGTCCTCGCCGCCGTTCCCGACATCTCGAAATGCAATGAACGGGACATCCTACAGGCGATCGGATTCACACAGAAGGGCGATCGAAGCCTGAAGGAAAAAGCTGCCATCGGCAGGGAGGGCAGCAAACAGCTTGAAGCCGCGCGCAACCGCGAAGGGCTAGAAAACTTTGATGGGCGTGATTTCCGATGAGTGTTCGTCCGGTTATCCAAACTTACAGGCTGGCCTCCCTGCACGAAGCCGCGATCGCCCGACTTAAGAACCCCAAAAACGATAGGTATAAAGAGCTCTATCTCCAAAACAGGGAAATCGGCGAGAAAGTCTATAACGCCGTCCTGTCAGGCCGCCTCGACCTCGCCTGTTTTTGCGGAGACTCCAGCAAATACTATTCGGTTCTGACACGGAGTACCAGGCAGGACGGCGCACTCCAAGTTACCGAGATCGACCGGAAAGGACCGATCGGACATCGATTCCTCACCGGTCCTAAGCAACTCGAGCTTCCGGGATGCGGCGCGACGGTCGCCGCCGTTTCCGATGTCTCACGGTGCACGGAACAGGAAATCCTCGATGCCGTTGGATTCAAGATGCAACAAGGCCTGAATTCCAAAGCCATGAAGTGCAAAGTCTCCCATCACCGGCTCGACGATGGACGCTTAAAGATTGATCTTCCAAAAGAGGGAAAGTCCCCCACACGTTAACCCGTGCAAGGGACTTTCCCGGTATGGCTCCATATGCCGTTTTCGGTTAATGCTCCTGGGATGAAGTCTCTTTAACCTGTTTCCCGTCATTGAGCAATTCGGCCGCGCTGCGGCTGACTTCCTGCCTATGTGACAGGCTGCGGTCCGCCGCTTTGGACGAGGTCGCGGAATGCTTCGCGTCATAACGGTCGCCAATGAGGGCAGCGAGTTCGTCCCGATCGTAATAATCTACGTCAGGTCCGTCTGCACAGTTATCGATATAGCCGTCTCGAAGAACGGTGACTTCGCCACCTTCGGTGTAAGCCCGTCCGTATTTCTCGTAGTCAAAGGCACTTTCAATCTGGCTCGAACTGTCGAGGATATGCTTCAGCTCCTCATTCTGCTCAACCATCTCGTACCCGTAGTTTTTCTCCGGTGACATCGTGGTATAGATCATACTACCGAACTCATCCTTATCGTAAGCGCCATCGTATTCCCAGCTATAAAACGGAATCTCGTCGGCCTGCTCGATGAGATTCATAAGCTCAACGAGACTTTCAGGAGTATTATTCGCCTGAATCCATGCGCCTACCTTCTCCAGATCGCCTGGGCTTACCGTAACGAGCTGCTTCGCAAGCAGGTTCAAGTCCTCGAGATGGCAAAACTCGGTAAAGAGCTGAGTCGCGCCGAATGGGACGCCATCATAATCAGAGATATAGATTTCCTCGTGCAGCGGATCTTGCAGGCGGTTGAGGTGGAGAAAATCCCGAATCTCCGCTTCCGTCTTCGGCAAGGTGATCCACGTATCGTGGAGCTCGCCCTCGTTGTAGTAGCCGTAATTCCCGATGCATACGTTCAGGCCTTTCGTGAAATCCTGTTCCATGGCTGTCCCTTCTACTCTATGAACCGTAGGGTTGCTTTTGTAAGATTCTACCACTTCACCCCGCCCCGTCCCTATTACGATAGGATTGATATCCGCTCATGCCGACAAAGAAGGAAACCGATGAGAAAAGAAAATAAGAAATAATCTCGTGACATCTGCGCATTGAGTTATGAGACGAAGTCGGTATAATAGCCTAAGAGAAACACCAAAAGGAAAGTGCGTGTTTATGAATGAAACCATGAAGCCCTCTTGTGGGGAGGCATATGACGCGACGCCTGTCGCCGTCCTCGCTGCGAGCGAAACCCTCACTATCGCACTCGGCATGCTCACAAAGTCACCTGTCGCGGCAATCGTCGCAGGCGGCTTGACGGGCTGCGTGTGCAGCCTCGCCCTCCCAGCCATCAGCGGGCGCATCCTGGGCCGCAAGCGCGATGCGATCCTTTCCTGGTGGGATGAGAACCTTGAAGTCTACAAGAAGTTCAAGGTGGAGAATCCAGACCGCGAACCGAGCAAACGCGCCGAGAAACGCGAGGAACGGGACCTTGCGATTTGGTGGCTCGATGCCATGAGGCTCGTCCGCACCAAGGAACTCATGCGTGAGAAAGTCGAGGCGCTTATCGAGACGGGTAGCCGCATGCCAGATGGCGTGAATCTCGATGATTATGAGACCGTCGAGGAGTACCGTGCCCGCTACGTCGCACCGGTCTCCAAGATGACCTCCGCCATGCTTTCCCTTGCCGTCGGTCTCGGTACCGCCGCGACCTGCTATGTCGGGATGACCGGCAACCTCCACTCCCCGCTGCTGTTTCTTCTCGGCGGGATTACCTCGATTCTCGTCACGGCAGTCGGCGCGATGTGCGACCAGCGCTCACGCGTTCTGCCCTTCGGCCTGTCTATCGCCACATACCCTCTCGCCGTACTTACGGCGTTCGGGCACGGCGGTGTAAGCGGATTGATCGGCAACCTGCTGTGCGGTGTGGGTATCTATGCGATTTTCGCCATCACCAACCATCTCTTCCGCATCACCGGCGGCGCCGATGCAGTCGGTGCCGGCGATCGCAGGCTCGTCCCGGCGATCGCGACGGCATGCGGGTTCCACGGCACGGTATACGGCATGGGCGCGATGTGCATCGCCATGCTCGCCAACTACATCCCCCGCTACCGTGCGAAAGAGATCACCCTTAAAAGCCGCGTACCCATGGGGCCTTTCCTGCTCGTCTGGCTTTGCACCGGCGTGCCCCTTGGGTGTATCATGTAGCAGTCTATCCCGCTGTCCCCCGCAGAGAAGTTAGGAGTAGCCGATCTGCGAGGAACAACTGAGAATAGAGTCTTTGCAACCGTCCGAATGGACACAAAGGAAGGAGAATTCCCATGAATTCTATCCGCAATCGCGTCTATGCCGGTGAGATCGCCGGCGGCGCCGACACCGTCGAGTACGTCATCGTTGCCATTGTCGCCGTCATCATCGGCGCTGCTCTGATCGCCTTCGGCAACCAGATGCAGAAGCAGATGACCAAGACTGGCAACTCCATCTCCTCCTGGTTCGAGTCTGCCCGCAACGCTGCCAATAACTCGATCAACGGCGTTGGCAAGTAGTCAACCTCCTTTCTCTCTGATAGCATAATACCATACTACTAAGGTATTTGTTTCGAGAATCGAGAAATGTGCAACCAAGGAGGAACTGGACGTGAAAGGCATCTTCAAGAAACCGGAGTCCGAATCGGGCGCCGCAATCATCGAATTTGCGCTCGGTGTCCCGTTCCTCCTGATTTTTGCCATGGCTGCCATGGAATTCGGCCAGATTTCGGCGGCGACAACCGCTGTCGACAACGCCGCCCATGCAGCCGCCCGAGAGCTCGCCGTAAACCCCAGCGGCGATGCCTCATCAGCTAAGGAGGCGGCCGTAAATGCCGCCGCCTCTTTTTTCGCTGAAAACATGAAGATCGAGACAGATGTCTCGGATGCCGAGAGGGAAGCGTACACGCACCGGATTCCCGATTCAAACGGATCGTCCTATACGGACAGGGAGTCGAATGTCTCCACCCGGAAATGCACCGCGACCGTATCCGTGACCATCCAGCCACAGACCGTCCTCGGCGATGCGATCTATGCCGCCGGAGGGTTCGGAGGCGGCATGACGATCGAATCCAACGCCGTGGAGTTAAAGGATGCAACGGTGGAAGGAGGTGCGTCCTCGTGGTAAGGACCCATTCTGAAAGAGGCTCGGAAGTCCTCGAGGCCGCCATCGTCCTCCCCATGCTCATCGTCCTCGCATTCTGTCTTATCCAAGTTTGCCTGATAGCATATGAGGGCACCGCGATGAGCGCCGCAATCGAGTCGGCCGCGATGAAGTCCGATTTCTCCGCCGCAATCGCATCCGGAAATGTAAACCAGGCGGTAAAGGACGAACTCGCATCGAACACGCCGGGTATCGTCAAGGACAACATCACCGTGACGAACTCCAAGGTTTCCTATTCGGACAGGTCCGATGAGGCCACCGTCACCGATACCGGTTCCACGGGAATCACGACCATCTCGAAATCAAGCACCACGGCGCTTCTCGAATCGACCGTCGACTATAAAATCCCGACCCTGATTTCGGTCGGCAGCTTCGACGGTATCAAGATGTCGAAAACGATCAAAGTGGAGGTCCCGGTTTCCGAGAAAATGGAGGTGTCGCGATGACGCGCGTCCGCAGCGAATCCGGCGCAATCAACATCCTGAACGTCATCATCATGCTCGTACTCCTCATTGCACTCGGCTTCGCATTCGAGCTCTCCGCAGCCCTCGACCAGCAGAACGCCCAGACAAATGACTGCTCCGCAGCCAGGGACGCCACCATGGCGTCGCAGAACCTCCTTGTCGCGAAGAACTCCGATGACCCCGGTCTCGCAATCGCGACCGCGGCCGTCAAGTCCCTGCGTGCCAACGGGTTCAACGGCGAAGTCGAGGTCTGGTTCTATGAAGCCCCCTCCTCGGCCGTCCCCCAGAGCAAACGCGCGTGGGCCTGGGGCATCCAGACGAAATCGTCCTTGAAAGGATACTTTGCGACCTATTCGCTCGGAGATTTCAATATCCCCATCGGATCGCACGTCACGGCACATGCCGTCCCCTACACTGCGGGAAAGGCATGGAGACCGGCGGATTCGGGTAACGGAAAGTATTCCTTCAAAGCCGGTTCGGACACTCCTGAATACGAGGAGTACACGTCTACGAAAGAGCTTCCGCAAGAAGTGATCGACGAGATGAAAACAGCCGTCAACCAGGCAACGAACAATAAATAGCCTTCCCAATGAGCTAAAATGAAAGGATATCAGGCGACATCATGTGCCAATGCCTGATATCCTTTTGCTATGCCGCGTGTCTGACGGCATCTCTACACAGGAAAGCGAGAAAGGAACACCATGCCAGACACCAACGATACCGATGCGATCCTCGCGAAAGTCCGTTCAGGCGAGCTTTCGGCAGGCGATGCAGCCGCCCTGATCGCGAATCTCCACGCCGCATCCTACAAGGCGATGCAGGACGCGCAGACTGCACAGGCTCCGCAGCCCGAGTCTCCCGCACCTCAAGCCGCCAGCCAGCCGGGTATGTCCCAGCCGCCCGTCCAGCCGGCACCGGTCGCGGCTGCCGCACCTTGCTATCAGCCGCAGGTTCCGGCTATGCCGGCATATGCCGCACCGACGCCCGATACGGTTGCCGAGAAGGCTCAAGAGACGGTTCCGCAGCGCCCTCAGGCACCTACAGTGCAGCACCCCGCCCCCTATGATCCGCCTGCATATGTCCCGGCTGCATCGGCATCCGAGCCGCATCCGGTCTACGACCAGCCCTCCCCTGCCGTGAATCCGTATCGCCAGCCGGCACCCGACACGACTGCCACGCTTCCGGCGCAGGATGCCACCGCATCCCAGCCAGAACCGGAAACCGCGTACCATCAGGCCTCGCCCCTTCCGTATAATCCCCCACAGGAGACCGACAAGTACATTCCCGTCAACGAGATGGAGTCCTCCAGCTTCTTTACCGATTCTGAACCTACTGAGGAACAGGAGCCGAAAAAGAAGCGCGAGAAGCCTGCAAAGCCATCGAAGCCGTCCCGTGCCGAACGCAAGGCCGAGAAGAAGAAGGCCAAAGAAGAAGCCAAGGCAGCGAAAGCCCAAAAGAAGGCAGCCGGCCGCCGCGGCGCCACGTCCCCCAATGCTCCGAGCCTCACGGGCATGGAGAAGATCGCCGTGAAGGTCTCCCGCCTGCAGAAGGTCACCGCCGGCCTCGCTGTCATCGCCGTCCTCGCGGGAGGTGTCGCCGTCGTATCGGAGATCGACGCCAACAATCGAATCGCAGAAGCGTTCTCCGGCACCACCGAAGTCGTCGCAGCCACGAAGACCATCCACGCCGGCGACGAGATCTCCGCAAGCGACCTTGCCTTCGTCTCCGTCCCGAACAGCACGGTGGCGGACGGCGCAATCACCAAGAAGGATATCGACGACTCCTCCAAGACTCCCGTCGGTCGCGTCGCAACCCAGTACATCGCCAAGGGCTCCCAGCTCACCAATGCATCGACTGCCGGTAAGGACAACCCTGAGTCCCTTGCCGCCGCGATCGGGGACGGCATGGAGGCCGTGACCATCTCCGTCGATGCCCAGTCCGGCATGGGCGGCATGCTCCGTGTAAACGACAGGGTCAAGGTCATCCAGCCCAACGACGGCTCCCTCGGCGGCGATGGGTTCACCGTCATCGCCGACTCCGTACGCATCGCAGCCCTCGACGGCAACTTCAGCTCCGGTAGCGGCTCCTCCGACGGATATAGCACCGTGACGCTCGAAGTCACGCCCGAGCAGGCAGGTAAGATCCGTACCGCCGGTGGCCTTACCCTTACCCTGCCCTCTTCTGCCGATACCACCGAGAGCGGTGAGTAGCCCATGGCAGACGAAACCATTTTCAGGATCAAGGAGCGCATCCGCCAGGAGATGCGCGACCTGCTCGGCGTGACCATGGCCGACGGCGGCGCGATCGACCGTCAGGCGCTTCCGGCCCAGATTGACAGTGTCGCCCATGAAGTGTGCGCCGATTTCGGTATCTCCGACGAAAACTGGATCGGCTACATCATCAAAAGCACCATTGACGATTTCATCGGTCTGGGTCCCCTGCAGCCCTTGCAGGACGATCCCAAGGTTGCCGAGATCTTCATCGATCCCGTCGGCGTCGAGCCGAATGGAACATTTATCACGCCGGTCGCCCGCGCCGAAGTGGACGGCCAGATCGTCGATTGCCCCGGTATCGACCTCGTCTCGCATGATGAGGTCGGTCGGCTTATCGGACGTATCGCCGAGGAGGCGAACCGCCGCTGCGACGATTCGTTTCCCGAGATGGACGCCACCCTTGCCGACGGCTCCCGTGTGCACGCAGCCCACCCGAAGGTCTCCCCCAACGGCTGGTCGCTCAATATCCGTAAATTCAGCAAGGACAAGCTAACCGCTGAGGACCTGCTGGAGCGCGGTGCCATGAGCGAGCCTATGTACATGTTCCTCAAATCGGCCGTCCAGGCCCGTGCGAACTTCATCATCTCCGGCGGCACCGGTTCCGGTAAGACCACGATGCTGAACGCACTCTCCGCCTTCATCGGCTATAACGAGCGCGTCGTGACCATCGAGGATACGCGAGAACTGCAGCTGAAGCAGCGCATCGTGATCCCCCGCGTCGCCTGCCCACCGAACTCAGAGGGCAAGGGCGAGTTTACGATGCATGAGCTCCTGGTCGGCGCACTCCGTGAGCGTCCCGACCGTATCGTCGTCGGCGAGTGCCGTGACGATGAGACTTACGAGATGCTTCAGGCCATGCAGACGGGTCACGACGGATCGCTCACGACGATCCATGCGAACGACTGCGCCGGTGCATTCACGCGTATCGAGAACATGATCCTGAAGAGCCAGGGCAACATGACCATGGAGGCGATCCGCCGCCAGATCGGTGCCGCGATCGACGTCGTCGTGCAGGTGAAGCGCTGGAGGGGCGGCTACCGCCGTATCGAGTCCATCACAGCCGTCGAGGGCTTTTCCGACGGTAACGTGACCCGCAACGAACTGTTCCACTGGGAGGGCTCGCCGGAAAACGGTAGGCATGTCGCTACTGGATACCAACCGGCGCGTCTAAAGGAAAAGATCCTCGACGCGGACGCGGAGTACGACCCCCGTTGGTTCGAAGGCGGTGTCTGGTAATGGAACCTGCCGTCATCATCATGATGCTGAGCGTTTTCTTCCTATTGCTTTCCATCACCGTCGGCCTCTATTCCCTGTTCTGCGGGTTGTCGGCTGCCGGCGATGTACGCCGCATGAGGAATTCGACTGCCCTTAGAACCGGCGAGTCGGACGATAAGGACAAAAAAGTCTCCACGCCCCTTCCACGCCTTGCGGAAGCCGGTATTGAAGTCGACGGCACGATATGGATCATCCTCCTCGTCTTGCTCGCGGGAGCGGGTGCCCTCATCGGATTCATGGCCCTGGGACTTATCGGAATCGGTTTTGCCCTCATCGGACCCCTGATTGCCGAGCTGTGGGTGCGTTCCCGCGGAAAGAGCCGTAAAGCACGATTCGATGAGCAGTTGGCGCGGTCGCTTCCCATGGTCGCGGAAAACATGCGTGCCGGATCCTCGATTGAAAGAGCCCTGCGCTCTGTCGGGGAGAATTCAGACGACCCTCTGAAATCCGAGCTCCTGGCCTGTGCCGGCGCAATGCAGATCGATGGCGATATCGTCGCCGCGCTCGATGACATGGCGAAACGAACCGGCAGCAAGGACCTTGTCCTCCTGCAGGCCGCCGTGGCCTCGCACAAGGAAGTCGGTGGATCGCTGGCCGACTCGCTCGAGCGCATCGGAGACACCATCGACGCCCGGTTGTCGCTCCGTCGACATATCGAGTCGGAGACGTCATCCGTGATCGCATCCATGAAGGCACTTATCGTGATGCTGCTCATCCTGTTCGCAATCATCATGGTCGGCATCCCTCAGGCATATGATTTCTATACGCAGGACCCGCTCGGCATTCCCGTGCTGATCGTCGTGGTGCTATTTGCGGCAACGGGCTCCGTCATCATCTACAAAATGGCAGACATCGACGTGGAATAGGAGCCAATCGAAATGAATATCCAATATCTCCTCGTGCTCCTGTTCGCCTGTGCTGCCGGCGGTATGACTTATGTTCTCGCCGGCGAGCCCTTCCGCAAGCCGCTGGCGCGCGCCAGGATGTCCATCGCCGCCCGTAAGGGGATGCACGCCAAACCGACGCAGCGCATGAAGATCGCCGAGGCAATCGACCGCGCCGGAGAGGCGTTCGAAAAGGTCATCCCGCTCAAGCTGTCGGAATCCCGAGAGCTGCAGAACAAGCTCGACCTGGCAGGGTTAAAGATCATTCCTTCGACCTGGCGTGCCATCTCTCTCGGGATCACAATCTTCACCGCCATCATGCTTGCCGGTGCCGCCCTTGTGGGCGGATATGGAATCTCGATGGCACTCCTAGTCGGAATCATCGGCGCCGTCGGCGGATGGGCGGTCTGCGGAATCTGGCTGTCGCATGCGGGAAAGAAACGCGGCGAAGAGATCGATCGCTATCTGCCGCCGGCACTGGAACTGCTCACTATCTCCGTGTCAGCCGGCGTGCTCGTGGAGCGTGGATTCAGGCAGCTTGCCGAGAACAAGGCCCTCGGTCCGCTGGCAGACGAGTTCGCGCGTACCGATATGGAGATCTCGCACCTCGGCGTGTCCCGCGTAGATGCCCTGGACCATATGCGCCGCCGATGCGATTCACCGCTCATGGGATATTTCTGCGCGGCGTTAATCGAGGCGACCAGAAAGGGCACCTCGATCTCAGGCGTCCTCGAATCACAGGCAAAGCTTGCACGCAAGGCGCGTTACGATGCGCTGACCGCGCAGATCAACAAGCTCTCGACGAAGATGGCTGTCCCGCTGGTCTTCTTCCTGATTGCCGTGCTCGTCCTCATCCTTCCCCCGCTCATCATTCCGACCGCAAGCATGCTCATGGAAATCATGTAACCGGGAGCATCAGCTTAATGACATGAAGTAGCCGGGGTGCAGATTTGCACCCCGGCTGCTCTCCTTTTCCCACCATAATCCCGGACATACCGGTAACTTTTTATAGTCTGCCGCGCTATAATTTTCGATAACTATAAATGTTCAAGTAGGTTAGGGAATTTCATGCTAGATAAGATTAAAAACGGGGTGAAAGACATCCCTATCTCAGCGGACGCTTTTGGGTTTGCAGCGGTCGTGGCGAGCGTGGCGCCCGTGCCGGACGCTGTAGGCAATTTGGTAACTTCTATCAAGTACATTGCACTTTCGCATTCTGTCTGGTCTGTCCTGCAACCGGCAATTCCAGTAATCATTCTCGCCCTCGCAGCCATTGCGTTTTGCAAAAATAACTATAAGGTTGCACTTGCGGCCGGTATCGTCGCAACTATCTATTTTTTACTGCCGGCTTCCCATATGAGCACTGAGCCAGTTGTAATCCAGCTCTGCGATACCATCTGCCTTGACCTCTACACATTAAAATTGTGCGTTCAAGATAACTACGAAGAAACCGGTTATGCCGAATAGGGAGTTGAACGATCCAATGGAAAAAAGTAACGAGATCACCCATGTCAATGCGGAACTCATCCCACAGGATAATTCTGCTGAAAGTGATGATAAGGTACTCTCCCGCCGCCGTGTACTCGAAGCCGGCGCAGCGGCGTTGGCATTGCTCATGATGCCCAAGTTAGCGTTCGGAGCAACCTGTCCGGGCGGAAATCCTCCGGACGAAAGAGGTTGGTTCGGTTCAGGAAATGGATCTGTTGTCCATCATGGTGGGAACTACATCGGTGTTACATCTAAAACCTGGTGGTGGCAGGTCGGATATAGTTGGGATGCAAGCCAATGGCTTTGCCTCTCCTTCAGGGTATACGTCGAATCGATTTTCACGGATGAGCTCTATGATATTTTTAAGGTTCACGTCCAGGCAAAATGCGGCGATGTAAACACTTCAACCGGTCGTCGAATCTGGTATTCCAAATATAAAGATAACTATCTCCATTTTTGGGTGAGCAATCTTGGAATCGCCGGCAGTTGCCAAAAAACTGACTGGGAAGATAATAAATACTTCGCTTTCTCAAATGAAAACCTCGGCGACGGAAAGCGTTGGTGGTGGAGTATTACTGGTTGGTCCGATTTGGGATACGACTCCCCGACATACCTCTATAAGCGGAACAATGGTCTTCAAGACGCCGATTTCGGCCTTGGAGTTTGTGTTTATAACGTCATGTGCGGAGGCGTCAATAACTGGACTACACCTGACAGAGTTTTTCTTAATGGATCTACAAGTTCCCCTGATACCTTCATGGGCAGTGATATCCACGCAAAAATCGATAAAATTACCCTCGACCAGGACATGTCCCTGTTCGGCAAGATCGTCGCGATCGTTCCGGATTCCGTCAAAAGCGGATATCAATGTCTGGATGTCGATGCCGCAAGACAGTCCTCCGGCACGCTCGTTCATCTTTACGGTGCGGACGGAAGCGGAACGAATTATACGCAGCGCAATTTCGTCATGGGCCTCGGCGCGATGGACGAACGAGGCGGTATCACATTCACCATCTTCCCGGCCCATGTGAAAGGTTTCAGTCGTGTGCTCAATGCGTCGGGAGGAAGAAGCTATCTAGAGCAAGCCGCCCGAAACCGCACTGCTCCTTCTTCCACTCAAACGCTCCAGCTCAACGGGGATGACAATACCATCGCCGGTCGATTCTGGGTCACAAAGAGTGTCGACAAGAACGGCAGGTACAACATTATCAGCGATGCGTCCGGTTTTGCCTTCGACCAAGCCGACGGCAAGACCGCCGAAGGAACCGTTGTCCGGCTACATTCCGACGGTAATAACGGTTCCGAATGGTCGAATGAAGCGCACAAGTGGCGTATCGAGGAAGTGTTCTTCAAGGGCACGATCTCGCTCGATGCCGAGCGTGTCGAGCCCGGCAAGACAATCTCTGTCATCGACCCGTCAAAGACGTGCACGCCCTACGATCAGGGCGGCACCGGTTCGGTGAAATACCTGTACCGCTGGTACTGGATGAAAGACGAGAGGGAAAGCCCGTTTGCCGAAAACAAGTATCCTGAAGCCTTTACGTTAAGCAGCTGGTGCCATCTTGCAAATTGCGGCGATCAGATCTGGCGTGACGCCTATGCCGGCGCGGGATACCCCGTTCGCGACACTAACTTCTTCGTCGAGGCCTTCAAGCTGAGGATCAAGTACGGCAACGGTTTCATCGAGAACAACGCTGACTTTGGAGCAATCTGCTACGCCGGCTGCATGGGCATCGAAAATTCAGGCGATTTCTCTTGGTCCGATGTCTGCCGCGACGGCGAGGAACTTGGCAAGGGTGGCGTTAGCAACCGCATTACCGGTATCAAGATCTGGCTTGAGGGAGATATCGCCAAGGAATACGATATCGCCTATCGCGCCTTCATCTATGGGCAGGGCTGGACGGAGCGTTTCCACTCCAACGGCGGTTCTCAGGATGATGCGGAGCTGTGCGGTTCGGATGATGCATCCGGCAGCAAGGGAGCCATCAAGTGTATCCAGGTATTCGCCATCCCGAAGCCGCGCGGTGCCAAGCTGGCACGAGAGTTCGCCGAGGACAATTCGTTTATCCCGGAAAACTCCCATTCGGGTGGCTATCTCACGGCACAGGCGATGCTCGCGCTCAACCTCGATGACACGTCGGGGTTCGATGGGCACAAGATGATCGTCGATGCGTATCAGGGCGACAGTTCGAAGGGTCTGGAAGCTCTGCCCGTACCGACGACTCCTCCGCCTCCTGTCGGTATCAAGGTGTTCTATTATGTCGACGGTGAAACCGATCCGTGTTTCGAGGAAGAGTACGAGATGGGAACGACCTATCAGGTGAATCCCGATGCGACTGCCGCCGGCCAGAAAGACAACTGCCTCGATCTGGTCTGCTGGTACACGGATCCGGAGTACACGCAACCGTATGAGCCGACAGAGCTCAGTACTGCGCTAAAGCTGTACGGTTACAACCCTTGCTCGGTGAAATACGATACGACCACCCGCAGCAGTGTGCTGGACACCTCGTATAACTGGTCGACGGACGCCGACCTTGGCACCGCGCTCGATCTGGCAGCCCTGTACCCACAGGACGAAATCGTTAAGTATGGGACGAAGCTGACGTTTGCCGGTCCGTGGTCCGCTTGGTGCGAGGATGCCGGGAAGACACGCTGCGTGTCCAGCACGCCCGGTGTATACGCTACCGCGGCCGCCAGCGGGTCCCCGATCCTCTCGGCGACCATCAAGGGCAACACGACGGTCTACGTCGATTGGCCTTGGAGCGGCTATGACGGCGTCATGAGCGCCCGGTCGTAGCGGATATCGACTGAAGGAACTGAAAGAGGGGCAGATGGAGTTTCATCTGCCCCTCTTTTTTACTATAAGCCGTTTTCAAACGTGAATATTAAGACAAAGAAAAAGGGCGAGACCTAGAGCGTTTGGCCGGGATCCAGTTCCCCGAATACTACTCTAAGCTCGCCTCTGATACTATTATACAAAACCATCTTTGTATTTGCAACCGCGGAAACAAGCAGGTCTCCTCTGCCACTAATCCATAGGTTGAACAAAGAAAAGAATACATGCGCTCTATTCAAGAAATGAAAAAGCCTCATCTTTCATCGCAAATGAAAGATGAATCCACCCGTTAAAATTCGCAAGCGCTTGCGAATAAAAAAGAAGAAGGCTGCGGAGAGAGACCGCAATCTTCTTCTTTTCCTGTATAAAAATAGGCTGATGCCGGTAGATAGGAATACCGGCCAACAAGGTGATTCCCGAAGGAATCTTCGAAAACAATACTACTATAGCATAGTATAGACAGTTTGTCTACTTCCTCTGTCGCGCCGGCAAGACATCGTCGGGATCGATCTCATAGAGCCCGAATGCCGCCGCGATCTTCATCATGTCACGCATACCGGCAAGATAGGCCGTATCGACCTGGTCGCAGGCATGAACGCGGATAGCGCGGATAAAGCGATCCGTCACATCCCGAAGCTCCTGCGGAATCTCATGAGAGATCTTGAGCCAATCCTGCTCCGCAAGATGCTCTTCCATCTCACTTTGTCGGAAGCCGGGGTCACGCTCACTCAACTCGACCATCGACCCGTCCTTCAGCTCAGACAGAGCCGAGCGCAAAGCGACCTGGAAACTATTTTCCTCCATACGTATCCTCCTTCCGTTAATGCAATATGCTAGTATTATAGCACTACAATAGCCGAAAAGCAACCGTATGTTCGAGTGCCCAAGGTATATCGCACCTTTCAAAACCGATGAAGGCAATAGCCCGATTTATCCGACACAAGCCTGTAAATGCTCTTCGGAAAATACTCTTCAACTGGGACTGATTCCCTTGCCGCATCGAAGAGGCCGGATTTCAAGGCATGAATTATCCGCTTTTCCGCAACTAATGCCATGAGCTCGCAGTTACTCAATGCGAAGAATGCGATCTTCTCCGTGCCGAGTAATTTGGCGGCACTCTCCCATACCGATGACAAGAGCAGCGCCGAGGCGCCTCCCACTCCCCCGCTCAGCCTACCGATCTCCAACATAGCGAGCTGTCCCGTTGTGCCGGTGAAGCCGATCCGTATATCCGATTTGAGGTTGCGGGATGCATATTCGAACAGCTTACCTCTCGGCAAGCCGAATGTATCGAGATTGTCATACGTCACGATTGCGGCCGCGTAGCCGTCCGTTTCGGATTCACCCTCGACGACGTAGGTGACAAGCAGATCGAGATAGCGATCGTAGATGATCCCCAGCTCGTCATAGCCGTCAGCCTTCCAGGCCGGCGACAGCACCGGATAGATCCTGTACGGTATGACTTCTTTAGCAGGGACCTGATATATCCCGTATTCCATATCAAGGTCGCATATCGGCTGACCCACATCGAACGCATCAACCATTTCATTTCCCATCCGATCTCCTATCGGATGGAAGCGGCGATACCCACCGCGCCACGTCCTTCCCATATTCAATTCCTCCTGTAATGCTTTGTGCAATAATACTATAGCATCATAGAAGATGTATTGATACAGACGACTACATTTACGATGGCTTTCGATCCATTTCGATGAGATCCTTCCCGATACTTCCTATAGTCGCTTGAAACAGGGAGGCACGGCGAACGCTAAAAAAGGGGCAAAAAGCCCCTTTCATTACCGTTCTCTTTCAGTTCTTGAAACTGAGTCATTCATCCGCGGTATCTGCAAAACCTTATTTCGCTTGACACGCAATGGTTCCTTTTGCCCGACTGCCAACTTTTCAATATGCTGTTGAACACTGCCGATATTTCGTTCGATGCGACTTTCGATAACATCAAGTCGAGCTTGGATACCATCGTTCCCATGGGACAAGATCTCCTTTGCCTCAAGAGGGAAACCGACAAGCTTGTCCCTATCGAACCAGCTGTAATTTCTGAAAAGGCTGAGTTGCTTGTCCGGAGCCATACCTTTCGGTCCAAACGGTTTCGCGATATAGCTATCTTCAGCGAGAATGTTGTAGGCGTGACACCAAAGGCTTGTTCCATTATCGAAAATCGGCGCAAGCCTTGTAAATTCAAGTGTTTCAACATTTCGGATTACCCCGAAGTTACGCCAGTGCCGGTCTTGATTGGCAAGGATATAATCACAGGTGAACATTTTTGCCAGACCTTCCTCTACATTTTTGAGACCAAGGCTCTTGTAGGTGTCCACCAGAAAGTCATAGTCACTCATAGAATTAGGTTTCTTTCGTGTTGAAAGTACGTCATATGCGGTGACTAGCTCCTCATCCTGTCCGAGCATGTTCTCACATGCGGAATAGATTCGGTCATTCTCCTCAAATAGGAAGTAGGGGACGTAATCGTTTCTGCTTAGCAGGCGGTTATACAGCGCTGTCGCCACAACTTCGTTCAGAACCTCCTGCTGCGTCGACCCAGTCCCGCCTTTCACGAGGATTCGCTTGCCGTTGACGATCTTCCATTTTTTATTGAGATCGCCGCCAAGCGTCGAGTTCGGCGACATCAGGTTCGGATTGCCGGACGATTCCTGTCCAAGAGTCAACATTCCAAGATCGTCTGTAAAGTCATTGTCGAAGAAATTGACATCCTCCCATTTCAAAGGATTCTTGTTGTCGTTGACCCAGTAACGATCAGACAGCGAAAGTCCAAAATTCTCCTCCGCCAGCTCCAACGTGCTATCGAGATTCAAAGAATCGAGAAGTTGCTGAATCTGATGCCGGGACGCCGGAATCGCCCGCCGGCGCCACCAGTCGTTGAGCGCACGCCTGGTCACGTTACCTTTTGAATCAGCGAGAGCCACGGGTGCATATCTGAGATCATGAACATCAACAATCTTCACCACTGCGTGAATATCGCGGTCATATCTGAAGGAAACAACGGGGTGGTTCTTGTTCATCAATGTGTATTCTGCCATCTTCATGATTTCCCCTTTCGATATACTAATACAATTATACCATTAACGGCACGACGATTCAATCTCGAGCACTCGACTTGATTCGAGACATTCGAGCAGCGCGAATCAGATGCCACCCGAACGCCCCGAAGGGGCTCCGCCCCTTTATCGAGGGCGGATACCTGAAAGGCGGTACTCGCCGTCTGCGAGGCGCATCGGATAGATACTGTCCGTGAGGCGTTCCTCCAGCGCGACTTCCGTCTCATTGATTTCATGGACCATTGCGAGAAGCATTTCCGGTTCACCGGCTGTCTGCGGTACAGCAATGACCTCTGAAATGCTCGATGGAAGGAAGACAAGGCTATCGGTCCCGAACATCTCGGCAAGTCTCCTGCGAACCGACGGGAGCAACATCGCCGCGGCCCCACCGAACTGCTTATCTTTCCTGGCCACCGCAACCATCTTGAAGCCGGATGCGTCATCACGCAGCGTCATGAAATCGACAATCCCTTCAAGGTTGGCAAATGCAGCCTCTCGGATCTTCTGACGGGAAATTCCGAAAGTCTCAAGATGGCTGTCCTGAAGTCGAATCGTTCCGATTCCATCATTCATCTGCATCAGTTCGATGCGATATGTAATCAGCATGTCGAGATATCGATCGAATGTGATACCGGCCTCCGTAAAGTTTTCCGTATTGTTTTCGGATACGACAACTGGATAGATTTTCTCGAACAGCTCGCCGCTCTTAAAAAGGGCATTCAGTCTCTCCCCGATCGTCTCCTGGTCTTCCGTCACACAGTATCTTCCATCGAGATCGTTCAGGGTATCGAAAAGCTCCTCGTCTGACATCTGCGCCCAGCTCTCGTTCTGGTAAACGTTTACAGACACCCTTGTTCCGGCATCCAAGGTGTACCCACGCTCGATACCATTGTTTACCGTCTTCTCAGCGTAGCGAAGTCTGAATTTGGCATCCCTCTGTTCCGCGATATGATTCAGCGCCGGCAATCTCATCTCCAGTTCCTCCCTGGTCATCATTCTCTGTCCATTCATTTCTCTTCTTTCTTCCATTTGGTTTTCCTCCTTGTTTTTCAACCTGCTGTTTTCTTTGGTGCCTCTGTGGGTTCGGCACTCAACATCCGCTCTTCCGTCGGCGCTTCCGAACCCTGTTCAGTTTTCAATGTGCTGGCGATTTCCCGTCGCCGGTATCCGTTCAAGACCACGATGGGACTGAAACGACAAGGGACAAGTGAAACGATGCGCCGTAGGGCAGCCCTTGCGTTTCCGGACCTCGGTGGGCTAGGAAACCCGCGAGCGACGGGGACCGCTCACATGGAACTAACAGGGTCCGGTCGTAAAGATGGACAGATGTCGCGGCTTTGACGAAATCCGCAAGCGTTTGCCAAAATACAGTTCAGCAAAAACATGGAGAGAAACGTAATGGTCGGATGAGAATGAGTGGTAGAATCTTACAAAACAGGGAAGGAGGCAAGTGTTTGAGGGAAATCATCGTCGACAGGGAAAATGGAGCCAAGGCATTCGTCCTATTCGAGCTTACCAAAGGCAACATCACGGAAATCAAGGACCGATACATTCTGGGGCAACTGCGTTCCGCAATCGATAGCCCATGGAGCACTGCCCTTCCCGACGGAATTCGCTCAGCTCTGACACGTTCGGTTTCAGAAGAGATGGAAGACAGATTTCTTCTCGAGAACATGGACAAAGATACCGATAGGAGCGTCAGGAGCGCTATCAGGAGTGCCTTGATAAAGGTCAAAGGGCAGCATGGGGTCAAAAACGGACCCTGGGCCGATGCATACGGCGATGCCGATGTCCTCGATTATGCCTACCAGGAGATTATCACGCGATTCAGTGATGGTCCGGGCGTCCTGCTCGATGAAATCGAAATCCCCGAAGGATACCGAATTATTTCAGGTGAGAAATGGGCAAGCGACCTTTCGGGAATCGGCCGGGAATGGATCGACGACATCAAGCCCTTCCTCCTGCTGGCGGATAAGACCGGGGAACTCATGATTTGCGACATCATGTCGAAGCAGACCGTGCCAGTCGTCGCCGTCAGAAGCGATTTCGCAGAGCGGTTTGACAGGCTTGCCGACGAAGCCGGCATGATCGGCGATAAGTTCTGGACATATGCCTGCATCGCAGAAGCCAGGGGCCGCAATATGACTTTCGATTTCCGCGGTGCGGTATCGAGGGTATTCGAATTGAAGGGGCGAGTCGAAAAAAGCGATTCGCCAGGGCGAGACGATGGAAAGTTGACCGTGAAGGGCGAGATCGCACGAGCAGGCGCTGATAAGCTCGCCGAAGAGGCCAAGAAGAAGGGTGAATTGTTGCTTGACGAGTGATGCAAGAGAGATCGATTCGACTTGCAGGACGGATGGCGACTCGTATGGGCGATGTGTACCGCGACCCGCATTCCATGCGGTGCCTGACGGCACCTATGATTCGCTCGCCAAGGGTCGCTCGATGGATAGATTTTCAGGATCAAAACGACTAAAAGGAGACGACAAATGACAATGACTAAATTCTCACGCATCAACAAGCAGCGCGAGGAAATCACCATGCGCGTTCTGGAGGACATGGAGAAAGGCGGTAACGAGTGGAAGAAACCGTGGGTAGAGGCCTCCCCTCTCCCACCGCATAACCCGGTCTCCGGTACCCAATACAGCGGACGCAACTTCCTCTACACATATGTCTATGGCATGATGCGAGGCTATGCCGACCCGCGTTGGGCTACCGAGAAGCAGATCAAGGAAATGGGCTGGAAAATCCCAGAGAACCTGCAGAACGGACGCGGGGGCATCAATGACGAACTCGGCGTAGGCATCGAGCACTGGGGCATGTACGCCTACATTCCGCGCGTCAAGAAAGACGGAACGCCGCTTACCGACAAAGGGGGCACGCAGAAGTTCACCAGGGTCCGCGCCGTCAAAGAGAACGGCGTCTGGGGACGTTACCGTAAAGGCGATAACGGAAAATATGAATTCGAGCAGCTGCCGAGTGGCGTCCATCCGCACCCCGAATGCGATCGCTACTTCAAGGTCTTCAACCTCTCACTTATCGAGGGCGTCCCGCCGCTTCCCGTTCCCGACCTCGCGCCGAATGACGATATCGAAGTCGGGCTCCTTGCCGATGACGTGATCGCGTCGAGTAGGTGCGAGGTGTTCGAGGGGAGCACCGACGGCGCCTACTACAACTTCGTCAACGACAAGATTTCGGTTCCGTCCCGCGAGGCGTTCAACAGCAATTCCTCGTTTCTCGCCTCACTGCTCCATGAGATGGGCCATTCTACAGCGCCCGCACTTGACCGTCAGATGACGGGTGATATGCGCAGCAAGGAATATGCACACGAGGAGATCGTCGCCGAGCTAAGCAGCATCTTCAGCTCCGTCGACCTTGCCGTCAAGGCAGAGACCGACCCCGAGGCCGCCGGTTATGGCGAGCATGTCGCTTACCTCGAGTTCTGGAAGGGGCGTCTCGACAGCGTGGTCGGTACGGACGAATATGAGGCGACCAAGGAAGAACTCTGTGACGATTTCTTTGCCGCCGCTTCCCAGGCTTCGCAGGCGACCGACTTCATCATCGACCGCTACGAGCAGGAAGTCGGGCATCCGGCAGCCGGCAAGGAGATCGTGCAGAAGCTCGATATGCCCGAAAAGACAGAGCAGGAAGATCGCGCCGGCCGCAGTCTCTCGCACAAGAAGGAAACGGCTCGTGACGCGTCTGCCCACATGCAGGGCGACCGCGCAGACCTTGTGAACATGCGCGATGAAAATGCCATCGGAGCGTAAGCAAAGGGGAATGGGCAATGGCTAAGTTTGATTTCGATAAACCCGTCGCCAGTTTCAGCTGGTATCTGCAGAACGGCAGCGCCGATGACAAAAGGGGTAACCGTCTCCACGTCGGTACCGGACAGAACGCCCAGATCTATTTCGACCCGGAGAGCGGTGAGTTCATCGGCAAACTCAAATATGTCGACGACTATATCGACCTCGCGGACGGCGCAAAGCAGCATTTCGAGCTGCCCCGCACAGCCCGCGAGTATAAACCGAGCGATTTCAGTCCGAAATTCCCGATCTCTAACGTCAAATTTGAAGTAGATGAGTCCGTGAAGGATTTTATCCACGTCCTGCCGCGCGGTCTCTTCTTCTACCAGAATGAATTCTACGATGCCGTCTTCGGGGACAAGACGGACTACCCGGAATCACTTAAGGATTTTCTCTTCACCCGCACGGGCGACATCGAGGCCGCCGGTGAATTCTATGGAGCAATCGAAAAGTGGCCGCAAAGCGTCTACGGCACCCTCGTGGAAAAGTGCAATGTCGAAAACCGTCCCATTCCGGAATATGAGAACGATCGGGTTCTGCCGCTCGACTACCATAAAGAGCTGCTGGCGTCCCTTAAAGATCATTTCGGATGCGGAGAGAGTAATTACAGGACGCCAGACGACCTGCTCGCTGCCAGGAGCTACGGCTCATATCTCTCCGGTATCTCGCTTAAGTTCAATCCTCAAGACGTTATCGCGGCTGTAGAACATGCTACCGAGACTGTTCAGGCCGAGCTGGTCCCCTATCTCTCAGACAGCTTCGGACCCGATAGATATCTTCCCTGCGGCTGCCATGTCGCCGTCCAGATGAATAGTTCGATTGAAAATGCGGCGCAATCGATCAAGGAGCTGCGGGATGCCGGAGTGGATCTTGACGCCTTGCCGAACCTCAGTTGCGACGAATGCAGCCAGCTCGCCGCCAAAGTCATTCCCTATGCGGAGAATAGAGCGCAACCGGCACCCGACCGCAGCCTGGGACACAAACATGAAGTGAACCGCGATGCGGCGCAGCGGAGGCAAACTGAACGAACGACAGTCAACCAGATCCGTGAAGAAGACACCGTAGGCGAATAGTTAAAAGGAGCGAATCGCAATGTCCGATTACATCAAATATATGTACCGCGAATACCTTGAAGGCCGCACCCGTATCAAAAAAGTCAATGAGGACCAGCCATTATTTCCAAACACCGGCGCCGGCCTATTGATCCAAAAAAACAAGCTTACCGACGATTGGACCGCGCTGAACGTCTCCGACGGGCATTATGAGGAGGAGTCTTTCAATCATGAAGCCCTTGCCGCGGCCTTTCTTCAGGGCGCGAATATGGGACAGCTTCGTATGTTAAACGAGATACTTGACCGCGCCCGGCTGAACGGACCATATTGCCTGGAAAACGTCGCCGATGCATTGCTGTCTTTTGCACCAGCGTGCAAGGCCGAATCGCTCATGGAAAACCCCATGCTGCATTTCATCGAGCTTTCCAAGTCCTTCTCCAAGAACGGCGGCATCTACGATCCCGTCCACGGTATCTATATCGACTCCAAAGTCAATGGGTTGGGTGATGTCCCACATTTCACGTTATATGATGTGTCGGTCGCAGACATCGAGGAATGTATGGCCTGGGGCACAAAACACCTCGATGAGGTTCCCGGACAGATCCATGTCGTGAACGGTTCCCCCCACATCGCGACAATCTACGTTACGGGTCCAGATGACCGTCGAATCAATGACCTTATCTTCACACTTTGCGAAGACGGTCGCTGGAGCTATGTCTCGGAACTCGATGCGGAAACGCTCGCCCGTTTCAATGAAATCATTGCAAAGGCGGACCGCATCGAAGCGGGTATCGTAAAAGATGACGAGTGGCGCGACGGGATGGTCGAGCAGGTGTCGGTGTTCATGGATAAAATCAAGGATATGGATGCAGAGGAGGCGGAAGGTGCCGATACGGTGCTCGCCGAGACATTCAATTCGATTGACGCCCTCTCAACCGATGCTGCGATTGATTTGCTGCGCGTCTATTCGAATTGCGATGCATCCGGACGCGATGCCGTCGCCAAGACGTTCTATGCGTTGTCCGGTGAATCATTCGACTCCTATCTCATGACGGCATCGGAAGTATGCAAGAAAACGCTCGGTATGCTTGAGCCCGAACCGCCGCAGCCTGCAAAAACTAAGAACCTATCCCAGAAAACAATGTCGTCGCGTGAGGCATCGACTCGACTGTCTGATGAGATCGGTGTGAAGCCCTGCACACGCGATGAAGGCACCGTCGGCGACAGCTGATCAGCGAACGGAGGTCTAGGGTTATGACGCAGGTGGTATATGGACAAAAAGGCTACTTAGGCTCCTCAATGAGCGTACGTGCAGCCGAGGCGTATGAACAAGGCGAGATGCCGATCAGCAGATGGACCAAGACTGCAATCATTCAAGCGGTCAAGGGCTACTGTTTCGATTTCGATCTGGCTTACGATCCGGATATCGAAAAGAAGACGAAAGCCGAACTCGCTAAAGAATTCCTCGAGTATAAATCTTGGCATCATTCCAGCCGTACCGCCCGCGAGGTCGAGTTTTTCGGTCTCAATGAAGATGCCGTCTGCCGGAGTTTCGAGCAGATGAGCGAGGAGCAGATCATCGAGCGAGATAGGCAGATGGCGGCCGAGCAGGCTGCACAGGAAGCACGACTTCAATTCATGAATGCTCGCGAAAAAGAATTCGAGCAGAAATTTGGATGTAACCCATCGAGCGTTCTGGCCTATGAGGCCGTTCATCCCGAGATGTGCACGCGGTTCATCGCACGACGCAAGAAAACCGAGATGATTTCTTACCGATTGCCAGCTGAAGCAGTCAAGGCCGGTATGAAAGAGGAACAGGTCTGCCCTGTCGCACACGCAAGTCAAAGCCGCGTCGCCTATTTCGACGTCTTCATGCAGGGAACAGGGAAGAAACGGCATTGGGAGGATGTTGACTTCGAGGCTCTGACTGAAAAATTCGATAAGGCTGCCGAGAAGGGGAAGCGTGCGAAAATGCAACCAAAGGCGAGACTCGATGCAAAAAAGACTTGCGTCGATGAAGCGATGAGGGTGATGCGGGAACAAACCGACATTTCAGGCGACAAAGAACAGGAGAATCAAAAATGAGTTTCACAATGGAACAATATAACGAAGCCCTGCTAAGCGTTATCGATAAGAACAAGCGGTATGCAATTGAGGAGTTGCAAAAACCTACAACCGTGTATAAAACCGAGGGATTCAAGAATATCCTATACACCCTGATGGTTGCACCGCAGCTGCAGGACAGTCAATCTGTTCTCGATTTTCTAAATCGGGATACGCTCGAAAGCAGCCTTGCAGAAACCATCAACAACCTTATCGACGAAATCAAAGTCAAAACGAGCGGTAAAACAGACGAACTAACTATCTGTCGGGTTGCTGAGAATCTATATCTCGATTCGTTCTGCCAAGAGCATGACAGTTTGCTAAATGCGATGATCGATGCGTTTGAGCAAGACGGATGGAACGTCAAGCTATACAAAGACTATCCTGGATATTTCGAGATTGAACGTTGGACCGGCACATCCGACGGCCCCGTAATTCTCTGTATCGACCTCCGCAGTAAAGGTCTTGATTCTCCGAGCAATTGGAAAGATGAGATCAACGACGTTGTCGATAGTTGGGATGTTGAAGAAAGATCCATTCTCAACCTTCAATTTGCTCCTGGTACACCACCACTTTCGGAAATTATTAAAGATTTCCAAGATTTCAAAGATAACGAGCTTAGCAGGCTTGCTTTTATCACCAAAAATGTGGCTGATGCCTGGGAAAGGAAAAGCATGGGAAATGAAGACTTGCCACTGTTGCGAGAGTCACACAACCTTTCAGCAAAGTGCGCGCGCATTACTGATATCTCGCGTAAGTAGAGGGAAGTCAGATTGGGGGGGCTGGCTTCCCTCTTTTTGCGTTCGTTGTAACTGACATGAATACATGGTATAATAGTACTAGCTGCAAAACATAGGGAGGAACGCAAATGAACAAGTTGGAACTTGAGCTGGATGAGAAAAAAGTGCTTGCTGATGGTGAGTATAACCTTGATGAGCTTTACGGATATATCGACTACATCGCCGTGACCGAGAAGGGGCTTCGTAAGGAAGGAAACTTCTACATCGAGGATGATCCGGTTGACGACGGTTTTGGAATGATTGCTGCTGTCGAGCTGATTCTTCTCCGGAACGATTGGTTCCGGAAATACGTGAAGACACTCAACTGCTACTGGTGGAATGAGGAAACAAACAGTTTCGATGTTGAGGATGGGATTGAGGAAGCCGTGAGAAATTGGGGTTCATTTCATTCGGGCACCTATTCCTCCCCCACCGGCATCCGGAAAGATGCGATTCCGATGCACAAGCTGGAACTCATCCTGGATGAGCAGAGAATCATCGACGACGGGCTTATCAGGATCGATGATGTGAACAATTACCTCACAAAGCTGATCGTCGAGACAAATGGTCTTCGCAGGGAGGGAAACTTCTATATCGAGGAGAATCCTGAAGACGATCTGGGTGCAATCACCCATATCGCCCTCTGTCTCTCGAAGCAGAACTGGTTCAGGAACTACGTGAAGGTCCTGAAGTGCTATCGTTGGAATGCCGATACGCAAGATTTCGATGTCGAGGATGCGATTCAGGATATGATTTTTGCCGATTTTCCAGTCAGCTAATATTTTGGAGTTCCCGTGGGAAAGACGTTAAAGAAATATCTACTTTTTGATCTTGACACCACCGCTCTTAAAGAAGAGTTCGGACCAAAGAGATATACAGTTGCCTATTCCATGATCAGACAATTCCTAGAAAACTGTGGCTTCGAACACAAACAAGGGTCTGGATATCTTTCCACTGAATCGATCTCTCTCAACCAAACAATCGCTATCTACCAAGCCATGACAGAAGAAATGCCATGGCTTGATTCGTGTTCCAAGACAATGGACGTCGGAAACGTCAGGGGATTTTACAACCTAAAGACGTTGTCGCAAAACCTCGTCGCCGACAATGCCGTCGATAACTCACAACTTGAGCTTGCTGATTTTGATAGAGTTTTTCCGACGGTCGGTATCTCTCACGATGAAAGCATGTCACGACGATATCTGATGTTCGACCTAGACTCCGCTAGCCTTAAGAAGGAGTTCGGGCCAACACGATACGCTTTGGCATATTCCGACCTAAGAGAAGCACTTGAAAATCGCGGTTTCGAGCATAGACAAGGCTCTGGTTACCTCTCAAAAGCTCCTATTTCTAAAAACAAATTGATCGTGCTCTACGATTCGCTTGTTGAAGAACTTCCTTGGCTTAACACTTGCTCTACAGCTATGCATTTTGCAGATATCGACAAAACCTTCAATTTGAAAACCCTTGCAAGAAACAGTAGCACCTCAATCTCGGATGTTGAATTTTTTAGAAATCAAGGTACACAAAAAAGAACATCGCGTGCGAGCGCTGAATCAAAAACCCAATCAGCTCGTGCCACCGGAAAAGACAACATCATTCAATTTGCGCCTCGTCAAAATGGCAAAGATATTCCCTCCTCGAAAGGAACTTCTCTTGCCTCTAAATCGCAGAAATACGTTGCTATGGCAAATGCCCTCAATGCTGCTTCGAAAAGCTACGTGTATCGTAACGAAGTTGCACGGTAGCTGATAGAATTAGCGTAATGAAGAAGCTGCGCATGTGGATCGTGTACAGTATGAACAATCGGAAGGTTTAGATAATGGATATTTACTCTGCCCTGTTCGGTGCGTCTTTCATTACGCTGATCGTGTTGTTCGGCATCGCGATTGTGACGCTTGTCGGCAAGTGGAAGGTGTATGCCAAGCTCGGCATGCCGGGTTGGTACTCCCTCATCCCCGTCTTCTCCGACTACAAGCTCTGCGAGCGAGTCCGCGGCGGTGAGGAGAACAAGACATTCCTCATGGCATATCTCATTGTGCTGATCTGCTCGTGGGTGCTCTGTTGGGCGCCGGCGGTCAACTGGATTCTCATCATTGCACAGTTCGTGATGAACATCATCGTCCTCAACGATCTTGCCCACACTTTCGGTAAGGAGTCCGCCTATACGATCGGCCTCGTACTGCTCGGTATCGTGTTCTGGCCGATGCTCGGGTTCGGCGAAAGCGTGCCTGTAGACACTGAGGATGATAGCGATACGAGCTACGAGGTGCTTTAGCTGAAATTCGCAAGCGTTTGCGAATTTCACTGAATCGTATGCTGGATATGCACCTAACTGTTTCTGGATCAAAAGGAGCTACCGTCAGTACGGCGATAGCTCCTTTTGCTGTATTCAGCTAATTATCCAGCCTGACGCTCTGTCCTTTAAAACATCTCGCTTAAGGAGTTGCCCTATGAGAAAAATAGTTCCAATACTTTGCATTTTGGCGTTGTCGCTATCGGGATGCCGCGCAACAACCTTGCTCAGAAATGGAGTAGATGAATTAAGGGATTATATCGCATCGGAAAATGCCAAGACAAAAAAGAAGCTGAATGATCGGCGCAACGAAAAGATTTCTACTCTAAATAGAGCAATTTCCGAGAAAAATGAAGAAATCATATTTGAACTCATGGCTGATGATCTGAGAGAAGATGGAGACAAACTTAAATCACAGCTAAAAGATTTTGTGAATTTTATTCCCGGTAAAATTGTAGAGACGAGTAACCATAGCTGGGGAACTTTAATCCACGCGGAAAACTATAAGGATGCCCCAGATAACGTTATCGAAAGAAAGATCTGGCCTCATGACGATGAAGGCAATTATTATTGTAGCGTTCGGGTATACCGGTTATCTTATCTTGCAATAGATGATCAGGGTACAGAATACGAAATTACCATGGAATATATCAAAAGCAATGAGGCAAATCCGGAGGAGATTGGATTAAATTACGTAAGTATTTTCAAAACGGATCCAGATAGCGATGAAATAATTAGAGCGGGAAGAACGTGGGAATGAACAAGAAGAGATTCTTTGGTGGCGTCTCTTTTCTAGTGAAGCCGTATGAATGAATTGCCGTGCGGCAATGATGTCTGAAAGGAAAATCTGATGCACTCCTATTCTGCCCTGCCTGGTGCGTTTTTCTTTACGCTGGTCTTGCTGTTAGGCATTGCAAGTGTGACCATTGTCGGCAAGTGGAAGGTGTATGCAAAGCTCGGCATGTCCGGCTGGTACTCTCTCGTTCCCATCTATTCCGACCGCAAGCTTTATGAGCATGTTTGTGCCAACAAGGAGAACAAGACGCTTGTCATGGCGTATCTCATCATTTCTCTCCTCACCATCGCACAGCTCGCGACGATCATCATCTTCCTTAACAACCTCGTCCAGATATTCGTCTAGATGAAATTCGCAAGCGCTTGCGAATTTAGCTTAATGAGACGCTGGTATGTGCCTGGTTGTTTTCTTTTAGAGTTAACAGGGCTACCGCCAGTACGGCGATAGCCCTGTTTGCTGTCTTTAGCTAATTATTCTGTTTGGAAAATTTCAAATTGGACATCTGGAAAATTGTCTAGTGAAGGCATAGTCCCAATCCGGATCGATCACACCTGGTGCCCCTGTACTAAAGCGAGCGTTTTCCCTCCAATTTTCTAGGGTCCAAGAACTCAGAT
>OLSA01000181.1_pt1 | contig 54784 bp, 49 predicted proteins | sample 1672731 | NCBI WGS metagenome assembly OLSA01 (sample SAMEA3136718, study PRJEB25190) | human gut metagenome | biome: human gut; feature: human-associated habitat; material: faeces | place: Austria | collected 2013
GTCATGCGGTATCTAACTGATTAACAAATTAACAAAGAGACTGTGGTTAGAGCCTATTCAAAACCATCTTGTGGTAGGAGAAACAAACTAATCCACAGTATCTAAAACAGCATAGCTTAAATTTTTATTAAAAGCAACCTAAGCTATGACTATATTATACGAGGCAGTTGAAGAAAAAATGACTGACGTAATTGAAGAATATGCTGCAAGAAAGGCAGAAGCATTAGCTAAAGAAGCAGCAGAAGCAATGGCAAAAGAAAAGAAGATTGAATTTGCCAAGGATTTGTTGGCTGAGGGTATGAGCATTGAGTTTACCGTTCGTCTTTCCAAGCTTTCGGAAGCAGAAGTACGTGAGCTGGCATCCAAGCTGACAGCATAACAGTAAAATAGCATAAAGCTGCAAAAGGCGTTCTGCCCAACTTTGGTAGAACGCTTTTTTATATAAACGCTCTCCGCATTCTCACTGATTTATGCTATAATAAACTACAAGTATGTTTGCAGGAGGTTGGCCATGTTTGCTGTTAATGTTGCGATAAATTTACCGGTAAAAAATCTATTTCGTCAGTTTACCTACAGTGTGCCGGAAGCGCTGCAGTTTATAGACAGCGGCTGGCGTGTAGTTGTTCCCTTCAGCGGCCAGAAGGTGGAAGGCTTTGTGGTAGAGTGTGTGCCACTGCCTGCCGATGCCGTGCTGCGCGGCAAGCTTAAATCGGTGGAGGCAGCTTTAGGGGACACGCCCTGGTTTGATAAGGAAATGCTGGCTACTGCCAAATGGATGGCAGATTATTATATGTGCTCGTTGGCAGAGGCGATGCGCCTTTTTGTGCCGGGGAAATCGAGTATTAAGCGGCGTGCCGTGCGTGATGCGCAGGGACGTTTGCTTTATTATGTTTATAATGAGCGTTTGCAGGAAAAAACAGTGCTGGCTTATCGCATTAATGCCGCAGGCAGGCAGGTGTTGGCTGCAGGAATGCTTGCCAAACGTGCCAAGGGGCAGCATGCTGCGTTGGGCATACTGGCACAGGCAGCAGGAGCGTTGAGCGTGAGCGAGCTGGCGCAGCAGGGTGTGAGCTCCGCTGTGGCGCGCGCATTAGCGCAAAACGGTTTGGCAGACGCGGTGCAGAAGCGTGTGCTGCGCAACAGCTACAACACTGTGCAGGAGCGTGGCGAAAGCCTGCAGCTGACGGCGGAGCAGCAGGATGCTGCGGCAAAGATTAATCAGGCGATAGATGCGCAGCGTGCGCAGTCGTTCTTGCTGCAGGGAATTACCGGCAGCGGCAAGACGGAGGTTTATCTGCGCGCGGCGGCTCATGCTGTGGATGCAGGCTGGCAGGTGCTGATGCTGGTGCCGGAGATTGCGCTCACAGCGCAGCTGGTGAAGCGCTTTCAGGCGTGGTTCGGCAGCGAGATTGCTGTGGCGCACAGTAAGCTGTCGCAGAACGAAAGAGGCGATGTGTGGTACCGCATGCGCACAGGCAAGGCAAGGGTGCTGATTGGCGTGCGCAGTGCTGTGTTCGCTCCGTTTGAAAAGCTTGGCCTGGTGATTGTCGACGAGGAGCATGAGGGCAGCTACAAGGAGGAGGACCACCGTCCGCATTACAATGCACGTGATGTTGCCCGCACCCGCTGCCGCCTGACCGGCGCAGCTTTGGTGCTTGGCAGTGCTACGCCGGATTTATGCACGTATTATAAGGCACTGCAGGGCGAGTGTACACATTTGCATCTTACGTCACGTCCTAATGGTGCTGCTTTGCCAAAGGTTGAAATCGTGGATATGCGCAAGGAGTTGGAGGCGCGCAATTTCAGCGTGCTGTCGCGCGCGCTGCAGCAGGCGTTGGTGATGACGGCGGCGGCTGGGGAGCAGGCGATTGTCCTCTTGAATCGTCGTGGCTATTCTACCTTTGTGATGTGCCGTGACTGCGGTCAGACGATTACCTGTCCGCATTGCGCCGTAGCAATGGTTTACCATAAGAAAAACGAGGATTTGCGCTGCCATTACTGCGGTAATACGATGCCGCTGCCGCAGGAATGCCCGAACTGCCATAGCTGCCGTATTAAGTATTTCGGCAGCGGTACGCAGAAGGCGGAAGAACAGCTGCAGCAGCTGCCGGAGGTGCGTGTGCTGCGTATGGATCAGGATTCTACCGTGGCGAAGTTTGCGCATGCCGATATTTTGCGGCGTTTTGCCGACGGTGCGGCCAATGTGCTGATTGGCACGCAGATGGTGGCGAAGGGACATGATATTCCCAATGTAACGCTGGTGGGAGTGCTGGCGGCGGACAGCACGCTGCATCTGCCGGATTACAGGGCATCCGAGCGCGCCTTTTCGCTGCTGACGCAGGCAGCGGGGCGTGCGGGACGCGGTGACAGGCCTGGACATGTAATCTTCCAGACCTATGATCCGGATAACCCGATTCTGCAGCTGGCGGTGACGCAGGATTACGACACCTTTGCCAAGCGCGAGCTGCAGGAACGTAAGAATTATTTTTATCCGCCGTTTGCCCAGATGCTTAAGCTGCAGGTGGTTGATAAGGATGAGGGTGCAAGCCTGGCGCTGGCGCAGCAGGTTATCTTCTATCTGCAGAGCTTGAAGCTGCAAGGCAAACTGGAGGATTTGCTGATTGCAGGACCGTTTCCCTCGCTGGTGGCGAAAGCCTATGACCTGTATCGCTTCAATGTGCTGTTGAAGGCGCGGGATTTGAGGGAAACAAAGGAAGCGCTGCTGAACAGTGAATTTAAGGAAAAGCCTAATTTGTACTTTAATGTTGATCCTGTAAGTGTAATTTAAAGTGATAAATGATTGTATAAAAACGGAGTTTGTGTTACAATATAGGAAATTTAGCACTGCTAATACTGATAGAATGTTGCAAAAAATCTGTCGGTGTCAGCAAATTGATTTATAGGAGCAATTGTTTATGAGCATGCAGATGGAATTTATCAAGGTGCTGCCTTCACCGCAGGCCTTAATGGAGGATTATCCGGTAAGTAAGGCTTCTAAGCTGCTGAAGCTGCAGCGTGACGAGGCTATAAAGAATATTTTTACAGGCAAGGATGACCGCTTTTTGCTGGTCATCGGTCCTTGCTCCAGCGATAACGAGGACGCTGTGCTGGACTACGTTTATCGTCTGGCCAAGCTGCAGGAAAAGGTGCAGGATAAAATTTTTATCGTACCGCGCCTGTACACCAACAAGCCGCGTACTATCGGCGTAGGCTACAAGGGCATGCTGCATCAGCCTTCTCCCGAGGGTGAAGAGGATATGCTGGGCGGTATTATCGCTATCCGCAAAATGAATGTGCGCGTGGTAGAAGAAACCGGTCTGACCGGTGCGGAGGAAATTCTCTATCCCGAGGTTTTCCGCTATCTGTCCGATTTGCTGAGCTATGCCGCAGTTGGCGCGCGCTCCAGCGAGGACCAGCTCCACCGTATGATTGCCAGCGGCGTAGGCATTCCCGTAGGCATGAAGAATCCTACCAGCGGCGATTTGTCCGTTATGCTCAACAGTGTGGCGGCAGCGCAGCATGAGCAGGAATTCCTATTCCGTGGCTGGGAGGTACGCACCAAGGGTAATCCGCTGGCGCATTCCATTCTGCGCGGCTATGTTGACCCCATCGGCAACAGCTTCCCCAATTACCATTATGAGGTGCTGAAAATCGTTATTGATATGTATGCAGAACGTCAGCTGCAGAACCCGGCAATTATTGTGGATACCAACCACGCTAACTCCGGCAAAAAATATCTGGAGCAAATCCGCATTGCGAAGGATATCGTGCATTCCCGTAAGCTGAACGCTGATATTAACAGAATCGTCAAGGGCCTGATGATTGAAAGCTATATCGAGGACGGTGCTCAGGGCGTACATGACGGTGTCTACGGCAAATCTATTACCGACCCCTGCCTGGGCTGGGAAAAAACGGAAAGACTGTTGCTTGACCTGGCGGAAGAATTGTAAACTGATAAGTATGAGCTGCTGCGGCGAAGGCTGCAGCAGTTTTTTTGCATGCAAAAAAGACCGCCTGCTTCAGCGGGCGGCCTCTAAACATTCTCAGCTATTAAAATGTTTCCAGCAGCTTGTAGCCACGACCGATGAGGAAGGTGGCAGTTTCCGGCTCGTTGGTTTTAAAAACTACTACTGGTTTAACATTGTCGCGGTTAAAGGAAATATACAGATAGGAAATGTCGATGTTGGCACCGTGAATAGCGGCAAGAATTCCGTCCAGATAACCCGGAGTATCGTTCATCTCTACGGCAATAACCTTGTCCTGACGGCATTGGTAGCCTTCTGCCTTCAGCACCTCGATAGCAGTTTCTGCCTTGTCCACAATCAGGCGCACGATGCCGAATTCCGCGCTGTCATTGGCCAGCATAGTGTAAATATTGATATTGGCTTTAGCAAGAATGGTGGTGATTTTGAACAAACCACCCTCGTTGTTTTCGGTGAATAAAGAAACCTGGTTCAGCATATGTAAAAATCCTCCCTAAATTATCATAATCATAAAGCATACTGTACAGTTGTTAGCTTTTGTTTGCTTGATAATAGATTATAGCACAAATTTCGGTGACAAGAAAGATGTTTTTGTAAAGTTATCCTAGTGTAATGCAAGCTATTGTGAATTGAATGAGGACAAAAATAATATTTATTTTTGTTTTGAAAGAAGCAAATAACAGGTTTTTGGGTTAAGGTTGATGCTTGCTAACCATTTTAATCTTTAGCGTAAATGTTTCAGTAGACTTTGGGTTGAAACGAATAAAGATTTCAAATTACTTGATTCTTCGTATGAAAGTGCTATAATAATTCTTACAATACATGAACAAACATCGAAGTGTTTGCAAGAAGGCGGAGGTTGATAATATGGGTATGAAGAAATTATTAGCAGTTTTATTCTCGGCTTTACTGCTTGTAGGCGTTGCAGGCTGCGGCGGCAACAATGCGCAACAGGGCGCGGTGACACAAAAGGTTATGAACGCCAAAACTAAGCAGGATTTTGAGCCTGTAACAGAAATTAAGGAAGGACGCAAAAATGTCTATGCTGTGCTCAAGGTTATGAAGGGTAACTATTGGGAGGATGTTATCCGTGGCATTAAGGACGGAGCAGCTAAGGCTGACGTTAACGTTTATGTCGGCGGCGTTATGAAGGACGGCGACTGGGAGCTGCAACGCGATATGGTCAAAGAGCTTCCCGGTAAAAAAGCGGACGCAGTAATACTTGCTCCGGCGGACAGCTCCAATATGACGGCAAGTGCGAAAACTCTGCGCGAGCAGAAGTTGCCGGTATTTTTGGTTGATACCGCTCTCAGCAGCAATGATTATGATGCAGCCTTCCTTACCAACAACCTGGAAGCCGGTGCTGAGGTTTGCCAACAGATGGTGGAGCAGATGAAGGCTAACGGTGTGAAGGAATCCGAGGAGGCAACAGTTCTGGTACATGTCAGCACCTTGGCTAGCACTACGATTGCCGACCGTCTGAACAGCATTATGGCAAACTGGGGTAAATTTGCTCCTGCAAGCTGGAAAATCGAACATGATTATATTATTAACTACGGTGATGATGCAGGCGCAGTTAAGCTGGTTGCCGAAAAAATCAAAAATACTCATAATGTTAAAGGCATTATTGCCTGCAACAACGGCTCCACCAATGCAACTGTGGAAGCTGTAATGACTGCAGGCCGTAAGGATATTGCCGTTACCGGCTTTGACCTTGGCAAAAAGACCTTACTGGGCCTGGAGAACAAAAACTATAGTATTGCCGTTGCCGTACAGAATCAGTACAAAATGGGCTATGAGGCTGTGATGGCTGCCGCTGCAGCAGTAAAAGATGGCAGCAAGCCGGCACAGAAGCTGGTGAATACCGGTATCCGTATGGTAGATAAAAACAATTATAAAAAATAAATAACTAAAAAGCTCCAAAGCCTTCTGACGTTGACGGGAAAAATACGCCTGACGCAGAAGGCTTTTGCAGTATTTGCTTAAATATATGAGGAAGCCTGTGCAGAGAATTTGTTTTTTCCTGTAGTAATGTGTTATAATGAACTATTGGAATAGATACAAGGAGGAACAAAAATGGCTAAGTTAAAAATAGTGATTGCCGGCGCTCCGGTGCTGCGTGAGGTGGCTCAACCGGTAGAGCGTATAGATAAAAAATTGCAGCGTCTGCTGCGTGATATGGCAGAAACAATGTATGCGGCCGACGGCGTAGGCCTGGCAGCACCGCAGGTGGGTGTAAGCAAGCGCGTAGTAGTTATTGACGTAGGCGAAGGCCTGTACGAGCTGATTAACCCTGAAATTGTTAAACGCGAGGGCAAGGTGCTGGGCAGCGAAGGCTGTCTTTCCGTGCCTGATTATGAGGGCGAGGTAGAGCGCTCCGAATATGTGGAATGCGAATTCACCGACAAAACCGGTCAGCGCATGCTGCTTTCCGCAAGTGGTCTTTTGGCTATCTGCATTCAGCATGAGCTGGACCATCTGGACGGCATTCTGTTCATCGACAAGGCTAAAACCATTTCGCCTAAGCAGAAGGAAAATCCCGAGGATGCTGTAAGATAAATCCTGAGCGGGATATGAAAAAAAGATATACGGAGGAAAACAAATGCGTATAGTATTTATGGGAACACCGGATTTCGCAGTAGGCAGCCTGCAGGCGCTGTGCGAAAGCGGTAAGCATGAAATTCTTGCGGTAGTAACTCAGCCGGATCGTCCTAAGGGACGCGGCAACAAGCTGCTGCAAACACCGGTTAAAGAATATGCGCTGGCGCAGGGACTGACTGTTTACCAGCCGCAAAAGGTAAAAACTCCTGAATTTGTTGAGCTGCTGCACGAGCTGCAGCCGGAGCTGATTGTCGTAGCTGCCTTCGGTCAGTTCTTGAGCAAGGAAATTCTGGAGCTGCCGAAATACGGCTGCATCAACGTACACGCTTCCCTGCTGCCGAAGTATCGCGGTGCGGCACCGATTCAGTACGCCATCATCAAGGGCGAAAAGGAATCAGGCGTAACGATTATGCAGATGGATATTGGCATGGATACCGGCGCTATGCTGGATAAGGTAGTGGTGCCTATTGCTGAAAACACCACGATGGGCGAGCTGCATGACGCTCTGCGTGAGCAGGGTGCAGCGCTGCTGCTCGAGGTTATTGACAAAATTGCTGCAGGTACCGCTGTGGCAGAACCGCAGGATAACGAACAGGCCACCTATGCGACACTTCTCGACCGCAGCATGGAGCATATCGACTGGAGTAAAACGGCGCAGGAGGTACACAACCTTATCCGTGGCTTTAACCCTGCACCCAGCACCTTTACCAAGCTGCCGAACGGCAAGAGCTTGAAAATCTGGGGCAGCAAAATGACTGACAAAAGCAGCGCTGCTGCTGCCGGTACCGTTATCGAAACCGGCAAGCACAGCTTCTTTGTAGCTTGCGGTGAGGGCGTACTGGAAATCACCGAGGTACAGCCCGAATCCAAAAAACGTATGCCGGCGCAGGTTTTCCTGAACGGCCGCGGCGTACAGGAGGGCGACCTGCTTGCCTGAAGCAGGCTGTGATTTGAAGGAGTAATCTTTTAATGAACGAAGACAGTGTATTTAAGCCCAAAAAACGTATATTTATGGCTCTGACCTCCATCAGCGCCGTATTAGGCGCGTTGATGTTTTATGTGGTCTGGAAGGTAACCTTTCCGGGGCTTTATGAAATCAGCCGTTTTCTGCCGATAGTCTTCGGCTTTTTCGGCGTACTTATAGTGTTGGCAATGCTCAGCGGCGTTCTGGGAATTGTTATGGCGCTGTTGGGAATACCGGTACTCAAGATTTTGTATTTTTGGGCGTGGAAGGCGATTAATATTCTTTTCCCCTTTGCGGTAGTATTGGGACGCTTATTTAACATTCCCCGTGACCGCATTGAGCAGTCCTTTATCGAGGTCAGCAACAATCTGGTGCTGCAGCATAAGGTGAAGGTGCCTGCTAACCGAATTATGATTTTAACACCGCATTGTATCCAGCTGGATACCTGCGTACATAAGATAACCCGTAACGTAGAGAACTGCCGTCAGTGCGGACGCTGCAGCGTAGGTGCTATGCTGGGGCTGGCGCACAAGTACGGCTGCCATTTTGCTGTGGCTACAGGCGGTACGCTGGCAAGGCAGATGGTGAAGCAGGCAAGGCCGAAGGCTATTGTGGCCGTAGCCTGCGAGCGTGATCTGACCAGCGGCATTCAGGACGTGTTTCCTCTGCCGGTTCTGGGCGTTTTAAACGAGCGTCCCTTCGGTCCCTGCTTTAATACACGGGTAGATATCAATAAGCTGGAAGCAGCAATTTTAGCATTTATGGAAGATGATGAGGAAGAAACAAAGCATGCGGAAGGAACAAAAAGCAAATTATCCTGAGAGCGCCCGCGGAGCAGCGGCGCTTTTGGTGCGTATGGTGCTGGAGGACGGCGCTTATACGAATATCGCGCTGAACCAGTATCTGCGCGGCAGCAGATTGAGCGATCTTGACAGAAGGCTGGCAACAGAGCTGGTATACGGCACGGTGAAGGCCAGCGGTACGCTTGATTGGTATCTGGCTCAGTGCGTCAGCCGTCCGCTGGATAAGGTGGCCGGTGATATTCTGGCGATACTGCGCATAAGTACCTACCAGCTGCTGTATATGACGCGTATTCCTGCGTCGGCGGCAGTAAACGAGGCTGTAAAGCTGGCACGCTCGGTGAGCCATGAGGGTAGTGCCAAGTTCGTCAACGGCGTTCTGCGCGGTTTGCTGCGTAAGCAGGAGGCAGGCGCGTTCGTCCTGCCCGATGCCGAAAAGCAGGATGCCGATTATCTGTCACTGAAATACTACCATCCGCGCTGGCTGGTGAAGCGCTGGCTGGGACCATGGGGACGCGGCGGCACCGAACGTCTGCTGGCGTTTGATAACACGGCTGCGCCGGTTTGCCTGCGTGCCAATACGCTGGTGACTACGCGCGATAAGCTGTTGGCGGATTTGACGGAAATGGGTGCGCAGGTGCGTGCTTCCGCATGGAGTCCCTACGGCATTGTGGCAGAGCATCTGCCGTCGCTGCATACACTTTTGGCAGCACTGCCGCAGCATTTTTATATTCAGGACGAAAGCTCCATGCTGGTAGCGCCGGTGTTGGCGCCGCAGCCCGGAATGCGCGTGCTGGATATGTGCAGCGCTCCCGGCGGCAAGGCAACGCACGTGGCACAGCTTATGCAGGATAAGGGCGAGGTTATCGCCTGCGACATCCACGAGCACAAGCTGGAGCTGATTGCCGAAAATGCTGCCCGTCTGGGCATGAAGAGCGTCAAAGCACTGCAGAACGATGCTCTGCAGCTGCGCAGCGAATGGCTGGGCGCGTTTGACAGAGTTTTGGTGGATGCACCCTGCTCCGGTTTAGGTGTGCTGCGCCGCCGTGCGGAAGCACGCTGGCGCAAGCAGCGTAAGGACTTGAAGCTGTTCCCGCCGCTGCAGCTGGCAATTTTAAAGAATGCCGCACAGTACGTGAAGGATGGCGGTACCATGGTTTACAGCACCTGCACGATTGAGCAGAGCGAAAACCATTATCTGGTAGAAGAGTTTTTAACGCAGCATCCCGAATGGCAGCGCGTGGAATTTACGCATCCGCTGACGGGTGAGCAGGTACAGGAGCTGCAGCTTCTGCCGCAGAATGACGGCATCGACGGCTTTTATATCTGTAAGCTGATGAAAAAGCAGTAATAAAGCAGTAATATAGAGGTAAGAGAATGCAAGATATTTTTGCTTTACCAATAGAAGAATTACAAGAATTATTTGTGGCGGCAGGCCTGAAAAAGTTTCGTGCCAAGCAGGTATTTCAATGGCTGTACCAAAAGTCGGTCTTTGATTTTGCCGCTATGCACAACCTGAGCAAGGCCGATATCGCCGTGCTGCAGGAAAAATTCACCGTGCTGCCGCGCAGTCTGGAAATTCTGCGCGAGCAGAATTCCTCCGACGACATGACGAGCAAGCTGCTTTTGGGCTTGCCGGACGGCAATTCGGTAGAAACTGTTCTGATGCACCATGATTACGGCTACAGCGTGTGCGTTTCCAGCCAGGTTGGCTGCGATATGCACTGCGCCTTCTGCGCCAGCGGCCTGAAGGGCGCTGTACGCAATCTGACGGCGGCGGAAATCGTGGCTCAGGTTTACCTGTTCAACGAGCGCCTGCGTGAGCGGGGAGCGATGGTGAGCAGAGTGGTGGTGATGGGCAGCGGTGAGCCGATGCTGAACTTTGACAGCGTTTTGCAGGCGCTGGATTTTCTGCACCGCGAGGACACCTGCAACATGAGCTACCGCAACATGACGCTTTCCACCTGCGGCATCATTCCGGGCATCAAGCGCCTGGAGGAGCAGGGCAAGCCGATTAATCTGGCAATTTCGCTGCATGCTGTCAAAAACGAGCTGCGTACAGCACTGATGCCTGTCAACAAGGGCTATCCCTTTGTGGATGTGCTGACAGCTGCCGAAAGCTACAGCAAGGCCAGCGGCAGGCAGATAACATATGAATATATTCTGTTGAAGGGAAAAAATGACAGTCCGCAGGACGCGGAGCTTTTGAGCAATTACCTGCGCTATAAGCAGGCATCCGTTAATCTGATACCGGCCAACCCGGTACCGGAGCAGGGCTTTGAGCGTCCATCCAAAGCGGCAGTAGAACGCTTTTTGCGCATCCTGCAGAAAAACAGGATTAACGCTACCGTTCGTAAGGAGATGGGCAAGGATATTGATGCAGCCTGCGGTCAGCTGCGGGCTAAATTTGCCAAGGAACAGGAGCAAAAATCATGCAGGTAATCAGCAGAACCCATGTGGGCCTGGTCAGAGAGAATAATGAAGATGCGCTGCTGGTGCGCGAGCCTTCTCTTTTTGCCGTTGCCGACGGCATGGGAGGCTATGCGGCAGGCGAAATCGCCAGCAGGTCTACTATTAAAGCCTTTGAGGCTGCGACACACAGCCTGCGCCATGAGCAGGAGGAACAGAATATCCGTAAGGTTATGCTGGAGGCCTTTGACAAGGCCAATACGCACGTTTATAAAATGGCGGTAAGCAACGAAAGCTATTCCGGCATGGGAACGACGATGACGGCGCTTTATCTGCCGGGGGACGGCCACGGCTACTGCTGCCATGTAGGCGACAGCAGACTGTATATGTTCCGCAACGGCAAGCTGGAGCAGCTGACGCATGACCATACACTGGTAGCAGATTTACAGGAACAGGGAAAAATTTCGGATGAGGAAGCCTTTGTACATCCGCAGCGTAATATATTGCTGCAAGCCCTGGGTGTCGAGGAAACGGTAAAGGCCGATTTCTTCAGCTTCCGTCTGCAGGAGGGTGACAGGCTGCTGCTGTGCAGCGACGGTCTGTCCGACATGTTGCGTGCTGCCGAAATCAGCCAAATCATCGGCTGCGCCGATCCGGAGCAGGCTGCGGACAAACTGCTGGAGCAGAGCTTGGACAACGGCGGACGCGATAACGTGTCCCTGATTCTTATTGATTTAACTACGCAGGGGGAGGAAAGCTGTAATGGATAAAAATGGCAAGACCATCTTGAACGGACGCTATGAGATTATTCGTCCGATTGGCTATGGCGGTATGGCCGAAGTCTTTTTGGCCCACGACCAGCTTTTGGACCGTAATGTAGCCGTAAAAATGCTGCGCGACCAATTCCTTGAGGATAGCGAGCTGCTGGAGCAGTTCCGCCGGGAGGCAAAATCCGCGGCGCGTCTGGTGCATCCGTATATCATCAATATTTATGATGTTGTTTCGGAGGGCAGCAACCAGTATATAGTTATGGAATATGTTGACGGTGTTACTCTGAAGGAGTATATGAAGGAGCATAAGCTGAGCCTGAATACTGTGCTGGAAATCGCTGTGCGACTTGCCGATGCACTGCAGCATGCTCACAGCCATAACATTATTCACTGTGATATCAAGCCGCAGAATATTTTGATTGATAAAAATATGAATCCTAAAATCGCTGATTTCGGTATTGCCAAAATGGTCACCAACCAGACGATGGTTTATTCCAAATCGGTGATGGGTTCAGTGCATTATATTTCACCGGAGCAGGCCTGTGGCGGTAAGATTACTGCCAGCAGCGATGTCTATTCCTTGGGCATAGTGCTCTTCGAAATGCTTACGGGTGAGGTTCCTTATGTTGGTACAACGGCTGTTTCTGTTGCTATGATGCATGTAGAAAAGCCTGTGCCGCAGCTGAAGGACTACATGGATAATGTTCCAGCGGGCATGCAGGAGATTATGAACAAGGCGCTGGCGAAGCGCTGTGAGGACAGATACACTAACGCCGGACAGATGCGACGCGATTTGCTGAACCTGAAGATGAAGCTCTTCCCGTTCAGCAGCGAGGACTATCATCAGGAGCTGGGCGCGGTGAAGTCCAACGGCAATGTTGTCGATAGCCCTGATGATGGTGCTACGGTGATTATGAAGCCGGTGCGCAGTGAGCTGCCGCCAAAGCAGGTAACTCCGGCTGTAACACAAGAGCCGGAAAAAATTCAGGAAAAGCAGGAAGCAATGCCTTCCGAAAAAACAGGGGATGAAAAACCGGTGGTTAAGAAAAAGCTGAATTATACCAAACTGATAGTAATGATTACTGCTGCGGTAGTAGCAATTTCACTGGTAGCGCACTTTATCTTCAACCGCAATCTGGCGGAGATTGAGGTGCCTAATGTTACCAATATGACGGTAGTAGAAGCACAGAAGCTGCTGGAGGAAAAGCAGTTTAAGGTAGAGCTGGAGGAAAAATACGGCGATCCTGATAAGTTTAAGCCAGGTACTGTTATGGAGCAGTCTCCGAAGGCCGGCGAAAAACGTAAGCAGGGCAGCCTTATTATCCTGACCATCTGTAAGGGTGCGGAGCTGAAGGCTGTGCCTGATGTTACGGGCATGTCGCTGTCGAAGGCGGAGCAGCAGCTGGCGGATGCAGGCTTTAAGGTCGGCAAGGTGACGCGCAAGCATGTGGACGGCGGTAAAATCGGCGCTGTACTCAGCCAGTCGCCGAAGGGCTTGGACAAGGCTCCAAAAGGAACTGCCATCGACCTGGTAATCAACGAGGGCGACAAGCAGGTTCCGAATATTATCGGCAAATCCATTGACGAAGCTAAGGGCATGCTGGAGCAGGCAGGCCTGAAGCTTGGTGAAATCAAAAAGGTTCAGGATGCCAACGCTAAGAAGAATGTAGTTTTGGCCTGCAACCCGGGTGTAGGCAGTAACCTTAACGACGGCGCGGCTGTAGCGATTACTGTAGCTGCCGGCGGCGATAAGAAGAGCGCCTACGTTGACTTTGTCGTACCGAGCGGCAAGCCTGCCAACGTGCGTATTGTACTGACGGATGACAACGGCACGGCAACGCTGTACAGCGGTACACAAAACGGCAGTGTGCGTCTGCGTCAGAAGGTGGAATATGTTGGCAATGCCAAGGTTCAGTTCATCTGTGACGGCAAGCTCATTTCCGAAAGGAACCTGTAAACATGGCAGAGCTGCAGGGCAGAGTCCTGAAAAATTATAACGGCTATTATTACCTGAAGGTTGAGGGCGAAAGCGAGCCCTATATCTGCAAGGTAAAGGGAAAAATGAAGAAAAACCGTTTTTCGCTGGCAACAGGCGATATCGCCGGCTTTGAGGTAAGCAGCAGCGAAAAACGCGAGGGGATGATTACCGGCGTGCTGCCGCGCAGGAACTTTCTGCCGCGTCCCACGCTGGCTAATCTGGATTTGTTTGTGGCAGCCTTCGCCTGTGCTGCGCCGGACTTCAGCTTTCTGTTGGCAGATAAGCTGCTGGCGTTGGCAGAGCTGGCGAAAATTCCTGCGATTTTGGTGCTCAACAAGGAGGATAACGCTCCTGCGGGCCTGATTGAGCAGGTGAAGGCAGTTTATGAGCCTATCGGCTATGAGGTTTATACTCTGTCGGCGCAGAACGGTACCGGTGTGGAGGCTTTGCGTGAGCGTCTGCGTGGTAAAATCTGTGCCTTTGGCGGACCTTCGGGCGTAGGCAAATCGTCTACTATCAACGCTATCGACAGCAGCGTTGACCTGCGCACGGGCGAGGTTAGCGAAAAAATCGGCCGTGGCAAGCATACTACACGCTATGCACAGCTGCTGCCGTTCGACGAAGGCTATATTGCGGACACGCCGGGCTTCGGCAATCTGTTGCTGGAGGGACTGACCGCCGAAATGGTGCTAGCCTCCTTCCGTGAGTTTGCCGATTATGAGGCAGGCTGCAGGTTCTGTCCCTGTACGCATACGCACGAGCCTGTCTGCGGTGTAAAGGATGCTGTGGCTGCAGGAAAGATTTCTGCCAGCCGTTATGAATCATATTTGACAATGTTAGCAGAGGTAAAACTGCTGCAAGAGAAAGAGGGAAGAAAATGATGATTAAAGTTGCTCCGTCAATTTTATCTGCCGATTTTGCATATCTGGCTGATGAAATCAAAAAAATTGAAGCTGCCGGCGCTGACTGGGTACACATCGATGTTATGGACGGCCAGTTTGTACCTAACCTGACCTTCGGTGCTCCTGTAGTGAAAAAAATCCGTAAGGTTACCGACCTGTTTTTCGACTGCCATCTGATGGTAGAAAATCCGGAAAAATATATTGCCGACTTCAAGGCTGCCGGTGCCGACCAGATTGTTGTGCATGTAGAAACCACCAAGCATCTGCACCGCTGCATCCAGCAGATTAAGGCTGAGAGCATGAAAGCGGGCGTTGCGCTGAACCCTGCTACCAGCCTGAGTATGGTAGAAGAAATTCTGCCTTATGTTGATATGGTACTGCTGATGACCGTTAACCCCGGCTTCGGCGGCCAAAGCTTTATTGAAGGCGTAGTGCCGAAGATTGAGCGCCTGCATGCAATGATTACCGAGCGTGGCCTGAACGTGGATATTCAGGTTGACGGCGGCGTTAACGCCGAAACCTCCAAGCTGGTGAAGGCTGCCGGTGCCAACGTATTGGTAGCAGGCTCCTATGTTTACGGCGCTGAGGATACCGCTGCTGCTATTGCCAGCCTGAAATAGTATTCAGTGATTAGTGAACAGTAAATAGTGTTCGGAGAATAAGAAAAACCGTCCTTTCCCGCTATCTGCAAAAATGCAGACAGGGAAGGACGGTTTAATTTTGCTTTTGGTGTTATTTTTTTTCGCTATCGTTGGCTTTTTGCCAGATATACCACACTGCGAGCGAGCGCCAGGGACGCCATGTTTCCGTAAGCGTATTGATTTTGCCGCGTTTGGGAATTTCGCTCAGATTAAGCATTTTCTGCAGCTCTTTCTTGAAGATAAAGTCGGCACTAGGTACAACGTCTGTGCGGCACAGAGCCAGCAGCAGAAACATTTCGATGGTCCATTGGCCGAGGCCGCGGATTTGCATCAGCTGCTTGGTAATCTGGCTGTCGGTCATATCATCGAACTTATCCATGGTTACGCTGCCGTTGATCACTGCTTCGGCAAAGCTGCGCAGGTAATCCACCTTTTGCTTAACAAGACCGATGCTGAGCAGGTCCTCGGCGGAAGCAGCAAGCACTGCCTGCGGCGTAATGGGATTGCCGGTGAGGCCTTCGAGCTTTTTCATCAGCTGCTGGCTGACATCAGGCGGCAGCTGTTGGGCAATAATGCCGGTCAGTAATATAGTAAAATAAACCTCTTTAGATTTTGGTTTTAACGGACAGGGCGAATAACGGTCAACTAACGGGGCGAGCTCTGGAACGTTTTCACGCAGATAGCGGTCACCGACGGACCAATCTGGGGTTTGGCACATAAGCATCCTCCTTTTATTTACTTCATTACAATATTATAATACGAAAACGGCGGTTAGACAAACGAAAAAATGCGAAATAATAGCAATAAAAGCAGTTTTCTATGAACGAAGTCTTTCGGATTTGCTTTTTCTTTAAATCATGAAGAAAAATAAAAAACGGCGGCAACGCAGATTAATATTTGCACTTTTTTCTTCAAAGCTGTATAATTAATCTGGTTGACAATCTATATTTGTAATTAAAATGTAAGGAGACGATGAAATGTCTGAAGTCAGAGTAAGATTTGCTCCCAGTCCTACTGGGTATTTACATATTGGTGGTGCGCGTACTGCGCTGTTTAACTGGCTGTTTGCCCGCAAAATGGGCGGTAAGCTGATTCTGCGTATCGAGGATACCGATATTGAACGCCTGAAAGAGGATTCCGTAAGCCAAATCCTTACCAGCCTGAAATGGTTGGGCATCAACTGGGATGAAGGTCCGGAGGCCGGCGGCGAATACGGTCCTTATTATCAGTCCGAGCGCTTTGATATTTACAAAAAATATGCTCAGCAGCTGCTGGACGAAGGCAAAGCATACTACTGCTTCTGCACTACCGAGGATCTGGCTGCACAACGCGAAAAACAACGCGCTGCTAAGCAACCGTTCCGTTATGCACGTACCTGCCGCGATATTCCGGCAGAGGAGGCTAAAGCACGTATCGCTGCAGGCGAACCGTATTCCATTCGTATCAAAATTCCTGCTGAGGGCAGCATCACCGTTCATGACCTGATTCATGGCGAAGTTACCTTTAACATGGACCAGTTCGATGATTTCGTAATTGTAAAATCCAACGGTATTCCTACCTATAACTTCGCTGTTTGTGTCGATGACCATCTGATGGGCATGACCCACGTACTGCGTGCCGAGGAGCATCTTTCCAACACTCCGAAGCAGCTGCTGGTTTACGAAGCACTGGGCTGGGAGCCGCCTAAGTTCGGTCATATGCCGATGATTCTGGCTATGGACCGTTCCAAGCTGAGCAAACGCCACGGCGCAACCTCCGTTGAAGAATTCCGCAGCCAAGGCTACCTGCCGGAAGCTATCATCAACTATCTGACTCTGCTTGGCTGGGGCCCCGGCGATGAACGCGAAATCTTCACTCTGGAAGAAACCGTTAAGCTGTTTGAGCTGGAGCAGATGAGCAAAAAGGCTGCTATTTATGACACCAAAAAGCTCACCTGGATGAACGGCCAATATCTGTCCGAGCTGCCGCTGGAAAAAATTCTGCCGGATGCTAAGCCTTTCTTCGTGAAAGACGGCCTGGTAACCGAAGAATGGTTCAACGATGCTGCCAACGAAGCATACTTTGAAAAGCTTGTAGACGTTGTACGTGTACGCGTTAAAACTCTGCAGGAGGTTGCCGATGCTTCCACTTACTTCTTCAAGGATGTTGAAGAATATGATGAGAAGGGTGTAGCTAAGCACTTCAAGGCAGAAAATATTCCTGTACTGGAGCAGTGCATTGCAGCAATTAAGGCTGATGATGTATATGACCTGGCTTCTACCGAAGCAGCTTATAATAAGATTGCTGCCGACAACGGTCTGGCTCTGGGCAAGGTTATCCATCCGACTCGTCTGGCTCTGACCGGACGCACCGTAAGCCCCGGTATGTTTGACGTTATGGTTCTGTTGGGCAAGGAAAAAACCTTGGCACGTCTGGAAAAGGCTGTTGAGTTCATTAAAAGTTTATGATTGTAAAATAGCGATTGGCGGCTAGTTTTGGCGCGATTGCTTTAATTAAGCAGGAGGGCTTTCTTCCTGCTTAATTTTTACCAAGAGATTCAAGGCTTGGGCAATGTTTTTTGGAAAGGAGCTGCAGGCTATGAAAATCCTGTTGACAACATTATTGTGCTTATGTTTATCTCTGCCGGTGCTGGCAGACCAGCAGACTACGGTGCTTACCGAACAGACCTCTGTGGGCAAGGCAACGGCAACGCTGCCCTACATCGACGGCAGTAATTCCGCTGAGCTGGAAAAACAGGCCAACGCTATGGTGCGCGATGCTGCAGCTAAGCTGGTCAAGGAGGTAGGCGGTCAGGGAAGTGTAACCTATAAGGTAATGCTGAACCGTCCGAGCCTGGTAAGCCTGCTGCTGGAGGCAGACAACGGCGGACGCAAGGCGTACACCGGACTGAATCTTGATTTGACCACCGGCAAGGAGTTCGAGGTTACGGATTTCTTTGTCGATAATGATAATGTAAAGGCTGCTTTGGGCAATTATGATAATGTGCTCTTCGGTGAAGAGGGCTTGTTTGTGCGCAGCAAAAAAAATGCTGCCTACAGCAGCTTTGTGCCCTACAGGGATGTAGTTACCTCTCTGCGTATCGGCGAAGCGGGACGCCTGCTGCAGCTGGCAAAAATTACCGATAAGGCTGCGGGCAAAACACTGCGTCTGCCTGCAAGCGGACTGATGGCGCTGAAGCTGGACAGCAATCCTTCCACCGGCTACGGTTGGCAATTTGCCTGCAGCTCACCGGCAGTAAGCAAGGTAGGCAGCTCGTTTACCATTCCGCGTGGTGACGAGGAAAGAATGGGTGCGCCCGGCGTTGAAATTCTGGTGCTGGCAGTTACCAAGCCCGGTACCTACAATATCCGCATGGATTACAAGCGCTCTTGGGAAAAAATGAGTCTGCAGAGCTTTAACTTTACCGTTATCGCAGAATAAGCTAGAGGATGTGTTTATGGAAAAAGCATCAGTTTCTGTAAAAATATATAATAGTACCTATGCATTAACTACCTCTGCTTCCGAAGAACAGGTGCTGAAAATAGCAGCAGAGGTAGACAGAAGAATGCAGGAGCTGGCAGAAAGCAAAAAGCTGTTGCAGACAGATAAAATCGCCATCTGGACGGCGCTTGATCTGGCTGCAGACAGACTGGAGCTGCAGGAAAAATGCGTTGCTCTGAAACAGGAAATGCAGCAGCAATCCGTGGCAGCGGAGCAGAAAATGCAGGAAAAATGCGCTGCGATGGAGCAGGAGCTGCAGCAAAAGTGCGCAGCAGCAGAGCAGAAAATGCAGGAAAAATATGCTGCGCTCGAGCAGGAAATGCAGCAAAGAAATACTGTGCTGGCAGAAGAGCTGCAAAGCCTGCAGGCCAGATATGACAGACTGCTGGCAACAGTGCGTGAAAGGTAGATAACATATGGAAAAGAAAACAATAGAACTGCTTGCTCCCGCAGGCAGCTGGGAAGCATTGGAGGCAGCGGTAAACGCCGGCGCTGATGCTGTATATATGGGCGGTAAAGCCTTTGGCGCACGTGCCTATGCCAGCAATTTTGATGAAGAGGAAATGGCGAAGGCGGTGTATTTTGCGCATATGCACCATGTGCGCCTGTATATTACCGTCAATACTTTGGTTGATGACAGCGAGCTGGAGGCTTTATCCGCTTACCTGCTGTTTTTGAATAACGTAGGCGTAGATGGACTCATTGTGCAGGATTTGGGCGTTATCCGCCTGGCGCAGAAAATTGTGCCGGAGCTTCCGTTGCATGCCAGCACGCAGATGAGCATTACCAACAGCAGCGGTGTAGACTTCGCTATGGGTGCAGGCATGGAGCGCAGCGTATTGGCGCGCGAGCTGAGCCTGAAGGAAATCGGTGCCGCCTGCAGCCGAGGCAGTGAAATCGAAACCTTTATCCATGGCGCTTTATGCGTATGCTACAGCGGTCAATGCCTGATGAGCAGTCTTATCGGCGGCCGCAGCGGTAATCGCGGACGCTGTGCCCAGCCTTGCCGTTTGCCGTATAAGCTGCTCAACGCGAAGGATGAGGATATGCTGCAGGGCAAGGATGCAGGCCAGTATCTGCTGAGCCCCAAGGATATGAATACCTTGAGCATTTTGCCGCAGCTGATTGACGCAGGCGTTGTATCCTACAAAATAGAAGGACGCATGAAGCGTCCGGAATATGTTGCGGTAGTAGTAGATGCTTACCGCCGTGCGATTGACAGCTATCTTGCCGGTGACTACAACGTGCCGGAGGAGGATTTGGCGAATATAGAGCAAATCTTCAACCGTGACTTTACCACCGCTTATCTGGAGCGTCGTCCCGGACGCACGATGATGAGCGACCGCCGTCCCAACAACCGCGGCGTGCTTATCGGCCGTGTAGCTAAGCTGGATAAAAACCGTAATAAGGCAGTTATCAAGCTGGATAAGGAGCTGCATCTGGGCGACGGACTGGAATTTTGGGTGAGCGTCGGCGGACGTGTGGGCACCACTGTTACGGATATGCTGTGCGGCGGCAACAGTGTGCAGAGCGCTGCTCCCGGACAGCAGGTAACGATTGACATGCCTAACGGTGTACGTTTGAATGACCGCGTTTTCCGTACTCTCGACAGCAGATTGATGAGCTATGCGCAGCAGTTCTTCGGACCGGACGCTAAAAAACGCATTCCGGTAGATGCCGTTGTTACTGCACGTCTGGGCGAGCCCATGACCGTTACGCTGACGGATGATGAAGGCAATGTCGGATACGGCGAAACCGATTTTATCGTAGAGGCAGCACGCAAGCGTGCGCTGGATGAGGCCGGTGTGCGCAAGCAACTGGACCGCCTCGGTACGACAGAATATTTCCTGAACAGCCTGATTTTTGAGCATGATGAAAATGTTATGGTGCCGATGAGCGAAATGAACGAAGCACGCCGTATGGCATGCGAGGCACTGGATGCAGCGCGTCTGAATGCCTTCGCACCGGCGCGCACAGCGGTGCACAGCTTCAGCGAGCAATTAGTGCCACAGGCACATAAGGCTAAACAGCATGAATCCGTTCTGGTAGTGCATTGCGACAGCGTTGAGAAGGTCAATGCTGCGTTGCAGGCAGGTGCTGAACGCATTCTCTTTGGCGGTGACTGCTTCAATCATCAGCTGCCGTCAGAGGCGGATTATGCTAAGGCTGCCAAGCTGGTGCGCAAGGCAGGCCGTCAGCTGGCATTTGCTACTCCGCGTATCATCAAGGAAGCACAGCTGGCATATTTCGATAAGCTCTTCACTCTGTGGGAAGAGCTGCAACAGGATTTTGTTTACATCAACAACAACGGCCTGTGGCCCTTGGCGAAGAAGCATGCTGCGCTTAATTTGGTAGCAGATATGTCTTTGAACATATTCAATAGCCAGACACTGCAGTTTTGGCAGGAGCAGGGCGCTGCAGGCGCAGTGCTCAGTCCCGAGCTGACCATGGCGCAGGTTGAGCATCTTGTGAGCGTCAGTCCGCTGCCTTTGGAATGCATGATTCAGGGACGTTTGGAAATGATGGTTTCCGAATACTGCGTAGGCGGCAGCTTCCTGGGTGCGTTGGATAAGGGTGCCTGCAAGTTTAACTGTGCAGAGCCGTTGTTCCTGGGTGACCGTAAGGATGCACGCTTCCCGATTGTGACGGACCAATTCTGCCGCATGCATATTCTGAACGCACATGAGCTTTCGATGACTGCCAATGTGCAGCACATGGCGGAAGCAGGCGTAACGGCTCTGAGAATTGACGGCCGTGATTACGATGCGGCACGCTTGGGCGAGCTTGTGGCGCTGTACCGCAAGATTCTTGGCGGTGCGGTGGAGGCACCGGAAAATCTGCCGGGTACTACAAGAGGCCACTATTTCAGAGGCGTAATGTAAAAGTAAATGTCAGCTTGCGAAGCTGAATAAATTGAATAAGTCAAGGCTCCTGTCAGCAATCGCCGGCAGGGGCTTTTTGTCAAATGTACAATTTGCTTGTCTAAGCATTTTTATATGCTTAATTATAAAATCAGAGATGGTTTTCAGGCTATAGCAATCATATGCAGCAGAAAAATTTGCCTGCATCTTTCCGTTCCTGCCTGATTTATGATATAATACTAAAGTTATAGAGAAAAAAGACCATACGGTCAGAAGATAAATTTAATAGGAAAAGAGGAATGTGAAATGACAAATGGATTTGCAGCCTTAAAGGTTTGTGCCCACACCGTAGAGCAGCTTCAGAAAATGGGCATCAAAAAGCCGATGCCGGTACAGGAGCAGGCTATCCCAGCGCTGTTTGCCGGACGTGACGTAATCGCCCGTGCGCAGACAGGTACAGGCAAGACACTGGCGTTCTTAGTGCCGCTGGCGGAAAAAATCGATACTGCCAAAAGCTACGTGCAGGCACTGGTAATTACGCCGACGCGCGAGCTGGCACAGCAGATTGCCACCGAAATGAAAAAAATTCTGGGTGAAAGCGATATCAAGGTGCTGGCTGTTACCGGCGGACGTGATTTCGAAACGCAAAAATATAAGCTGGAGGGACGCAGCCATGTGCTGATCGGTACTCCCGGACGCTTGCTGGATCACATCCGCAAGGGTAACACCGACCTTGGCGGTGTGCGCTACCTGGTACTGGACGAGGTAGACGAAATGCTGCAGCAGGGCTTTATGGATGAAGCGCTGGAGCTGATTGCTATGACCGCGCCGGAGCATCAGACGATGCTTTGCTCCGCAACTCTGTCGGAAGAGGTGCGCAAGCTGGGACGCAAGCTGACGAAAAACTGTGCGCTGATTGATATCAATCCTGACCAGGCTACCGTGGAGAAAATCAAGCAGATTTGCCTGAAAACAACCGACGAATATAAGAACAAGGCTGTGGCAGCGCTCATTGACCGCCTGAATCCTTATCTGATGATTGTTTTCTGCATGAGTAAGGAGCGCACCAAGGAGCTGGGCGACTGGCTGGGAATGCAGGGCTATAACGTTGATGTACTGCATGGTGAAATGTCTCCCGCTAAGCGCAAAACTGTTATGAAGGCCTTCCGTGATGCTAAGATTCAGATTCTTGTTGCCAGCGACCTGGCTGCCCGCGGATTGGACGTTGAAGGCGTAACCCATGTTGTGAACTATGATATTCCGCATGATGTCGACTGGTATGTTCACCGCATCGGCCGTACCGGACGTGCAGGCAATGAGGGCGAAGCAATTACGCTTTATACTGCCGACGAGGTTAAATGGCTGCGTAATATCGAAACCAAGCTGGGTATTCTGATGGAACGCCAAAATCTGGAGGGCGGTGTTGTGGCACGTCGCGTTGCTGTGGCTGCCAAAAAGAAAAAGCCCGCAGGACCTAAGCGCGGACGTAATTCCGTTGTTGACAAGCGCAAGGCTCCCAAAACCGGCAGCAACCGCCGTCAGGGTGCTAAAAAAGGCAAATAAGCAGGCTTTTAAATCTGAATAACAAAACTTTAAGTGTGGATGCTTCTCTTGCTTTACAGAGAGGCATCCATTTTTTCTTATGTCGTAGAAGAATGTAACTTATGAGCCAATGTGCATTTTTTATCTTTTCAAGTATAGAAAAAATATGGTAAAATATAATGGAATAGGTATGCAATAAAAAAAGAACAGGAGGGCAGTATATGTTGACAATTCGTGAATATAAGCAGGCAGCAACGCTGGAGGAGGCCTGGCAGCTGAACCAGAAGCGTCCTAACCGTGTGCTTGGCGGTATGCTGTGGATGCGCCTGAGCAAGGGCAATGTGCAGACAGCGATTGATTTGTCGGCTTTAGGCCTGGATACAATAGAGGAAACAGAAACGGAATTTCGCATCGGTGCGATGGTGAGCTTGCGCCAGTTGGAGCTGCATGAAGGCTTTACTGCTTACAGTGAGGGAGCAAATAAGGAGGCGCTGCGCCATATTGTAGGTGTGCAGTTCCGCAATCTTGCTACCGTAGGCGGCAGTGTGTTCGGACGCTTCGGCTTTTCGGATGTGCTGACTTTGCTTTTGGTTATGGACAGCTATGTGGAATTATACAAGGGCGGTATTGTGCCGTTGGCAGATTTTGTGAATATGCCGTATGACAGAGATATTCTGGTGCGCATTATTGTTAAAAAGACTGCGGCGCATTACAGCTATAAATCCGTGCGTATCAGCAAAACCGATTTTCCGGTGCTGACCTGCGCGGCGGCGCTGACGCAGGAAGGCGTGCAGGCAGCAGTGGGCGCACGCCCGGCGAAGGCTGCGCTGGTGAAGGATGCAGAGCAGCTCGCAACTTTGCCTATGACTGCCGAGAAGGCGCAGGCCTTTGCGGAATATGCTGCAGGCTTACTGCCGACGGAAACCAATCCGCGCGGCAGTGCTGCGTACCGTACACACCTGATTAAGGTGCTGACAGCAAGATGTTTAACAGAACTGGGAGGTAAGGCCTGATGGAGATAACCTTAACCTTAAATGGCAAAAAGCTGACCCGTATGGTGGAGGCTGATACAGTTTTACTCGATTTTCTGCGCAAGGAAGGCTGCTACAGCGTAAAGCGCGGCTGTGACACTACCAACTGTGGCCTGTGCACTGTATTTATGGACGATAAGCCGGTGCTTTCCTGTGCTATCCTGGCAGCGCGTGCCGCAGGCCACAGCATCGTAACGATGGAAGGACTGCAGCAGGAGGCAGCGGAATTCGGTGCCTTTATTGCCGACCAGGGCGCGGAGCAGTGCGGCTTCTGCAACCCCGGCATGATTATGAACGCTATCGCGCTGCTGCGTGAAAACAGCGAGCCTACGGAAGCAGAAATCAAGGAATTTCTGGCAGGCAACCTGTGCCGTTGCTCCGGCTATGAGGGACAGCTGCGCGGAATCCAGAATTTCATCGCCTGGAAAAAAGCTCAGGCGCAGGCATAAGGAGGGGAGCTGCAGATGAAAATAGTTAACCAATCCTACCGCAAAAAGGATGCTATGCAGCTGGTGACAGGCCAGCCTGTCTACACCGATGACCTGGTGCCGAACGATTGCCTTATCGTTAAGGTGCTGCGTTCTCCGCATGCGAATGCTATTATTGAAAGCATCAACACCGCGATTGCAGCCAAGGTGCCTGATATCGAAGCAATTTATACCTGGGAGGATGTGGACCAGGAAGGCGAGCGCTGCACCTACGCAGGCCAGACCTATCCAGAACCGAGTCCCTATGACCGTCTGCTGCTCGACCGTCATGTACGCTTTGTGGGTGACATTGTAGCGATTGTTGCCGGCAAAACGGAAAAGGCTGTCGACAAGGCGCTGTCTTTGATTAAAGTAAAATATCAGCTGTTGGATGCAGTGCTTGACTTCCGCACTGCGTTAGATAACCCTGTGCTCGTGCATCCGGAGGATACCTGGAAGGCGAACTGCCCGGTTGGTGCCGACAATAAGCGCAACCTGTGCGCCCATGAGGTTATCGAAGATGGCGAGGTTGATAAGATTCTGGCGGAATGCGATGTTGTTATCGACCAGACAACTCATACCAAGGCTGTGCAGCAGGATATGATGGAGCCGTTTGTAACCTACTGTTCTATTGATACCTACGGCCGTCTGAACATCCTCAGCTCTACGCAGATTGTTTTCCACTGCCGCCGCATTATTGCCAATGCGCTGCATATCCCCAAAACCATGGTGCGCGTGGTTAAACCGCGTGTAGGTGGCGGCTTCGGCGCTAAGCAGAGCTGTGTAAGCGAAATGTATCCGGCCTTTGTTACCTGGAAAACCAAAAAGCCGAGTAAGATGATTTTCTCGCGTTATGAATGTCATATAGCTTCCAGCCCGCGCCACGAGATGGAGGTGCGCGTGCGTCTTGGTGCTACTAAGGAAGGCAAAATCCGCGCGATTGATTTATATACCCTTTCCAATACCGGTGCTTACGGCGAACATGGTCCCACGACCGTCGGCCTTTCCGGTCACAAGTCTATTCCTCTGTACCGTACCGAGGCCTTCCGCTTCGGCTTTGATGTAGTTTACACCAACCTGCAGGCTGCAGGCGCATATCGCGGTTACGGCGCTCCTCAGGGCATTTTTGCCGTGGAGTCCGCTGTGAACGAGCTGGCAGCACGTCTGAAGATGGACCCGATTAAGCTGCGTGAGATGAACATTACGCGTGAGGGCGATATTATGCCTGCATATTACGGTGCGCCCAATACAAGCTGCGCGTTGGACCGCTGCCTGGAGCAGGTACGCAAGATGAGCAGCTGGGAGCAGAAGTTCCCGCTGCAGCAGCTGCCTGACGGCAAGGTACGCACAATGGGCGTGGCTATTGCGATGCAGGGAAGCTCCATTCCTTACTGCGACGTCGGCGGTGCTACCCTCAAAATTAACGACGAGGGACATTACACACTGCTGATTGGTGCTGCCGATATGGGCACCGGCTGCGATACCGTTCTGGCGCAGATGGCAGCAGAGGTTCTGGAATGTGATTATGATAACATTACCGTATTTGGTGCGGATACCGACGCGTCTCCTTATGACTCCGGTTCCTACGCATCCAGTACAACGTATATTACCGGCAAGGCCGTAGAAATCTGCGCACAGCGTTTGCGCGGTAAGATTTGCCAGCTGGGCGCACGCCTGCTGGAATGCGGTACGGATCAGGTTGTTTTTGACGGACGCGAGGTGCGTGACACTGTCAGCGACAAGGCTGTAAGCCTCTTTGATATCGCCACTGCTTCCATGGTGAATAACGATATCGCTTTGGAAGAAACCGTGGAGCAGAACAGTGTACTGTCCCCGCCGCCGTTTATGGCCGGTGTGGCCGAGGTAGAAACCGATCTGATGACAGGCGAGGCACAGGTAGTGAACTTCTATGCATCTGTTGACTGCGGTACTCCGGTTAACCCGCATCTGGCGAAGGTGCAGACCGAGGGTGGCATTCTGCAGGGCATCGGCATGGCGCTGATGGAAAACGTAACCTACAGCCCCAAGGGACGTATTTATGAAAACTCCTTCATGCAGTACAAGGTTCCCTGCCGTGAGGATATCGGTCATATCTATGTTGATTTTGCCAGCAGCTATGAGGAAAGCGGTCCCTTCGGTGCCAAATCCGTGGGCGAGCTGGTAATCAACACTCCGGCTCCGGCGATTGCCGATGCAATTTATCAGGCAACCGGCAAACGCTTTATGACTTTGCCGATTACACCGGAAAAAATTGCTATGGGCGTTGACGAAGAATAAGATTTTAATAAGCTGAAAACAAATGTGGTTGCAAGACCACATTTGTTTTGGCAGGCGTTATTCTCTGGTGAGAGTGACGCGATGGGGCGCATATAACCCCCTTTCGCCTCACTGCGTTCGGCACCTTCCCTATACTAAGACCCATTTTTCATAAAATGAAAAATGCTGGTCGTGTTATACTCGAAGAGTGCAAGGGGCAGGCAAGAAGAATAGCAGAACACAAACAGGTTAGCTCAAAGCCTTAACGAGCAATTAATATATCGCAGCACAACCCTCAGTCATCGCCTACGGCGATGACAGCTCCCTTTCAGGGAGCATATAAAAGTTAGAGTTTCAAAATACAATTATATCTTCCCTGAAAGGGAAGGTGGATGCGAGCATAGCGAGCAGACGGAAGGGTTGGAATATGCTTGGATCACGTTTAAAGCTAAAATCAGTTTACGTAATAAAAAAGGATTACCATCATGTATGACCAATACAACCGCAAAATAGATTACCTGCGCATCTCCCTTACCGACCGCTGCAATCTGCATTGCCGCTACTGTCAGCCGGAGATAAGCGAGCATGTGCCGCATAACGAAATATTGCGCTATGAGGAGCTTTTGCGTATTTGCCGCGCTGCGCTGCAGCTTGGCATCCGCAAATTCAAAATCACCGGCGGCGAGCCTTTGCTGCGCAAGGGCTGCAGTGATTTTATCGCCAGACTGAAGCAGCTGGACGGTGTGGAGCAGGTGACACTTACAACGAACGGCACACTGCTTTCGCAGCAGCTGCCTGCGCTTATTGCAGCAGGTGTAGACAGCATCAATGTGAGCCTTGATACGCTGGATGCAGCGTATTATACAGAGCTTACCGGCGGCAGCCTTGACAGCGTTCTGAAATCATTGCAGGAGCTGCAGTCTGCAGGGATTCCGTTTAAGCTGAACTGTGTGCCCTTAGCAGAAAATGGCCTGGCCGATATTATGCAGCTGTTGAAGTTGGCGCACAGCTATAATGCGCCGTTGCGCTTTATCGAGCTGATGCCGTTGGACTGCAACACTAATCTGCAAGGTCTAAGCGGCAGTGAAATTCGCAGTCTGTTGGAGCAGGCAGGCTTACAGCTGCAGCGTGACGCGCAGCGCTACGGCAATGGTCCTGCAAGCTATTGGCGCATCAGCGGTTATGCAATGCCGGTGGGCTTTATCGAACCGCTGCACAATAAATTCTGCGCTGTCTGCAACAGGGTGCGCCTTACCTCCGTGGGCATGCTGAAGCCATGTCTTTACTGTAACGAGGGCATGAATCTGAAGCGCTTGATGCGTGACGGCGCAAGTGATGCTGATTTGCTGCAGGCCATGCAGGAGATTATTTACGCCAAGCCTGCGGGACACAGCTTTGATGTAAAAGCAGCGCGCTTTAATATGAGCCAGATAGGCGGATAAATACAGGCTTTGAAGGAGCAGACGATGAGTGAATTTACACATTTTGACGCTGCGGGCAATGCGCTGATGGTGGATGTCAGCGATAAGGCTGACACCGCAAGGGTTGCCGTGGCGCAGGGAAAAATCTGCGTAAGCAGGGAAATATATGAAAAGATTGCTGCCGGCAGTATGGCCAAGGGTGATGTGCTGGGCGTAGCGCGTGTTGCCGGAATTATGGCGGCCAAGCGCACCAGTGAGCTGATTCCGCTGTGTCATCTGCTGCAGCTGACGAAGTGCACGGTAGATTTTGAGCTGTTGGCGGAAAACGGCAGCTATGCCGTACAGGTGCAATGTCTGGTAAAAACTACGGGCAAGACAGGCGTGGAGATGGAGGCGCTGACAGGCGTACAGATTGCCTTGCTGACAATTTACGATATGTGTAAGGCCGTGGACAAGGCGATGGTGATTACAGATGTGCATCTGTCGAGCAAAGCAGGCGGAAAGAGCGGTGATTTTGTATGGAAGCAAGCATAAAGGGTTTAATCAAGGCTGTTTGTATCAGCGAAAAAAAAGGTACGGAAAAGCATCCGGTCGCGGAGATTGTCCTCAAAGAAAACTACGGTATCGAGGGTGATGCTCACGCCGGGAAATGGCACCGTCAGGTGAGTTTGCTGAGTGCGGAAAAGGTGGATGAATTCAATGCGCGCGGCGGTGATGCCGCTATCGGTGCCTTTGGTGAAAATATTTTGGTCCGCGGTATCGACTTCAAAAAGCTGCCGGTAGGCAGCATCATGCGCAGCGGTGAAGTAGTGATGAAGCTGACGCAGATTGGCAAGGAGTGCCACAGTCACTGCATGATTTATGCGCGTGTGGGTGACTGCATTATGCCGCGTGAGGGCGTTTTTGCGACGGTAGAGCATGGCGGAGTCCTGCGCAGCGGTATGGAGCTGGAGGTGACTCTGCCTGCAGCCGATGCACCCTTGCGCGCAGCGGTAATGACGCTTTCTGATAAGGGTGCAGCGGGTGAGCGTGTCGATACCAGCGGCCCGCGGGCAGCACAGCTGTTGGCGGAGGCAGGTTACGAAATTGTGGAGCAGGTTTTGCTTCCCGATGCGCAGAAGAGAATTGAACGTGAGCTGATACGTCTGGCGGACAGCAGACAGGTTGATCTGATTATCACCACAGGCGGCACGGGCCTTTCGCTGCGTGATGTCACACCGGAGGCAACAATGGCGGTGGCAACACGCAACGTGCCCGGTATTGCGGAGGCCATCCGTGCGGAATCGCTGAAGATTACGCGGCGGGCAATGCTGAGCCGCGGCGTGAGTGTAGTGCGCGGACAGACGCTGATTGTGAATCTTCCCGGAAGCACTAAAGCAGTGGAGGAAGCGTTGGCAATCATTTTGCCGCAGCTGGAGCATGGATTGCGTATCCTGAAGGGCAGCGCCCATGACTGTGCGAGAAAATGAGCGCAATTGACTGGTCACCGCTGTGGATTTCGCTGCATACTGCCGCAGCAACAATCGTCATAGTTTTCTTTATCGGCGTAATTATTGCCTGGTGGGTGGAACGGCTGCAGAGCCAAAGCCTAAAGATTTTTGCCGACGCTGTAATAACACTGCCGATGGTGCTGCCGCCTACGGTAGCAGGCTTCTTTCTCTTATACTTCTTTGGCAACAACCGCTTTTTGGGCCAGCTTATTTATCAGCTGACAGGTATAAAAATAGCCTTCAGCTGGCTGGCAACCGTGCTGGCAGCAGCGGTAATTTCGCTGCCGCTTATGTACCGCAGCGCGCGCGGAGCCTTGTCGCAGGTTGATAAGGGCATGCTGGAGGCGGCGCGTTCGCTGGGCATGACGGAATGGCGTATCTTTTGGCGTATTCATCTGCCGAATGCACTGCCGGGCATTATTGCCGGCGGTCTGCTGGCCTTCGCCCGCGGTCTGGGTGAATTCGGCGCCACGGCGATGATTGCCGGAAATATTGCAGGACGCACACGCACGCTGCCGCTCGCAGTTTATTCTGCCGTAGCGGTAGGCGATTGGGATGCTGCAGGCTGGTATGTGGCCGTAATTGTGGGCATCTGCCTTTTGGTAGTTATCGGTCTTAATGTTTACTTATATAAAACAAAACAACAACAGGGGGAGTAAAATGAAAAAACTCTTATGCTTAGCATTTTCTTTAATGTTAGCTGTTATGGCTGCAGGCTGCGGCGGCAGTGCTAAGCAGGCTGCTGCACCGCAGGCAGGCAAAACACTGCGTCTGGCTGCTGCTGCCAGCATGGAAAAGGTATTTACGCAAAAGCTCATTCCGATGTATAAGCAAAAGCATCCGGAAATCAAAATCGAAGGCGTATATGATGCCAGCGGCAAGCTGCAGGCACAGATTGAAAGCGGTCTGGCAGCGGATGTGTTTATTTCTGCGGCCAACAAGCAGATGAACGCGCTGAGCGAGAAGGGCTATATGGATAAAAGCACGGTAAAGCCGCTGCTGGAAAACAAGCTGGTGCTGATTGTGCCTAAAAGCGGCAGCGAAATCAAAGGCTTTGAGGATTTCAGCAAGGCTAAGCATCCTGCTATCGGTGACCCGGCAAGCGTTCCAGCAGGCCAATATGCCAAGGGAGCGCTGACCAAGCTTGGTCAATGGGACGGTATTCAAGGCAAGGTAAGCCTTGGCACCAATGTAACACAAGTGTTGAACTGGGTTGCCGAAGGCAGTGCCGATGCAGGTCTTGTTTACGCTACCGATGCAGCGCTTTTGAAGGACAAGGTAACTGTTGTTGCCGAAGCTCCGGCAGGCTCCTTAAAGAAGCCGGTAATTTATCCTATCGGCGTGCTGGCGAAGGCTCCGCAGGCTGAGGCTGCCAAGGATTTTGCTGCCTTCCTGCAGACCGAAGAAGCTATGAAGATTTTTGCCGCCTACGGCTTTGCGCAGGCTAAATAAGAGGTAGATAAACATGAAATTAATTCGTACTGAGGATGCGGTCGGCAGTGTTCTCTGCCATGACCTGACACAGATTATCAAGGGTGTTACCAAGGATGCCGTGTTCCGCAAAGGACATGTGGTGCAGCCGGAGGATATTCCGGTGCTGCTTTCCATCGGCAAGGAGCATTTATATGTGTGGGAAGCTGATGAAAGTATGCTTCATGAAAATGATGCCGCACGCATTTTGTGCGACATCTGCAAAAACACTATGATGGATGAATCGCCTGTGAAAGAGGGCAAGATTGAGCTGGCCGCCGCTGCTGACGGTCTGTTCAAGGTAGACGGCGCGCGTCTGCGTCTGGTGAACAGCTTCGGGCAGATGATGATTGCGACGCGTCACGGCAATACGCCGGTGAAAAAAGGTGACAAGCTCTGCGGTACACGCATCATTCCGCTGGTTATCGAAAAGGAAAAGATGCAGCGTGTGCGCGAGCTGTGCGGTGATGAAGCGCTGCTGCAGCTTTTGCCGTATAAAATCAAAAAGGCTGCCGTACTGGCAACCGGCAGCGAGGTATTCCACGGACGCATTAAGGATACTTTTACGCCCGTGCTGGAGGAAAAGCTGGCCGAGTTCAACGTGGAGGTAGTTTATAAGCAGGTGCTGGATGACAAACCGGAGCAGATTACCGCTGCGATTAAAACCGCGATTGAGGAAAAGGGCGCGGAAATGGTGCTTTGCACTGGCGGCATGAGCGTTGATCCGGATGACCGCACGCCGCTGGCAATAAAAAACACCGGCGCACGCATTGTGTCTTACGGTGCGCCTGTGCTTCCTGGGGCCATGTTTTTGCTGTCGTATTACGGTGAAGACCAGGTGCCTGTTCTGGGCCTGCCGGGATGCGTAATGTACGCTAAGCGCACGATTTTCGACCTAGTGCTGCCGCGTGTGCTGGCCTGTGACCTTGTTACTGCCGACGAGCTGGCAGCTCTGGGTGAGGGTGGACTTTGCCTGAACTGTGCAGTGTGCACCTATCCTGCCTGCGGCTTTGGCAAGGGGTGGTAAAATGACCTACGCAGACCCGCAGCATTATCATGTGAAGGTGCGCGTGTACAATGAAAGCATAGATTTCGGCAAGGGCGTGGCGGAGCTTTTGCAGCGCATTGAGGCCACCGGTTCGCTGAGTGCTGCCTACAAGGCTATGGGGATGTCGGCCAGCAAGGCGTGGAAGATTCTGCGGCGTGCGGAGGCAGACCTGGGCTTTGCGCTGGTCAGCAGCACGGCAGGCGGCAAAAGCGGTGGCAGCAGTGTGCTGACGCCGGAGGGACGTTTGCTGCTCGAGCGGTATACAGCCTTTAATGCAGAGGTGCAGTCGGCGGCGGCGCAGGCCTTCGCCAAGTATTTCAAATAACATAAATCTTTGGGCAGTACGGGGAATTTTCCCTGTACTGCCTTTGTTTATATAGTTTGTGTTTTCTTGACGCAGATTAGTAAAGAGGCTATAATATAAACATCTAGTAAATAGCAACAAGTATCAGATATGGGAGCTATGCCGACTTCCTTCCGCTGTGTATAGGCGGATGATGAGCTTGCGATTTGCCGCAAAAAAAATGCAGCGTTATTTTTTTGAAAGAAGGTTTAAGTATGAGTATTTTTGCCGGAGCTGTTGATTATTTTGTTAAGGGTGGTCCCTGTATGTGGCCACTGCTGATGTGTTCCTTTGCCGCTATTGCTATTGGTGTGGAACGATATCTTTTCTATAAGAAGGCTATTTCCGGAGAAAAGTTCGCGAGCAGCTTCTGCCGCATGATGAATGACTTTAATCTGGTTGGCGCCAGTGAGCTGGCAGAGCAGAGCAAGGGCGAGGCTGCTGCCATGGCTAAGGAGATTCTGGATATTAAGGGTGACCTCGGCCAGCGTCTGGAAACTATTGTCTATACTAAAGCAGACCGTATTATCGACAGTCTGGAAAAAAATATCAACTATCTGAGTGTTGTTATCGGTCTTTCGCCGATGCTCGGCCTGCTCGGTACGATTACCGGTATGATTTCTTCTTTTAATGCTTTGAACGAAAGAACCCAAAACCCGATGGCCGTTACTGCAGGTATTGGTGAAGCGCTGATTACTACCGTTTTCGGCCTGTGCATTGCCATTATGGGTATGTGTATCCATGCTTATCTTACAAGTAAAATCAAAACCGAAACTCTGAATATCAACGAAGTAGCGGATACGTTGGTTGATATTTTCAAAGCTAACGAGCAGAGCAAATGAGGGGCGGTGTCAGAAAATGCGCAGACGTCGTAAAAGAGTGATGAAGTCACCGGAAATCATGCTTAGTCCTATGATTGATATGATTTTCCTGCTGCTGGTATTTTTCATTGTCAGCACTATGTATATGAGCGAGGTCAAGACGATTCCTATCCGCCTGCCTGTTGCTCGGCATTCGGAGAATGTCAGCAAGAGTAACTTTAATGTAACGATTAAAAAGGATGGCAGCCTTTATCTTGATGAAAATAAAATCGAGATGGATATGCTGGTTCAGAATGCTGCGATTGAAAGCAAGCATGATTCCTCCTTCTCTGTTATTATCAGAGCAGAGGACGAAGCTCCATATAAAACTATTATCCAGCTGATGGATAAAATGAAGGGAGCAGGTGTCACACGCTTCGGTTTGGCTACGGATACAGGTGAGAGCAAATGAAGGATGAACAAAAGCGATTTGGCAAGGGCTTTGCTGTAGCTCTGGCTGTGCATCTTATTCTTGCCGCCGGCCTTGGCATTTTCGGCTACCGCTTTGTGCATACGCCTCCGGAAATTTTGGAGGTTTCTTTGGAGGGCGGCGGTGGCGGCGCTGAAGCTCAGGAGGAAGAAATCGAACAGGAGGAGCAGCAGGAAGAGCCTATCATCCAAAGCCTGGAGGATATTATTGACCAAAAGCTGAAGCCTAAGCCACAGAAGAAGATTGTTAAGAAAAAAGCAACTGCAGCCCCCGGGCCGAAGGCTCCTGCCGGTAATCCTGCTGGTAATGGTACAGGCACAGGTACGGGCAGCGGAACGGGCAGTGGTAATGGCAGCGGCAATGGTAACGGTAGTGGCAGTGGTAGTGGCAGCGGCGAAGGCCGCGGTGTGCCGGTCAAACCGCCCCGCCTGCTGCGTGAGGTTGCGCCTGTATATCCTGCGTCCGCACGCAACAGCGGTGCTACCGGTGTGGTAACGGTACGCATTCTGGTGGGTGCTGACGGCAGTGTAGAGGATGTAACGGTTGTCGGTTCCTCCGGCAACGGTGCTATGGATAACAGCGTTGTGACGGCGGTCAACAAATGGAGCTTCAGTCCGGCCAAGGATAAGTACGGCCAGAACGCACGCTGTCGCGTTACACGTGCGGTAAGCTTTAACTTAAGATAAAAATTATACGCAAATGCTTTTATGCAAAAAGCTGCCGTCTCCGTCTCAAACCGGAGGCTGGCAGCTTTAACTGTTTTAGCGGGAATATGATGATGTTTTTTTTCATGCGGATTTTTTGTTTAGCTTACGCTGCTGCTGCAATAGAATAATCAAAAAGCTTTTTCAAAAAGAAAAAACACGGCTGATAAACACCGTGTTTTTCTTATGTGCTATGTCTCATGGAAGGAAAGTGAGATATAGCGAAATCAAAACAAAGAATTTTTAAGCAGATATCAAATCTACAATTGATATTATATACTAATAAGATAACTGTGTCTAATAATTAATAAGCATAACAGTTATTTTGCTTTGTTCAGATTTCTGTATTTAGTTACGAAGAGGGCGATGCGCTCCAGCGCTTTATGCAGGATTTCTTCGCTGTAAGCATAGGAGCAGCGGATATAGCCTTCGCCACCGGCACCGAAGATGTTGCCGGGGATCACGAGAACCTCTTGCTCCTCCAACAGCTTTTCAACAAATTCCATGCTGGAAAGGCCGGTTTCCTTGATGCAGGGGAAAACATAGAAGGCACCTTCGGGCTCATACAGCGGCAGCCCCATCTTGTGGAAGCCATCAATCATAATCTGACGGCGGCGGCTGTATTCGGCAACCATGTTGTCAACGTCCTGACGGCAGTATTTCAGTGCCGCAATCGCACCGTATTGTGCTGTAACGTTGGGGCAGAGCACAACATACTGATGCAGGATGTTCATAGCGTTGATGATTGCTGCCGGTGCCATGATATAGCCAAGACGGAGGCCGGTCATAGCGTAGGCTTTGGAGAAGCCGTTGAAAATAATGGTGCGGTCGCGGAATTCCGGGAAGGAGGTGAACATGGTGTGTGTTTTGCCGCCGTAGGTAAGATGAGCATAAAGCTCGTCGCTGATGACAATCAGGTCATGCTTCACAGCCCAGTCACCGATAGCCTTAATCTGTTCTTTGCTCATAATAGCGCCGGTCGGGTTATTGGGGTAGCCAAGCATAATAGCCTTGGTTTTGGGCGTAACAGCCTTTTCCAAATCTTCGATGGTAGGCACAAAGCCGTTTTCCTGATAAGTTTCTACGGAAACAGGCTTGCCGCCTGCCAGAATAACGCAAGCCTTGTTGGCAACGTAGCAGGGTTCGGGCAGAATAATTTCGTCACCGGGATGCATAATGGTAGTAATAGTGGTGTACAGTGCTTCGCTGACACCGACGGTTACCATGATTTCGGTTTTCGGGTCGTATTTAACGCCGTAGTTTTTATGGATATCATCCGCAATTGCTTCGCGCAGCTCCAAAAGGCCGAGGGTAGGAGTGTAGCAGCTTTTGCCTTCGCAGATGCTGTTGATTTCGGCATCCTTGACAGCCTGCGGAATATCAAAATCGGGTTCGCCTACGCTGAGAGGCACGATGTTGGGGTTAGCGGCCATAATATCAAGAAACTTTGCCAGACCGGAGGGAGGCAGTGCTTTAATAAAGGGAGAAACAGCAGCATCAAAATTATAGGACATAAAAAATACCACCTTTCATAAAAAGCTTGTCGATAAAGCGCCCTTGTCCAAACTGACACTTTTTCCACAATCTCTATCTGTTTACTGTATTACTGTAGCAGATATTTTTGCCACTGACAAGGGAAAGCGCAGTGTATACATTTTACGTGGCAGATTTAGCATTTTTCTGTATAAAATTTAACATATAATAACTAGATATAGCGTAAGCTACTTGCAAGACTTGTCAACAGATGCTATAATAAGGATAGCCAAAATAAGTATGACTTGTGAAAGAGTGGGTTTAAAGCCCGCTCTTTCCGCTTATTACGATGTTTCTGACGCATTTGCGGCAGAGGCAGGTATTGGCCGCAAGGTTAATACAGAAAGAAAAACTTAATATGGAGGTGAAAATGATGCAGGCAAAAGAAGTTGAAGCACTGATTACCGCAATGGTAGAACCCTTTCTGCAGGATACCGGACTTACTCTGGTTGATGTAGAATATGTGCGTGAAAAGGACTGGTACCTACGGATTTTTCTCGATAAGCCTGGTGGAGTTGAAATTGATGACTGCCAGATGGTGAGCGAAAAGCTGACGGAGATTCTGGATGCAGAGGATCCTATTCCCGACAAATACTTTTTGGAGGTTTCTTCTCCGGGCATTGACCGTCCGCTGAAGAAGGACAAGGACTTTGAAGCTGCCTACGGCACCAAGGTTGATATTATGTTCTATACTCCGTGGGAGGGAATGAAAAATCTGACCGGCATTCTGGTAGCACATGATGACGAAGCTGTACAGGTTAAAAAGATTATTAAAGGTAAGGAATTCAAAAATCCTGACCGCATTGAACGTAGGCTGATTGCGAATATCAGACCGCATATAGACTTTTAATTTAAGAAATAGGAGGCTTATTAAGTGAACGCAGATTTTATCTCAGCAATCCAGGAATTAGGAAAGGAAAAGGGTATTGACCCCGAGCTTTTGTTCCAGGCTGTTGATGACGCTTTGGTTGCTGCTTACAAGAAGAACACCGGCACAAACCAGAATGTCCGTGTTGAAATGAATAAAGAAACCGGTGAAATCCATGTATATGCTCAGCGCACTGTAGTTGATGGTGAGGCTGACGGCATTAACGAAATTACTTTGGAGGATGCTCAGGCAATCAACCCGCAGTATCTTGCAGGCGACATCGTAGAGGTTGAGGTTACACCGAAAAACTTTGGCCGTATTGCTGCCCAAAACGCTAAGCAGTTTGTTGTACAGCGTATCCGTGAGGCAGAGCGCGGACAGGTATATGAACGCTTCCAAAGCCGTGCCAACGATATCGTTACCGGTATTATCGAGCGCATGGAAAACCAAAACGTTTATATCGATTTGGGCAAGGTTGAAGCTGTGCTGACTCCGAACGAGCAGATTCCCGGTGAAATTTACCAATACCATGAGCGTATGAAAACCTATATTGTTGAGGTTAAGCGCACCAACAAGGGACCGCAGATTATGGTTTCCCGTACTCATCCCGGCCTGCTGAAGCGCTTATTCGAGCTGGAGGTTCCGGAAATCCATGACGGCGTTGTTGAAATCAAATCCGTTGCCCGCGAGCCCGGTATGCGCTCCAAGATTTCCGTATATACCGCTGACAGCAATGTTGATCCGGTAGGTGCTTGCGTAGGCCATAAGGGCATGCGTGTGCAGACTATTGTCAACGAGCTGCGCGGTGAAAAGATTGATATTGTAAAATACAGTGAAGATCCGGCACAATACGTTGCCAATGCTCTGAGCCCGGCAAAGGTTGTCAAGACAACCGTTAACGAAGCAGACAAAATCTGCCGCGTTGTCGTACCGGATTACCAGCTGTCCCTGGCTATCGGCAAGGAAGGCCAAAATGCCCGCCTGGCTGCTAAGCTGACCGGCTGGAAGATTGATATTAAGAGCGAAACTCAGGCTGCCGAAGAGGCTGCTGCTGAGCCTGCTCCCGTGGAAGAAGCATGATGAAGGTAAAAAAAATTCCGCAGCGTAAATGCTTAGGCTGCAATGAAATGAAGGATAAAAAGGCTCTGCTGCGCGTTGTACGTTCGCCTGAGGGCGAGGTCAGTCTTGACCTCACCGGCAAGAAGAACGGACGCGGCGCATATGTCTGCCCCGATAAGGAATGCATTACCAAGGCCGTAAAGGAGAAACGTCTGGAGCGCGCTTTGGAAAAGCCTATCGGTGATGATGTACTTAAGCAGCTGCTGGAGGATTTCGAACATGGCAGGCAATAATGTTGCTTTTGCTTTAGGGTTGGCGCAAAAGGCCGGCAAAACCGCTTCCGGCGATGTAGCTGTGCGTGCTGCCTTAAAAAGCGGCAAGGTTAAAGTACTTGTTTTGGCACAAGATGTTGCCCCTAATTCAAAAAAGGAAATTTATTTCCTGGCAGAGATGGCAGGCGTGCAGGTCATTGAGCTGTTGACGCGCAATGAGCTGGGCTATGCAATCGGCAAAGGACCGAGAATAGCTGTGGCTATTACTGATGCAAACTTTGCCAATATGCTTCTGAAAAAATAATAAAGTTAAATCACAGTTGTCTGCGCAGCTTGCGCGAGCTTCGCAGATGAATCTGCTTCTTATTATCTGGTCTGGAGGTGGATGAATGGGTAATAAAAGAATATATGAGGTTGCCAAGGATTATGGCAAACCGGTAAATGAGGTCATTGACCTGTTGAAGAAAAATAATATCGAAAAAACTAATTTTAGTGCAGCTGATGACAAGGCTATGTCTGTTATCCGTAAAGCATACGATAAAAAACCAGAACCGCCCAAACCGGCGAAGACGGAAAAACGTGATGTCAGCAAACCGGCTGCTCCTGCGCGTCCGCAGGATACAGCTAAAAGAAACGATAACAATATGAATAGGAATAACGGACAGAGGAATATGCAACAAAATCAGCAACAAAATCAACGCAATAACAACAACGCTCAACAAGGGCGTAACGAAAATCGTCAGGGTGGCCGCAACGAAGGCCGTCCGCAGCAGAACCGCGGTGGCCAGCAGGGCAACCGCCAAGGCGGCCGTAACGAAGGCCGTCCGCAAAACCGCAACGGCCAGCAGGGCGCTCAGGGCAACCGTCAGGGTAACCGCAACGGCCAACAACGCCAGGGCGGTATCTTTGTAGGTCCTAAGAGCCAGCAGGGCCCGAGCGTACACGGTGAAAGCCGTGCACAGGTTAGCGGTGGTCGCAGCGAAGGCCGTAGCAGCGGTCGCAGCGAAGGCGGTCGCGATAACCGTCAGGGCGGTCGCAACGCAGGCAAGAGCCGTAAGGACAACAAGCCGCAGATTAAGGGCAGCTACGCTACCCGCGAAAGCCGTCCGAACCGCAGCGCCGGCCATCAGATGCCGGTAAACCGCGGCGGCAAGAAGCCCGCACCGAAGCAACAACAGGCTCCGGTAGAAATCGTTCGTCCGACCTACGTTGAAATCGGCGAATCTATCAATGTACAGGAATTTTCCAAGCTCATTAAGCGTGAGGTTAATGAAGTAATCAAGGCTCTGTTTATGCTGGGCGTAATGGTTACCATCAACCAGGATATCGATTTCGATACCGCACAGCTTATCGGCGACAACTTCGGCGTAGAGGTTGGCCAGAAGGCTCCGGAAGAGGATCCGACCGAGATTCCCGAGGTTGACGATCCGCCTGAAAAACGCGTTCCGCGTCCGCCTGTTATTACCGTTATGGGCCACGTTGACCATGGTAAAACCTCCCTGCTGGACGCTATCCGTAAAACCAACGTTACCTCCCGCGAGGCCGGCGGTATTACCCAGCATATCGGTGCTTACAAGGTTAACTACCAGGGCAAGCAGATTGTCTTCCTGGATACCCCGGGCCATGAGGCTTTCACCGCTATGCGTGCCCGCGGCGCACAGGTAACCGACGTTGCAATTCTGGTTGTAGCAGCAGATGACGGTGTAATGCCGCAGACCATCGAGGCTATCAACCATGCTAAGGCTGCAAAGGTACCTATCATTGTAGCTATCAATAAAATCGACCGTCCGGGCGCAAATCCGGATCACGTTAAACAACAGCTGGCCGAGCATGAGCTCATTCCTGAGGATTGGGGCGGTGACACCATTATGGTTCCTGTTTCCGCACATCAGAAAACCGGCATCAGCGACCTGCTGGAAATGATTCTGCTGGTTGCTGAAATGCAGGAGCTGAAGGCTAACCCGAACCTGCCTGCTCACGGCACCATCATCGAGGCACAGCTGGATAAGGGCCGTGGCCCGGTTGCTACCGTACTGGTACAACGCGGTACTCTGCATATCGGTGATACCATTATTGCCGGCACCTCCTATGGTAAGGTTCGTGCAATGATCAATGACCGTGGCGAAAAAGTTAAGAAGGCTCTGCCTTCTACCCCTGTAGAGGTACTGGGCCTGAACGATGTACCGGCTGCCGGCGATATTCTGGACAGCACCGATGAAAAGACTGCCCGCGGCGTTGCCGAAAAACGTATCGCCAAGAAGAAGGAAGAGGAAATCAAGCTGAACTCCAAGGTTTCTTTGGATGACCTGTTCCAACGCATTAAAGAAGGCGAAATCAAAGAGCTGAACATCGTAGTTAAGGCTGACGTTCAGGGCACCATCGAAGCATTGAAGGCATCCCTGGAAAAAATCAAAAACGATGAGGTTAAGGTTGCCGTTGTCCATGCAGGCGTAGGCGCTATCACCGAGTCCGACGTAATGCTGGCATCCGCTGCCAACGCACTGATTATCGGCTTTAACGTTCGTCCTGACGCTAACGCGCGTAAGGCTGCCGAAACCGAGAAGGTTGACGTACGCACTTACCGTGTAATTTACGACGCAATCAACGACGTTGAGGCTGCTATCAAGGGTATGCTTGCTCCTAAATTCAAAGAGGTTATCCAAGGCCGCGTAGAAATCCGTCAGCTGATTACTATTTCCAAGCTGAAGATTGCCGGCTGCTATGTAGTTGAAGGCAAGGTTACCAACAGCTCCAAGGTTCGTGTTGTCCGTGACGGCATCGTAGTTCACGAGGGCGTTATCGAATCTCTGCGCCGCTTCAAGGACGATGTGAAGGAAGTTGCCCAAGGCTTTGAATGTGGTATTACTTTAGAGAAATTCAGCGACCTTAAAGAGGGCGATATCTTTGAAGTATACGACATGGAAGAAATCGCAGTAGAATAGTCTGCCGCATACGGCACATTGCGCAGGAATGCCGGCCGTATACGCCGCATTCCCCGCAGCTGCTGCCTGTACGTCAGTCTGTATCTATATATAGAGGAAAAGAAAATGGCAAGACTTAGAGTAGAAAAAGTACAAGAGGCCATCAAGCATGAAATCAGCAAAATGCTGCTGCATGATGTCAAGGATCCGCGCATTCAGTTTGTTACCGTAACAGGCGTGGAGCTGACAGATGACATGAGCTATGCAAAGATTTTCATCAGCATGTATGGTCCCAAGGATAAACAGGATGAAACCTGGAAGGCTCTGAACAAGGCATTAGGCTTTATGCGTACGGAAATCGCCAAACGCATCCGCCTGCGCTTTGCACCGACCCTGATTCTGCAGAAGGATACCTCCGCAGAATACAGTGCGCATATTCAGAGCATCTTAGATAAGATTAAGCAGGAAGAAAAGCCTGCAGCCGAGGAAGCAGAGCATGAGTAAGGAGCTTAGCCTGCAGGAAACAGGCGCTATGCTGCTAGCGGCAGAAAAAATTGTGCTGTGTACCCATGTAAGCCCGGATGGCGACACCTTGGGCTCCACTTTGGGACTGGCGCGTTTTTTGCTGGCACAGGGCAAGCAGGTTACTGTTTTCTGTGATGATGTTATCAACAAAAGCTTTAGCTTTTTTCCAGGTATTGAATTGTGTGAACGCCCGGTAGAGGGCAGCAAGCTGCAGACGGATTTGCTGGTAGTTATTGATGCCAGCTCCTTTGATCGTGTAGGTCTGGTGTCCGAGGTTGTGGAAGCAAAAACGCTGCTGAACATCGACCACCATATTTCCAACGAACGCTTTGCCGAATATCTCTATCTGGATGCCAAGGCAGCAGCCGTGGGCGAGGTAATGTGCGATCTGTTCATGGCTATGCAATGGCCCTTTGATAAGGAAATTGCTACCTGCTTTTACACAGCAATCAGCACAGACTGCGGCTCGTTCCGCTATGCCAACACTACGCCGAAAACAATGCGTAATGCTGCCAAGCTGCTGGAATACGGCGTGCAGCCTAACGAAATCAGCGATGCACTGGACGTGCGCTCCCGCGATACGGTAGAGCTGCTGGCCAAGGTACTGCCTTCTCTGACCTTCGCTTATGAAGGCAAAATTGCTTATCTCACAATTACCAACGATTTATATGACAAGGATGTCCAGACCGACAGCTTTGTGTCCTACCCGCGCTATATTGAAGGAGTTGACGTAGCTATTATGTTCAAGGCCGTTGAGCCGGCGGTAACGCGCGTGAGCATGCGCTCCAAGAGCGTTGACGTATCCGCTGTGGCTGTAGCCTTCGGCGGCGGCGGTCATCTGCGGGCAGCAGGCTGTACGATTTATGCACCGGTAGAGGATGCTCGCACTCAGCTGCTGGAGGCATTGGGCAAATTGGTTTAATATGGACGCAATTTTTAATGTATTAAAACCACCACAGATGACATCACATGATGTTATCGGCTTTTTGCGGCGCGTGCTTAACACAAAGAAAATCGGACATGGGGGAACTCTTGACCCTGACGCGGCAGGAGTTCTTCCTGTTTTTGCGGGCAGTGCAACTCGTCTGCTGGAATTTGCTGTAGAAGGCCGCAAGGAATATATTGCCGAATTTACGCTGGGAGCGCAGACAGTTACCGGCGATGACAGCGGCGAGGTTGTCAAAACGATGCCTGTGCCTGCATTCGGCAAACAGGAGCTAGAAGCGGTGCTTGCACGTTTTACGGGCAAACAAATGCAGCTGCCGCCGATGTATTCGGCAATCAAAATCAACGGCAAAAAGCTGTATCAGCTGGCACGTCAGGGCGTAGAGGTAGAACGCACCGCACGTCCGATTGAGGTCTATAAGCTGGAGCTTCTGCATTATACGGCAAACAGCTTGACCGTGCGCGTGGCCTGCTCCAAGGGCACCTATATCCGCGTTCTTGGCGAAGATTTGGCAACGGCGCTGGGAACCTGCGGTACGATGAGCTTTTTGCTGCGTACACAGGTGGGAGCCTACACGATTGACAAGGCCTGCACGCTGCAGGAAATCGCGGAGAATTCCGAAGCTTGTGCCGCAGAGCCGCTGACTGCCGTTGCCGAGCTGCCAAAGCTCAAGGTGAACGCGCGTCAGGCGGCACGCATCACCAATGGTGTACGCACCACGGTGGCGCAGACTGTCGACGGCAGATACGTACTGCTGGGGCCGGGGGATGAATTCTTAGGCATCGTCCGCTGTGAGCAGGAGCGCCTGCAGGCAGAAAAAATCTTAGAGCATTACCCGATGCCAGAGGAATAAGCATGGAGATTATTACTTCTTTAGAACAACTGCATAAATTTTCCGCTCCCTGTGTGGTAGCATTGGGTACCTTTGACGGCCTGCATCGCGGTCATCTTGATGTGATAGAAACTGCAAGGGATAAGGCGCATGAATGTAATTCGCAGCTGGCGGTATTTACCTTCAGCAACCACCCCTTTGAATGGATTCGTCCGGGCATGGTGCCGCCGGCGCTGATAACTGGCGTGCAAAAGCAGGAGCTTTTGCAGCAGCTTGGCGTGGATGTGCTGGTGGACATTCCCTTCAATCAGCAGGTGGCAGACCTTTCGCCGCAGGAGTTTTTGCAGCGACTGCAGCAGCTTGATTACAGCTGTCTTGTAGTCGGTGCCAACTTCACCTACGGCTGCCGCGGACAGGGAACTGTCTATACGCTGGCTGCTTCTGCCAAGGCCATGGGCTTTGAGCTGATTGTACGTGAGCTGGTAAGCGAGGGTGCAACCATTATCAGCAGCACTGCTATCCGTCAACTGATTGCCGCAGGCAAGGTAGCAGAGGCTGCTGCTATGCTGGGGCGCAGCTACAGCATCAGCGGCACGGTGGCGCACGGCAACGAGCGCGGTCGCTTACTGGGATATCCTACGGCTAACATTGAGCTGGAGGATGCTCATGTTGCGGTTCCTCTGGGGGGAGTGTATGCTGTGCGGGTAATTGTCAACGGCAAAAGCTATCACGGCATGGCCAATATCGGCTACAATCCGACCTTTGGCGATGTTGCCAACCCTCGTCTGGAAACGAATATCTTTGATTTTACCGGGGACCTTTATGGTAAGCAGCTCACGGTGCAGTTTGTGCAGCGCATCCGCGGCGAAGTAAAATTTGCCGGCATTGAGCAGCTAAAGCAGCAGCTGGCGCAGGATAAAAACGACTGCGAAGCGGCTTTGCGGTAAATCAAAGCTGTTTTTATAAAAAACTTTACAAAATACTTGCTATCTGGTGGCAAGATATGGTATACTATCATAGTATTTGAACCAGGGCCTGGCAGTTCGATTCTCCAACGGCTGCTACGCTTATGGCAATTTGAAATTTTAGGAGGAAACAAACAATGTTAACTAGCGAAGCTAAACAAGCAGTAATTCTGGCAAACGCACGTCATGAAGGTGACACCGGTTCTTCTGAGGTACAAATCGCAGTTCTGACCGAACGCATCAAATATTTGACCGAGCATCTGAAAGAGCACAAAAAAGATCATCATTCCCGTCGTGGCCTGCTGAAACTGGTAGGTAAACGTCGTGGCCTGCTGAACTACCTGGCTGGCAAAGACATCGAACGCTATCGTGCAATTATTGCTAAACTGGGTATCCGTAAATAATCTGGTTTATGCTGAAAAGTCCGTCCGTAAGGGCGGGCTTTTTTTGTGCCTGCATTTAGGTTAAAGAAGAGTATTTCGTGCAATAGTATTAAAAATAATTAACACTAATGCGAAAATCACTCATAGTGTTAAAATAAATTAATACTATCGACGAAATGTGCGATAGTGTTAAAAATAATTAACACTGTTGCGGAGGGGAGTGGGTTGTGTTAGAATATAATCAAGGAAAAAGTGCTGACAAAGCGGAAAGGAGCATGGTTATGGTTATCAGAACACAGTATCTGGAACGTTTGCGCCCGTTTTATGATTCGGAGCTGGTAAAGGTTATTACGGGCATCAGACGTTGCGGTAAATCTACTATTTTGCGTCAGGTTATTGCCGAAATAAAGGAAAACGGTATCGAGGATTCGCATATCGTTTACATAAATTTTGAAGATTACAAGTATCATAAGCTGACAGATGCAGATGCTTTTTATGAATATGTTGAGCAAAAAATTGTTGATGAAGGAAAATATTATCTGTTTTTCGACGAAATTCAAAATGTAAATAATTTTGAGCTTGTGGTAAATTCTTTTCGGGCAACGCATAATGTGAGTATTTTTATTACCGGTTCCAATTCCAAACTGCTTTCGGGAGAATTAGCTACGCATTTAAGTGGCAGGACTGTATCTTTGCGCGTATTACCGTTCAATTTTATGGAGTTCTGTCAATACAAAGATATTTCAGCGCCGGATTATGAAACTCTGTTGGCGGAATACATGACTTATGGTGGCTTACCATTGGTATGTGGCGCTGCCAATAAGGAAACCAAAGAGGTTATTTTAAATAATATATATGATGCGGTTGTGCTGAAGGATATAGTCATGCGCAACAAAATAAATTCGCCGCTGGTGCTGGAAAAGGTTCTTGATTATATTGTAGGTAACTCTTCACTGACTGTTTCCGGTAATGCTATTGCGAGCACGCTTTCAAGTAATGGGCATAAGGTTTCTGCACCTGTTGTGTACGATTATCTGCGCTGCATTGTTGATGCCTGTGTTTGTGATAAGGTTTCGCGTTATGATATTCGTGGCAAGAAGGCGCTTGCATTTGAAGAGAAGTATTATGTTTGCGACCTTGGCTTTCTGCATTTGAAAAAAAACAGAATTAAGGACGAGTATAACTATATTATTGAAACAATTTGCTATAATGAGCTGATTTCGCGTGGCTACAAGGTCTATGTAGGTAAAACCTGGAAGGGTGAGATTGACTTTATCGCAGAATTGAATGGAAAGATTGTCTATATTCAGGCAGCATATCTTTTAACTGATGAAAAAACAATAGAGCGAGAGTTTGGGGCATATGAAAAAATTGCCGATAATTATCCCAAATATGTTATAACTTTGGATAAGCATACCATTTCAAGAAATGGCATTATCCATTATAATCTCATTGATTTCCTGCTCAGAAAAGTTGCTCTTTAATTTTAGCAAGCAATATAATATTTTGAATCAATCACGTAAGCAGTTTACTGTGCTTGCGTGATTTTTATATGGATTTCGATGAATTTTTTGCAGGCTTAACAGAGTATTTAGCTAGAAAAATGAAGAAAATAGTTTAAACTTCTTTCTGTAATAAGGAATTCTATTACGAGAAAAGTGCACTAGGTGAAAAATCACGTAATAGAAAGTAGCGTTGAAGCAGCAAAAAGGCAACTCTATTACGAGAAAAGTGAGCTAGATGAAAAATCACGTAATAGAAAGTAGCGATGAAGCAGCAAAAAGACAATTCTGTTACGAGAAATGGGAAGAAGTGATAAAATCTCGTAATAGAAAGTATGCTTAAGCTTGCTTAAGGTACTTAATAATGCTATACTTATTACGAGAAAAGTGCACTAGGTGAAAAATCACGTAATAGGAGTGTGTGAAATGACAGAAATTAAACGAGATCTTTATCTGCAAAAGCTTATAGACCGTAAAGAAAACGGAGAGATTAAGGTTATTACCGGTATTCGCAGATGTGGCAAATCATATCTGTTATTTAATCTGTATTACAATTACCTGCTGCAAAACGGAGTAGATAAGGATTGCATTATACGCATAGCTTTAGATAGTCCTGAATGGGAAGATATGCTTAATATTCAGATGCTTAATGAGTATATTAAAAGCAAGATAGTCCCAGAGAAAATAAACTATGTTTTTCTTGATGAGGTGCAGTTTGTTGATGGCTTTGCAAAGCTATTGAATGGATTAAATCGCTACAGTAATTTGGATATTTATGTTACTGGCAGCAATTCTAAGTTTTTGTCTACTGATATTTTGACAGAGTTTCGCGGGCGTGGCGATGAAGTACGCGTTTATCCCTTGAATTATGCAGAATTTGTTTCAGCATTTGAAGGAAGCAAAGAAGAAGCATGGAAGAATTATTATACTTATGGTGGCTTGCCACAGATTTTAGCTCGTAAAAAGGATGAGCTAAAAGCAAAATATTTGAGAGATTTGTTCAGCAAGGTGTATTTGGCTGATATAGTAGAGCGTAATAGCTTGCGTGGCGATGTGGTTATGGATACTTTGGTAAATATTTTGGCTTCGTCCGTTGGTTCTTTGACTAATCCTTCCAAGTTAGCCAATACTTTTGCCAGCAAAGGTATTAAGGTCAGTGATAAAACAATCGGGGCATATATTGATTATCTGCAGGATGCTTTTTTAGTGAATAAAGCGGAACGATATGATATTAAAGGTAGAAAGTATATTGCTTCACCATTCAAATATTATTTTACTGATATTGGCTTACGCAATGTACGTTTGAATTTTCGGCAACAGGAAGAGAATCACATTATGGAAAACATTATTTATAATGAATTGCTGGTGCGTGATTTTAATGTTGATGTCGGAATTGTAGAGTATCGTACCAAAAATGCTGAAGGAAAGCAGGAAAAGGTGAATTTAGAGGTTGATTTTGTTTGCAATAAGGGAAGTCAGCGCTTTTATATTCAGTCCGCCTTTTCTATTCCTGATAGAGAGAAGATGGAGCAGGAGCAGAATTCCCTTGTCCGTATCAATGATTCGTTTAAAAAGATTATCGTGGTTAAGGATGATATAAAGCCTTGGTATAATGAAGAGGGAATTTTGGTGTTGGGGCTGCAACAGTTTTTGCTTCAGCCTAAAAGCATGCTTTTATAATTCTATTACGAGAAAAGGGAGAAAATGCACAAATCTCGTAATAGAATTTATCGTTATAATAAAAATAAGGATTCACTTTCGCTACATCGTCGAAGTGAATCCTTATTTTTTGTTTGTTAAGCCTAAAATGTAATCCGTGGAAGTGTTATGAAATTTAGCCAAGGCAATGAGTATATCTGTCGGTATATCTCGTTCGCCTTTTTCATAGTTGCTGTAGACTCTTTGTGAGCAATTAAGGATTTCAGCCATTTGTGTTTGCGTCATATCCTTGTCCTCACGTAAGTCGCGAATGCGCTGATACATTATTATCACCCAATAACATTATAGAAAGAGAAGGTACTTTAACTTGCTATTTAGCGCAAATTGCGCTAAAATCAAAATAGAAAGGTATTAGCTTGCTAATACGTCAGGCAAAACACACTCGATGTGTGCTTTTGCTTGACTGGGGGGGACAACAGTGTATCATTATAATGAGTTATTGACAAATTATTGATACATGAACAATTGACGGAGCTGACTTGGGAAAATGAAGTTTATTAATAATGTTAATGAAACATTAAGAGATGATATGGCTGCAGAAATGAAAAAGGGCAGTAAGCTGTCTATCGCTGCTGCCTATTTTTCTATCTATGCTTTTGAGGCTTTGCGCAAAGAGCTGAGTAATATTGACGAATTACGTTTTATTTTTACTGATCCTACATTTATCCAGAAGGAGAACAGCAAAAAAGAGAAGCGTGAGTTTTATATTCCTAAATTAAATAGAGAGCGTGGCATTTACGGTACGGATTTTGAGGTAAAGCTGCGTAACGAACTGAACCAGAAGGCTATAGCCAGGGAATGTGCCGCATGGGTTAAGAATAAGGCTATTTTTAAATCTAATGTAGGCAATAAGGATATTACGGATAAGTTTATTTTACTGGATGATAAGGCTTATTTTCCCGTTAACGGTTTTACAACAGTTGATTTAGGCTGTGAACAGGGCAACAATATGGGAACTAACATTGCAAAGGTTGCAAGCCCCATGTCGCTGACGCTGATAGAGCAGTTTGAAAAGCTTTGGCAGAATAATGAAGAGTTACAGGATGTAACTGACAAGGTAATAAGCAGTATCAGCTCTGCCTATAATGAAAATGCTCCGGAGTTTATATATTTTGTGACGTTATATAATATTTTCCATGAATTTCTTGACGATATCAGCGAGGATGAGCTGCCTAATGAGCGCACCGGTTTTAAAAACAGTAAAATCTGGAGCATGCTCTTTAATTTTCAACGTGACGCAGCGCTTGGCATCATCAACAAGCTGGAAAAATACAATGGCTGTATTTTGGCAGACAGTGTAGGCTTGGGTAAAACCTTTACGGCCTTGGCTGTTATTAAATATTACGAGGGACGCAATAAAAGTGTGCTCGTACTGTGTCCGAAAAAGCTGGCAGATAACTGGAATACCTACCGTGCCAACTACAAAAATAATCCCATTGCTGCAGACCGTTTAGGCTACGATGTTTTGTACCACACGGATTTGCTGCGTAAGCATGGCTTCAGCGGTTCTATTGATTTAAGCAAGATTAACTGGAGCAATTATGATTTGGTTGTTATAGATGAATCGCATAATTTCCGTAACGGCGGTGCTTTTGGGGATGATGAAAAAGAAAATCGTTATACGGTGCTCATGAACAAGGTTATTCGCGAGGGCGTGCAGACAAAGGTGCTGATGCTTTCGGCTACACCGGTAAACAACCGCTTTAACGATTTGAAAAATCAGCTGCAATTAGCCTATGAAGGAGATAGCAGCAAAATCAACGATAAGCTGAATACGAAAAGCTCGATTGACGATATTTTCCGTAATGCGCAGGCAGCCTATAATCATTGGTCGAAACTGCCTCCGGCAGAACGCACAGTGCAGAATTTGCTGGAGAACCTCAGCTATGATTTTTTCAATTTGCTTGATTCTGTAACTATTGCACGTTCGCGCAAGCATATTACCAGATATTATGATACGAAGGCTATTGGCAGCTTTCCTGAACGCAAAACGCCGCTATCCTTTCGCCCTGCGTTGGTTAAGAATGGCGCAGTAAATTATAAAGAAATATTTTCGAAGCTTGATGAGCTGGAGCTGTCTATATATACTCCTACGGAATTTATTTTGCATAGCCGTTTGCCGAAATATGCAGAGCTTTTTGATGATAATAAGGTCAATACTGGCTTTACACAGGCGAACCGCGAGCGTGGTATTCGTCGACTGATGGCGATAAATATTTTGAAGCGCATGGAAAGCTCCGTGTATTCGTTCAGGCTGACTGTGGAAAGAGTGCGGGCTAGTATTTGCGCAGCATTGCAAAAGATAGACAGCTTCACGCAGCACAGGCTTGCTAATGCGCAGGTGGATACCGGTACTGATTTCAGCGGCGCCGATTTTGATATGGAAGAGGAAAGCTTTGTTGTGGGCAAAAAGGTGCCTATTGAGCTGGCTGACATGGATATTGTGAGCTGGGGGCATAGCTTGCAGCATGACAAGGAGTGTTTGGATGAGCTGCTTGGGATGGTGCAGAGCATTACGCCTGTGCAGGATAATAAGCTGCAGGAGCTGCTAGAGCTTATAGACGATAAAATTCAGCATCCCTTGAATGCAGATAACAAGAAAATTATTGTGTTTACTGCCTTTGCCGATACTGCTGCTTATCTTTATGAGCATGTCAGCAAGCATGTGCAGGAGCAGTTTGGCTTGCATACGGCGATGGTTACAGGCTCGGTGGATGGCAGATGCACGATACCGAAGCTTAGGTGTGATTTGAATACCGTACTGACCTGTTTTGCACCTTTAGCGAAGGATAAGAAGCTGCTTTTCCCTGAGGATAAAAACGAGATAGATATTTTGATTGCTACTGATTGTATTTCCGAAGGTCAGAATTTGCAGGATTGTGACTTTCTTGTGAATTATGACATACATTGGAATCCAGTGCGTATCGTCCAGCGCTTCGGCCGTATTGACCGCATAGGCAGCAGAAATGCCTTTATCCAATTGGTTAATTTTTGGCCAGACGTGGATTTGGACGACTACATTGACCTCAAAAGCCGTGTAGAAAGTCGTATGAAGGCAGTTGATTTGACTGCTACCGCGGACGATAATCTGCTGAGTAATAATGAAAAGCTGGATTTGCAGTACCGTAAGCAACAGCTGAAGCAATTGCAAAAAGAGGTTGTTGATATTGAAGATATGGGTACAGGTATTTCCATCATGGATTTGGGCTTGAATGAATTCCGCCTTGATTTACTGGAATATATCAAGAAGCATGGCGAGCTGGACAAAACTCCCTTTGGCTTGCATGCCGTTGTACCTGCAAGCGAGGAATGTCCTCCTGGTGTAATTTACGTGCTGAAAAACTGTACGGATAACATAAATATAGACAGAAAAAATCTGCTGCATCCCTTCTATGCCGTTTATATTAGTGAGCAAGGGGAGATTATCTGCAATCATCTCGCGCCGAAAAAGCTGCTCGACAAGCTGCGTTACACCTGTCGTGGTAAAGAAAAGCCTCTGGACAGCTTGTGCAGGGAGTTTAATAAGGCGACCGACGATGGCAGAAATATGGGAAGCTATTCGCAGCTTCTGGAGCAGGCAATCGCTTCTATTATCAATGTGAAGGATGCTGATGATGTCGACTCCTTCCTGAGCGGGGAAGAGATCAGCTTCTTTGATAATACAATCAAAGGGCTTGATGACTTTGAGCTAATTTGCTTCTTCATAGTGCGAGGTGAACAGTGATGTTAGGTTTGCCAAGTGCTACAGAGGTCAAAAAAATTATTCCCAAGCGTGCCTTATATAGTAAATTTCAGTTAAATACAGCGGAGCAGAAGGAGCTCGACGCGGCAATAAGGCAGCTCACTATAGTTAACGAAATATCACTGCGCACTATTCCTGCTTTACAGAAAAAGGAAGGGGACAAAGCAATCTTTGTTCTTGCCGTACAGCTGAAGCAGGAGGGCTGTGCGGAAAAGCTTTTACAAAGGCTGTGCAGGCTGATTGACCAACGCTTGCTGTTAGCTCTTTGCTATGAAGATAAGCTGCAGCTGGCGCTGTATTTCGATAACAGAATATTGCTCAATGAGTTTATGCCTGTGGCTGAGCAGAAGGTGAATTTGCAAGGCACAAGCTTAAACGATATTTGGGAACACTTAGCTCTGCAGGTGGCGCAATTAACGCCACGTGCAGGGCTTACACCTGCTTCCATAATTGCCAACGCCGACAGGCGGGCAGAAACAGAAGCACAGATAGCAGCGCTGACGAAGAAAATGTTTGCGGAAAAGCAGGCACGCAAAAAACTGACCTTGCGTGAAGCAATAAACAAGCTGAAAAAAGAACTGGAGGATTTACAATGATGGAACATCTCAACATGCAATCTATGGATAAGGTTGCAGCAAACGTAGCGAAGATAAGGGAGCTATTCCCTAATTGCGTTACCGAAAGAATCAATAAAGAGGGCAAATTGGAGCATGCCATTGATTTTGATATGCTGAAACAGGAGCTTAGTGACCATGTTGTAGATGGCTTGCAGGAACGCTACCAGTTTACCTGGCCGGATAAGCGCAAAGCAATTTTGGCTGCCAATGCGCCGATTAATAAAACCTTGCGCCCCTGCAGAGAAGAGAGCGTGGACTTTGATAATACAGAAAACCTTTATATTGAAGGCGATAATCTGGAAGTGTTGAAGCTGCTGCAGGAAACGTATTTGGGCAAGGTGAAGATGATTTATATTGACCCGCCGTACAATACGGGTAATGACTTTGTATATCGTGATGAATTTAAGCAAAATGCAGGCGAGTATGTGGAAAACAGCGGACAGCTTGACGATGAAGGCAACCGCATGGTGACGAATACGGAGAGCAACGGGCGTTTTCATACTGATTGGCTGAATATGATGTATCCGAGGCTGAAGCTGGCGAAAGATTTATTGAGTGATGATGGGATTATTTTTATTAGTATCGGTCAAACGGAATTGGACAATTTAGATAAAATATTATCTGATATTTTTGGTGAAGCTAATAAAATAAGTTCTGTAGTGAGGGTTATGAAGAGTGGTGGCGCAAAAGGAAGATTCTTTTCACCTAATGTAGAGTTTATATTAATTTATGCTAAAAATATTGACCGAATTAGTGAGTTTAGAGAAGCAGTTTCTGAAGAAATTATAAAGAAATTATATACTTCAGTTGAACAATCTGGAGAACGAAAAGGTGAAAAATATAGACCTTTTGGATTGTATCAATCCTCTTTGGATTCGCGTCCAAATCAAAGATATTATATACAAGCTCCTGATGGTGAATTAATTATTCCTCCTGGAGATTCTTTGCCTAATGAAAAAGTTGAAGGTGCAATGGTTTTGCCTGCATCAACTAATGATAAGGTTTGGAGATGGAGTAAAGAAAGATTTTTAAAGGAAAAAGAGGCAGGTAATATTGAATTTAAAAGATCAAATGGAGTTCTACTGAATTCAGATGGAAACCCAGCTTCATGGAATGTGTATACTAAAATTTGGTTGTCAGATAGACAAGATGAAGGTTCAACTCCTGTTGATCTAATTAGTAAATGGGAAAATAGACATAGTGCTAAGGAACTGAAAGAATTGGAAATTCCCTTTGAATTTGCTAAGCCAACTGGATTGATACATTATTTGATGACGCTACCTAATATATCATCAGGTGATACAGTCCTCGACTTCTTCTCTGGCTCTGCTACCACCGCCCACGCAGTCATGCAATTGAACGCCGAAGATGGCGGTAAGCGCAAGTTCATTATGGTGCAGTTACCTGAAGATTGTGCAGAAGATAGCGAAGCATACAAGGCTGGTTACAAAAATATCTGCGAAATAGGCAAGGAGCGCATTCGCCGTGCAGGTAAAAAAATCAAAGAAGATAATCCGCTGACAACGCAGGAATTGGACATTGGCTTCCGCGTGCTGAAATGCGACAGCAGTAACATGGAAGATGTGTACTTCACACCGAAGGAATACATGGATAAACAGCAGAGCCTGTTCGTTGACAATATCAAAAAAGACCGCAATGACGAGGACTTGCTGTTCGATGCCATGCTGAAGCTGGATACGCCGCTTTCCAGTAAAATCGAAAAGCTAAATATTGCCGGCAAAACTGTTTACAATGTTGCGCAAGGCCATTTGATGGCGTGCTTCGATAAGGATGTGACAGATGAGGTTATCACTGCCATTGCCAAAGAGATGCCGAGCTATTTTGTTATGCGTGACAGTTCGCAGGCTGATGACAGCGTAGCGATTAACTTTGAGCAGATTTTCAACACCTATAGTCCGCAAACAGTGAGGAGGGTGCTGTAATGAAGTTCAGTTTTAAAATTCAGCAGTACCAGACGGATGCTGTCAATGCAGTGGTTGACGTGTTCAAGGGACAGGTGCGCCCTGCACAGGATACCAGCTACTTTTTTGATCCGGGCAGACTTGTGCCGGTGAAAACAAAAAATGCAAAGAATAGTAATGGTTATAACTTGTTTCAGCAGGAGCTTGACGAACAGGAAGCCAAGCAGGATATAATACTCGGTTATGCCAATGCGCCAATAAAATTGGATAAGGTGCAGCTTTTAGAAAATATCAAGCTTATTCAAGGCAATAATAATATAACTCCGTCTAAGGAGCTTATAGAAGGTCAGGGCAAGTGCAGTCTTGATATCGAAATGGAAACAGGTACAGGCAAAACCTATGTGATATTGTATCATAAAAGTTGACACCACATTCTCAAGGATTTTGATATAATCATAATCAATACGAGAAGAGGAGAAAACATTATGGCACGAAATCAAAGAACCTATGACAACGAATACAAAGCA
>OLSA01000189.1_pt1 | contig 53785 bp, 41 predicted proteins | sample 1672731 | NCBI WGS metagenome assembly OLSA01 (sample SAMEA3136718, study PRJEB25190) | human gut metagenome | biome: human gut; feature: human-associated habitat; material: faeces | place: Austria | collected 2013
CATTGACTTTTTTATCTGTCACAACTATGATAAAAATGTACAGATTTATTATTTCGACTCGATTGATTTAAGGAGAACTCATATGGAATTCGGTGAAAAAATCAGAACTTTAAGAAAACAACATAAAATGACACAGCCAGATCTTGCAGCAGCGCTCGGCGTTTCTCTCCGGACCTTACAAAACTATGAAACAGGTAACTCCTACCCACACAAACAGGAAGTCTACCAAAAACTTGCCGAATTATTTGGCTGCAACCTTGACTATCTCTTGACCAGCAATGAATCCTTTATTCTGGATGCCTCTGCGCAATATGGCGCACGAGGCGCCAAACAGGCTCAGGCAATCCTCGATCAAACCGCTGCATTGTTCGCTGGAGGAGAACTCACAGAAGAGGACCAATTGGCTTTTATCAATGAAATCACAACCTTATATTTTGATTCCAAGAAACGGGCAAAAAAATATACCCCCGCCAAATACCGTCGCTCCGCATCGGAATCTACGGAGTCCTGATTTTAGGACAGCGAATATGTTATCCTAATTTTGTCACCGGGGGTATATCCTATGAGTAACTATATCTATGATACTGTGGAAAAACTTTGTAAGAAATATAAAACGCGAGATCCTTTTGAACTGCTTAACGGCATGAATGTTATTGTTACAGAATCTTTTGCGTTCAGCAATTTAAAAGGGTTCTGCTTTTTGAATTGCCGAACGACCTATGTCGTTATCAATGGAAACTTAACCGATTCTGAAAAAAGAATTGTTGCCGCTCATGAACTCGGTCATATCGTCCTTCATAAGGATCACCTCAAGCTGGCTCCTATGAAGGACTCCATTCTGTATGATATGACCGGCAAGCTTGAATACCAAGCTAATTCTTTCGCTGCAGATCTTCTAATTTCTGACGCGGAAATTAGGTCGTTGCTTAAGGAAGAAGAGATGGACTATTTTGAAGCGTGTCACCGGCTAGATACTGCGCCTGATTTGATCAGCTTCAAATTATTTAACTTAAATAAGCGAAATACATCCTATAATTTACCCTTACCAACAAATTTAAACAGTGTCTTTTTGAGAGATTAAATTTATGATTTCTGAAACAAATTTTTCAACTACAGTATTTTCATTATACATGAGTAAGTCATCTTTTACTTCTATGGAGTACATTTTTTCTATATCTACAATTAACCCAATATATCCTAATGACTCCATTCCTATTGACTTCCATGTATCATTCTCCTTTATATCAGGAATTCCACAATTTTCAATAATCAATTTATATAATTGTTCTCTCATCCTTTGCTCCTCCTTTATCACCCTAAAAATATACAGCTTTCTTATGCTCCTGCGCCGGTGTATTCCCCCAGCATTTTATGGAAGAACCGGTACGCCAGCCAAAACAGCAGCACTCCGATCACTGCAGGAGAAATCACAAACAGAAAGCCCGTGATTCCACTCACCCTGCCCGTCAGATAAACGGACGGATAATAGTTTACAAACGCATATGGCACAATAAACGTAATGAACAGCTGAATCGGAATCGGGTAAATCGAAACAGGATATTCAATAAATCCCCGAATCTGATAAATAAAAATGTCCATCAGGTTATTTGCCCGCACGTATTTAATGCTCAGAGAGCCGAAAAAAATAATGATCGCCGACTGAATCAGACTGCCTCCAAGGACAATCAGTGCCAGTACCAGAATCAGGTGCAGGCTGACTCCGATCGCCAGCTTGTTCAGACAGAATACCAGCATAATGAACCCCAACACCACATGGCTCAGAGATCCCCGGAATAATCACCAGGCATTACAAAAGATCGCGGAATTCTACCGGATTGATACTGAACTGAAAGAACTTCCTGCAACGGATCGCCTTACGCAGCGGCAGACAAGGATAAAACCGCTGGTTGAGGACTTCTTTGCGTGGGCAAAACAACAGGTTACAGAGTGCGCAGTACCTCCGAAATCCAGGACCGGACAGGGACTAAATTTCGTTATCCATCAGGAAAAATATTTGAAAATATTTCTGACCGATGGGGATATCCCAATTGATAACTCCGCTTCCGAGCGGGCTATCCGGACTTTCTGTATCGGCAAGAAGAACTGGATGTTCCATAACACAGCAAAAGGTGCCGGAGCCAGCGCTCTTGTTTACAGTATTTCAGAAACAGCAAAGCTGAACAATCTGCGCCCGTACTACTACTTCAGGCATATCCTCACGGAGCTGCCTAAGTATTGTGACGAAAAAGGAAATATAGATCCGGCAAAACTAGATCAGCTGATGCCCTGGGCAGAGGAGCTTCCCGAGGAATGCCGGAAACCACGCCGCTCATAAAAGCGGCGTTAAATTTAAGGGTAGGCGCAGGATTTGACGTTTACGAATGAAGTTATAAGTAAAATGATAGAAAGGAAACTTGATATGTCAATAATTTCGATTAACGCGCGAAGCAGTATCAGAATTAAAGGAACGAAGGTGGTATATTTTGATCCGTTTAAGATTGCGGAGGAGAGACATGACGCAGATTTTATTTTTGTGACGCATGAGCATTATGACCATTTTTCACCGGAAGATATTAGAAAAGTTTCTAAAGAGCAGACGATATTAGTTGCACCATATAGTATGAAACAGGTTGTATGTGAACAAGTCGGTAAAATGGTAAGTTGTGTAGAGTATGTTAACGCTGAGGGGTCTAGAACCGAATTAAATCGAGAGGATATTTTGATAAAATGGGTACCAGCGTATAATATTAACAAGCCATTTCATACAAGGGAAATGGGATGGGTAGGATATGTTGTAACCCTTGATGGTGAGACATATTTCGTGACAGGAGATACTGATGCGAATGAAGATAACATAGATGTGCAGTGTGATATTTTGCTTGTGCCTTGCGGCGGAAAATATACTTTTGACGTTAAGGAAGCTGCTGAGTTTACACAAAAGATTAAACCTAAAAAGGTTATACCGACTCATTACACGGATGTAATTGGAAAGTCTGAGGTTGGGGATAGATTCAAAAGAGCAACCATGGAATTGTCGCAAGATATTGAGATTGAAGTAATGTTATAAGAACGAATTTAATAAAGAGTTTTAAATGTAGGAGTGAACATATATGATACGTGGCATTGCCATTATGGGATTGAACGGGTGCGGAAAATCTACACTTGCACATACTATTGCAAAAAGACTTGATTTTTATGAGATGGATGTAGAAGATTATTATTTTCCGGAACAAAAGAACTCTCGCCAAGCTGTTCTGGAACAACAATATGATGTTAAATGTGAGTATAAAGGGTAACTTCCGTATTCTATGCCACGCTCAGCAAAAGAAGTGCAGGAAATGATCCGTAATGACATAGAAAAGCATCTGCAGTTTGTTATTTCTGGCGTAACAATGAATTGGGATGAGGATATATTGTCTGTGATAGATGTAGCATTTATTCTTGAGGTTCCTGCGGAGGAATGGGTGAAGCGGGTACAACATCGGGAAGAGGTTAGGTTTGGTTCACGTGTTATGTCTGGCGGAGATATGTATGAGCAGCAAAAGGCATTTAGAGAAATTATTGGTAATGAAGTGTAAACTTGAAGATATTGTTGATGTAACAATGGGCCAATCACCCAAGTCTGAATACTATAACACAGAAGGAAAAGGTTATCCGTTCTTGCAGGGAAACAGAACCTTTGGATTTAAGTATCCAACTTTCGATACATATACAACAGTAATGACTAAACCGGCAAAAGCTGGTGATGTCATAATGAGTGTGAGAGCACCGGTTGGTGATCTCAATATTACACCAGTTGATATGTGCTTAGGCAGTGAAGTCCATATAGATATGTTTGATGACAGAATCGAGATATATTCACCGGGTGGAATGGTAAGCGGAATATCTCTAGAAGGAAAAGATTTATTAAAAATTCCATCAAAGCGAAGAAATCCGATATTAGCTGATATATTCAGTCGTTTGAAATACATGGAGCGTAGAGGCAGTGGGTTTAAGAAAATATTGGCAGACTACGAGGGACAAGTTGAATTTAATGAGTCTAAGATGCCAGTCTTTGATGCAGATAATGATGATTTTACATTGACTTTGTATAATCTGAATTATGGCACTAATTATGCAACACAGGTGAAGCAAAATGGTACTCAAGGTGATACCCAAGATGATACTCGAGATGATACTCAAGGTGATACCCAAGATGATACTCAAGAAAAAATAATAAAAATGATAGAGGAAAATCCACGAGTATCAACATCTGATATGGCAAAAAGATTGGGAATTGGCATTGCAACAGTAAAGCGTAAAATTAAGAAAATGCCGAATATATCATATGTGGGAAGTGGTTACAGTGGTCACTGGGAAATCAAATAGGTTTTTGAAAATAATGAATCCGCTTATTATTTCTATAAGGCAATAGGCTTTGAAGATGTACCTCAGGATGAAATAGAAGAGTATAATGTAATGGGGGAAGAATGGGATTGCCTCGAATTGGAAATAAAACTATAAGGTTAATATACCCCAGGGGATATGAGATAATATTTCCTGAGGGTATACTTATAAACGACTAATTATTTATACCATTTCATCAATATTGCTTCATAGCAAATATCCAGCACATTATCATTTTGATCCATACTGAAGGATAAATTGAAAAAGACTTCCGGGTAGCGCTCATCAATATAGCAATAGCACAAATTATACTGGCTTTCCAGACCATCATGATTATAGGCCTTAGATCTATATACAACCTCGTTTCGGGGCTCTCCATAAGCAGCAATTACCTGTTCCCTGGAATCGCCTAATTTTATACCACGCGAAGTTTCTGTGTCTGATGACATTTGATCGGGGTATTCAGTATATGCCGTACAATTTGTAGTCATAATAGAAATACGTTCTACATCTTCATAGCCGTTTCCGGCTCCATATAAGTCTACGTAATTGCTATATCCAAATCCATTAACATTAAAATCCTCATAAGAGAGAGGCAAAATGGTGCTATTCTCCGTGCTTCCTGATACTTCCACCGGTGCCGGAGTTTCTGTGGAATCTTCCGTTATCACTTCTGTGGTTTCAGTGCGTTCGGTTTCTGCGTTCGTTTCACTCTGCCCGGCATCCGGTTCTGTGGCAGTAGATGCGTTTTCTGACTCTGCGACGATGGCCGTTGTTTCTGCTTCTGTAATATTGGTGGTGAATTCAGATTCACCGGAATTGTTTGATCCGCAGGCCAATAGGCTCAAAGAAATTGTTGCTGTCATTAATACGGGAAGAATTGTTTTTCTCATTTGTGTTATCCTCATTTTTTACATTGGTATAATCATAATATATCATGATTCGCACCTCCGGTGCTTAACGTTGCTTCGCAACTATTATGATCAGATTGTAGCAGAAAATGGAGATATGGCAACTGGATTTTTCTAAGATATTTCCCATGCATGAAGTATCAAGAGTTGTAATCAGTACATTCTTAGGATTTAGATGAAAAATAGGATTCACTATGATATGATTAGTTAAGAATTATATTTAATACGAAAGAGGAATGACACATTATTATGGAATTTTTCAGTTTGTTTTCAACAGTATTTTTTAATATAGCAATTACCTTTGGCCTGTTATTACTTATATACTTGTTTTTCTTTTCCGGCATTAGAGCACGTAAGGACCTGAAACCGGTTAAGTACATTTCCTACAAAAAGGATCATTTTCAGGAGAATTTTGAATTTACCTGTGAGTTTTGCGGATCCAAGGTATCTTCTGCGGATGAAAAATGTCCAACCTGTGGCGGTAATTTTGGAAAGAACAAGGAGTATCAGTTAAAGAAACGGGCCATGCATCAAAGGTATTTAGAGTATATGAAATCCCAGGAAGAAGCCATTACACAGGAAACGGAATATATAAGTACTACAATGCAGGCAATTCAAAAATATAAGCTGATACGTCATAAATACTACAATTTTGAAATCGGCGAGCCTCCGGTTTATAAACCTGCAAGTGATTATGAATTTACCTGTGAATACTGTGATAATAAGATAAGGGGAAAAAGCACAGACGAAAAGGGGTGTAGTAATTGTGGGGCTTCTTATAAAGAAAACCTGGAATTATTGGTACGCGAAGAGGAAGACCGTCTGGAAAAACGCCATTATGACGAATATATGAAACTGAAGGATCTGGAGTGGGAGCAGAATATCAGGAATGAGCGAAGAGATGCAAACATTGATGAAAAGTATGGGACACCTATCCGATTTATGGAGAAAAATGCAAAGGTTATTGCGCTGGTCATTTTGCTTTGGCTTATGATGATTTCCGTGGGAATAACAGTTTTGATTTTAAAGTTTAGGTAAAACAGGATGAGTATATCTGACGTGAAGGGAGATCACATGGACATTCTATTTAAAAACGATGATTTTGTATTTTCCTACAGGGTTGGCGGTATATTGATCCATAATGAAAAGATCCTGTTGCAACGTCCGAAAAATGATGACTATGCTATCATCGGCGGGCATGTTGCTGCTATGGAGACCAGCATGGAAACGCTGAAACGGGAGTTTGAAGAAGAACTTCATGCTGAGATAGAGGTAGATAATCTGTTGGCTATAGGCGAAATTTATTTTCCATGGGGAAAGAGACCCTGCCACCAGATCTGCTTATATTATAATGTTCATTTACTGGACGATAGCATTCCTATGGATGGGGTGTTTCATGGATATGATGAATTGGATCATGAGAGAATCAATCTGGATTTCTGCTGGATTCCGCTGGAGGAACTAAGGAAGGACACGAAGGTATATCCATTGGAACTGATACCTTACATACTTGAGCAGAGAAAAGAAACGGTACATTTTGTTTCAAGGCAGATTTAATTGAGAGGGCAAGCTTCCGAACATGACGGAAGAGGAACAACTTCGGCTGCTGGCCACGGACGGAATGCTGGTAAAGCGGCCGTTTGTCGTGGACGGGGATCTGGTGTTGACCGGATTCCGGGAAGCAGAATGGAAGGAAAAATTAATTTAGTACAAGGAGGACGAATATGAGCAGAGTAAATTTTGGAGCAAAGCCGGTAATGTATCCCATGCCGGTGCTGATCATTGCAACTTATGACGAAAATGGAGTACCCGATGCCATGAACGCAGCATGGGGAATCATTACGGACATGAATGAGATCTCCATCAGTATGTCAGAGCATAAGACCACGGAGAATCTGGCAAAGACCGGAGCATTTACCGTAAGTATCGGAACCGAAGATACCGTGGTAGCCTGCGACTATGTGGGCGTGGAATCTGCGAAGAAAGTACCTGATAAATTCTCAAAGTCCGGTTTCCATGCAGCCAAGAGTGATTTTGTCAATGCACCGCTGATCGATGAACTTCCCATGGCGCTGGAATGTAAGGTGAAAAGTTTTGAAGACGGCATTCTGGTGGGCGATATCGTCAACGTCAATGCGGACGAAAGCATCCTGACGGATGGCAGGATCGATCCGAAGAAATTGAAGCCAATCAGCTATGATCCTGTGAATAATACTTATCTTGCAATGGGAGATAAAGTAGGAAATGCTTTTAAAGACGGTTTGAAATTGAAATAGTAAGATCAAAGAACGCAGGAGGTTTAACCCTCCTGCGTTCCCATCTCATCGGTGGTAGAGCGGATATGTTCTACTGCCGTTTTTACTTGTTCTGCGCAATCCAGGTTGTTCTGGCTTATGGTGTGCACCTGTTCGGCATTAGCTGTGACTTCTTCGGTTACAGCGGACAGATGGGAGATGTTTTCCATGATCTTATTATTGGATTCTGACAAGCCCAGAATGTGGTGATTTACTTCTTCTACCTGGGAAGCCAGTGCTTCCATATTTTTGTTCAGCTGTTCGAAAGTCTCGGAAGCAGCAAGAATCTTCTCGCTCTGCTGGTCGGTGGCCTCGATGGAGCCGCTGATCGTGTTGACTACCGTGTTGGCATTGGCATTTAGCTCATTGGTGATCTTCGTAATCTCTTCGGTAAAGCTCTTGGTCTGTTCTGCCAACTGCCGGATTTGCTGGGCAACAACGGCGAAACCGCGTCCGGCCTCTCCGGCACGGGCACTTTCGATGGAAGCGTTCAATGCCAGAAGATTGGTCTGACCGGAGATTGCCATGATGCTTCCGGCGATAGTTTCCACCTCTTTTGTCTTTTCCTGTAATTTTGCCATGGCGTCGGTGACGGAATGGTTGGTATCCTTGATCATGGCGGACTGCTGTTTTAAGGATTCCATAGCAGCCATATTCTTACGGATGCTTTCGTTGGAATCCTCGGCAATCTGAACCATCTGCTCGGAGATATGACTGGTCTGCTCGATAGCATTCTGAATCGTGCCGGTCATCTGGTTTTGTTCTTCAATACTGGTGGCGGTCATATTGGTAGCATCGGAGATTTCCTGCATGCTGTTGGCAACGGATTCCGTCGTCTGTACCAGCTGGTTCATAAGATCTGTGGTTTTGGTGGTCTCCTGATGTACGGTCTGGGATACGTCCAGAATATTATCCAGTACTTCTTTTACATGGTTATGTTCTTCCCGGGAAGAACCGATGGCGTCATTATTAAAAAGTATTGTGATCTTACCGGTCTCCAGAATAATAATTCCGATCAGGAATACCAGCAGGGTAGAGCAGACGGCATTCACATCCTGACCGTAGATTCCCTTCGCAGCCTGAACGATCATGACGATCAGGTAGAGCACGAATAATCCCCAAGCGGTTTTCTTCAGAGATTTTTTCTCATAATAAGGAATCTGTAATATGAAAATGGCGATCAGCGCATAGTGAATGAAACTTGCATCTGTCTGCAGACCGACCAGCAGATACTCAATGCCGATCTCGATGGTAGCGAAGACTTTTAATAGTCGTGTCGCCTTATTTCGAAGGTGTGTCACGACATTTACCACACAGAAAACGGCAATCAGAATGGTATTTGCGTATGTAACAATGGGTGCAATGTTGTGATTTGCCAGTTTTAACCACAGATAAAACAGGAAAACAATCGCCAAAAGCGAAGTAGCGATAATATAGAACCGGTTCATTCTGATATTGCGTTCCGAAGTATCCGTATAACGATATTTATTATTTTCTTTCATATTCATAAGTTCCCTCCCTTTTCTATTGATACTATTTTAAGTGTAACTGCTTTCGTCAATTTTTTCTACATTTTTATTCCATTTTGAAAAATTTTTTGAACAAAATCATGGAAATAAAAAATGCAAATTGATACTGATTTTCAATACCAAATGCGCTATAATACTTCTGTTACAACACAGTACATTAAAATGTTGAGATACGAAAGGATACAGAAGTGTTATGACACTGAAAGAATTGGAAATCGGCAAAAGCGCCGTGATCGAAACCGTCGGTGGTTCCGGAGAACTCAGACAGCATTTCCTGGATATGGGTATGATCCCGGGAGCGGAGGTGACGGTGGTAAAGCTGGCTCCGATGGGTGACCCCATGGAATTGCAGGTGCACGGCTATGAACTAACGTTGCGTTTGGCGGAAGCGGATCAGATCGAGATCGCACCTATATCGAAGAGAACAAGAGAACATAAAGGGCTGGACCGGGTGACGGATGCGGAGCACCCGGGATTAGGTGAGGATGGAAAATACCATTCGAAAAAAGATGAGAATCCTTTGCCGGAGGGAACGACATTAACGTTCGCCCTGGCGGGAAATCAGAACTGCGGCAAGACTACACTGTTCAATCAGCTCACCGGTTCGAATCAGCATGTGGGAAATTTCCCCGGAGTTACCGTAGACCGTAAGGACGGTTCCATCAAAGGGTATCCGGATACTTTGGTGACAGACCTGCCCGGTATTTATTCCATGTCCCCTTACAGCAGTGAAGAGATCGTATCCCGTAATTTTATCCTGTATGAGAAACCCAGAGCTATCATTAATATCGTGGATGCGACGAATATCGAGCGTAATCTGTATCTGACCATGCAGTTGTTGGAAATGAACATTCCCATGGTCGTAGCCCTGAACATGATGGATGAAGTCACCGGCAATCACGGTTCCATCGATGTGAATGCCATGGAGGCATTCCTGGGAGTACCCGTAATCCCCATTTCTGCTGCGAAAAACGAAGGTGTGGACGAACTGATCCGCCATGCAGTCCATGTCGCAAAATATCAGGAACGGCCGCTACGGCAGGATTTCTGTGATAAAAACGATCATGATGGTTCCGTACACCGCTGCATCCATGCGGTGGGGCATCTGATCGAGGATCATGCGGAAGCAGCAAAGCTGCCCCTGCGTTTCGCAGCCAACAAAGCCATTGAAGGAGATCATCTGATCCTGGAGAAGCTGCAGCTGGATGAAAATGAAAAAGAAATGCTGGAGCATATTGTCTGCCAGATGGAGACAGAGCGTGGCGTGGACCGGAGTGCGGCTATCGCGGACATGCGGTTTGATTTTATCGAGAGATTATGTGAACAGACGGTAGTAAAGCCGAAGGAAAGCAAAGAACGGATCCGCAGTGAGAAGATCGATCGGATCCTTACCGGAAAATATACGGCAATCCCTTGTTTTATTGTGATCATGATATTGGTGTTTTATTTGACATTTAATGTGATCGGAGCCTGGCTGCAAGGGCTTTTGGAACTGGGAATCGGCAGACTGACAGAACTTGCGGATGCAGCCATGACAGCGGCCCATGTCAACAGTGCAGTACAAAGTCTTGTGATCGACGGTATTTTTACCGGGGTGGGCAGCGTATTGAGTTTCCTGCCTATTGTGGTGACCTTGTTTTTCTTCCTTTCACTTATGGAAGACAGCGGTTATATCGCCCGTGTGGCATTCGTGATGGATAAGTTGCTTCGAAAGATCGGTCTGTCCGGACGAAGCATCGTACCCATGCTGATTGGTTTCGGCTGTACGGTTCCGGCAGTCATGGCGACGCGGACGCTGACCAGTGAGAGAGATCGTAAAATGACGATTTTGCTCACTCCGTTTATGAGCTGTTCTGCAAAATTACCGATTTATTCGTTCTTCGTGAGCGTATTTTTCCCGGGAAAGGGTGGACTGATCATGTCGGCATTGTATCTGTTTGGTATCCTTATGGGAATTCTGGTAGCATTTTTATATCGGGGCACGTTGTTCCAGGGAGAACCGGTGCCTTTTGTAATGGAACTGCCTAATTATCGTCTGCCCGGAGCGAAAAATGTAGGACAGTTGTTGTGGGAAAAGGCGAAAGATTTTTTACAGAAGGCATTTACTGTGATCTTCATTGCAACGATTGTAGTATGGTTTTTACAGAGTTTTGATCTGAAACTGAATCTGGTAGAGAATTCAGCCAACAGTATGCTGGCAATGCTATCAGGTCTGTTGGTTCCGGTGTTCCGGCCGCTGGGATTGGGAGACTGGCGGATCTGTACGTCTCTGATCAGCGGATTTATGGCAAAAGAAAGTGTGGTAGCAACCCTGGAAGTATTGTTCGGCGACAGCATTGCCACGGTACTTACCCCGCTGGCAGCCGCTACATTACTGGTATTCAGTCTGCTGTATACGCCCTGCGTGGCAGCCATCGCTTCTGTCCGCAGAGAACTGGGTGGAAAATGGGCCATTGCCGTGGTACTCTGGCAGTGTCTTGTGGCATGGGTGGCAGCCTTTTTGGTACATGGAATCGGAATGCTTCTGGGATGAAAATTCCTCGATAAGCGAATATTGGATAGAAGTGTGGGAGTGCGCAGCACGAAACAATTCGTAGGAATTAAAGGTGGGGCTTTTGCCCCCGACATTCATATATAATAGAAAACCTGCAGGGGATTATTCCTCCTGCAGGTATTTTATTACACATTTCAGCTCCGGAGAGATCCATTTGTTCCTATGATATAAAAGCTGCCGCCAGATATCCGGCTGAATCTCCGTCATGGGGAGACTGACGAGATTTCCCTTTGCCAGGTCCTCTGCGATCACGAACTCCGGCAGATAGGAGATGCCGAGACCCTGACACAGAAGATTGCGGATCAGCTGGGTATCGCCCACCTCCATGATGGGCATTGTCTCCTTACCGTTTTGGGAGAGCAGATCGTCCAGAGCCGCCCGGTAACTCATATTTTTCTCCGTCAGGATCAGCGGATATTCCAAAATCTGTTCCAGGGTGATCTGAGTCTGTCCGGCTAAGGGGTGACCGGCACCGGTGACAAAATGAATATCCACTGGAGCTTCGAAAGCGGTCACATAATTGTGATTAAAAATACGGCGGTCCAGCGTGTATACAATGTCCACTTGATTCTGTCCCAGCATCTGGAACATTTCATCGGTGCTGGTAGCGATGATCTTCAACCGGATTCCGGGATATTTTTCATGAAAATCCTTGAAGCGGCTGTGAAATTCCCAGCTGGCCAGGGACTCTGCAATGGCGATCCGCACCAGTCCTTCGGGAGCGGTATTACCGCAGATGTGGGTGGCTTCCGCAGCGAGACGCAGGATCTGTTGGGCCAGAGGCAGCAGCTTTTCTCCTTCATTGGTCAGGGTCACGGTATGACCGATGCGCTCGAACAGTGGGATCGACAACTCTTTTTCCAGCTGTTTGATTTGAAAAGACACGGTGGACTGGGTGTAGCCCAGGCGCTGTGCCGCCAGTGTAAAGCTCTTCAGTTCGTTCACCATAACAAAGGTTTCCAGATTTTTGACATCCATGGGGTAGTTACGCTTTCTGAATATAAATTTAATTATTCGATCAATGTAATGAAAATAATTTGTTTTTCAAATATTTATGAAAATTATATAATGAAAGAATAAGGCTGTCAATGTGAAAAGATGGCGGAAATATGGGAAAACAGCAAAAATATATGTCGTATCCCATGTTTAGAATAAGTAGTTTTGGGAAGGATCATGGGTATGGAAAACAGAGAAAGACTGGGGAGTCGTTTGGGATTTATCATGCTGTCGGCGGGGTGTGCCATCGGCTGCGGAAATGTGTGGAAATTCCCGTGGATGTGCGGGCAGAACGGTGGCGGAAGCTTCATGCTGATCTACGTGATCTGCCTGATCGTGCTGGGCCTGCCCACCATGATCATGGAATTCTCCGTGGGGCGTGCGGCGCAGACGAGTCCACTTTATATGTATCGGAAATTATCCGGCGGCAGGGGCAAATGGAATCTGTGGGGCATCGTCTGTCTCATCGGAAACATTGCGCTGATCGCTTTCTATGCGGTGGTGTCCGGATGGATCCTCTATTATTTTGTAAAATTTCTGACAGGGCAGAATCAGGATTTCGGATTTGAAAAAATGATCACGACGCCCTCGGTGAATGTGACATATCTGTTGTTCACCTTACTGATCGCTTTTGTCATTTTAAGTTTCCATCTGCAGGGTGGGCTGGAGCGTATTACCAAATATATGATGTCAGCATTGATCGTACTGATGTTGGTGCTGGCGGTGCACAGCTTTACACTTCCGGGAGCAGGAGAGGGATTGAGCTTCTATCTGATCCCTCATTTTTCCAAAATCACCGGTTCTGTGGTGGTGGGCGCCATGAATCAGGCATTTTTCACCTTGTCCGTGGGAATGGGCGGTATGGCGATCTTCGGAAGTTATATCGGCAAGGACCGTTCTCTCATGGGAGAGTCTATCCATATTATTATCCTGGATACACTGGTGGCAGTGATTGCCGGTATCATTATATTTCCGGCATGCTTTACTTATGATGTGGAAGTGACGGCGGGTCCCAGCCTTCTGTTCGATACTATGGCGACAGTATTTAACAACATGGCAGGCGGCAGATGGTGGGGAACCTTATTTTTCCTGTTCATGGTGTTCGCAGCCATGTCCACAGTGCTGGGCGTGTGTGAAAATATTCTGGCCATGGTCCGGGAACTGACCGGATGGTCGAGACCGGTAGGATGTATCGTCTGCGGTGTGGGAACGTTTCTGTTGGCATTGACAACGGCGTTGGGCTTCAGCGTGATCCATTTTCAGCCCTTTGCGGCGGGAACGACCTGGTTGGACTTCTGGGATTTCCTGGTGTCCAACAATATCATGCCCATAGGTTCGATCCTGCTGGCAGTATTTTGCTGTTATAAGGTCGGTTGGGGCTGGGACAAATTCCTGGAGGAAGCAAATGCCGGAAAAGGCTTAAAGGTGCAGCCGTGGATGAAGCCGGTGTTCAAATATTTTGTGCCGGCGGCAGTACTGTTCATCTATGTGTACGGAATGGTAAATTTTGCATGGAAATAAAGTAAATAAAAATAGGCGGGCGGCGGAGTGAAAAGCTCCGCCGTTTTTCGTTGCATTGAAATGAAAAAATGGGTAGTATAAAGAATAGAAGAGCAGAGAAATCAGGAGACATCTATGACAGAGCAGGAGATCCGGACGATATTGAACAGACAAAGAGAATATTTTGCCAGGGGAGCCACACTTTCCCGGAAATTTCGGGCAGAACAGCTGGGAAAATTAAAGGTCTCCCTGCAGCACCATGAAGAGGAACTGAATGCTGCACTGCAACAGGATCTGGGAAAAAGCCGGATGGAGAGCTATATGTGCGAGATCGGACTGACGCTCTCGGAGTTGACCTGGATGCAGAAACATCTGCGGGGGCTGATGCAGGAAAAGAGAGTGCCGACACCGCTGTCACAGTTCGCAGCGAGAAGCTTTCGCTCTCCGTCACCCTATGGCACCGTGCTGATCATGAGTCCATGGAATTATCCGGTGCTATTGACACTGGAGCCGTTGATCGATGCTATTGCCGCAGGGAATACCGCAGTGGTAAAACCCAGTGCCTATGCTCCGGCAACGGCAGCAGTGTTAAAACTGATTTTGGAAGAATGTTTCCCGACGGAATATGTGACGGTGATCACCGGCGGCAGAGCAGAGAATCAGGCATTGTTACAGCAGCGGTTTGATATGATATTTTTCACCGGAGGCAAGACCGTGGGACGGGAGGTGCTTAGAAGTGCTGCGGAATATTGGACCCCGGTGACGTTGGAGCTGGGCGGGAAAAGTCCCTGTATCGTGGATGCTACGGCGAAGCTTCCGCTGGCGGCGAGGAGAATCGTATTCGGAAAATATCTAAACTGCGGGCAGACCTGTGTGGCACCGGATTATGTGCTGTGTGATGTCAGGATCCGCGACCGATTGGTGGAAACTATCCGGGAGGAGATCGTGAGGCAGTTTGGAGAAAATCCCCTGCAGAATCCGGATTATGGGAAAATCATTAACGAGAAGCATTTTCACAGACTGTTGGGATTGATGGATGCGGAAAAAATCGTCTGCGGCGGACAGTATGACGAGAAGACTTTGCGGATTGCTCCCACAGTGATGACGGATGTGACCTGGGAAGATGCCGTGATGGGAGAAGAAATCTTCGGACCGATCCTGCCGGTGCTGACGTATAATGCACATGATGCAGAGAAAGGTGTTGCACAAAATGATTTTTGCAGGGATGCTTCCGGGACGCATGCAGCCACGGGAGACTTTGTGGATTGGGCAATCCGCTGTGTGGAGGAACATCCCCATCCTCTGGCTCTGTATTTTTTCAGCGAAGACAAAAAGGCCCAGAGGCGGATCCTGAACTATTGCCATTTTGGCGGAGGCTGCATCAACGACACCATCATTCATCTCGCCACCAGTGCCATGCCCTTCGGCGGCGTAGGTGAGAGCGGCATGGGTGGGTATCACGGCCGCACCGGATTCGAGACCTTCAGCCATTATCGGAGTATCGTGGACAAAAAGACATGGATGGATCTGCCGATACGGTACCAGAGGTATGATGAGAAAAAAGAGAAGTTGTTGCGGCGGTTTTTGAAGTAACGTCCTGAAAAGTGTGAGATGGCACGAGATTACGTCCTGAAAAGTGTAGTGTATAGCCTAAATTACGTCCTGAAAAATGTAATAGCAGGATATTTACGTGAAATAATATAGAAATCGTGAAGGAAAGAAGGTAATTAGTATGAACTTTATCAAACAGAAATGCATTACAGCAGCAGTATTATTGCTGGTTGCTATTTTGTCCATAACGGTTGTAGGAAAATACGTCTCCGCCCCGGAAAATCACCAGAAAACCATAGCCTCTCTGGATGAGAAAAAACAGACGGTCATGGAGCTGACGGCGGCATCCACGGTGACTTCGGCGCTGATCACATTGCTTCCGGGAGACACGGCAACGCCCATTGCGGAGAAAATGGCGGATGTCAGCGGGTATCTGCTGGTGGTTCTCTGCGCCATTTATCTTGAAAAATATCTAGTGACGATTACCGGATATGTGGCATTTACATACCTTATTCCGATTGCCTGTGGATTATGGATATTGAATCTGGCTTTTGAAAATGCTACGGTGCGGAAACTGGCGGCAAAACTTGCAGTATTTGGCATTGCCATTTTTCTCGTGGTTCCGGCCAGTGTAAAGATTTCTGACCTTATCGGAGACACCTATCAGGCCCAGATCGAAGCTACCATTGAGGATGCCAGGAACACACAGAATATACTGGAAAACAGTGGCGTGGTGGATGACACTAATGCGACGGAAACAACCGGAATCGGAACAACAGAAGCTTCTGGAACTGTTACAGGAAATGTGCAGGAGAAGGACAACAATAACTCCGGCTCTGTCTCAAACATTTTCGACTGGGCAAAAGATGCTATTTCCAGCGCTAAAGATTCGGTGGCAAATGTCGTGGAAAATGTGACGATTTCTACCGAAGATCTGGTACAGAAGGTGGAGAATTCCCTGAATCATTTTATCGAGGCGGTTGCCGTGATGATCATTACTTCCTGTGTGATCCCGATGCTGGTACTGTTGCTGTTCTTTTGGATGGTGAAGATCGTGCTGGATGTGGATCTGAGTGGCGTGAAGATCAAGGGGATGCTGTCGGAGCGGAAGGAATAAGTGAATATATTCAGACAAAAATACTTATATTAAAAGATTTTTTGAACTAAATATGGTATCTTATTATTAAAAAGAATAAAATTATTCATTTTGAGGCTTTAAGAAACAAAACATTTGATGAAGCAAGAAATATGGAAAAACAGGATGGACATAGCTATGGCAGAAAAGAATACCGCTGATATTGGTTTTGAAAAACAAATATGGAATGCTGCGTGTGTGTTGCGAGGCAACTTGGATGCATCAGAATATAAAAGTGTTGTGCTTGGATTAATCTTCCTGAAGTATATCTCGGATCGATTCAATGATAAATATAGGGAATTGTTGGCAGAAGGTGACGGCTTTGAGGAAGATATAGATGAATATACATCTGAAGGTATTTTCTTTGTACCGGTGGGGGCGCGGTGGAGTGAGATAGCGGCAAAAGCACATACACCGGAAATCGGTACAGTTATCGATGATGCTATGCGTGCTATTGAAAAAGAGAATAAACGCCTGAAAGATATTCTTCCAAAAAACTTCGCACGTCCGGAACTGGATAAGCGTAGACTGGGTGATGTGGTGGATTTATTCACTAATATTCAGATGATAGAACACGGCAGCGAGAAAGATATTTTGGGTCGCACTTATGAGTATTGCCTGTCCATGTTTGCGGAACAAGAAGGAAAGCGTGGTGGTGAATTCTTTACTCCGTCCTGCGTAGTACGTACCTTGGTAGAAGTGTTAAAACCGTTTAAGGGGCGAGTATATGACCCTTGTTGTGGATCGGGCGGTATGTTCGTACAGTCTGCAAAGTTTGTAGAGAATCACAGCGGTAATATCAGCAACATTTCTATTTATGGTCAGGATTCCAATCCTACCACATGGAAGATGGCACAGATGAACCTTGCTATCCGCGGTATTGAGCCGGATTTGGGAACATACGCAGCAGATACATTCCTTGATGATCGCCATCCTACATTGCGGGCAGATTATATTATGGCAAATCCGCCGTTCAACCTTTCAGACTGGGGCGCAGATAAATTGAAAGATGATGTTCGTTGGCAGTATGGCATGCCGCCAGCAGGAAATGCCAACTTTGCATGGCTGCAACATATGATTTATCACCTTGCACCGACAGGAAGAATCGGTATGGTACTTGCTAACGGTTCCTTATCTTCTCAATCAGGAGGAGAGGGTGAAATCCGGAAGAATATTATTAATGCTGATTTAGTTGAATGTATTGTGGCAATGCCAACGCAGCTTTTCTATACAACGCAGATTCCGGTTTCACTTTGGTTTATCAATAAGCAGAAGAAACAGCCGGGAAAGACGTTGTTCATTGATGCGCGCAAGATGGGAACAATGGTCAGTCGCAAGCTTCGAGAACTTACCGATGATGATATCAAGAAAATTTCTGATACCTATGAAGCATTTGTAGACGGAACTCTTGAAGATGTAAAAGGTTTCTGTGCAGTTGCAGATACAGAGGAAATTGAAAAGCAGGATTATATTCTTACTCCAGGAAGATATGTGGGGATCGAAGAGCAGGAAGATGACGGAGAACCATTTGAGGAAAAGATGGACCGTTTGACATCAGAACTTTCAGAAATGTTTGCTAAGAGCCATGAGTTAGAAGATGAAATCCGTAGGAAACTGGGAGCGATTGGGTATGAAATTTAAACTAGGAGATATTTGTTCTCGACTCAGTAGCGGAAAGGGAATTTCAGCGAAATTGATAGATGATGTTGGTAAATTTCCGGTGTATGGAGGTAATGGATTACGTGGGTATACTGCACAGAGCAACTTTTTTGGAGAATGTGCGATTATTGGACGCCAAGGAGCTTTTTGTGGAAATGTAAGATATTTTTCAGGCGAAGCATATATGACAGAACACGCCATTGTTGTATGTGCCAACAAAGATAATAATACGCGTTACTTGGCATATTTGCTTGGAATAATGAAATTGGGAAGATTATCAGGGCAATCAGCACAACCGGGGCTTTCAGTGAAGACTCTTGCTCAACAAGATGTTGATATGCCTCCACTAGAACAACAAAGAAAAGTGGCGAAGATTCTTGCTACAATCGAAAAAAAAATTGAACTAAATAATAAGATAAATGAGAATTTAGCAGCTTAAAATTCCAAATCGGAGACATCAATCTCACCAGACATTAGTTTAGGAAGTAATGTATCCCTAAGCTGTGATAACTTGATATTTTCATTCTCATTAGCCGTAACAATATCAAGCATCGGTGTAACAATAGTATCAAACTCACTTAGTATATCTTGTTGTGGAATTCTGATAGGAAATTCAGCAATATCTGATATAAATAAGCATTGTTGTACGGCACCATGAGCGGAATTTATGAGTTTTGCTCTGTTGGACAGCAAAGATTCATATAAATAAGCAGAACTAACAACGGAAGGATTTGGTTTTACCATTGCAACACTCCTCTGAAATTCATAGTTTAGAGGCTCATTATTAAGCAATAGTAGCTCTCCTATTGTGCCAACAGACGAAATGAGAACATCTCCTTTCGATAGTTTTGTGCGACGACGAAGTTTTTCAAAGGTATCACGACTAATTCGGCGTTCGGATGTTCCTATATTAAGAGATCCTCCCTTGATATTCTTGCAACTTAAAAGCAAATATTCGCCCTCTGGATCATCATGCACTGTATTGTGCACTCCATCGGTAACATTAAGTGATACATCACTAATCGTTGCTTGGGTAGTATTGCTTTCATCAAACATATTTGCAAAAATTGCTTGTGCTTGCTGCTCTAAATTCTCATTTAACCTAATAACTCCTACCAACGGCAGGAGTAAAAGCCAACGGAACTGCCGTTGATTCGTTCTTTGGAAAAAGATAAGGAGAACGAATCATGAAACAAAGAATTATGGAAGAAATTGTGCAACAGATGTTGCCGCATCTCGACAACGCACAACTACAGAAATTACAGGAGGTCTTAGAGCATTCACTCTATAACTACGAGATTTCCGGCAAAGTTACTGAGGCAGAGGATGACAGCCAAAAATTGATTGATTCATTTGTGTATGCGAAACGTATTGAGGGTTGCTCAGAGAAAACACTGAAATATTATCGAACTACAATAGAAGCAATGACGGAAGCCGTAGACAAAGGTGTGCGTCATATGCAGACGGATGATCTCAGAGCATATCTCACAGAATATCAGGAGAAACATGGATCAAGCCGTGTGACAATTGATAATATTCGTAGAATCTTATCCAGTTTCTTCTCTTGGTTAGAGGATGAGGATCATATTCTGAAAAGTCCTGTACGTCGGATACATAAAGTTAAAACAGCTACCAATATAAAGGAGACGTACACCGATGAGGAACTGGAGAAGATGCGTGATAATTGCACAGAGCTTCGGGATTTGGCAATTGTCGATATGCTGGCCTCAACCGGAATGCGTATCGGAGAGATGGTGCTGCTGAATAAGGCAGATATCAATTTTAATGAACGCGAATGCGTGGTCTTTGGTAAAGGCGATAAGGAACGAGTGGTTTACTTTGATGCAAGGACAAAGATTCACCTGAAGAATTACATTGACAGTAGGAATGATGAAAATCCGGCTCTTTTTGTAACACTGAGGTATCCACATACAAGAATAACAATTGGTGGTATAGAATCCCGCTTGCGAGAAATGGGAAAAGTTTTAGAAATAGAAAAACTCCATCCGCATAAATTTAGAAGAACACTTGCAACAATGGCGATAGACAAAGGAATGCCAATTGAGCAATTGCAGCAGCTCTTAGGGCATAAGCGAATAGATACGACCTTGCAGTACGCAATGGTCAAACAGAGTAATGTCAAACAGGCGCATAGGAAATATATAGGTTAGATAGGAAGGTGGAAGCATGGCTGAATGGAAAAAAACCACGTTGGAAAAATGTACAGATATATTGGGCGATGGTCTTCATGGTACACCCAAATATACAGAAGGTGGAGAATATGCATTTATTAATGGCAACAACCTTGTAAATGGCGAGATTTTAATTAAGAAAGATACAAAAAGGGTAGATTACAGCCAGTATGAGAAATATAAGAAACCATTAACAAATAGGACTTTGTTAGTGTCTATAAATGGTACATTGGGAAATGTGGGTATGTATAATTCGGAGAAAATCATCTTAGGTAAAAGTGCCTGCTACTTTAATGTGAAGGAGTTTGTCGATAAAGATTTTATTTATTATGTTGTTTCTTCTCCGATATTTAGACAGTACCTTGAACATAGCGCTACTGGAACAACAATAAAAAACATATCATTGAAGCAAATGAGAGAGTATGATTTTTTACTTCCGCCAATAGAAGAACAAAAACAAATATCATCTGTATTGAAAATGATAGATGAAAAAATCAAAAATAACAGAAGAGTAAATGAGAATTTAACTGATCAAGCACAGGCTATTTATCAGCAGCATTTTGTGACAAAAGCCAATCCTGACTGGCCACTTGGTCATCTCTCCGATTTGATCAATGTCAAATATGGAAAAGATCATAAAAAGCTTGCTGATGGCGCTTATCCCGTTTACGGCTCAGGCGGAATTATGAGGTATGTAGAGCATCCATTGTATGAAAAGGAATCTGTTCTCATTCCTCGAAAGGGAACTCTCAACAATGTGATGTATGTCAACCAGCCTTTTTGGTCTGTTGATACCATGTTCTATACGGAGATGAAGCAAGCTAATGTAGCAAAGTTCGTATATCACTATGTAAAGTCCAAAGACCTCGCATCTATGAATGCGGGATCAGCAGTACCAAGCATGACAACAGCAATTTTAAATGCCATGGAACTTAGGATTCCTTCTGAAGAGGCTTTGTTTCAATTTGAAAATTCCGTTGCTCCGATGTACGAGATGATTAAGAAAAACGAGGATCAATCTCGTAAATTGGCTCAATTACGTGATGTTTTATTGTCAAAGCTTATGTCCGGTGAAATTGACGTTTCCAATCTGGACCTTTAAGCTGCTAAATTCTCATTTATAAAACCATGGAGGTATAGTAATGGCAAGACTATTCAGTGCTACTGACGCAAAGCGAATAATTGAACGGCATCAAAACATAATTGAAAAACTGAATAACTCTGTTTCCTCTGTGGAGAAATACCGTACAAAAGCGAAAGAGGCTTCGGATGCGTTAGTAGCACAGGAAGTGCTGAAAGTTCTTGCTGATATTCCGATAGAGGAAATCAATCGAGATAAAAGAGGCATTCGGGTAAAGGCATTAAAAGACTATGGTTATAGAACGATAGCTGATATATCAACTGCATCAGTATACTCTATTGCTTCTGTCCATGGAATAAGTGAAGATGCTGCATACACAATTAAAAGCATCGTAAATGATATTGTCTCTAAAGCAAGACAGGGAGTAAAAATTAGGCTAAGTACAGACAATCGTTCCAGAGAAGCAACAGCACTTGTGCTTGCATTATCACAATATCGTCGAAGTCAAAAAGTTGCAGATGAATGCAGACAGCTGCTTAATAAAAACAAGCAAACAATCGATTATGCTGTGGAAGATTTGAATTCTTCCGCAGGTACTCTGAAGTGGCTGCTCTCATCCAAAACGAAAAAGCAAAAGGCTGTGGAGGCATATAACAGTCTAATTGGCCTTATCGATGGCGACTATGGAAGTGAAGCGGAAACTCAAATTTCCAACGCTGATGTAATTGATAGAAGTTCAAATAGCGATGCTTGGCAGGATTTTGCAACGAATTCAGTTCGATTTTTCAATGACCTGGAAGATATCAATCCAGGTGTATTGGGAAATGATGATTCGATGTACGGATTACCAGAGGATCTTGCGCGAGAAGTCCAAGAGGAATGTTTCTTTCCGGAAGGCCTTCTGTGTGAATTGAGACGTTATCAGGAATGGGGCGTAAAATACGCGCTTCATCAGGAAAGAATCCTGCTTGGCGATGAAATGGGCTTAGGAAAAACAATTCAAGCTATTGCGACGATGGTGTCTCTTCGGAATACGGGAGGAACGCACTTCGTTGTTGTTTGCCCGGCCAGTGTCATTACAAATTGGTGCCGTGAAATAAGAAAAATGAGCTTGCTTAGTGTCACAAAAATCCATGGTACCGCCCGTAAAGCAGCGCTCCAATCTTGGATCAAGAGCGGGGGAGTTGCGGTTACCACGTATGAAACGACAGCGTATTTTGAATTGCCAGAAGATTTTAAATTTAAGATGTTGGTAGTTGATGAAGCTCATTACATAAAAAATCCAGAAGCAAGAAGAAGCATAAATGTAAAGAATATTAGTATGCACGCAGAGCGTTTGCTATTCATGACAGGTACAGCGTTGGAAAATAAAGTTGAAGAAATGATTTCTCTGATACGTATCCTTCAACCGCGCATTGCATCTCAGATTCAAGGAATGGCATTTATGTCTGCGGCTCCGCAGTTTAGAAAGGCGGTTGCGCCAGTTTATTACCGCAGGAAACGAGAAGATGTTCTTACAGAGTTGCCGGATCTGATTGAAAGCAAAGAGTGGTGTAGTTTATCGCATAATGAAGAGCTTGCTTATGAGCATGCCGTTCTATCAAAAAATTATGCAGAAGCAAGAAGAGTATCTTGGAATGTAGATGATTTAAAGGATTCTTCGAAAGCGTCAAGGCTGTTAGAACTTGTTGAAGAAGCTGAATCTGAAGATCGAAAAGTAATCGTTTTTTCTTTCTTTTTGGATACAATTCGCAAGGTGACGATGTTGCTTGGAAAGCGGTGTACGAATCCAATCAATGGATCTGTTACACCTCAACGCAGACAGGAAATTATTGATGAGTTTGATAAGGCGCCGGCAGGAACAGTTCTTGTGGCTCAAATACAATCCGGGGGAACTGGATTAAATATTCAATCGGCAAGTGTGGTGGTGCTCTGTGAACCTCAATTTAAGCCATCCATAGAAAATCAGGCTATTTCAAGAGCGTACCGTATGGGACAGACAAGAAATGTTCTTGTGTATCGCCTTTTATGCGAGGACACAGTTGATGAAAAAATCATGTCAACCTTGGAAAGTAAACAGGCAATATTTGATGCATTTGCTGATAAATCAGTTGCAGCAGCGGAGAGTCAGGAAATCGATGATCGTACTTTCGGAAATATCATCAAAGAAGAAATAGACCGAATTAATGCCAAGCATGGCAATACAAAGTAAAGGGGTGCTGATTAGTATGCCAAGTTTATTTACGGAAGATACATATGAACAAGCCATCATAGAACTGTTTGAAAACATGGGCTATGATCATCTCTATGCTCCGGATTTAGATCGTGATTACAGCAGTCCACTACTGGATGTTGAATTGCGTAATAGTCTGGTTCGTATTAACCGTAGCTTGCCTGTGGATGCTATTGATGAGGCATTGATCAAACTGAAGAATTTTGATACCGGCAGTTTGTTACAGAAGAATATCCTCTTTATGGATTACCTGCAAAATGGCATTACGGTTAAGTTCTTAGTGAGGGGCGAGGAGCAAGCGTCAATTGTGCGTTTGATTGACTACGAAAACGAAAAGAACAATTCTTTCTATGTGGTAAATCAATTCACATTTCTTGAAAATGAAAATAATCGTCGCCCGGATATTATATTGTTTATTAATGGACTACCACTTGTTCTGATGGAGTTAAAAAGCCCGTCTAAGGATGAAGTTGGAGCAGAAAATGCATATCATCAAATTCGTAATTATATACAGGATATTCCATCGATCTTTTATTATAATGCTATCTGTGTTATTAGTGATTTGTCCACTAATAAGGCTGGAACTATCACTTCAGGATTAGATCGTTTTATGGAGTGGAAAACAAAAGATGGTAATTATGAAGATACTGCGTATGCGTCTTTTGAGACCTTCTATGAAGGAATGTTTCAAAAGGAACGCTTGCTGGATATTTTGAAGAATTTTATTCTTTTTTCCGGCGGTAGCAATAGTCGTTTTAAAGTACTGGCTGGATACCATCAGTATTTTGCAGTTCGAAAAGCTATCGAAAAGGCAAAAGTGGCAACCAAAACGGATGGTAAAGGTGGAGTGTTTTGGCATACGCAAGGTTCCGGTAAGTCATTGTCAATGGTATTCTATGCACATTTATTGCAGGAAGCACTGGATAGCCCAACGATTGTGGTAATGACAGACCGAATTGATTTAGACGATCAGCTTTATGCCCAGTTTTCACAATGTGCAGATTTCTTGCGACAGACACCGGTACAAGCTGAAAGCAAGGAGAATTTAAAGGCGCTTCTTGATGGCAGAAATGCAAACGGAATTATATTTACTACAATGTTTAAGTTCGAGCGTGGCGAGAAAGCACTCTCGGAACGAAGAAATATTGTAGTTATGGCTGATGAGGCTCATCGCGGTCAGTATGGATTCGATGAGAAAATTATCGTGTCAGAAAATAAAAACGGTGAAAAGGAAGCTCGTACTGTAATTGGTAATGCACGAGTTATTCACGATGCATTGCCAAATGCTACATTCATTGGGTTTACGGGAACGCCGATCTCTGCAAAGGATAGAAATACCAGAGAAGTTTTTGGCGATTATATTGATGTCTATGATATGACGCAGGCTGTGGAAGATGGGGCAACAAGACCGGTTTATTATGAGAGTCGTGTTGTGCATCTGAAACTGGATGAAAATACATTAACCTTGATTGATTCTACTTATGATATTTTGGAACAGCAGTCTGATGCACAAACGATTGAGAAAAGTAAAAAAATGCTGGGGCAGATGGAAAGCGTTCTTGGAGCAGATTCGACCATTGCATCTCTTTGTGATGATATTGTAAACCACTATGAAAAATATAGAGCGAATCTATTAACAGGAAAGGCGATGATTGTAGCATATTCTCGTCCGATTGCAATGAAGATTTATCGACGGATTTTGGAGATGCGTCCAGACTGGACAGAAAAAATTGGTGTAGTTATGACAGGCAGCAACAATGATCCGGAGGAATGGAAGAAAATCATTGGAACAAAAGCGCACAAAGAAGAATTGGCTAGAAAGTTTAAAGACAATAATGATCCAATGAAGATTGCGATTGTCGTTGATATGTGGCTTACAGGTTTTGACGTTCCTTCCCTAGCCACAATGTATATATATAAGCCAATGCATGGATATAATTTGATGCAGGCAATTGCACGTGTGAACCGTGTATTCAAGGACAAAGAAGGTGGATTAATTGTCGATTATGTTGGAATTGCTTCTGCATTGAAAGCTGCAATGAAAGAATATACGAAGCGTGATCAATTCAAATATGGTGATATGAATATTACCAGAATGGCATATCCAAAGTTTCAGGAAAAGCTGCAAGTCTGTAAAGATATACTGCATGGATTTGATTTTAGTGGATTTATTGGCGGCTCACCACTTATGATGGCTCAACTTATTACCGGTGGCGCAAATTTTATTTTGGATGCAAGAGTACCTGAAAGAAAAGATATGTTCTTGAAGGAAGCTATGCTGTTAAAACAGTCACATTCCCTTTGCTCCAGCATGACAACTGAACAAGAAAGACATGAAGCGGCTTATATGGAAGCTGTCCGTTCAACGGTTATTAAGATTACCTACGGAGGAACCGCGGGGAAGAACCTGTCGCTTAAAGAAATCAATGACCAGATTAATGAATTGTTGAAAGCGGCAGTACAAAGTGAAGGAGTTATAAACCTTTTTGATAGTAGCAAAACTGGTGGTGAACAGTTTAGCTTGTTTGACCCTGCAGTTTTGGATGAGATATCCAAAATGAAAGAAAAGAATATTGCAGTTGAGATTTTGAAAAAATTGATGGCAGAACAGGTATCTTTATATAAGAGAACTAATGTGGTACAATCGCAGAAATTCTCAGAAAAGATAGCACAATTAATGAATTCTTACTATAATGGCTTAATTACAAATGAAGAAGTTATTAAAGAATTGCTGAAGACTGCACAGGAGATTGCTGAACTTTATAAAAATGGAGAAAAACTGGGACTGTCGCAAGAAGAACTTGCATTCTATGATGCAATCACAAAACCTGAGCATATCAAAGATTTTTACAAGAACGACGAATTGATTGCTCTTACAAAAGAGCTTACCGAAATGCTTCGCAAGAACCGTACTATTGATTGGCAGAAAAAGGAAACTGCCAGAGCACAGATGCGAAAGATGGTTAAGCGACTTCTGAAAAAGTATAAATATCCACCGGAAGACTATGATTACGCTATCAACACAGTAATTAGCCAGTGCGAACTTTGGACAGATAATGTGGAACCTCGTAAAGAGGAAAAACTCTATCAATTTATGCCGGAAAGAGAACTGTCGAAGGTGGCGGAAGAAAAAGCACCATACAGTGTTGATTAAACACCTTATTTTTTACAAAGGAGGTCCCCATGTCCCACCCCATCCAATCCGAAGCCCATCTCACGACCTTCGAAGCCATCAGCATGATCGTCGGCAACAGCATCGGCACGGGCATCATTGCCGTTCCGTATCTTGCCACGAAGAACAGTATGCTGGATGTCGTGTGGATGGTATTGATTGCATATTGTGTGAACGTGATTCTGCACCTGATCATTGCCGAGTTGTCCTATAACAACGGTGGTGTCCAACTGGTGAAAAGCTTTGAAGGAGAGCTGTTCCACGGCACAATGAAACAGATCTTCAGCTGGGGCGTATTTATTGTCTACGGGCTGGCCATCATGATTGGTGTCAGCGGCAACATCAACGGTGGCGCCCAGATTTTTGTGAACTGGTTCGGAATGCCTTTTGTGGCGGCGCAGGTTTTGTACTATGTGATCGCCGGAGTTGTGGTGTTTATCGGCATGAAAGCCGTGGGCATCGCGCAGAAATACGCAGTCATTGTCCTCATGGGCATTGTGGCAGTGATGACGGTAGGCACATTTATGCATCCGCTGAATTCTTTGCAACGGGCACAGTTCCACTGGAATAATCTGCTGGCGCTGTACAGCATGGTGGTATTCGCCACCTCCGCCAATCAGGCGGTGATTCAGGTGGTGAAAGGTCTGGATGGCAACGCGAAACAGATCCGCCGCTCCATTTTCATCGGTTTTGGGCTTTCCTCAGTGTTTGTCCTGATCGTAACGGGCACGGTTCTCCTGGGAACCAAGGGAGCGCTGGAAAAAGAACTGGCATACATGCAGTTGGGAGAGAGTATCGGTACCTGGGCGATGATCCTGGCAGGCGTATTTTCCCTGTTTGCTTTACTTACCACGTTCTGGAGCAATACTCTCGCCCTCCGCGATGTGGTTCATGAGCAGATCGGCAGCGGCAACCGCATCAGCTGGCTGATCGCCACAGTTCCCTGCATTCTGTTTGCTGTGTTTGGCGTGAACAGCTTTATCGTTCTGACCAGGATCATGAGTGGCGTTGTGGTACTGGTGAGCATCATGCTGGTGCTGACCTATGGAAAGTCCAGGAAAAAAGCCGGCAGCAGTCCTATCTGCGGTGTGATCGGCACGGTGCCTTTTCAGGTGCTGATGGTGCTGTCTACGCTGCTGTCTGCAATCGGTGCGCTGATCCCATTGAGCTGATTTCAAAAAAACTCAAATACAATAGTGAAACAGATTAAGTAACAGAAAAGAGATTCCTATGTATACTTCTCAATATTTTCAAATTCGGGACGAAGAGACTTTTTCCCTTTGCATCCCGACGGACAGAGATTATAAAATATTGCAGCTGACGGATCTGCACCTTGGGTTCGGCCTTTTTTCCGGGAAAAAGGACAAACTGGCTCTGGAAGCGGTGACGGAGCTGATCCACCGGACGGAACCGGATCTGATGGTCCTGACCGGAGATTCTGTGTTCCCGTTTTTCCCGAAAAGCGGTACCATGAACAACCGAAAGCAGGCAGAAAAACTGCTGGCATTTCTGGATGGTTTTCAGATTCCCTATACTCTGGTCTTTGGTAACCATGACTGTGAAATGGGCTCCACCTGCAATAAGGAACAGCTGGCGGAGATTTTCACTACGGGAAAATATGCCGTTTTTACCAAAGGAAGATATGAGCACAGTCCTCAGAATCCCATTACCGGCGTAGGGAATTTTGTAGTAGACCTCACAGATGATCAGGGAAAACTGTTACTTCTGCTGATTCTGCTGGATTCCAACATGTATGGTGACGGCTGGTTTTTCAGCGGTTTCGACCGGATCCATGAGGATCAGACGGACTGGTGCATGGAAAAACTGAACGAGAGAAAAGTGCCTGCCATGGCATTTTTCCACATGCCGCCTGCAGAATTTAAGGAAGCTTATGAGAAAATGAAATTGGGCGATCACAGCGTGATTTATGAACACGGCAGTATCGGAGAAAAGGACGAGTACTTCGGAATATCGAATCAACCGCCACATTTTTTCGAAAAAGCGGTGGATAACGGCTGGCTGAAATGGATATTCTGTGGACACGATCACCTGAATACATTATCCCTGATATATCAGGGCATCCGCATGACCTACGGAATGTCCATTGATTATCTGGGATATTCCGGCATCGCGAAGCAATATATCCAGCGGGGAGCCACACTGATCACGCGTAAGACAGACGGGAACATAGACATCACTATGATACCGTTGACAACGGTTGTTTCGACACGAGTAAGGGGAGCCTGATGAAAGGCTCCCCCGATTTGTACGAGAATGATTAGTAATTGATACCGCTGATGCCAAGTACTCCGTTCTGGACATTGAAGGTGATATTAGGACCGTCGCCGGTGCTGTAGAGGGTGAAGCCTGCCATGCTGGGGCTTAATTCGGACAGATCCGCATTAGCCATAGAGTCTTTCAATTCAGGGGTGAAGATTTTGTCTGCACCTAAGGCAATCAGGTCTTCCCTGGTTTCGATCACACTGCCATCGCCCAGAGCAACATAGACCGGATAATTGACCAGATCAGCGAGAGCATTCAGGTCTTCAGCGGCTACGGCATCCTGGATCTTTTTAGCGAAAGCGGCAGCATCCTCTGTGGAAACTGCAAAGTTGTCTTCATATGAAGTACCATTGGCCGCATCAGCAGAAGCTTCTGTAGTTGTCTCAGCACTAACTTCAGCAGCAGAACTTTCAGCAGTAGAAGCCTCCGCACCGCTTTCGGAAGTCACCGTACTTTCCGCCGAAGCTGCTGCATTTCCCTGACTGCCACAGGCAGCAAAAGACAATACCATCACAGTAGTTAAAAGTGTACAGATCATTTTGTTTTTCATAAGTAAAACTCCTCTCTTAAATAAAACCATATCTTACAGGTCTCTGATGGTTAGACTATGCATCTGCTGCAAAAGTTTCAAAAAATATCAAAAAAATATCAAAAACATCCACCCAAAAGAAAAACCTTCTGTTAAAATGTAAAAATAAGACAGATGAAAACAATAGAATAGGAAACTACCATGGAACCATATTACTATCAGAAAATGAACAAGCCCCAGCAGGCCGCCTATCACGCTATGCAGCAGGGAGTGCTGGCGCTGGCAGACGAGATCCAGTTGCCGCGGATCCCGGCGGAAGAATTGTATGACGTATTTTTCCGACTGCGGCTGGATCATCCGGAGATCTTCTGGGTAGTGAGTTATCGGTATAGATATTATCAGGACTCCCCCAATATCATCTTCGTGCCGGAGTATCTGTTTGAGAAAAATAAGATCAGAGAACATCAGAAAGCCATGCAGTCCCGGGTGGAAAAGCTGGCAAGACCTGCCGCAAAGTTCACAGAGTGGGAAAAAGAGAAGTACATTCACGACTTTATCTGCGAAAATATCACCTACGATAAGTTGAAAAAGCCCTATTCCCATGAGATTATCGGACCGCTGGGACAGGGCGTGGGTGTCTGCGAGGGCATTGCCAAATCGGTGAAGGTTCTTTGTGATACGCTGGGTGTGTGGTGTGTAATCGCTATCTGCGGCAACAATCCGGAGAAAGGGATCAAGTACCGTCACACCTGGAATATTGTGCGGATCGGCGGGCAGTATTACCATCTGGATGCCACATTTGACAATACATTGGGAAAACATCAGGGCAATGCGGAAGCACCCGGAGAGATCCGCTACGACTATTTCAATCTGGGAGATAAAGCAGTGTTCCGGGATCATGAACCGTTGATCGCCCCGGCACCCGGCTGTCCGGACAACGATCATTTTTATTACAAGGAGAAAAAACTTTCCTTTACGAAAACGGAAGAAGTATATAAAAGAGCACAGCAGATGGCGAAAAAAGGCCGGGCCATGACGTTCCAGTGGCGGGGAGGCTATCTGACCAGAGAAGTCTTGCAGGAACTGTTGGAACTGATCCGCAAGGCAGGCGAGGAGCGGCAGAAGACCGCCCGGATCAGCTTCAACTGGCCACAGGCGGTCATTCATTTCAACTATATGGAAAATGCAGGCATCCCGGAGCCGGAGGTCGTCATGGAAGACGCCAACGAAGGAGAACAGTTCGACACCGAGGAATAAAGGTATGGGATGATGTCAGGATCAAGAATTCTCCGACTTCAATGCGCACTCCCGGAATAACGCATTGACGGCCAGCTTATAGTCGCTGGCATCTGTGGCTTTGCGGATCTTTTTTACGTATTTGTCCGGAGATTCGAAGCTGTGGCTTAAGAAAGTCCAGAGATCCTTCATCTTATAGAGCGTATTGGTATCTCCGGACATGATCTCCTGATAACCGGTCAGGAGGGAAGTGTGGAATTCCTTCAGGACAGCCAGCTGCTCTTCACAAGACGGCAGCGCAACACTCTCCGTGGAGGCAGCCTTCAATTTCTGCAATAATCCCGGATTCTGCAAAATTCCCCGGCCGATCATGACCGTATCGATACTGGGAAGCTTCGTAAGAATCTGCGTTAGCGACTCCGGAGAGGTAATATCCCCGTTATAGCACAGCGGACATTGCAGGGCTTCCACCGCCTCTGCGAAAGCTTCCAGATGGGGTGTCCCCTTGTAACCTTCCTTTTGCAGTCTGGGGTGAATGATCAGTTCCTTCATGGGGAATTTTTGATATATTTTAAGCAGTGGAGCCCATTCATCCATGTAGTCCATGCCGATGCGGGTCTTGATGGAGATTTTCAGTGGACATTTTTCGAAGATCTCGTCCAGAAAATCCTCCAGTTCCCGGGGCGTGCCTAAGAAGCCGGCACCACGGTTTCTTGCCACCACCGTCCCGGAAGGACAGCCCAGATTCAGATTGACCTCGTGGTAGCCATATCCGGCCAGCTGCTCTGCCAGCGACAGAAATTCCTCCGCCTTATTGGTCAGGATCTGCGGTACGGTGTACATGCCCACATTATGTTCCGGAAGCACATCGTTGCGTTCTCTGCTGTTCATGTGCCGATTGGAGATAAAGGGGGTAAAATATTTGTCCATGCCGCCGTAACAGCGGTTCCAGTTAGTGCGAAAATTATAAGTGGTCAGTCCCTCCATGGGGGCAAGATAATATTTCATAAAAATGTATGCCTTTCCGTAACCTGCAAGCGTTCCATTGCATTTCCGGCGTATGCTTTCGCAGATTGTACTTTGTATCGGGTGTTTTGCTAAATCCCTTATTCAGAGATATTCTCAATAACGGGATTGCCCTTTACATGATTATAAACAGTTACTATTATAATAGAGATAGTAAAAATTGCAAAGAAAACCGCAAAGATCCAAAAAGAAAGCGGCTGGAAGAAGGAATAAAGATCATGACTGAAAAAACAGAAAATAATACCATAAACCTAACCACCAACGAACGCACCCAGCAGGAGATCACCATCTCCGGCAACCCCGGGAAACCGGTCGGGGAGGATGGGGAGAAGATGCTGCGCCGCATGAACGAAAGCCACTACGCAGTGACCGGCTGGGCGCTGGAACACTGGAAGATCCGGGAGAATGACCGGATTCTGGACATCGGCTGCGGTGGAGGAGCAACTCTGAAACGCATGAGTGAAGAGGTGCGTGACGGACATCTGACCGGAGTGGATTATTCCGCCACTTCACTGGAGCTTTCCGGGAAAACCAATGCAGAAGCACTGCAGCAGGGAAAAATGGATCTCGTGGAAGCCTCAGTGGAAAAACTGCCCTTTGCGGACAATGCTTTTGACAAGATCATTACGGTGGAAAGCTTTTATTTCTGGCCGGATCCCGCGGAGAATCTGAAAGAAGTCTACCGGGTATTGAAGGAGCAGGGAACCTTTTTACTGGTGGCCGACATTTACCAGAAGGAGGATCTGCCGGAACAGGTGCGGGAAAACATTCAAAGATTCCATCTGTTTAATCCCACACCGGAAGAATTCCGGGAACTGCTGGAAAATGCAGGATTTGAAGAGGTACGGATTCACTTAAAAGACGGCGAGGACTGGATCTGCGCGGAAGGGCACAAATAAGCAGTAGAACCCTTCGGAAAAACGCAAAAACCGGGTGGAAGTCCGAAACGGAACACGCTAGAATCAGAAACATAGAAAATGTCAAAGTATCCATGAAAATATTCAAAGGAGAAAACAATAACCATGTATAATCAGAATTATAAAGTAGAAATTCCCCAGTTCCCGGACCGGGAGGTGTCCATAGCAGAATACGGCGCGAAGAGCGGCGATTTGCAGATCGAGACCGGCAGACACAATGCGGAGGCCATTAACCGCGCGATCTGCGAAGTGTCGGAGCAGGGGGGCGGTACGGTAAGAGTTCCCGCAGGCATCTGGGCGGTGGCTCCGCTCCGGCTGTTAAGCGGTGTCAATCTTCATCTGGACAGTCAGGCTATGTTAAAATTCATCAAGTCCAAAGAGGACTATCCGCTGCGGATCACCAGCTATGAAGGTCAGGACTGCATTCGCACCGTATCTCCCGTTACCGCGGAAAATGCAGAAAATATCGCCATTACCGGAGAAGGCATCATTGACGGCAGCGGTGATAAATGGCGTCCGATCAAGAAGTTTAAGATGACGGAAAAGCAGTGGGATGCGTTGTTTACCATCAGTCCTTATGTGTTAGAGACGAAAGAAACAGCGATCTGGATGCCCACAGAGTCGATTTTAAAAGGAAATCACCACAACATTCAGGGAAACACCGAGGAAGCACTGGCTGCCGCGGCACCCTATTACGATTTTTACCGCCCGGTGATGATCAGTCTGCGCCATTGCAAAAATGTGCTTCTGCAAGGCGTAACGTTCATGAACTCTCCGGCATGGAATATCCACCCCTATTTCTGCGAGAACCTTACGGTGGAGCATATACAGGTCCGCAATCCTTATTATGCCCAGAACGGTGACGGCATTGATGTGGAGTCCTGCACTAATGTGCATATTCATCACAGTGTTTTTGAGACCGGAGATGATGCCATCTGCATGAAGTCCGGCAAAAATGCCATTGCCCGCAAGATTCAGGGGCCCTGCAGCAATGTTTACATCCATGACTGTCTGGTGAACGAAGGCCATGGCGGCTTCGTCATCGGCAGTGAGATGTCCCGCGGAGTAAAGGATATTCTGGTGGAGAACTGTACTTTCGTGGGAACCGATGTGGGTGTCCGTATGAAGAGTGCGCTGGGCCGCGGCGGCGTGGTGGAAAATATCACTCTCCGCAATATCCATATGAGCGAGATCAAGGGCGAGGCAGTAATCCTGACCATGTCCTATGTACTCAATTCCCTGAACCGGGAAGAGACCATTGCCATGGAAAATGAGGACGACATCCCGTATTTCAGAAATCTGCAGATGGAGAATATTGAAGTCACCGGCTGCAGACAGTTCACAAAGATCGAGCCTTTACAGGGCAGGCCGGAGACAATTCAAAATGTAGTCATTAACGGACAGAAGCTGGCATAAGTGCCAGGACTGGAACACAGATTTCCGGTGCCGGAGAAGAAAATTTTGAAACACAGTATCAGGAGGTAATGATTATGCCATGTACAACCATATTAGTAGGAAAAAAGGCATCTTATGACGGTTCCACCATGATCGCCCGGAATGACGATTCTCCTTCGGGGCAGTTCACACCGAAGAAATTCGTTGTGGTGCATCCGGAAGAACAGCCGAAAAAATACAAATCCGTGCTTTCCCATGTGGAGATCGATCTGCCGGAGGATCCCATGCGTTATACCGCAGTCCCTAATGCACTGGACGGAGAGGGTATCTGGGCAGCGCACGGTGTCAATGCGGCAGGTGTGGGCATGACGGCCACAGAGACCATCACTTCCAATGCCAGAGTTCTGGGAGCGGATCCACTGGTGGAATATGTTCCGGCGAAGGATGGTGTGGAAGAGATCTCCGGCGGCATCGGCGAGGAGGACATTGTGTCTCTGGTGCTTCCTTACATTCACAGTGCCAGAGAGGGTGTCACACGTCTGGGAAGCCTGTTGGAGAAATACGGTACCTACGAGATGAACGGTATTGCTTTTTCCGATAAAAACGAGATCTGGTGGCTGGAGACCATCGGCGGCCATCACTGGATCGCCCGGAGAGTGCCGGACGACGCTTATGTGGTGATGCCGAACCAGTTCGGAATCGATGCCTTTGATCTGGAAGATGCGCTGACGGAGCAAAAGGAGCATATGTGTTCCGCGGATCTGAAAGAATTTATTGAAAAGAACCACCTGGATCTGTCACAGGACGGCAGTTTTTCCGCCAGAGATGCCTTTGGAAGCCATGACGATTCCGACCATGTATACAATACCGCAAGAGCCTGGTATATGCTGCGGACCCTGAATCCCCGTACAAAGGTCTGGGATGGCCCGAATGCAGAGTACACACCGTTTTCCGATGATCTGCCCTGGTGCATGGTGCCGGAGAAGAAGATCACAGTGGAAGATGTGAAATATGTGCTGTCTTCCCATTATCAGGGAACGCCCTACGATCCTTATGCTTCGTATGGGGATAAAACTATGTGTGGAGCATATCGTTCCATTGGTATTAATCGTAATGATGTTATGACTTTGATTCAGATGCGCCCGGAGGGCGAGCCGGTTCAGTGGCTGGCGTTTGCATCCAATGCATTTAATGTGCTGGCTCCGTTCTACACGGACATGGATACGACACCCGGCTACCTGTCCGGAACCAACGGAAAAGTCTCCACCGAGAACTTCTACTGGATGAGCCGTATGATCGCAGCCATGGCCGATGCTTCTTATAGCAAATCCGTGTTCCATATCGAACGTTATCAGGAAAAGGTGGCAGCGAAAAGCCACGAGATCCTGAACCGTTACGATACATTGCTGGAGCAGGAGACTGACGAGGAAACTCGTAAAAAATTACAGGAAGAGGCCAACGAAAAGATTGCTGGGATGCTTCAGTGCGCGGCAGCCGATACTTTGGACAAGGTCCTGTATGAACTCAGTGGGCAGATGAAAAACGCCTATGCCAGATCGGATGCGTAAACAGTTCTATAAGTTAAAATCATATGATTTGAAATTGAAATAAAGAAAATAAAGAAAAGCAAAAAATGAAGTCTATGGAAAAAACAGCAGATTCTCCCAAAAGAGTCTGCTATTTTCATGTTTATGTCTTCGCGTTTATGAAAATATCTCATTGACAAATTGAAATTGGCCCCATATAATTACCAAAGATAATTATCGAAGGTAACTATAAAGACAAAATATGGGATAAAAAAGATATCCGAGAGGAAAAAATGACGATTCAGACGATAAAACGAATGTTGGATGCCTGCTATCAGGCAAAACGGATCCGGGAGATGCTTCCGGCGCTGCCCTCAGGCGTGACACCCTCTTATATTCATTTTCTGGATGTGATCCAGATTCTGGAGGCACAGGGTCTCACTGTGAAGATTTCAGATATCAGCGACTATCTGAATATCCCCCGTCCCGGCGTGACACGGACAGTAAAAGAAATGGAAGAAAAGGGGTATCTGCGGAAAGCCAATGCGGCGGAAGACGGCAGGATCACCTATATTTCTCTGACAGAAGAGGGACGAAAACTGTCGGAAAAATATAATGAGAATTATTTTGCCGGTCTGGCACCGTATCTGGAGAGCATTTCCGAAGCAGATGCGAAAGTGATGATACAGACCATAGAGACCTTTTATCAGGTGATGTGCGAGAGGAGAGAGAAGTTTGAAAAATAAAGAAAATGACATGATGGATTTTACACAAGGAAGCATTTTGAAAAAGTTGCTTCGCTTCATGGTTCCTATTTTGGGAGCACTGATCTTACAGGCGGCCTACGGTGCAGTGGATCTGCTGGTAGTGGGACGTTTCGGCTCCACCTCCGGACTTTCCGGTGTATCCACCGGTAGTCAAGTGTTGAATCTGGTAACTTTCGTGGTGACTCAGCTGGCAATGGGTATTACTGTGCTGATCGCACGGTATCTGGGAGAGAAGAGAGAGGATCAGATCGGCAGCATTATCGGCGGCGGAACCGTTGTATTTGCAGCGATCTCGCTGGTGCTGTTTGTAATTATGGTGGGCTTTGCCCGTCCTATTGCGGTTCTCATGCAGGCACCGGAAGAGGCGGTAGGGCTGACCGCTGCTTACATCCGGATCTGCGGTGCCGGAATCTTTTTTATTGTGGCATATAATGTATTGTCCGCGATCTTTCGAGGACTTGGTGACAGCAATTCACCGCTGCTGTTTGTCTTCGTGGCATGCATTGTCAATGTCGTGGGTGATCTGGTGCTGGTGGCAGGACTGGGCATGGATGCCATGGGAGCAGCGCTGGCTACTGTTTTTGCACAGGCATTGAGCGTAGTGTTTGCAATTGTACGCCTTGTGAAAAAGGGACTGCCCTTTACCATTACCGGATACGATTTCCGTTGGAATCCCCAGTGCGGTAAATTCCTGCAGATTGGTCTGCCGTTAGCTTTGCAGGAGTGTCTGACGCAAGGCTCTTTCCTGGCACTGTGTGCCTTTGTCAACCGCCTGGGACTGGAAGCTTCCTCTGGCTACGGCGTGGCATGCAAAATCGTTAACTTTGCCATGCTGATCCCCAGTGCACTGATGCAGTCCACTTCTTCTTTCGTGTCACAGAATGTAGGTGCCGGAGAACAAAAGCGGGCGAAGAAGACCATGTTCACCGGTATCGGCATCGGACTTTTGGTGGGATGCTTTGCCTTTTCACTGGTGTTCTTCCGGGGGGATCTGCTGGCAGGTATCTTCTCCGCGGATGCGGCAGTGGTGCAGAGAGGGTATGAGTATCTGAAAGGTTTCGCACCGGAGACACTATTGACTGCTGTGCTGTTCAGCATGATGGGATATTTTAACGGTAATGGCAAGACCGTGTGGGTCATGCTTCAGGGACTGATCCAGACACTTCTCGTCCGACTTCCTTTCGCTTACTATATGAGTATCCAACCGGACGCAAGTCTCACCAATATCGGCCTCGCAGCCCCCATCTCTACTGCGTTTGGAATTGTGTTGAACGTGGCATGTTTCCTCTATCTGGAGCATGCGGCCAAGCGTAGTTCGTAGTTAATTGAGAGTTACGCGGGCAATGAGCCGCGCATAGGCATAGTGAGGACAGCGATGGGCGCTTGCGCACAAATCGCTGTCTTATTCGATACGCGGGGCGTAATCATTAAATTTAGTCAATTAAGCCCCGGCAGTTTACGATACGCGGGGCGTAATCATTAAATTTAGTCAATTAAGCCCCGATAGTTTACGATACGCGGGGCGTAATCATCAAATTTAGTCAATTAAGCCCCGGTAGTTTACGCTACGCGGGGCGTAATCATCAAATTTAGTCAATTAAGCCCCGGCAGTCTTACGATAGCGGGGCTTAATCATCAAATTTAGTCAATTAAGCCCCGATAGTTTACGATACGCGGGGCATAATCATCAAATTTAGTCAATTAAGCCCCGGCAGTCTTACGATACGCGGGGCTTAATTATCAAATATTGTGCGTAACGCCCCATACCTTGGTTTAAGGATACAGAGAAGCTTGTTCCTATCACCTGTGTCCACGCTGAGGCGGAAGGTTTCCAGCAGAAAAGGACTGCTCCCCCGGGCGTAGATGCGGCGGAGACTGTGAGATTTTCTTAGAAAGTGGTTAAGCCGCAGGGGCAACGCGAACACGATGTTCGCGTTAGCCGGTAAGCGACATGGATGGCAGCGTAAAGGCGGCCCCGTCATGATGAGAAACACTTGACCACTTTCCTTTAGAAAATCCACAGTTGTAGCTAGCATCCGAGTCCGGGGGGGGAGTCCTTTCTGCGTGGGGGCTATGGCAACCCTACGTTACGAGCCATGTCCCCAATTCATAAATGTTTCGCAAAGGGCACTCCACATTTATTGGCAGTTCTCCGCAATGAGCCATGCTATTCATAAGATTGTCAGCAAAAGGCGCTGCAAATCCTATACTCGATTTTCTGTTTTCATTCGTCGTTTTGCCTCATACATTTTGGCATCGGCCTCCCGGACCATATCGTCCATGGAACGAGGCATAGTATGGGTCAGTACGGAATATCCCATGGCTACAGTAATGGGATGCTCGGAACCGTCAGGAAGCTTCAGAGTTCCCAGAGACGCTTCGAAATCTCTTTGCAGCTTGAGAAATTCTTTTTCGGAATCGGATACGGTCGACAGGAATACGAACTCATCTCCGCCGATCCGGTAACATTTTCCTAAGGAACCGAGATGTGCCGACAGAGTATCCGCTACCCGGCGGATCATTTCATCACCGCTTTGGTGACCGTAGGTGTCGTTCACATATTTGAGGCTATTCACATCGTACAGTGCCAGCAACACATGAAAATTATGGGATGCGTCCAGTCTTTTCAATTCTTCCATATAGGAAGTACGGTTCAGCAGGTCGGTCAGACCGTCGCGATAAGCCAGGCGGCTGAGCAGCTGCATGCGAACACCTTCCTGATAGTTGGTCATGAGGCGCAGGGTAACCTGGACTGCTTCCATGATCAGGAACATAAGCACACCGATCCGTGTGAAGAAGCTGGTCTCGGGAGCACTGCCGAACCATAGCAGCAGGATATCCAGTAGAACGCCAAAGCACAGACACAGAATTCCAAGGTTATGATATAGATTGTGCTTCAGATGCTGCCTTTGATTCTGATAAAACCCCTTGCCGATGGCATAGATAACAAGTGCGATCAGAATGCCAAAAGTAATATGGGTCAGACGAAGACTTTCATGGAAGTCCTTGAGACCGGTCAGATTCAGGCAGAAACGTATACTGAAATCCATGACACTGATCAGGCATACTGTCTGTACCATCACAGGGGAGTACTCTGTATACATTTTGCCAAGGTACAGAAACAGTGGAATGGTGATCAGCATCATAAAAAGTTCCGCAATTGTATGATAAATATGGCTGTTACGCAGGATCAGCTGCAGCATACGGTTATCTGCCAACATAAAGATACCGGTATTCAGAGCAAATAATCCCAGATAAAGCATCTCACTGCCGATGATGTGCTTCTTGTGTAATGGCAGATAAAACAGGATAAATGCCAGACCAAGATGGGCGATCAGGAAGCTGATGCCGAATCCGGGTGCCTTGTCGCGGATGCGGCTTATCAGGATATCTTCACTACGTCCTAGGTACATATGATTGATCTTGCCACTGCCGTCTCCGTAAGGATTATCGATCACCAGGGTGAGCGTGCACCCGGAATCTTCCCGGTAGATCGGCAGAGAGACATAAGAGGCTCCCGGTGTCTTGCCGAAGAAAACTCTCTCCGGCTGCATGGTCTCATAGATCAGCCGGTCGTCTATCAGGATCGTCACATTGGAACTTTTATAAAAAAAGAAAAGTGCCATGTCGTGAGTCAGCGCAGGAAGCTTCTTGGTCACTGTGCAGGTGCCGCTGATATGGGAAAAATCAACGGGGCTTCCATCGGAGGTGGTCCAGCCTTCTGAAAAGTCAATATAATCCGATATTGCCGGCTCACGGTTCTGCCTGGGCAGACTGTAGTACAGTACTGTAAAAATCACAGAACACATGATCAGGAAAAACAGTCCACGTGTAATGGAATATGAAGTTTTGTGATTGTTCGTGTTAGTATTCATATGAATTATATTATAGTAATCAGGTACCATAAAAGTCAATGTCTGTGTTGGTCAGATCAATGACTAAAGATAAAAAAAGTTGCAATGGGTGAAAAAGTATGCTATTGTGATTTTGTTGCCGCTTTAGTGCGGTAAAGATTTACTCTGGAGAGTTCTTCCACGGAAAGCAATTATCATATTTCCGTATAGAAGGCGCCGAAGGTGTACGGCAGTAAAGCTGCCAATCTCTCAGGCAAAAGGACAGAGCATCTATATGCTTATTCCCATTCTCTTCGGAAGAAATCAATCTACGATAGGACGTCACAAGAGGTGACGGAAGGAGAGGGAATATGTTAGACATGATTAGTAACTTTCTGACCACAGTGGATGATTTCGTCTGGGGCATCCCCCTGATCGTCCTCATTCTGGCTACCGGTCTTTTTCTTACAGCCAGACTTCATTTTTTGCAGATCACGAAGCTTCCCCATGCAATCAAACACTTAATTGCCAATGAAAAGTCGGGCGAAGACGGCGAAGTATCCAGTTTCGCGGCACTGTGTACGGCATTGTCCGCTACCATCGGAACCGGTAATATCGTTGGTGTGGCAACGGCTATTGTAGCAGGCGGTCCCGGAGCTTTGTTCTGGATGTGGATCGCTGCGCTGGTAGGTACGGCTACGAAGTATTCCGAGTGCCTGCTGGCGGTGAAATATCGTGTGGTAGCAGAGGATGGACACATTATCGGCGGCCCCTTCTACTATATCGAAAACGGTATGGGCAAGAGCTGGAAATGGCTGGCGAAGATCTTCGCTTTTATGGGTGTATGCGTGGGATTGTTCGGTATCGGAACCTTTACCCAGATCAACGGTATCACCAGTGCGGTACATAATTTCTTCGATGCGAACAATGCACATACCGTACAGCTCTTCGGCATGGACTATTCCTGGAGCGTGGTGATCTCCGGAATCCTTTTGACCATCTGCGTGGCACTGGTTGTTATCGGTGGATTAAAGCGTATCTCCACCGTGGCACAGGTCATCGTTCCTTTTATGGCAGTGACTTATGTAGTAGCCTGTCTGTTAGTACTGATCTTTAATGTAACTGCCATTCCGGCAGCTATCGTGACCATCGTACAGAGTGCGTTTGGTATGCGTGCCGTAGCCGGCGGTGCTTTGGGAGCGGTTATCATGGCAATGCAGAAGGGTATTGCGAGAGGTATTTTCTCCAACGAAGCCGGTATCGGTAGTGCACCGATCGCAGCGGCTGCAGCGCAGAACGACTCTCCTGCCAAACAGGGTCTGATCTCAATGCTGGGTACCATCATTGATACTCTGATCATTTGTACCATGACCGGTCTTACGATCGTAATTACCGATTCCTGGAACGTAGGTCTGGACGGCGTGGATGTTACCACCAGAGCTTTCCAGCAGGGGCTGCCTTTTAACAGCTCTATTGCATCCTTTATCCTGATGGTATGCCTGGTATTCTTTGCATTTACCACGATCCTCGGTTGGGATTACTACAGTGAGAGATGCCTGGAATACCTGATCGGTCAGAAGCCGAAGGCGATCAAAGTATACCGTTGGATCTACATTGCCTGCGTATTCATCGGACCCTACATGACTGTTAAGGCAGTATGGACCATCGCAGATATCTTCAACGGTCTGATGGCGATCCCGAATCTGATCGCACTGCTGGCATTAAACGGTGTTGTGGTGGCTGAGACCAAGAAATACCTTGACAATGCTAACAAAAAGTTTTAAAAAAGTTCTGTAGCCCTATCACATGGGAAAATCTATATTTTTCCCGGAAGTGTAGAAGTGAGGAACTATATGAAAGATCTTACAAAGGGCAGACCGTCAGTTTTGATACTGACGTTTGCCCTTCCTATTTTTTTGACCAATTTATTGCAACTTACTTACAGCCTGGCAGATACCCGCATCGTAGGTACTTTTCTGGGAGATAATGCCTTGGCGGCAGTGGGGGCCACGACGACGCTGAGCAATCTGATCGTACAATTCCTGATGGGAATGTGCAATGGCTTTGCTATTATTTCGGCACAGTGCTTCGGAGCGAAGGATATGGACAGATTGCGCAGATCCTTGGGCAATTCTCTGGTGCTTGGCCTATTGGCAGCTGTGGTACTGACGATAGGAGGGCTTGTATTTTTGCAGCCGATCCTCAGATTCCTGAATGTGCCGGAAAATCTGCTGAACACAGCAACACAGTATGTATCCGTGATCATAGCGGGACTTGTTGTTACATTACTATATGATGTATTAGCGGCGACCCTAAGAGCAATCGGAGATACCGTGACCCCGCTGATCGTGCTGGCGGTGTCGGTGGTGCTGAATATCGGAGGAGATCTGCTTCTGATCGTGGTGCTGCATATGGGAGTGCTGGGCGCTGCAGTTGCTACTGTGCTGTCGCAGCTGATCGCTGTGGTAGTGTGTGCGGTCTATCTGTGGAAAAAGTATGTAATTCTGCGGATACGTGTGAATGATCTGAAGCTGCAGGATGCCGGAATGCTCCGCAATATGTTAAGCTCCGGCCTTTCCATGGGGTTCATGAGCTCACTGGTCAATATCGGTACATTGACATTGCAGACTTCCATCAATAAGCTGGGACAGAATATTATCATTGCTCATACGGCAGCCCGCAAGATCTCCGAGATCTTCATGATCATGTTCAGCGTCTTCGGTCAGACCATGGCGACCTATTGCGGACAAAATCTGGGAGCCGGCAAAATCGAACGGATCCGCAGAGGAATCCTGTTGGCAACCGGTTATACCTGCATCTGGTGTACGCTTAATATTGTGACTGCTTATACCATCGGTGACTGGCTGGTATGGCTGGTCACGGGCAGTGAAAACCCGGAAGTGGTCTACAATGCAACGTTATATCTCAAGGTAGATACTTTGTTCTATTATGTGACGGCGGTAATCTGTATTGTGAGAAATGCCATGCAGGGGTTGGGAGAACGTATTGTACCGCTGATCTCCAGCTCACTGGAAATGATAGGGAAAATTGTGATCGCGGCGACGCTGGTTCCCATGTTCGGATACCTGGGTGTCATCGCGGCGGAGCCTATTGTGTGGTTTATCATGATCATTCCGCTATTGATAAAGATACTGCGTATGCCGGTCTGGAAGCAGAAAACTTAACTGTTTCGTAAACAAAAAGAAATATTTTCACTTAACGTTAAGGAAAAATGACCAAATTTAACAATAAAATACTTGTAATTTTGTCGAATTGTATTACTATATGGAAAATGTTACAATGAATTCACTGAGAAAATACTTAAACGTTTTCGAGATGGATCGAATGTGATAAAGTCTTTTACAGAAAGGCAGATGTGGTAAGTATGAAGAAGACAGAGAATAAGAAAACGAAAGTAAAAGGGAACAAAAAGCCATTTTTCACAATTTCGAAAAAGATACTGGCGTTGAGCCTTCTGCCGATGATCATTGTATGTGCACTGGTGGCTACGGTGGGGGCCAAAGCATTAGAGACCGGAATTGAGAAACAGATTGAGCAGTCTCTGCAGATCGTTGGTGTCAGTGTGGATGAAACCTACACGAATCTGTATGAAGGCGATTACACCAGAGATAAGGGAGGCAAGGTGCGCAAGGGCGGCACATCCATTTCCGGGGAGACACAGTTGATCGATGGATTGCAGGAGAAGACAGGCTTCCAGGTGTCTTTTTTGTATGGAAATATGCGTCTGATCACGACATTGACCAAGCCGGAAGGAGGACGTATTAACGGTACGGCGCTGGAAGACGATGTCTATGCACAGATTCAGACTGGGGAGGCTTTGTTCCTGACGGACTGCAACATTTCCGAAGTAGATTATTATGTATATTATCAGCCATTGATCAATTCTGATGGCTCTGTGATCGGTGCCATCGAAGTGGCGACGCCGATGCAGAATGTCAAGGATACAATCTCGATGCAGGTGAAGGATATTATTCTGATTGCTGTGGCATGTGTTCTTGTGGCGGCAACGCTGGTAAGCGTATTATCCCGTAGCATGGTGAAGACCATGAAGAAGACGAAGCATTTCCTAGGCAGGATCGTGAACGGAGAACTGGATGCAGAGCCGGATGAAAAGCAGTGCCGTAAAAAGGATGAACTTGGGGATGTATATCGTATTTCTGTAAAACTGCAAAAAACTCTCCGTTCGATCGTAACAGAGATCAAGGATTCCGCGGATGATCTGACAGCATCTTCCAACAAACTGATCAAGATGGCACAGGATACCCAGGAATCTGTGAATGATGTATACCATGCTGTCGGCGAGATATCAGACGGCGCAAGGAATCAGGCCAATGAGACAACGGATGCTAATGAAAATGTAGTGCGTATCGGCGAGCAGATCGAATATATATCTGAGGAAGTAAAATCTCTGACGGATTATGCCGGCAGGATGGCAGAAGCGGAGAAAGCTTCCGAAGAGATCATGAAGGAACTGAACGGCTCCAACGAGAGCACCAAGGAATCTGTCCTGCGGGTAGCGGAACAGATTACGGATATGAACGGAGCAATTCAGAATATCACCAAGGCAGTATCCATGATTCAGGATATTGCGGACGAGACAGATCTGCTGTCACTGAATGCCAGCATTGAAGCAGCCAGAGCCGGAGAAGCGGGAAGAGGCTTTGCAGTGGTAGCAGAGCAGATCAGTAAGCTGGCTGACCAGTCTAAGCGCTCCGCAACCGAGATCGAGCAGATCATCCAAAATATCATGGAGTCTTCCGGCAGAATGGTGGAGATCATGGGTGAAGTGGAAGCCAACATGAATTACCAGCAGAGCAAGCTGGAGGAGACCGGTGTGAAGACTGCGGCAGTAGCGGATGGTGTGGAGAATTCCCTGCAGCATATCGGCGGTATCCGGGAGAAGATGGATGTCTTAGGACAGTCCGGAAGCGCGATCCGTGATGTAGTGGAAGGATTGTCGGCAATCTCCGAACAGAATGCAGCATCCGCAGACAGTACCATGCAGGCGGCTCATGGAATGAGTGATACCATGACAGAACTGATGAATTCTTCTGAGAACCTGTTGGCATTAGCGGATAAGCTGGAAAAGGTACTGGATGTTTTCAAGGTATAAAGAGGGGGCCGGAAGCTGTCCGGCAGGGAGATAACATATAAATGACAGAAAATGCAGTCCGTTTTTCATAGAAAACCGGACTGCATTTTCGTGCGTAGGGTAAAGTTTTTGTAGGAAAAATTAATAGAAAAATAAAGAAAGCACCTGGGTCCTGTGTTAGGATTGAAGTTGACGAGACAAAAATCCAAGGAGGGTGCTTTCATGATTAATAGTATACAACACTTTTGCGAGAATGGGGTAAAAAGATTAACAAATGTTTTCAAAACTTATACAGATGACCTGACCAGGATTGCAGAAATGGTCTATGGTGTGACGGATGAGGTGACCAGACTTGGATGCAGCATGATAGCGGAAGAATGGGAATCCTATGATGAACTTTTGAGGGAAAGAAAGGATCTGCGTCGGGGCTGGTACATCGTCCGAAGGGATGAAACTTCACTGCTGACCAGCCTTGGAGAAGTGGTATATCACAAAACTCTGTTCAAAAATGTTGCTACCGGTGAATCCTGTTACCTTCTGGATCAGCTGATGGGGCTGGAGCATCATGCCAGGATAACTGAAGATGCAGAAGCAAGGATTCTACAGGAAGCATCCGAGAGCAGCTACCGGAAAGGTGGCGCCAGTGCCAGCATAAACGGTGAATCCATAAGCAAAGAAGCTGTAATGAATAAGTTGCACAGGCTGGAGTTCCCTGTCCTGAAGACTGCGGAAAAGAAAGAACTGAGAACACTTTACATAGATGCGGATGAAGACCATGTGGCCCTTCAGTATCTGGAGAAGAAAGGGGATATCAGGAAGCCCCGAATAAATACCGTAATGCCCTGGATCATATATGTTTATGAAGGCGTGGAAGGTGATGAGGAAGGACGTCCCCGGCTGATAAATCCGCGGTATTTCGGAGGTGTTTATGATGGACAGGAAGCAGCCAGCAGGCTTTGGACAGAAGTATTGGAGTATCTGGACGAAGCTTATGATCTGGATGCTGTTGAGAGGATTTATATCAACGGGGACGGAGCAGCATGGATACGCACAGGAGAAAAGATCATACCAAAGTCCAAGTTTGCCCTTGATAAATATCATATGCATAAATACATCATAGCGGCAACATCCCACCTGGAAGACTCAGCGGAGGATGCCAGGGGTGAAATATACAGAGCCATTCACAGAAAGAAAAAGTGGATGGCAGAGGGAGCCTTTGACCGGATCATAGGAATCACAGACAAAGAAACAAAGCGAAAGGCAGTGGAACAGGCGAAGGCATACATACTGGGGAACTGGTCTGGAATCATGATTGCCATGAAATCCGGGGACAGCAATGTAAGATGTTCCGCAGAAGGGCATGTGAGCCATGTGTACGCAGACAGGATGAGTTCAAGACCATTGGGATGGTGCAGAACCGGGGCAGATAAGATGTCCCGGTTAAGAATCTACCGTCAAAATCAGGGAAATATGCTGGAACTGGTAAGATATCAGAAAAAAGAAATGAAACAGGTATCGGGTGCAGAGGAGATCATCTATTCCGCCACAGAAATGATAAGAATGGAAAAAGCCAACAAACGAAAACTGGGAGTACTGGCAGATCTGCCAGTGTATGACATTCCCTATCCGCAGATCAAAAAGATAGCGGCGTTGAAAAATCACATTTGGGGTTTGTAAAAAGGAACAAAAAGGTTATAATGATGGAGAAAACTTTGATTCTGAAACATATCTCAGGGATGCTCTGTCTATTAATTTCCTACAGTAAATTTACCCGAACATTTTCGTGTGCTTTATTGACGGGGATACCATCATGAATTACAATATAAGGGATGTGAGGAATTACGTTATGAATTTAAGGTCTTTCACCCACTTATAAGCAAGCTCATATGGGCTTAGACTTTTTGAGCCTGGCATAATATCATACGGGAGAGAAGGAGAATGCAAATGAAAGAGTTGGAACGAAGTAACCGGGTGGCCATGATAGCACATGGTGTGATCAATGCATGTATGCTTTTCATTAGCGTGATCGGATTTGTTGAACACACAGTGTCGGCTCCGGTATTGGCAGTGTTACTGCTTCTTGGGATCATACCGGTTCTTGCAGAATTTATTTGTTGGAAGAGGGATCATGCAACCAAAGCTATAAAACATCTGTCACTGATCGGATTTGCGTTGTTTTATACGGTGCTGCTTTTTACGGCACAGTGCAACATGGTGTATGCATTTGTAATTCCCATGATGTTTGCAGTCATGCCTTATCATGATGTCAAGGCATTTGCACTTATTAATGTGGGGACGGTAGTAGAGAATATCCTGGTGGTGCTCCTGGGAGCCACACAAGGGGGATTTGGCTATCTGGGGCAGGACGCAGGATTTATACAGATTTCGGTAATGATTCTGCTGTGCATTACATCCATCTATGCTACCATATCCAACCAGAAGAACACCGATGAAAATATAGAGAGCATTACAGCTGCGCAGGACCGCGCGGAAGCAACCTTACGTGAAGTCATGGAAATGAGCAGCCGGATGGAGACTTCAGTAGTTGATATCACAGCGGAATTGAATAAACTGGAAACTGCTTTTGACAGTACCAAAACAGCCATGGAGGAGGTGTCTGCAGGTTCCGGGGAGTCTGCAGCGGCGATTCAGCAGCAGACGTCCCAGACGGAGGCTATTCAGGAAAAAGTAAATACTGTGGGTGAAGTGGCAGAGACGATCGGAAGCAATATGGAACATACGATAGAAATGCTGGATGCCGGAAAAGAAGAGATGACAGGTCTGAAGGAGCAGGCAGAGGATTCTGCAAGAAACAGTGAACTGGCGGCACAGAAGCTGGAAACGCTGGATCATTATATGCAGGAGATGCATTCCATCGTGGAAATCATCAGCAAAATAGCTAATCAGACCAGTCTTCTGGCGCTGAATGCCAGCATAGAAGCAGCCAGAGCCGGTGAAGCCGGCCGCGGTTTCTCCGTAGTAGCGACGGAGATTTCGGGAATGGCCACCCAGACAAAGGATGCTACCGGCAACATCGCGGAGTTGATCCAAAATGTATCCGGAGCGATTGGAGAAGTGGTGACGGTCATCCGTCAGATGATAGACGGTATTGGCAGCCAAAGGGAAGGAACGATGCGCGCGGCGGACAGTTTCACGGCAATTGAAGACAGCAGCTATACGATCGTGGATAATCTGGGTGAGATGCTTCAGACAGTAGAAGCTCTGAAAACAGCCAACCAGGAGATCGTGGATTCCATTCAGACAATCTCAGCGACTACGGAAGAAGTGTCTGCCCATGCCAGTGAGACACTGGAAGCGGAAGAGAGAAACAGAGAGATTCTGCAGAAAATTACTGAAAATATGAATTCTATGGTAAAAAAATAAGTAACGGTTCCTGTGACAGAACGGACAGGATAGAAACAGGAGTGACAGAATATGCATGACAACGGGGTGACTTTACAGAAAAAGGTGTTACAGAATCTGGATATACCGTATTCGTATGAACTGGCAAAACGAATGGAACAATACCGGTCACATCCGACACTGGGGTATCGCCCGGCGGGTTCTAAGGCAGAATTTGAGACCGGAGAGATGCTGAAGACAGAAATGGAAAAAATCGGACTGTCTGAGGTTACAAAGGATGCTGTGACGGTAGACGGCTGGGAATTTCATAAGGCAGCGTTAAGCTACACGAATGCGGCAGGGGAGACCGTGTCAGCAGAATTGGGAGCCTATCAGACAACCTTTGTCACCGATGGTCCTAAGGAATTTTCCATGATGTATCTGGGAAAAGGAACGGAGACGGACTATCAGGGAAAAGACGTCAGGGATAAACTGGTACTGGTGGAGATTAACCAGAGAGATGAGTGGTGGATCAATTATCCGGTATACCAGGCACATCTGAAGGGAGCCGCAGCCCTGATCGCAGTGCAGAGCGGCGGCTACGGCGAAATCGACGATGAAGCTCTGAATGCACAGGATATCGCCGGACCGGAGGATGCTCCCGCTTTTTCCATTTCCAGAAAAGATGCGGCAGGCCTGTTGGAGCTGTTGCGTGATCAGGAGGAAATAACGGTCACCTTTGATGCGGAATCCAGGGTGACCAGAAACTGCACGACTTATAATATTGTGGGTAAGATTCCCGGGAAACATCCGGACCGCATGGTGCTTTTGTCTGCACACTATGATTCCTATTTTGACGGATTCCAGGATGACAATACAGCGGTCGCCTTGATGTTTGGTATTGCAAAGGCGTTGCGGGACAGTGGTTTTCAACCGAACAATACCATTGTGATCTGTGCCATGGCATCCGAGGAATGGGGCGTGGTGGATTCCAATTTCGACTGGTCTACGGGAGCTTATGAGCAGATATTTACCGCACATCCTGAATGGGTGGGCAAGGTGATCGCAGATCTGAACTTTGAGCTTCCTGCGTTAGCGCATGGTACCAGAGCGAGGATCCGCAGCTGCTATGAATACGTCAGCTTTCTGGAGGAATATCTGGCGGATCTGCCGAATCTGACGATAGCCTATCCGGAAGAGACAGCAGTGACATCTCCGATCGAGACCTGGTCGGATGATTTTTCCATGGCGATCGCAGGTGTACCGTCCATGGTAAATGATTTCACCGGCGGAAGCTTTATGGAGACCCACTACCATTCCCAGTTTGACAACGATGAGTTTTATGATGAACAGGTATATCGTTTGCATCACGAGCTGTTTGCTCTGCTGATCCTGGCGCTCGATGAAACGGCAGTGGTACCGTTGCAGTTTTCACCGGTGGTGCAGCGGATTCGCAAGGGCTTGGAACAGTGTCGGGAAATCTGCTACCGCGCCGATGTGGCGGGGCAGCTGGGAGAGAAAAAACGGGTTTTGCTTGAAAAAATTGAGGAACTGGAGATTTTAAGTGACCGGGCACTTAGAAGATGCCGGGAGGAATATGAAGCGGTAGAGGAATACAACCGTAACTACAAACAGTTGCTTAGAGATGGAAAATACGACGAGGCGGAGGGACTTTTCCGGCAGACCAGACCACTGGAACAGAAGCTGCTTGCAAGGTTCAAACAGGAGCAGGACGCTTTTGTGCGGATTGACTGGTACGGAAATGTGTTGTATCCTCATGAGATATGCAGTGCAAATCTGAGACTTCTGGGCGGAGCGGTGAGAAATCTGAAGGAACAGAGACTTTCCTCCGCACTTCGTAAGCTGTATCAGGTAGACAACAATGCCTATGCCTTTAATTTTGATGAAGAAGTATATAGGCATTTTACGGATTATGTATTCCATCAGCCGAAGGATCGCCTGAAATGGGGTTACGGAAGGCTGCCGGAGCATGAAAATCTATATGGAACGGTCAAGCAGCTTCTCCAAAAAGAAAAACAACTGGAGACGTTGACAGGATCCGGTATGAAGGAAATGGACTACCGGGAAGAAATTACCAGCCTGGAGCATGCATGCAGCAAGCTTGTGGTCAGCCTGATGAATATCGTGCAACAAATGGAGAGATCTGTGACAGAGATATTCGAATTGTAAGGATGGCGAGAGCAGAGCACGGAACGATCCACAGACAACAAAGCTGGGGACTGACATCATCATAATAAGGAGATAACAGTAAATACAATTATGGAAAGTGATAAGTTATATCGTGTGCAGAAGGAAGACCTTCCGAAAGTGGAGAAAATGCTGAATCAGTGCTTTGCACACGATCCGTTGTACGAGACGCTGATTCCGGATCCGGAAGTCCGTAAAAATCTGATGCCGGAGCTGTTTAAATGTGACATGGATGAATTTTATGCGACCTGTGAGATCTTCGCAGACAGCGCGGATCTGAACAGTGTATTGGTGGTATCGGATGAAGCGGAGCCGTACAATGTATTTCAGTTCTATTTTACAGAGGCCATGGCTGCTTTACAGACGGATTCCTATCTGATCAAGGAGGATCCTTCGTTAAAGACATTTCGGAATTTTATGAAGGGTGAGGATTATCTGAATTCCAGCTGGACGGATCAACTGCATCAGAATCAGCGTCTGCATATCATTTATCTGGCAGTGGATCCCACCATGCAGCATCACGGAATTGCAGCGGAGCTTCTGGAGGAAGCCATCGACTATGCCCAGAAGCACAAGCTGATGATCTCCCTGGAGACTCATAATCCAAAAAACGTGGAATTTTATGAAAAATTTGGATTCAAGGTATATGGTGTGATGGAGAAGAATTTCCCGTTAAAGCAATACTGTCTGATCCGTGAAGTACAGTAATATTGCTGAAAATTTCAGAAAAATCCGGAAACGCAACTGCCGGTTGACAAAATTTCAAGGGCACTTGGTAGTTGTCAACCGGCTCTTTTGTTATGATTTTCCTATGTCGACGATCTATGTGTGCACAAGAAAACATTAATAAAAGAAGGAGAGAATGAAAATGATCCTGTCAGAAAAAATAATAATGTTGCGTAAGAAATATGGGTGGTCCCAGGAGGAACTGGCAGAACGCCTGGACATTTCCAGACAGTCTGTATCCAAATGGGAGAGCGGAGCCTCAATCCCGGATCTGGAACGTATTGTCAGTATGAGCCAGTTGTTCGGAGTTACTACGGATTACCTATTAAAAGATGAAATGGAAGAGACGGAATTCACCGATGGAATGACACCGGAGATCACAGAGGGCAAAGTGATCACGGTGGAGGAAGCCAATACGTTTCTGGAAGCTACGAAAAAATATGCTGCCCGGATTGCTCCGGCGGTATCCTTATGTGTGCTCTCTCCTGTTGTATTGTTGTGGTTGTTGGGAATGGCAGGTGCCAAAAGAGGAGCGGTTACAGAAAATGTCGCAGGAGGAATCGGTCTCATCGTACTGTTACTGATGGTGGTAGTTGCGGTAGCGGTATTTCTTCTCACCGGAATCCCGTATAATAAATATGAATATCTGGAAAAAGAAAAGCTGACATTGCAATATGGGGTGTCCGGAATCGTGGAGAAAGCAAAAGAAACATTTGCGGGAACCTACCGGATCTGCATAACCCTGGGTGTTGTATTGTGTATTCTGGGAGTGGTACCGTTGCTGGCAGTATCTATTTTTTTCGGGAATAATGGTTATGCGGTAATCCTTGCTACGGATGCTTTGCTCATTGTAGTGGCGATCGCTGTATGGCTGTTCGTGTGGTCCGGTATTATCTGGGGCGGTTATCAGAAATTGCTTCAGGAGGGGGATTATACTGTGGAGAATAAGGCAGTTAACCGGAAGTATGAGCATGTGACAGCAATTTACTGGTGTGTCTGGACAGCGCTTTATCTGGCCATCAGCCTGCCGACAATGCGTTGGGACATTACCTGGGTCGTATGGCCTGTGGCCGGAGTATTGTATGGGGCACTTCTGGCGTTTCTGAAGATAAAGAATCGGAAAGCAGAGCGCAAATGAGCGGATTGCACGGGGAAATACGGACGGCGTGAAAAAGGAGCGGAATATATGACAGTGGTATGCCTTGTGATACTGGCAGGAATTTTCTGGGGAGATTTTTTCTTAAAAAATTATATAGAGTCGCATGTGGACGAGCGGGAAGAACGAGAGATCTGCAGGGGGAAACTTCTGATCCGCAAGCATCACAACAAAGGCATGATGCTCAATGCCGGACAGAAGAGAAGGCGTCTGGTGGCTGTTGTTTCACTGGCGTTTACACTGATATTGACCGTTGTCTTTATCGTGAGTCTGGGACATCGAGGCAACAATTTGCTGCGACTGGGACTATCGCTGTTGCTTGGTGGTGCCTTCAGCAATACCTATGACCGCCTTCGCAGAGGTTATGTGGTGGATTATGTGAGCTTCCCGGTGAAATGGCAGGCGTTCCGCAAGATCGTCTTCAACTGCTCGGATTTCTGTATTATCATCGGTGCGTTGCTATCGGCGCTTGGAATGCTGTAAATTGAGAGTTAGTGAAATACATTGGCAAAATCCACGAACTCCCGGAGCATGC
>OLSA01000193.1_pt1 | contig 53309 bp, 45 predicted proteins | sample 1672731 | NCBI WGS metagenome assembly OLSA01 (sample SAMEA3136718, study PRJEB25190) | human gut metagenome | biome: human gut; feature: human-associated habitat; material: faeces | place: Austria | collected 2013
GTAATCGAGATCCAGCTCCTGCGCCTCCTCGCCGATATAGCTGAGATAGGGGATTTCGTGCTGCCGGGCATAGTCCTCCAGCCAGTCCTCGTTGGCAAGGGTGAAGGTGTAGTAGTCGTCGGGGTAGTCCGGGTCGTCGTCATATTCGACCGTAACGGTGATGCCGAGATCCAGCGTGTCGACCTGAGAAGAGAAATAGTCCTGAACGGCCTGCGTCTTTTCTTCCTGCGTCATGGCGGAAACGTCCTGATCCTCCATCAGCGTGGTCTCGGTGACAAGATCAAATGCGGCGGCAAAGTCGTTGGCAAGGTCGATGGCGCTCTGCTCCATCACGAAGGTGCGGTCTGCTTCGCCGACCCACAGCACCTTTTCATAGCCGATGGTCACGAGATAGAAGTGATACTCGCCCGCCTGCTGCAAAAGAGAGGTGCCGTTGATGAGATCAACGCCGTCGCCGTAGAAGCGAATGGGATCGGCGGTGTTGCCGTCAAAGTAGCTCATCTTATCGCCGGAGAGGTTGCGGATATTGCCGTCGAGATCCAGCGCATCGATCTCTGCAAGGAAGCTGTCGGGATCGCTGAAGCGCTCGGAGGTGAAGAAGGCCTTCACGTCATCCAGCGTCGCGGTGGAGTAGCACATGGCGATGCTGAAGACATTTTCGTTGTTGATCAGGTCACCCGCGGTGCCCTGCATGGAAAAGCCCTTCATAAAGCTTGCATCGTTGGTGTTCGTGCCGCAGAGCGTCACGTCCGCAACGGCGTAGGCGTCATCAAAGGCGGCGTCCTTGCTGTCGCCATCCGACTGATTGCCGCAGGCGGTGAGGGTGAGTGCGACCACAAGAGCAAGTGCCATAAGAGTAAAGAGACGTTTGCTGGTTTTCATGTTGGTTTCCTCCTGATTTTAGTTTTATTGTACGGCGTGCTGCGCCGCAGTCAACTTGTTGATGGTGATCGTCCCGCCGCTGCGCGTAAGGTGCATGACGTAGGCTGAGCCGTGCACGCGCAGTGCTCCGTCGGAGAGGGAGACCTCAAGGGCGGTGTCCTCACTGATGCCGAAGCCCTCGTTTTCGCCCGCGTCTTCCATCGCGGCGAGCAGACGCTGAAGCCGGGCGCGGCGGTTGAAGTGCTGATCGACAATGCCGCCGGGCAGAAAGCCGAGTCCATGCGAGAGCAGCAGCTGCTCCGGCGAAACGCCGCCGTTGTCACAGTAAGCTGCCGCGTCGGTGCAGACGGGGAGAGTCAGCGTCCCCTCGTCGTCGCCGCGCACGATCATCGTGCGGCTCATGATCGCCGCGCCTGCGGAAGAGCCGCCGATCACGCCGCCGTCGGAGAGAAGGCGGCGCATTCTGCCGAGCACCGGCGTGTCTGAACCGTCCGGCTGCAAAAGAAGCCTTGCCGTGTGCAGTTGGTCGCCGCCGCTGAACCATACGCCGCTCACCCCGTCAAAAAGCGGGAGCAGCGCCTCGTCTGCGCGGTTTGTCCAACCGCTGCGGCCAAGCAGCGCGGGAGTCTCTGTCAGCGGCAGCAGCACGACTTCGCCGATCCCGGCGGAGAGCAGCAGCTCGCGGTTGAATCGAAAGCTCTCCTCCGCCTCTCCGCTGGCGCAGACGGCGAGCATGACCTTGCCGCGCTTTCCGCCGCAGAGGGCGGAAAACCTGCCGAAGATGTCGGCTTTGCCCTGCTCGGTCGCGCCGATGTTTCCGCCTGCGATCAATAATGTACCGTTCATCCGAGCATCCTCCTGTATTCGTCGCATTCGCGCGCGTTGGCAAAGACAAAATGACCGGGGGCGATCTCCGTCCAGGCCGGTTTGTCCACGCTGTAATCATGCACGGACGGATTGTAGGGCGTGCAGGTCTTGCCCCGTTCGGCGGCGGGATCCGGCATGGGGATCGCGCTGAGCAGCGAACGGGTGTAGGGGTGCAGGGGGTGGGCAAAGATCTCTTCGCCCGGTGCAAGCTCCATCAGAGCGCCCTTGTAGATCACGCCGATGCGGTCGGAAATGAAGCGCACCACGCTCAGATCGTGCGCGATGAACAGATAGGTGAGCGAGTGCTCTTTTTTCAGTTCATTGAGCAGGTTGATGATCTGAGCACGAATGGAAACGTCCAGCGCACTGATCGGCTCGTCGGCGATGATGAATTCCGGCTCCATGATGAGCGCACGGGCGATGCCGAGACGCTGGCGTTGCCCGCCGGAAAATTCATGCGGGAAGCGGCTGGCAAACTCGGGCAGCAGCCCCACGCGCTGCATGACGCGGGAGACCTTGGCCTTGCGGTCGGCTTCGTTTTCGAAGAGGTTGAAGTTATAAAGTCCTTCGGAGATGATGTAATCCACCTTGGCGCGCTCATTCAGGCTTGCCATGGGATCCTGAAAGATCATCTGCACCTGCTGGCGGTACTGCTTGATCTCCTCCCGGCTGAAGCGGCGGTTGACGTGCGTGCCCTTGTAGAGGATCTCGCCGCCGGCGGTGGGAATGATCTTCATAATGGCGCGGCCAATGGTCGTTTTGCCGCTGCCGGATTCACCGACGAGGCTGAACGTCTCCCCGCGGTACACATCGAAGGACACACCATTGACGGCATGAAAGACCTTTTTGCCGGAGCCGAAGTCGATCGAGAGATCCCTGACCGAGAGCAGCGGCTCGTCGCTGCGCGGCGCATACGGCTCGAGCGCGGCGGGCGCTCTGCCGAGACCGGGGGTGCGGTAGTTGCGCGGGTCGCCCCATTTCTGAATGGCCATGGGGTGCATCGTCCATGTTTTTGCCGTGTGTCCGGGGGAAACGGAAAACATCGGCGGCTCTTCCAGCCGGTCGATCTCCATGGCCTCCGGGTTACGGGGGTAAAAGGCGTCGCCCTGAATGTCGTTGTAGAGATTCGGCGGCGTGCCGGGAATGGCGAACAATGCCTGCCCCTTGATGCCGAGCTGCGGCAGCGCGCGGAGCAGGGCGCGGGTGTAGGGGTGGACGGGACAGGAAAAGACTTCCTCTGTCGGCCCCGTTTCGATGATCTCGCCGGCGTACATGACGGCCACGCGGTCGGCGATATTTGCCACCACGCCGAGATCGTGCGTGATGAAGATCACGCTCAGCCCCATGCTTCGCTGAATATCGCGCAGCAGCCGGAGGATCTGCGCCTGCAGCGTCACGTCGAGCGCGGTGGTGGGCTCGTCGCAGATGAGCACCTCGGGGTCGGCGGCGATCGCGGTCGCGATGACGATGCGCTGGCGCATGCCGCCGGAAAACTCGTGCGGGTATTTCCCGTAGCGGTCAGAGGAGATGCCGACCTGCTCCATCAGCTTTTTCGCCTTTTCCGTGGAGGCGTCCTTGCTGAGGTCGGAGTGCAGCGTGATCATCTCGCGGATCTGTTCGCCGACGGTTTTGAGCGGGTTGAGCGCCGTCATCGGGTCCTGAAACACCATGGCGATGCGCTTGCCGCGGATGGCGAGCCAGTCCTTTTCTGCAAGCTGGTCGAGCCGGGTGCCCTTGAAGTCGATGCTGCCGCCGACGATCGTACCGTTTTTGTCGGTCATGCCGATGAGCGTCTTGGTCAGCACGCTCTTGCCGCTGCCGGACTCGCCGACGATGGCGAGCGTTTCGTTTTCATAGAGATCGAGGCTCGCGCCGCGCACGGCGGTGAGCGTTTTGCCGCGCAGGCTGAAGTTGACGCGGAGGTCGCGGACGCTGAGAATCGTATTTGCCATAGCTGCGTTCCTCCTTAAATGTGATTGCGCGGGTCGGAGGCGTCCGCGAAGCGGTTGCCCACGATATAGAACGACACCGTGACGAACGAGAGGATGATGGTCGGATAGATCAGCTGGAAGGGATAGACCTCAAAGCTGTTCTTGCCGACGGAGACAAGGTTGCCGAGCGACACAACGTCGAGCGGAAGGCCGAGGTTGATGTAGCTGAGGAAAACCTCAGAGCCAATGGAGTAGGGGATCGTCAGCGCGACCTCCATGATGACGATGCTGACGATATACGGCACGATGTTTTTCAGCAGAATGCGGGAGAGCGGCGTGCCGAGACACTGGGAGGCAATGTTGTACTCGTTTTCACGGATGGCGACAACGCGGTTTCGCACGAAGCGCGCGATGGAGAGCCAACCGGTCAGACACATGGCGAGCACGATCGTCCAGAAGCTCGGGCGCAGAATGTAGGTGAAGAGCACCAGATAGACCGTCTGCGGGATGTTGGTGACGATGTTGTAAAGCTCCGTCATGAAGCGGTCGATGCGCTGCACGTAACCCCACAGCGCGCCCGCGATCGTGCCGAGCGTCACGTCGAAAAACGCGATCACAAAGCCCAGCAGCAGCGAGGTGCGCGTGCCGTACCAGGTGCGCGCCCACATATCGCGGCCGATGTTGTCCGTGCCGAACCAGTGCTCCTTGCAGGGAGAGAGGTTCCACATGGCGCTGCCGGTCTGGGCAAAGTTCGGGTTGCGGTAGCTCGTTTCCCAGCCGGGGATCAGCTCGCTGATGAGCGGGTAGAGCAGGCTCATCGCAACAAACGCGCACATGATGCCCAGCAGCACCGTGGAGCTGCGCTGTTTGAAGAAGGTACGGAAGGTGCTGTGCCAGTAGGAGTAGTTGGAGTAGCCGATCAGCTCGCTCTTTTCGTAGTCGAAGGGAATGCGTTCGAACATGCTCTCGCTCAGCGAGACCTTGAGATTTGGCTTTGCAGCGTTCATGACTATCCCTCCTCCTTTTCCGTAAGGCGGATGCGCGGATCCAGAAATACCATCAGAATATCACCGAGGAATACGCCGAGCACGCCCAGAGTTGAATACAGAATGACAAGCACCTGAACAAGAGAGTTGTCCATCTCCTGAATGGCTTCCACGAGAAGGCCGCCCATGCCGGGAATGGAATAGAGGCTTTCGATCACGAGGGAGCCGGAGATCGTCAGAAGCATTTGCAGGGGGAAATACTGCGCGAGAGGCACGAGCGCGTTGCGCAGCACGTGGGACTTCATCAGCTTCCAGTCGCTCATGCCCTTGCTGCGGGCAAACTTGACATAGTCGCGGTTTTCCTCATCTACCATGAACCGGCGCAGCCAGATGGCATACCAGGCGATGCTCGAAAGCGAGAGCGAGATCGTCGGCAGGATCCAGGTGACGGGATTGCGCTCGCTGAACATCATGGGGATCTTGAAAAGACCCGTGATGGCGATCTGGAGCAGGAAAAGATAGATAAGGCTCGGCACGGCGCGCACGATGACCACGTAGCCCGTGCCCAGCGCATCCGGCAGGCCACCCTTGCCCTTGGCCATTGCCATGCCCATCAGAAGTCCGAGAACCAGCGAGATGAGCATGCTCACTACGCCGAAGTAGAGCGAATAGGGGATCTTTTCCGCCAGAATATCCGAAATGGCGCGGTGGGGCTGGAGCACGTAGGACTCGCCGAGGTCGCCGTGGAAGAGGTCGACCATGAATTTGCCGAAAAGCTTGATCGGATTGCCGACAGCGCCGATGTCCTCAAGGTACATCTCGCGCTCGGCTTCGCTCATGTTCTGGTAGTCGTCGCGCGTGAAGTAGCCGTCGGTCGGCATCAGGCGTAGCAGCAGAAATACAACGAATACCACGATGAAAACACTGAGCAGGGATTGCAAAGTCCGCTTAAAGATATATTTAGCCATGTTACCACCCTTTATATTGGTACGGCGGCGTCTCAGCCGGCATTTCTCTTGAGCAGCTGCTCATAGAACTCATCTTCCAGCTGCTTGTACTGCTCGGCCGAGATGGGCTCTTCGGAAAGCTGCATGCCCTTATACTTGAAGCGGGAGAGGCCAAAGCCGCCGCGCGGCGCGGTGAACGGGATCTCGCGGGTCATGCCGTAAGTGCCGCCGCCGCTCTCCCACGGAATGATGTAGCCGCCATTGATGAGCATGCCTTCAGCCTGGGCGAAGAGTTCATAGCGCTCGGAGGCGACGAGCTTTTCGCTTGCCTCCTTCACCAGCGCGTCGAACTGCGGCAGAGAGTAGCGGCCGTCGTTGACGGCGCCGCCCGTCGTCAGACGGTCGAGCTGGGAGAGAGGATCGGCATATTTGAAGCTGTAGTTATCATAGGCAAAGTCAAAGTTGCCCGGAGCGATGACGTCGTTGTACTTGTCACCCGTAAACTGGGAGAGGATGACCTCGATATTCTCACTGCCAAAGACCTCTTCAAGGTTCATTTTGATGATCTGCGCCATGGAGACCTCGTCGGAGGACGCGCCGTGTACGTAGACCAGCTGGAGCGGCAGCTTACCGTCGGTCTGGAACGAGAAGGTGCGGCCCATCTTGACCTCGCCGGCGCTTGCGCCGCGAATGTTGCCGCTGCCGTCGGTCACCGCGCTGAGCGCCTTTTCAAAGTACTCCTTTGCAAGAGCGGGATCGTAGGTGGCGGCGCCGCGCTCCTTGATCTCCTTGAGGGGAGCGTAATCGGTGTAGTCGATGCCATTTTCATCGTAGCAGACGTCCTCGGGGCAGATGAGGTTGGTCAGCATATCCTCGGTGTCGTAGGGATTGTAGAGCTGCGCAATGGTCACGCGGTCGAGCGCGTGATAGAGCGCGAGGCGGAAGTCCTCGTTCTGCACGAAGGCGTTGAACTCGCTGTTGGGGCTTTCGAAGTTCGGGAAGAACCAGAAATTGACGGAGGACTTGTCGCGCAGCGTCACATACTGTCCCCATTCGGGGTCCTGCATGTAATGCTCGACCTGATCGCCCGTGAGGGAGGTGCCGGTCAGCTCGCCGCGCTTAAACATTTCGACCGTGGCGGCGCCGTCGGTGATCTTCTGTAGAACGATCTTTTCCACGCTGACCTTGTCGGCATCGTAGTAGTTTTCGTTCTTGACCATGACAAATTCCTTGTTGCGCTGCCAGCTTTGGAGAATGTAAGCGCCGCAGTAAAGGAGCTGGTCGGGGGAGGTGCCGAACTTGGTGCCACACTGGTCGGAGAACTCCTTGTGGTTGGGCAGGAAGATCTCAGTGACGAGGAAGGATTCAAAATACGGCACGGGCGCGGTCAGCGTGTACTGGACGGTGTACTCGTCGAGCGCCTTGACGCCGACGGTGTCGTCGAACTGTGCTTCCAGCTTTTCGCGCGGGCCTTCGGGCTTTTTACTCGCCGCCAGGTTGGGGTCATCAAAGTCAACGAGCGTGTCGTAATATTCGCCGAGGCCGGCGATCACGCTCTTGATGATGGACATGTCGCTCTTGGTTTTCTTATGGTCGGCAACAAAGCGCATGCCGTCTACAAAGTCCTGTGCGGTGACGGGCGCGACCTCTGCGCCCTTGCTGTCGTACCACTTGGCGTCCTTGCGCAGGTGGAACGTCCAGACGGAGTAATCGTCGTTGTGCTCCCAGCTTTCAGCGAGCGAGGGAACGAAGGCACCAAAGCGGTCGGTCTCGATCAGACCGTCGATGACGTTGGAGATGACCTTCTTGCCCGTGGTGTCGGGCAGGTAGAAGGGAATGAGGGAGGTGACGTCGGTAGAATAAGTGCCAAGATACTCTGCGGTATTCACGCTCTTGGAACCGCAGCCGCTCAGACAGGAGACCGTCAAAAGCATTGCGAGTGCGATGGACACTGTACGGGATAGGATTTTTTTCATCATAATTCCTCCGATCGTTTATTCGAAGCGACCCTTGACGATCGCCTGACCGTTTTTGACCATTTGTCTGCCGCGGGCAAAGACGCCGTCGATGCTGAGCGCCTGCCCGAGAAGGACGAGATCCGCGTCTGCGCCCTCGGCGATACAGCCCTTTTGCGCTTCCATCCGCAGCACGCGCGCGGGATTGCAGGTGATAAAGGTGAGGGCGGTTTCCAGCGGGAAGCCTTCATGCTGCACAAGATTTACAAGCTCATCGTGCAGCACGCGGCTCGTGCTGTAGCTCAGCCCCGTGCATCGGCCCTGCTCGTCAAAGCGAGGCTGACTGCCGAAAGCATCGCTCGAGAGCGTCATGCGGCTGCTGTCGGCGCCCTTGTCCATGGCGTATGCCATCAGGTGCGCCGTGCCGCCGGAGGAAGTCTCACCGGCGGTGAAATCGGCCTGCCCCCCCGCCTTGATCCACTCTATCGCTTCCTCGAGCAGCGCGCTGTTGCGCGCGACATGAGTCGGAAGGAAGGTGCTCAGAGGCACCTCGGATTCTTTCAATGCACGGAAGAGCTTGGAAAGAGCCTCCTGTCCATCGCCCATGTGAATGGTCAGCAACCCTGCCTTGCGGCTCAGCAGTCCGCCGCGGCGAACCGCGCTTGCCAGCCGCAGCAATTCTTCATAGGTGATCTCGGAGCTGCGGTGGTCAGAAAGCGCGATCTTTGCGCCCACAACGCGGTCGATGAGAACGAGATCCCGCTCTACGCTGCCGCAGAGGGTGGGGGAGGGGTAGCCATAGGCGCCGGTGAGCATATAGCAGTCCATGCCCTCTTCCGTCAGGGCATGCGCCTTGGCATAAAGCGTTTCCAGGCTGCGGGCGATGCCGTCCGTTCCGAGAAGCCCCACGGCGGTGGTGACGCCGGCAGTGGTAAAATCCGTCAGGCGGGATTCCGGCGCACGGGAGGAAAAACCGTCCTCACCGCCGCCGCCCGTGATGTGAACGTGCAGATCAATGAATCCGGGGACGAGCGGTTTGCCTGCCGCGTCGACCGTTTGCAGCGTGGGAAAGCGAGAGGGGATCTCCCCGCAGGGAGCGATGAGGGCGATTTTTCCGCCCTCGAGCAGTACGTCGCGCATACCCAGGTGGCGGGGGGCGTAAACGTCTGCATTCTGGATCAGAGTTATCATTTCAGATGCTCACTTTCTTCTGGAATTTCTCCGCTCATAAAGCGGGATACGCTCAGCTCCTCGTCCAGGATCCGATCGAGCGCCGGGCCCATCTCCAAGGCGATGCAGGAGGTGAGCACGTTGATCAGCGAGATCGGCGCGGTGAGCGAGTTGAAGAAGAACTTGGTCTTGGTGCCGCAGATGAAATTGAACGGCCCGTCTGTGACGGCGGGGGAGGCGCTGCTGTCGGTGATCGTGATGATCGTTGCCCCGCGATAGGCGGCGTAACGGGCCACGTTGGATACCGGCTCATAGTACGGCGGGAACGAAAAGAGCACGATCACGTCGTTTTCGTTTGCCATAGAGAGCGAGGTTTTCACCGTGTCGCTGTCGCCGAGCTTGAGACTTGATGCCTTGATGCGAAGGTAGTTCAGGCGGTGGGCGAAGTAGTCTGCCATCACCTTGGAAACATCGTGACCGAAGAGCAGCACCTCGCGCGCGTTCATTAACGTCTGTGCGCAGTCGAAGATCTGTTCCTCGCCGATCGAGGCGGCCAGCGCAGTGATCCCCTGCTGCTCGGCTTCGAACATCGAGCGCAGCAGCGCGCCGCGGTCGCTGCGGGAACGATCGTCCACCGTTTCCAATGTGTAGCTGCGGTCAAAGGAGTCCTTCAGCCGTTCGCCGACGTAATGCCGGAACACCTCTTTCATCTCGGCATAGCCGCTGCATCCGAGCTTGCGGCAAACCTTGAGCACGGAAACCTCCGTTACGCCGATGCGCTCGGCGGTATTGCGCAGGGTGTCGTAGCAAACGGCCTCCGGGTGGTTGAGCATGTATTCGAAGATACGCGTCTGCGTTTTCGTCAGAGTATCGCTCAGCTCAATCATTTGCTGCACAGTTGGCATGAAAGCTCACCACCTTAGTAAAGTGTATGCTATATTTTTACCACAAGAAAGCAGCTCTTGCAATATAAAAATTCATAAATAAAGCGTTTGGTGAATAGAATTTACAATTTGTATAGTGCAAATGATATCGTTTGTTTTAGAAAAAAGAAAAAACACACAGATGAGTGAAAAGTGCCCGCTTTTCACACATCTGTGTGCATTCAAGAGAGATGCAAGTATACCTAATGGCAAAAGATATACATTGCTATGCTATGGGTGTGACTATCATAACGTATCATTTCGCATTTTGCACGTGTTATCGTATAGAAGCAGCACATTACTTTCCTGCATTAGTGCATCGGTGCACCGATGCTACAATGCACAAAACAAGCGGCTGCAGATTTGCTGGAATTTGTTGTATTTGCATAAAACGCATGCTAAAATACCGAGTGTGGCAAGCGGCCTGACAGACACCGCCTGCCCGCTCCACGCAAAACTGGAGAAAAACAAATCGACAAAAACAGAGAGAGAGGAAATCTATGAGTATTTTAACCAACCCCGTGACCATATCGGTCATCGTGCTGTGCGTACTCAGCCTTCTGAAGCTGAACGTTCTGCTCGCCATGCTGGTCGCCTGTATTGCCGGCGGTCTTGCCGGTGGTATCCCCATCTACGCCGCTAAGGGAGATAGCGTTATGAGCCTGCTCACGTCCGGTTTCTCCGGCAACGCGACTACCGCTCTTGCCTACATCCTGCTCGGTACCTTCGCTACGGCGATCGCTACCACCGGCCTTGCCGACATTGTCTCCAAGAAGCTGAGCAAGATCATTGGCACCACTTCTCGGCATGATCACCCTGATTGCCTGCCTGTCTCAGAACCTCATCCCCATTCACATCGCTTATATCCCCATCCTGATTCCTCCCATGCTCGTGCTGATGAACAAGATGCGCCTCGACCGCCGCGCTGTGGCTTGCTGCCTTGCCTTCGGTCATAAGGCTCCCTACATTCGATTTCCACTGCACGGGCGACGCGCTCTACATGATGAGCTTTTTGCTGTGCCCTGCGGAACGGCACCGGCCGGAACAGGAAGACGAGTAAGGGGCGCGCATATCGCTTGCGCCGCGGGCGGTTCCAACCGCTGCCAGCGCTTCCACGTCCCACTGGATCGGCTCCATGCCTATCGAGCGGATGGTGGAGATGACGTGGTCGTCATACTCGCCGAACGGGCAGCGGATGAGCGTCGGGCGGACGCCGGTCAACGCCTCGATCTTATCGTTGCAGGTGTTCACGTCTGCGATGATCTGGTCGGCGGTGAGGGAATTATAATGATCATGCGCGTTGGAGTGGTTCATGAGCTCATTGCCGCTGTCCACGATGGCCTTGGCCTGTTCGGGATACTGATCCGCCCAGTTGCCCACGACAAAAAAGGTACAGGTGACACCGTACTCCTTGAGCACGTCGAGGATCTTCTGCGTGTTGTCCGCGCCCCACGCCGCGTCAAACGAGATGGAGCACACCTTCTGGTCGCGCTGGACACAGTAGATCGGCAGCTGGCGCGCCGCGGCCGACGCACTGACGGCGGCGGGATAATTGACGGCGGCAAAGATCGCCGCGGCGGCCAGCACCGCCGCGCCCAGCGTCAGCCATTTGCGCCGGAGCACCAGAAAGCGCGGCGGCTTCTTCTCCTTTTCAGACTTCTTCCTGCGGTCAAAATGAAACAGCATCAGCATATCCTCCCCAATTCTCTTGATAGAGGGTATGCTGGTGCTGTTCATATCATGCAAGGGGGACGGGCTTTACTCGATGCCAGCCAGCGTCTGGGCTTCGGCGACGTACTGGTCGACGAGGCCCTGTTCCTGCATCTCGGCGATCTTTTCGTTCAGGTAGGCGACAAAGTCCTCGTTGCCCTTTTGCACGCCGATGCACTGGCCCTCGCTGTCGCTTTCGATGCCGATGTCCTTGACCGTCAGGTCATCGTTCGCCGCGGCGAATGCAAGAGCTGCGGTGTAGTCGATGTACACAACATCGAGCTTGCCGCTCTTGAGCTCCATGATGAGATCCTGCGCCTTGACGAGGCCGACGACGTTCTCTTCACCCGCAAGCTCGTTGGCGATGGGTACCTGAATGGTGCCGTTCTGCACGCCGACCTTGTGACCACTCAGGTCTTCGGATTTGTTGTAGAGCGCGTCATCCTCCGCGCGGATCAGAATGGCCTGCTGCTGCTTAAAGTACGGGTCAGAGAAATCGACGGACTTCAAGCGCTCCTCGGTCGAGGCCATACCGGCGATGACAATGTCAAAATCACCCTTGGCGAGGTTGATGCACAGGTTGTCGAACGACATGTCGACGACCTTGAGTTCGACGCCGAGGTCATCGGCGATGTACTGCGCGATAGCAACGTCAAAGCCGACGATGGTGTCCTTGCCGTCCACTTCCGTGTGGAATTCGTTCGGGGGATAGTCGGCAGAGGTTCCCATCACGAGCACGCCCGCCTCCTTGATCTGCTCGATCTTGGACTTGGCGGTGTCATCGGACGACGCGTCGCCGTCCGAGCTGCCCTGCGCGCTGTCATCGCTCTTGCTGCCGCAGGCGGCGAGAGACAGGATCATCATAAGCGCCAGAAGCAGCGCCGCAAATTTCTTGAATGCGTCCATCTTTGTTCCCTCCTGCGTGTCTTATTCCCACAGGGGCTTGTCCCAAAGGTTCACCTTGATGCCGATGCCAATTTCCGTCGCGTTCAGGTAGAGCTGATAGGCGATCATGATGTCCAGCGCGCCGAGGCCCATGGACGCGGCGGCGACGAACTGATCGTCCGAGGTGCGCAGCTTCTTCGTGCCGAGCACCAGCTCGCTCAGGTCCATGATCTGGCTCTCATCGAGCTTGCCCTCTTTCGTGAGCTTGGACAGCGGGTTCGTGTGCTGCTTGAGCTGTGTCCAGTAGTCGGCGACGATGCCGTCGGCCTTGAGGAAGACGTCCTCCATCACCTCGTTGGAGTGCATGGAGACGAGGCCGCAGCCGCTCGTGAGCCAAGAGGTGTCCATGAACGGCTTGGGCGCGGTCGTCTCGCCGACGATGAGCTGGGACTTGAGCGCCGCAGCCTTGCTGTCGCTCGTCGGGATGATCTCGACGCCCAAGCTGTCGCCGTACTCCTTCGCGATGCCCTCGGCCTTGGCGACATCAATGTCGCAGAGGTACATGGTCTTGATCTGGGGCAGCGCCTCGTGCACGGCGGAGATCATCGTGCGGCCGATAACGCCCGCGCCGACAAGGCACGCGGTGTCCGCATCGGAGGGGGCGGCATACTTGGCCATCAGGCCGCCGACGGCGGAGGTGCGCATCGCGGTGATGAGCGTGCCGTCCAGAATGCAGAACGGCAGCACCGTCTCGGGGTCACTCAGGATGGAAATGTCGATGCCGTAGGGGATGCCAGGGATCGTGGCGTTCTTCTTGGACTCCGCCGCCCACTTGATGCCGCCGATGTTGATGTCGCCGCCGATGTAGCAAGGCATGGCGTTGAAGAACGACTGCCAGTTTTCCTTGTCAGGGATGCTGGTGTTGGTCTTGGGCGGGTTCTTGATGAGGCCCTGACCGAGCATCGCGTAGGTCTTTTCCGTAACGGCCAAGATCTCTTTCATATCGAGAAGGCCGGCCTTGATGACATCTTCCTGCTTGAGGAACAGAATTTCGGGATTGATCGTGTGAAGCATTTTAATTTCCTCCAATAATATCGTAATTTTTATAATTTTTGTTTTGTTAAATAACGTTGATGACCTTGGATAAGAACTCTTTGGTTCGCGCGTTCTGCGGGTGCTCGAAGATCTCCTCGGGCGTGCCCTGCTCGGCGATCTGTCCGCCGTCCATGAAGAGCACGCGCGTGCCGACCTTTCGGGCAAAGCCCATCTCGTGCGTGACGACGACCATCGTGATGCCGTCGCGGGCGAGGTCGGAGATGACCTGCAGCACCTCGCCGACCATCTCGGGGTCGAGCGCGGAGGTCGGCTCATCGAAGAGCAGCACATCGGGCTCCATCGCCAGCGCCCGCACGATGGCGATACGCTGCTTCTGCCCGCCGGAGAGCTGGGAGGGATAGGCGTTCGCCTTGTCCTCAAGCCCCACGCGCTTTAGAAGCTTGAGGGCCTTTTCCTTGCTCTCCTCTTCCGACTGCTTTTTGACCTTCGTGAGCGAGATCGTAATGTTTTCAAGCACCGTCAGGTTGTTGAAGAGATTGAACTGCTGGAACACCATGCCGACCTTCTGTCGGTGCCTGTTCACATCAAAGCCCTTGGCCGTGATGTCCTCGCCCTCGAAGTAAATTTTGCCGGCGGTGGGCTGCTCCAGAAGGTTCAGGCATCGGATAAAGGTGGACTTACCGCCGCCTGAGGGACCGATGATGACGACCACGTCGCCCTTGCAGATGGTCTCGTTCAGCCCGTCGAAGACGGTCAGGCTGCCGAACTTTTTCTGCAAGTCCTTGATCTCGAACAATACGTTACCGTTCACTCTTTCTCAGCCTCCCTTCAAAGATGTTCAGGCCCTTGCCGAGGATGATATTCAGCGCCAGATAGATGATGGCGGAGATGTAGTAGCAAGGAAGCGGGTTATAGGTAGAGGTGACCACGATGCCGTTGTTGTACATCAGATCGCCGATGCCGAGGTACTGGATGATCGAGGTCTCCTTGACCATCGTGACAAATTCATTGCCGATGGCGGGGAGAATATTTTTGACCGCCTGCGGCATCACCACGTAGCGCATGGCCTGCGCATTCGTCATGCCGCACGAGCGCGCGCCTTCCATCTGGCCCTTGTCCACCGCCTGAATGCCCGCGCGGATGATCTCGGCGACGTAGGCGGAGGAGTTGATCGAAAGCGCGATAATACACGGCAGCGCCCGCTCCAGATCGACGTCGAAGAGGGTTCCGGTGGGATAGCTGATAAAGTCGAGCTGGTAGTAGACGATGTAGAGCTGCACGAGCATCGGCGTACCGCGGATGACGGTGATATAGATGCTGGCGAACTTTTCCAGCGGCTTAAACTTGGATAGCCGCATGAAAGCGATCAGGCAGCCGAGGATCGAGCCGCAAAACACGGTGAGCAGAGAGATGAGGATGGTCGTTCGCGTCCCTCGCAGGAAGTATTGATAATAATTCGTTGCAATTTCCCAAATGTTCATGTACTGTGGTTTCCCTCTTCGTAGGACTGACTGTGATGCTGATTGTATATTTATGTTCTTAAAATGTTAATAATGAGAATAACAATTCATGCCAAGATTGTAGCGCTGAATAAAGAGGCGAAATAGAGCGGCAAACGATTTGGTAAAAATATACACAAAAGTCAGCATAACTATGACGGTCGAACATCCGCTGCGGCACAATACAGCATGTTTATAAGCAAGCAAAAAGATTTTGCTGCATGAAAACACGTAAAAAAGAAAGGTGCCGGGCTGAAACGTTCACTGTTTCAGTCCGACACCTTTTTCATAAAAGTGCAAAAGTGCGCAAATGACCCCTGCCATCCCCAAATGGCAGGAGCCGTCTGCGTGATCGTGTGGGGCGCGCACGCGCCCTGGTATCATAAAGCCGCGAGCGGCTCTATCATCATGCGTCGTTTTCGAGCATCCGGTAGCCCACGCCGATCTCGGTGAAGATATACTCGGGCGAGGCGGGATTCTTCTCGATCTTGCGGCGGATGTTCGCCATATTCACGCGCAAAATCTGATTGTCGGCCTTGGCCTTCGGCCCCCAGATCTGCTTGATGAGATAGTCATACGTCAGCACCTTGCCAGCGTACTTGCCGAGCAGCGCCACGATCTTGAACTCGTTGAGCGTCAGGTGCACATCCTGATCGCCGATGAGCACGTGGTGCTTGTCATAGTCGATGGTCAGGTCCTTGACGGTGAACTTGCCCGACTGCGCGATCTCGTTGTTGTCGAGCGGCGTGCGCGTGTGACGGATGGCCGTGCGGATGCGCGCGAGCAGCTCGCTCGTGCCGAACGGCTTTTCGATGTAGTCGTCCGCGCCGAGGTCGAGCGCCATGACCTTGTCATGCTCGTGCGTGCGCGCCGAAACGACGATGATCGGCAGGCTCGACCACGAACGAACCTCCTTGAGGATGTTTATCCCGTCCATGTCGGGAAGCCCCAGGTCGAGAATGATGAGATCGGGGCAGTGCGAGGTGATCATCGAGACCGCCTCGGCACCCGTCTGCGCCACCAGCACGTCGAAGTCGTTCGCGGTGAGAACCGTCGAAATAAAGTTGCTGATGTTCTGCTCGTCTTCCACCACGAGCACTTTATCCTTCAATTTCACTGTTGATGCCCTCCTCCAGCGGCAGATAGAAGCGGAAGCATGCTCCGCCCGAATCTAAGTTTTCTGCGGTCATCGTGCCGCCGTGCGCCTTGACGATGGTGTAGCACACGGAAAGGCCGATGCCCATGTTTTTCTTCATATCAAAGTTGTTGTGCGACACGCCGGAAAGCCCGCCGTTAAAAATCGTCGAGAGCCTCTCCTTCGGGATGCCGACGCCGTTGTCGCTGACGGAAAAGCAGGCATTCGTCCCCTCGCGTGAGAGGCAGACACGGATCTGCGTGACGTTTCCGCCGTGGATGGCGGCGTTTTCCAGCAGATTCATAATGACCTGACGGATGAGCGTCGCGTCCATCGGCACCATCAGCACCTCGTCCGGTACCTCGATCGAAACCTTGATCGCGGGGAAGCGCTTGGTGAACTTGCTGACCGAGACGCCGACGATCTCCTCGGCCGCCTCGCAGTCCTTTTCGATCTTTGCCTGTCCGCCGCTCATGCGCGTGATGGACAGGAGATTTTCGACCATGCGGATGAGCCACTGCGCGTCCTCGTTCACGTCTTCCAAAAGGCGGCGCTTCTGCTCGGGAGAAAACGAATCCTCGTTTTCGAGGATCGCGGCGGTGTTGCCGACGATGCTCGTCAGCGGCGTGCGGATATCGTGCGACATCGCGCGCAGGAGATTGGCGCGCACGGCTTCCTTTTCTGTTTCGATACGCAGCCGCTCCTGCTTTTTGATCTGCGTGTTCATCGCGCTGATCATCATGGACACCGTCAGCATCGCAAGGAAGGTAAACGGGTAGCCGGTGATCGTGAAGTTGAATTCCCAGTAGGGATATGTAAACACGTAGTTGACGAACAGCACACCGGAGACAGCGCTGAATATCCCCCAGAAATAGCCCTCCGTCCAGCGCGAGATGGTCGCGACCGCCAGCACGAAGATGAGGTTCACGTAGCCACTGCCGTCGTCGATCCTTCGCAGCAGCGTGCAGAGCACCGTCGCCATAGCCAGGATCGCCGCCGTCAGCAAAAGGTCGTAGATCCAACGCATTTTTTCGGGGATTTTTGCCATGTCGCCGCCTTCTCTCGCTTGATCGTTGGCGCGGAGAAAGACTCCGCATGCTTTCCGTCCCCATTATAGCATACAGCCTGCTAATTTTGTGCTAAATCGAATATTTTTTTCATGGTAGCAAAAAGGACGGCGCGATGCCGTCCCTTTCGCTGATAAAGGAAGAAGTGGAATTCAAAATTAAATCTTGCGGATGCTGACATTCGTCACATTCGCCATGTTGAAGCCGGGCTGCTGGGCGATCGCCGCCATGATGGCGACCTTGACCTCGTCGGTCAGACCGTCAGCGGGAACGGCGGGCGCTGCCGGCGCGGCAGCTGCTGCGGCGGGCTTCGGAGCCTCGGGCTTCGAGAGGATCTTGCCCATCAGGATCGTCAGGAAGATGATGCAGGTAAGGCCCACGAATGTGACGCCCATACCCATGATAACAACAAATGCGCTGGAAACTTGCATCGGCGGATACGCTCCTTTTATGTATTCTGGCGCTATTATAGCGCGCAGAATTTGCATATCAACCGTTTGGAAGCCCTCTTAGCATTGGCTTAACGCGAAGAGTTTTTCCCTTAACAGCGTTTTTATTGATGTTCAGTTTCCGCTAAAGATAAAACAGTCAGCACGCCGTCCTTTACGCGGAACTTAACGTCCCAGCCGCCAAAGTTCATACCGTACACGCGCTCGGGGTCGTTCTGGTACTGCGGGCGCGGGTCCTGCGCAAGCACACCGAGCAGCGCCTCGCGCTGCCCCTCCGGCAGCTTTTGCAGGAGCTCCGGCGGGCTTTTGACTTTGATCGTCTCTTTCGGCGACGGGGCAAAGCCGCCCAGCGCCTCTGGGTGCGCGTCGGCGTAAGGAAGGTAGGGCTTGATGTCATAGATCGGCGTGCCGTCCATCAGGTCCGCGCCGGAGACGATCAAAACGTCACCGAAGCCATCCTCATGCTGCACGCTTTCGAGCTTCACGCAGGAAAGTCCGATGGCGTTCGGCCGGAACGGCGAGCGCGTCGCAAAAACGCCCACGCGCTCGTTGCCGCCAAGGCGCGGCGGGCGCACCGTCGGCGACCATGTGTCGCGCACGGCGGCAGAGAACTGCCAGATGAGCCACAGGTGCGAAAAGCCCTCGATGCCGCGCAGCGCATCGGGATTGCGGTACTCCGGCTCGAAGACGATCTTCGCGCGAAGCGCGGGGACGAGCCCGCTCTGGCGCGGGATGCCGAATTTTTCCGGAAAGTCAGAGTGGATTCTGGCAATGACTTTCATTGTATAGTCCATAGAATGCTCCTTTTTTCGCACCTAACAGAGGTGCGTGAGTTTTGCAGCGTCGCGGGCGCTGTATGGGGGCCCCGCCTGCCGTGGGGCGCGGGGCAAAGGGGGTATTCTCTTCTCGAAGAGAATACCCCCTTTAAATCCCCCAGAGAAGGACGAGGGGCGCCCCCTTCGACCCCCTACATTGGCAGTCGGGCGCTTGAATGACTGCACGCGCTGCGCAGTGTTGGTGCGGTGTACATGGCTTCGCCATGAACCACTACCGCCTCGTTACGACTCTCAACCGCGCCTTACTATCGTGAGGCGCGAGTGACGGTAGAACGGCGGCAGACTGCGTGCGAAATAGCGGCATTGCTGCGCTCGCCGCATTGTGGAGACTGGCGATAGACGGGAATTAGGCTGTACTTCTATAAGATGGACAGAGCGGCAGCGGGTAGTAGAAGCAGAGGCAAATCGTATAGCAGGGCCAAATGCGGCTCTGCCGCACGCAAGAGGTGCAATCGGCAAGCATTGCAGCTCTTCGAGCTGCTCGCTTGCAATGGAAATCCTTTCTCTTGGGGGTGTAAGGGGGATATTCTCTTTCGAGAAAGAGAATATCCCCCTTATTATCCGTGCAGCACTGTGTGCTGCAATTTTCTGAAATTACTTCAGCTTTATCGGCGTGAGCTGGAGATAATCGTCCAGCGTGCCGTCATGCAGGCAGCAATCGATGATCTCGCGGCCCAGCGGGTCGAGATCGTCGGAAACGAACTGCTGGAGCTGCTCTTTGAAGAAGTCGGTCAGGATCTTGGCGCCGGCGTCGTAGCCCGCGTTGCCGAGCTTGGACTGCGTCTCGGGGCGCAGGAACGTCTGACGGATGAACTGGCCGTCGAGCTTCATTTCATCGAGCGCGTAGCCGAACAGCGGGCAGCGCGCGGGGACCAGATGCTTTTCGCGCACAAAACCGTTGTGGCGCGCGAGGTATTCGCGCGAGAGCCACTCGCCCATGAATCCAACATGATAAGCGCCGATGTGCTGGTTCGGGATCAGCACGTTCGTCGTCTTAGGCGCAGACATGATCTGCTCGAGCAGCAGATTCGCCTGCGTGACTTTGAGGCCCGTGGCGAACGGCCAGTAGGAGCCGACGCCCTCGGCCTTCAGGCCGCTGCCGGCGTTCGTATCGGCGATGGACGGGTTCTTGAAGCCGCGTGGAGAGATGAGTCTCCACAGCCAGGCAATGGACTGCGGCACGACCTGCAGCATGCCCATGACGCCGTAGTTCGGGTCTTTCGCAGTAGAGGGCGGCATGCGCACACCGAAGCTGCGCACGTCGACCTCGACGGGCTCGGTATCAGGCACGATGTTGTCAACCATCTTGCGCGGCAGGATGACGCGCGGGTTGGAGCAGGGCTTGCCGTTCGACTCGATCACATGCTCCCAGATGAGGCAGGTCGCACCGGGGACACCGTCCATGTTGAAGAAGACCAGCGGCTCGCTCGGGTGGATGCAGATGCGCTCATAAAGCGGGCTGTTACCGTAGGCATTCATGCCGTCCATACGCAGAAACCAGCCGTCCTCGGCATCGAGGATGCGCAGCTTGCCGCTCTCGGGATCCTGGAAGCTCTTGAGTGCGCAGGCCATATCATCGGCGATGGGGTGGATCTTGCAGCTCTCGCCAAGCGTCATGTAATATTTTTCGCCCGTGACCGTATGCGTACCGATGAGCAGGCGGTCGTCCTCTTCGCGGTGGAAGTCCTCGAGCATTTCGCTCTTGCCGCCGCCGGACGCGCCCTCGTGCATGAACACGACCTCGCACTCATACGGCGTTTCGACCATGGCCGCGCTCGTATGGCAGCAGACCCAGCCCTCCTGCTCGCCGATGTCGAGTAGCAGCGAGAAAACGCCCTTCTTGGCGCTGGGGCCGGGATAGAGGTTGTAGGCCCAGACCTCGTGCATCTCCTTGGAGCGGTTGTGCACGACGACCTGCTTGCCGTCAAAGTGCGTGTGGCGGAACGGCGGCGCAACGAAGATGATGGCGCGGGGCTTATAGTGCTCAGGCACATCGACAATGCTCGTAAAGCCCTGCATGTTCGCCAGCGACAGCGCGAAGAACGCGGCGTTGAGCGGACAGATCATCAGGCTCGGATAACCGTGGCCGCGCGGACCGGCGGAAAACGGCAGCATGATGACCTGCTGCGTGGAGAGCCAGTCGAGCGTCTCCTGACGAAGGGACGAAAACTCGTAGCCAAAGCGGTCCTTAAAGCGCGGCTTGTCGGAGGGCAGATCGTCGCCGATGGCCATGCTGTTCGGGTCGCGGCGGCGCATGTAGTCTTCCATGAAGTTGACGACGCAGCCGTTCTTGCAGCGCACGACCTCCGCTTCCTTGACCGTGCCCTTGCCCTCAATGGGGTAGACCACGTCATAGCGGGAGGTGTGCGTGGGGCCGTAGGCCATCTCCTCGAGCTCCGCCTTCGTTTCGGCGTAGGCGATGCACTTGCACTTTTTGAGTGCTGCGGCGACCTCGGGGGCTAAATCAAATTTTTCAAAATACTGGTCAAACATGAAAAGATCCCTCCACATCTCATTGGGGTTTGATGATTGTTTATTCGCTGCGGGACTTTTTCATGCCGCGTGTCTCCGGGGGAAGAACACTGCTGCGGCATAATAAAAGATTGAGGTAATGCTATCACGATTGATAGAAAAACGCAATAAAACATCCTTGAATGTTTTAGAAAACATGGATGATTTTTCAAAATAGTTAAATAAACAAAAAGAAGACGCTCTGCTGCGCAAAGCGTCTTCGCGGGAAAACCGAAAGGATTTACGAGATCTTTCTGAGAAAATTGCCGCCGATGCGCACGCCCTCCTGCACGATGAAAAAGGCGTGGGGATCGAGCTCACGCACGGTCTCCTGCAGCTCCGCGACCTCGAATTTCGAGACGCAGACGCACAGCACGCGCATGTCGCTCTCCGTATATGCGCCCTTGCCCTCCCAGTACGTTACGCCGCGGCCAAGGCGCGACATGATGCTGCGCGGGAGCTCGGGGTCTGCGTCCCTTGTGAAGATGAGCACCTGCACATTGATGTTCTGCTGGTGCCCGCGGTCGATGAAGAGCGAGCAGAACACGGTGTAAATGACGGAGTAGATGGCCGTCTGGATGTCGAAGAGCAGTGCGCAGGCGACGTAGAGCACGATGTTGAAACCCAGCGAAAAACGTCCGACGGTGAAGCGGCTGCCGCGCTTTGTGAGGCACAGGCCGACGACATCGAGCCCTCCGGTCGAGCAGCCGCAGGTTAGCGCTAAGCCGAGGGCAAAGCCGCACAGGATGCCGCCGACGAGGCACGAGGCGAGAGGATCGTCCAAGATCGGCACAGCGGGCGACTGGATCACGCTCAAAAAGAGCGACGACGCGCCCACGCAGATCAGCGTGCGGATCAAAAACGCGCGCCCGAGGTCGCGCCACGCGAGATACAGCACCGGAATATTGATGAGAAAGTACAAAATACCGGCGATGTCCACCCCTGCGGGCAGCTCGACGGCCTGCGCGAGCAGTGTTCGGATGATCTGGCTCAATCCGACTACGCCGCCGGAGTAGAGGCCCATCGGTACGACGAAAAGGTTCACGCCCAGCGCGTAGAGGAATGTTGCGAAAACCGCGATCAGGACGCGCGCCCATTTGTTTTGCAGCGCTTTGTGCAGCATAGCTCTTGCCCTCACTTTTCTCCGCACTGACCATTATTCTATGTACCCGTGCGGGTCTTATTCGCTTGTTATCTTTTGATTATAGCCCATAGCGGAGGCACTTGTAAAGCCTTCTCCGCGCGCGGGAGAGCGTGCGCGACACCGTGGACTTGTCCCGCCCGATGGCCGCGGCGATCTCCGTGACGGTCATGTTTTCCTCGTACCGCAGGCGCAGCAGCTCGCGCTGGCGGGCGGTAAGCTCCTCCTCGCGGGCAAGGCGCAGATTGCGCTTGAGGCGCATGAGGTCGCTCTCGTTGTCGCCCGCGTGCGCGGCGATCCAGGCGGTCATATCGCCGTAAACTTCATTGTTGCGCATACTATAAGGTGTACTTTTCATTGCGGTAATAGCCCCTTTCGTAATAGTGCTGCGTCAGCTCGGCCAGCTCGCGCGACTGGCGCTGAAGCTGCTGGAGCTCTAAGATACGCCGCTTGAGTCGCTCGCGCTCCTCCTTCGTCGGTGCGGCCTTGGCCTGCTCGCGCAGGACCGTGATGCGCATACGGAAGCGCAGCGCGTCCTCGCGGTAGACAAACGACATCTGATACAGCGTCATAGCGTGCTCGCCTCCCCTGATATGTATTCAAACGACCGGAGCGCTTCGCGCGCAAAGCGCGGAAAGCAGTCCGCGCAAACGGTCACGCCGTTCCGGTACCACAGCGTTTCTCCCGCGTAAATGTCCTGCGCGCAGAGTGAGCAGACCGCGTGCACCGAATCATGGTGTCTTTTTCCTGCGTACAACAAAATTCCTCCTTTTTTAAAATTCCCTGTTGACAAACGAATCGAAGTCTGGTAATATACAACCTGTTCGTTGCTGAGATGCTGGTATAGCTCAGCTGGTAGAGCAGCTGATTTGTAATCAGCAGGTCGGGGGTTCGAATCCGTCTACCAGCTCCACCGACAAGCAAACAATTTCATATGGGGGAATTCCCGAGTGGCCAAAGGGGGCAGACTGTAAATCTGTTGTCAGTGACTTCGGTGGTTCGAATCCACCTTCCCCCACCAAGAACGAGTTGATGAAAGTCAGCTCGTTCTTTTTGTTTTGTAGTGGTTTGGAAAATGTAAGCGATACGCCAGTGGCGTATCAGAGCCGCTCTGCGGCCTGCGTCGAGATCACACTTTCGTCGTTTTACCACAAAAGCAAAAATATCGAGCTGCCCTTAGGCTGGCTCGATATTTTCTTTCTCTCTATTTTTTGCGTGTCCGTCCTCTTTCGGGGAGGCGCATTTTCTTTTTCTGCTGCGGGGATCAGCCGCCGTACCGGTATCGGCGGCGTGCGCCGCGGGCAAACTGAGGAGAACGATTGCCGCGGCATGCTGGCAAGTACAAAGAACTTGTCAGCAATATCAAGATATCACAAGAATCTTGCTATGTCAAGAATAAATTTACAAGATTCTTGTTATAATTGATTGACAGTTACAAGCATCTGCGATAGAATACAGTCAAATCTTGTCGCAGCCTGCGTTTTCTGGGGGAATCTTGATGAGTTTTGGCAAACAAATGCGTCTGCGGCGTGAGGAGCTTCATCTCTCGCGCGCGGCACTGGCGGAGGAGCTTGGCGTTTCGCCCTCTGCCATCAGCAACTATGAAAACGGCGTCAGCTCGCCGAAGGAGGAGGTGCTGCTCCGGCTGTTCGATGCGCTTGAGATCGACCCGAACTACCTTTACCGCGATTCGTTCCGCTCAGGCAGCTTCGTCTGCTCGCGCGCAGAGCAGGATTTGATCGAAAAGTGCCGCTCGCTCTCGCCGCTCGAGCGCGAGACGGTAGGCAGCCTCGTCAGCGCCCTGTGCACGATGCACGCGAGACAGGACGGTGCGGGCGCGCCGCGCCGCATCCCGCTCTACCGCTCGATCGAGGCGGCGGGCTACGCCGCCCCCGTGCTCGGCGAGGATTTTGACTACATCGTCGACCACGGCGACGTGCCGCCGGGAGCGGAATTCGCCGTGCACATCCGCGACGACAGTTTAGAACCCGTGCTGCACGGCGGCAGCGTCGCCTACCTCAATCACGACCCGCTGCATGCGGGCGACGTGGGCATCTTCTGCGTCGGGGGCGACATGCTCTGCAAGCAGTATTACCGCGACCCGCTCGGCGTTTCGTACCTCTTTTCTCTGGGGCGGGACCGCAGCGCGGACGTCGTCTGCGGCCCTGAGAGCGGAAAGCGCTTTATCTGCTTCGGACACGTGATCTTAGATCATCGTGTGCCGCTGCCCGGTATGGGCCTGTGAGCGGAAAAAAGGCGCATCTTGCGGCCAAATGTCAATACTAAAACCCGAATTTCTTTGAAAAATTTTTTATAGTCTTTATAGGCTTGCAAGGAACACGTTGAAAAGTTCCGCAGAGGTGTGCCAGTCCAGGATTAACCGTGGGTAATTATTTATCCAGTCCTGGACCCGGCGCACCTCTTTTTGTGTTACCTTACGGAAGTCCGTGCCCTTGGGGAAAAACCACCGGATAAGCTGGTTCTGCTTCTCGTTGCTGCCGCGCTCTCCGGGGGACCTGGGGTGGCAGTAGTAGACGTGGGTGCGCTTCTCTCCGGGCAGCAGACAGGAGCGCTCCATGCCCTTGCAATCGGCAAATTCGCTCCCGTTGTCCACGGTGATGCTCTTGAACACCTGGCGGAACATAGCGGTCCCCATGCGGCGCTCCAGTCGGTCCAGAACGCCCACGACGCTGGCGGCGGTGTCGTCGTGCATCTTGCGGATGATCTCGTCCCGCGTCACGCGTCCGGTGAGGACGCACAGGGCGGCCTTGGTGCCCTTCTTACCCACTACGCTGTCCATCTCCCAGTGGCCCGGCTCCTCCCGGTTGTTGATGTGCTCCGGGCGATGCTCGATGCTGTCCCCTCTGGGGGCTTTCGCTGCTTTCACGCGGTTGTAGGTCCGCTTCTGGTCACTCTTGTAGCGCAGCTCCTTGTTGGTCAGGGGCCACAAGTCCCCGTTCTCGATGTACTTATACACAGTCTGACGACATAATGTACAGGAGAAGGTGGTCTCCGGCGTTTTGCCCAGCATGGAGCAGGCAGCGGACGGGGAATACCCCTCGGAGATGGTTTTGACCAGCCACCGGGCCAGCCGGTGGTCTTTGCCTATTTTCAGAGGCTTTTCCATGTTCTTCTTGCGGTCCAGGTGGTAGTCCTTGGCGACATCGGCGGAGTAGGAGATATAGGTGGTCAGGTCGCTGCGTTTCAGCTCCACCGCGCCCCTCCGGCACTCGTCGTAGACCGTGCTGTGATGCACGCCCAGATAGCGGGCGATCTGCGGCTTGCTGTACCCCTCGCGGAGCATTTTTTCAATGGTCAATCTGTCGTTCCAGGTCAAGTGTGCGCCCTTATATCTCGGCATAGGAAAACCTCCATTTGCAATACTTTTGCATAGCATTTGTATATCTTTAGCACACTTTTTTCGGCCATGTCAATAGCCCCGGAAGATGCAAAAATCCCCCTACTATCCGTAGGGGGATTTCAAAATTTTTTATTCTTTTCCGGTCAGCCAGTCCATCGTCACGCCCAGGACCTCGGCAAAGATCATCAGCTCGTAGTCCGTCACGAAGCGGTCCCCGGTCTCTATCTTGCTGATGGCCTCCCGCTCAATGAACACGCCCTTGACCTGCATCCTTGCGGCGAGGTCCGCCTGGGAGATGCGTTTGGTCGCCCGCACCTGGTGGATGCGGTCCCCGGAGATATTCTTTTGTCCCTGAAAATCGTAAATCTTCACACGCAGCCCCTCCTTGGCACCTTGACAGTACCACGGAAAAGGGCTATCTTTGTAATAAAGATTTACAGCCTTTATCGTTTTGGTACAAAAAGTGGGAATATCTCACTTCACGTCCGGCAGCTTGTCCAGCATCCCGGCGGCCTCCAGCAGATTGTAGATGATCTGGGCCGTGGCCTCGCGGGTGATGGGCTTCTGCCATCCGTAGTTGCCAGCACCGTCTCCGGCGAAGATACCCTTGCGCTTGCAGTAGTCGGTGGCCTCCTTGGCCCAGGCGGAGGGGTTGTCCCCGGTGTCGGCGCAGCTCGTGAGCTGTTTGGTGTCCATAGCTTCTTCATCCTTTCCGGCCTTTGCGGCCTCCAGTCTTTTGTTGACTTCTGCGGCGATCTGGCCGTGGCGGCTGTAAAGCCAGTCACCAGGGCAGGCTTTCGCCGCAAACCAGCGGTGGACGGTCATGTTCTGCCGGTCTACCTGACCTACGAGGTTTTTATCTCCCTTCCAAAGCAGCTTGGGGATGCCGTTGCGTTGGCAGATGTCCACCAGCAGGTCAATGAGGGACTTGTAGGCCGCGTCGGAGACCGGCCACGGGTCCTTGGCAACGGTGTTCGCCACCTCGATGGTGACGGCCCGGTTGTCGTTGCTGGCGGAGGAGGTGCACCACGAACGGTTGGCCTCGTCCACATACAGACCGATGCGCCCGTCGCTGCCGATGCCGTAGTTGCTGCTGGCCTGGCGTTCCTTGTTCTGGAACAGCTCGCCGCAGCGCTCCACGGACAGGTTCCCGGCCATACAGTGGATGGAGATGGTGTCGATGGCGTGCTTGCGCTTGCCGGAATGGTTGGGGGACAGCTTGGTGTAGCTGACCAGCGGGCTGTTACTCATTGCCCGCACCTTCTTTCAGAACGCCGTGGTTGAGTTCGTAGACGGCGGCCTCAATGAGCGCGTCGATGCGGTCCTCGTCCAGAGTGATGCCGTGCTCCGCCAGCCAGTTGAGGACGTAGGCTTTCTTCTCCTCGCCGCGCCCGCTGCCACGGTAGATTTGCTCCGCAGCCGTCACGGCGATTTTCACCCAGGCATTGATCTCCGCCTGCTGCTGGGCCGTGGTCCGGCTCTTGATATAGGGAATGACCACGGCGGTGATGACGGCAGCCACAAGGGCAGCCGCCGCTTCAATGATGGTCGTAATATCCATGATGTGCTCCTTCCTTTACTCCACGATTTCCCAGTCGTCGGCCAGCATATCCGCCTGGCTTGCAAGCCATCCCATTTGCACGCCGGAAGTGCCGCAGAATGCGATAGCCTTGTTCCCAATGGCCGCGTGCTCGGCATTGACGATTGTGCCAGCCGGGGACGTGTAACTGATGGCAGAGGCCAGCTCAATGTGCTGGTTCTTTCCGTTCCAGCCCGCCCGTCTGCACTTCTTCCCCTTCTTCATGGCCTCGATAGCCAGCCCGAAGTTCATACTGTCGATGGGGCGGTACGCCGCCTCGAACACGGCCTTGGGGCTGAAACTCTCGTAGCCGTCCGGGTAGCGGACCTTATAGCCCTCCTCCACGGGGTCCATGCTCTTGGGGGTGGGCTGGCCCTCCTCGTAGACCCTGCAGCCCTTGCGAATGGCGGGGACCGCCTCAATGATTTTCGTGCCGATATAGGTTTTCATTTCGATTTCCTCCTTTAGCAATCTCGTTTGATTTTCTTCTCCGGTGCGTTGCTCTTGCCGAACACCACCCCGTCGTTGTGCTCGAAGATGTTCTCCACCACCTTGAGGACGTTCACGCCCAGGATGGTCTCGATGGCCTGCTCGGACAGGTCCACCACCGGGAACACTTGGCCCAGGCGCACCGTGGCGTACAGGGCGATGAGGTAGGACATCGTGACCCACCCCAGCGCGGCGATCTGCGTTGTCACGAACAGCCGCCGCGTGGTCGTCTTAATGTTCTTCATCTCGTGCCGCCTCCAGATGGTCAATGCGGTGGTGTGCGGACTTGGCGCTGGCCTCCACGGCAGCCAGACGGCCCTCCACCGCTGTGTTGGTCTTGCGCTGCTCTCGCTGTTCCGTCTTGATCTCGTCCGTGTTGGACTTGATGTACCCCAGCTCTGTCAAAACGGTGCCGAGCTGTTGGCCGTTGCTCCTGTCGTCTTTCCCCTTGTTGCGGGAGAAGGTGGCATAACTGATGACAGCACCCAGCACCGTGCATACCAGTCCCACAATGATGTTCCACTCCATTGGTATCACCTGCCTTTCCCATTGAGCATATCAAAGCCCCGCATCCTTTTCGCCCCGAAGCAGATAAAAATTTGAAAGAGAGGGATTGCCCTATGATCTGGATTGAATTTGCCGTCAGCGCCCTTGTGACCGCCGCTACATACGGGGCAGGGCCTATGCTTCTGGCTCTGCTCCGAAAGAAACCGCTCCGTGTCCGATACCTGCGGATATTCAGCGCTGTGTACACGATTGCCGTATGGGCCGTTTGGCAGTTCCTTACATACGACGGGAACGCCGTGCGGACCATGCCAGCCCTGCTCTGGGGGTATGTGTTCTATCGCCTTGCAAGGAGCGTCCTGGAGAAAAAGCCCGTACCGGCCATACCGAAGGAACGATGGTACACCTGCCCGAAGTGTGGGCAGCTCGTCCCGGAGGGAAAGCCGTGTGACTGCGAAAGCCTTTCTCCCCAGCCGGGGGAGAAGTTGTGCGGCACACCGTTCATCCAGGCGGGCCAGACCCCGCCCGGAGTTGAAACCGAACAGCCGAAGCCGGGAAAGCGGTCTCCGGTGGTTCCGCTTTGCATAGCCGCTGCTTTGCTGGTGGTATGCACCTGCATCCTTGGCTACCGTGTCTCCGTGCTCACGGCAGCGCGGGATGACCTGGCAGCGGAGAATGCGGAATTGCGCTCCAGAGTTTCCACGCTATCCACTGAAAAGACGCAACTGCAAGAAAAAGTGAACGACCTGGAGGCTCGGAACGAGGATTTGTCCGGCTATCTTCACGATGCCACTTTTCTTTACAACAACATTGGGTTCATCGTCGAAGGGTCAAACCGTTATCACAATTACGATTGCCCTGTGTTCCAGGGGGCTGACGAATACTGGGCGCATAATATAGAATACTGCGAGTATCTGGGGTACTCGAAGTGCGGAAATTGTTGGTGACGGCATGAAAAAATGGGAGCAGGGATGACCTGCTCCCATTTCTTTACCATTCGCTGGTGTAGACGGTCCCCCAGAGGAAAGCCCGCTGCTCGTCGGTCAGGCCGGAGAAGTCCTCCAGCCATTCCCGCACATGGTCGCTCTTGGCCTCGCCCTTCACGGTCTTACCGTCTGCGTCCTTGGTCCCTTCCATCTCGTTGTAGGCGGTGTGGAACAGGACGTACTCCCAGGGTTCGATGCCCTGGGCCTCTGCGTCGTCGGCCTGGGCCATCCACTTGGTGCTGACCTCGTACTGTCCGTCGGAATGGTCCGCCAGGGCGCTCTTGTCGGCCAGATCATAGGCCGCCTTGAGCACCTTGTCGCGGGTCTCGTCGTCCATTCCCAGGAAAATAGGGCTGCTCGTCAGGTCGTTTGCCATGCTGCGGTAGTCGTTGGCCCGCTGGTCGGAGTATGCCCGGTAGGCGCTGCTGCCCAGGTCGTCCGCACCGAAGGTTTCCTCCTTCTCCTTGACCGGGGCGTATTTGTCCCTGCTGCCGATAAGGTCCCGCGCCCTCTGGGGCAGGGTGTAGTCCGGGTCCTTCTCAACGGCCTTGTTGTAGCGGCTCCGCATGGCGCTGTCGATGCTTGCGCCGTCCACGCCCATGCTGTTCATCAGGTCGTCCCTGATGTGCTGGTAGGTGTCCATGTCGCCCTGCTCCAGTGCCCGGTACAGAATGGCGTAATAGCGGTTCTTGTTGCCGGTGTTGGAGATGTTGTAGATAGCCTTTTCCATCTCATACTGGAGCGGGATGTTGCCGGTCTCCACCGCCGCGCTCCGGGCCAGGCCCCACATATCCCGCGCCAGGTTGGAGGCCGGGATGCCGAACATCTTTGCACCGGCGGCCAGCAGTCCCTTGAGGGCGTAGGCCCTGGTCCGCTTGCCCTGGCCGTCGGCGCTCTGGATGGCCGTCTGTCCGGCCTGGATAAGGTCGGACACGATCTCCATTTCCGTGCGGGACACGTCGTAGCCCTGCATGATGGACAGTGCGTCCTTCACAAAGGGGATTTGCCCCAGGGGGTTCATGTTGCTGCCGACGTTACCCTCCATGATGGCGTTCCAGGCTTTCTCCCAGGGGGTCTCCTCGTCACCGGAGATGCCGGTGAACGCAGCCCGGAAGCGCTCCCAGTATTTTTTATCTTCGTCATCGTCGCGCATGGCGTCGATAAGGCTCTGGGCCAGAGCGTTGACCACGTTCGTCACCACCAGGGCCGCGGCCGCCCGGCCCATCGTCTTGATGGCCTTGCCGCGCTTCTGGCTGTTCTGTTCGTAGCGCACCTGGTCATAGGCCCGCATCAGCAGGTTGAGGCTCATAATCGGCTCGCCCATGAAACTGGTCGCCTGCTTCACCACCGCGTTGCTGGAGCGCATGATGTTGGACCGCTGGAGCACGCCGTCTACTACCTGGGTCTGGTCGATGACCTCCGCGAACAGCTTTGCCGTCTGCCGGTAGAACGCCTCGCTGCCCTTGGTGAGGCCCTGGTGTTCCCGCGCCGTGGCCCACTCGCAGGCGTTCCACAGCTTGCCCCAGGTCACGGCGTCCGCCGCGCCCGCAGGGGCGGAAAGGGCGTCGTTCAGCTTCCGCACGTTCGTCCGGTTGTCGAACAGCGTCTCGGTCATCTTGTAGGGGCTGGAGATGTCGAAGCCGCCCGCATCCTTCCGCATGGCGATGGGGGAGTATTGCAGGGCTTTCTTCCATCCGCTGCCCCGCGTAACGCCTCTTGCAAGGCCCCGCGCCATGTCCTGGGGGTCCAGTACCGCCGCCGCCCGGAAGAACGCCGTGGGCTGCTGGATGACCACGCGGATGTTCGCGCCCACGGCTGCGCCCTTGAAGCCGCCGATGGTCTTTCCGGCGATGTCCCACATAGGGCTGTCGCCGGGGGCGTTGATGCCGTTCTGGATGTCCTCCATCAGGTTGTGCCAGTATTTTTGACTGCCGGGGCCGCCCACGCGGTCCAGCAGGCCCTTGATGGTCTTGCCGGTTGGGTTGCCCTCCTCGTCCCGGAACTGGTAGTTGAACAGGCGGTTGATGTCCTCCATCGTGCAGAGCCAGGAGGCATAGTCCGTCATGTCGGAGGCGTGGTTGGCAAAGGTAGTGAAGATGCCCGCCAGGTCCAGGGCGTTGCTCGCGTGGGGCATCGTGGTCTTTGCCATGCCGATGTTCTTAATGGAGCGGGTGTTGTTTCCGCCCTTTTCGATGTTGCTGTGCAGGGCCTCCTTGGCCGATTTGATGGGCCAGTAGTCGCTCTCGGTGAACTTCTTGTAACCATAGGCTTCCATGCTGGCCTTGTTGCCGTAGTCGGCCAGCACGCCACGGGTCAGTCCTTGCAGGCCGTCCGCGATCTTCACCTGCTCCGGTGTCAGCGTCCCGGTGATGTTCGCCAGGTCGCCCTCCGTCAGGCGAATGCTGTCCGTGCCGCGCCGGATTTGCGAGGTTTTGATCTCTGGCTGGACCACGCCGCCCTTGAGCAGGTGGTCGTGGGCCTGCTTGCGCTTCACCAGCTCGTACAGCTCCATCACCTGGGCCGTGGAAAGGGTCAGTTTCTCGCCTCGCTCCGTGGTGAAGGTATGCGTGGTCGCCTCCAGCTTCTTCACCGTCTTGGGGTCCACGATCTTGCGGACCTCCTCGGCCACATGGTCCACCATGAGCTGCTGCTGGTCCTGCGCGTCCCGCAGCATCCGGTAGACCGCCTTGCCCGCCTCTCCGTAATGGGAGAAGAAGGTGTACGGGGTCTCCAGGTCAATGAGGGCGTGGTTGCGGGTCAGGCTGTTCTTGGCCCGGCGGCTGCTGGTCCCGATGGAGAGAGCCTGCGCCCAGTCCGCCGTCCTGGCGTACTTGGCCTTGGACAAGACTTTCCCCGCCGTGTTCACGCTGTGCTCAACAGCCTTGACCACCTGCCACACGGTTTGAAGCTGCGCCACGCTCATGTCGGCCAGTTTGGTGTCCTTCATGGCGATGACCGCATCAAAGCCGCCCTTGATGCCGTCGGCGTCGCTGCCCAGCAGGGAGGGGTCAATGACCATATCCCCGCCCTCGGCCACGATTTTGGCGTACTGCTCCTTGAGGGCGCGGAACGCATCGGTTCGCTTGGTGGGGGTGCCGCTGCCATCCTTCACCCGCTTGCCGTTCTCGTCGAGGGTGTACTGGCTCTCCTGGTTGATGCTCTCCAGCATAGCGGCCACGCTTCCGCGCATGGCCTCCGGGATGTGGTGCTGGTCGCTGGGGCGGAGGAGCTTCTGGGACAGAGCGCTTGCATGGCGGGTGATTTTGGCCCGCAGCTCACGGGCCGCCCGGCGTTCCCGGCCCGCTGCGTCCTTGGCCGCATAGCGGTCTTTTAGAGCACCCATCTGCCGCTCGCGGGCCTCCCGCTCCTTGGCGATGGCGTTCTGTACCCGCTGCCGGTTTTGCTCCCGCAGTTCCGCCAGGCGGGTGGTGTACTGCTCCCGCACCTTCTGGACCTGCTCCCGGCCCTTGGCCTTGGCGTTCTCCAGCTTCAATGCCTGCCGGTCCGCAAAGGTCTTTCGCGTCTGGGGCAGGTTGAAGAAGGTCTCCATGATCTCGTTCGCCGCGCCGGTCACGGCCTGGTCCATGTAGCGGGAGAAGGGGTTGTACTCGTTGATCTCGCTGATGCCGTCCAGCACTTCCACGATGTGGAGGAGCTGGTCCGTCGGATGGGTCTGTTCCTGCTCGCTGAAAAACTCCGGCCAGCGGGAGGAAAGCTCCTGGTACACCTGGTCGATGTTGGCGTGGCCCTCGCTGCCCAGGTTCAGCCGTCCGAACTGCCGCTTGCGGAAATCGCCATAGTCCGCGATGTCCCCGTGGTATTCCTTGCCGTAGATGATCTTGGTCGTCCGCAGGTAGTCCCGCAGGTCGCTGTACGCATCGTACATATCGCTGTCCACGGCCACCGCGTTGCTCACCAGGGTTTGCGCGATGTCCTCCGCCCGGCGGCGGGCCTCGGTGTAGGTCAGCTCGTCCTTGCCGTCGTAGCCGCTGGCGATGTAGTCATAGAGGCTCTGGAGGTCTCCCTGGATGTCCTTCACCGCGATGTCGGCCCCGTAATTCTGGATAAGCTGTTTCGCGGCGGCGGTCACAGCCTTTTTGTCTGTGGTCACGCGCTGGGTCCGCCGGGTCTGGCCCTGCCAGTAGTCCCGGCTCTCCTGGAGCTTCCCGTTTCGGCGCCGGAGGGCGATGTAGTCCTTCATCTGCTCCCGCAACAGCTGGTTTTCCTCCTGCAAGGCGGCGTTCTCCTGGAGAATATCACTGCCGCCCTTGAGAGAGTAGCGGATGTCCGGGTCGCTGGTTGGGGTCTTATTGGTAACATTTTTGATTTGCTCTGGTGAAAGAACGATGACCTGGCTCATGTCCTCCATCATCAGGGCGTCATATCCCCTGTCTCGTAGCTGTTGCGCCAAACTGCGGTCCCAGTACAGGGCATCTTCCACCACATCCTGTTCTGCGATAAAAGGGTTTGTGACATTGAGATATACTTCATACCTCTGGGGGGAGATAAGGCCAGCCTCCATATCCGCCTTTGTGGATGGATAGAGCTGCCCATTTGCCTTTCTGCCCTCGAATGTGTACGCATACTTCCTGTTGTTGGTGAAGTAGAAGTAGTCCTTCCCACCATCAAATACGGTAAATCCACCGTTTCGTGTTCCGTGATACATCACCATGAGATGCCCTTGGTCATCCCGGATGACGCTATCCTGGAAATACTCCTGCTGCTCCGCCGTCAGTTTCCGGCCCTTGTTGTCCGTAGATTTCAGTGAGAACCGCGCCCCCTCCACGCTGTTGATCTTGGCAAGGCGGTCCGCGTCGTCTCCGGTCTTGTATTCCAGCATCCGCACACCGGCCTGCTCCAGACCGTCCCGCAGTTTCTTGCTGCTGTCATCGGGGATGACGGCGGCCAGCACTTCGTCGAAGCCGACGGCCCGCTGGGGCTTGGCCTCAAAGTAGCCGGTGGGCATTTCTGCCGCCGCCTGGTAGACGGCCTGGATGTCCTGGGCCGTCTGGCTGCTGATTTTGTACCCCTCCTTGGAGAAGGCCCGCATGATAGCGTCCACCGTCCTTTTGCCCTTGGACGTTTCCATCAGGATGCTGCCGATGATGTCGCTCTCGACGAAGGAATTGTCGGAATGAGCCTTGTTTCCCTGCTTGATCTTCGTGATGATGCTGCCGATCTGGTCATCAATGGCCTGGAGCTTTGCTTCATACTCGGCCCCCTCGTCCATGCCCAGCCGCCCGCTGTCCGCCTTGATCTCCTGGATGCTGCGGTATTCCGGCGTCGCCACGGATTGTAGGGTCTTGGCGCTTGCGCCCCAGGTGTTGCCGCCGCGCTCCTCCTGGCCCTCCTTCATCGCCTTGACGATGTTCTCCAGGGTGTAGGCATAGTGGAGCTGCGAGAAGCTGCGGAGATTGCCGGAGGGGGTGTAGGGGTCCTTGCCATTGTAGATGCCCGCCTCGCCAAGCAGGCCGTCCAGCTTCCCGGCAATCCACTCCTCAACGGCGTGGTCATCCACGGCGCTGCGCAGCGCGTCAGAGGTAGCCATCCGGTCAATTTCGCCCTTGGTTGCGCCGCCGTCCTGGTACATATCCCATGCGTGGTGAACGATGTCCTCCAGGGTGAAGATGGAAACGCCGTCCATGGAATTGTCGATGCGGGTCTGCCGTCTTTCGTTGATCTCCGCGTCGGTCCAATGCCTCTTGACGGCCATTCTGCGGAGCATGGGTTCGCCCTGTTCCCGGTAGTAGTCCCGGAGAATGTCGCGGATGACCTCGGCATTCTCGCCCAGGGCGTCCTTCACGCTCTCGCCGGTCTCCAGGTTGGCCTCGATTTCAGCCAGCGTGTTCACGCCCAGGCGGTCAACCACCTTTTGCAGGGTGTCGTTACCGAACTTGTCCCACACCTTGTCCATCTTCACCGGCTCCAGGCTCTTGCCCTGGTCTGCCAGATAGGCCGCCCGCACCGTGTCCGTGGAGGCCAGCTTCTCCGCCAGCTCTGCCGTGCTCCTGGTGCTGGTGTCGTCGATGCCCATAGAGCGCAGGGCGGCGCTGTTCCCGAAGATGCCCCCGGCCACGGAGACATCCCCGGCCAGCCGGTGCAGCTCGTGCTCCACCTGGGATGCCTTTTTGCTGTTCACGGGGTAATCTACTCGCGGAGCTGTCGGCGTCCAGGCGTCGCCGCCGTACACCTTGTTGGCGCGGAATAGCTGCGGGTCGATGGTGTCCTTGCTGAACACAAGGGAGATGGGGCCGTACTTGGTGTGCCCGTCCCTGGCTTTCACAATGGCGATAGAGGGCATGGGCAGGCCGCCCAGCTTGATGGCAGCCAGGATGCTGTTCTCGTCCTTGTTGTGCAGGGCCAGCAGCTTGTCCGTCTCCTCCACCGGGGTCTTGAGAGAAAATTTGGTCTTGACTTCCGCCCCGTTCTGGGTTACACTCTCACCCGTAGAGCGAATGCCATCTCCCACCGAGGCCATGTAGCCGTAGGTCTGGAGAAACGCATTTGCTCTTTTTTCATCGTACAGGACAAACTCGTTCCCGCTGTCGATCTGGTTCTTAATCCATTCCGCCGGGTGCTCCAGGCCGTACAGGCTGTTGATGACATTGACAGGCTTGCGGTCCATATCGGTCCCGCGCTCCAGCGCTGCCAGCAGCGTGTAGCCGTCGCCGTCGATGTCGTTCAGAACGATACCGGCCCGGTCTCCGCTCCCAAAGGAGAACAGAGGGGAAGCCAGGTTGCCCATAAGGTTTTTCAGAACGCGGCGGGGGATGTTGTGCTTCTTCTGGGTGGATTTGCGGAAGTCTCCGATGGTCATAGCCAGTGGCAGCGCATCAAAGCCGGACTTCTCCAGCACCGCAGGGGTCACTCCGAAGTAGAACGCATCGCTGGAGGCCATCTTCCCGTCGTAAAACATCTTGAGCTGCTGGGCCAGCGTCATTTGAGAGGTCCGTTTGATAGAGAATTTTGTGCCGCCGTCCGTCTGGGCGGCGTTTTTGTTTGCCGTCTGCTCGCTGGTCGCTTTCAGCGCCTCCTCCCAGAGGCGGGCTGCTTCCTCCAGGGTGTCGATGCTCACGCCGTAGGCGTTGGCGGCGGCCTGGTTCTGCGCGGTCTTACTGCCCTTGAACAGAGACTTGACCTTGCGGATGAAGTCCCGCACGGCGTCCAGCAGCTTCCGGGCCACGCTGCGGTTTTCCTTTGCCAGGGTCTCAAACTTGGCCGGGTCAACCGTCAGCGCCTCGGTGAAGTCGGCGGCGATCTCGTCCATGGCCTGCTCCGTGGAGAGGTTCACGCCTGCCTCGGCGTAGCGGCTCTTGTACTGCTCCACGATGGAGGCGGTAGAGCCGTCCCGCTCGGTCAGCGCGGACATGGCATAGTCGCGGTACTTCCGGTATGCCTCCGGGGCCATCTCCTGCATCCGGTGGGTGATCTCGTGCTTTGCCACCACCGTGCCGGGGTTCTCTGCGTCGTTGGCAATGTGAATGATGCCGTTGCTGTACCATCCGTTTGCGCCGCCCTTGCCGGTGGCCTCTGCCATCTGGATTTTCACCCCGGCGGCACGGGCCAGGCTGTCGTAGAAGCGCACGGTCTCCTTGGGCAGGCTGGCGGAATGTTCGGACTGCACGAAGCCCGCCTCGTCGCCGTACACCGTGGCGCTCTTGACGCCCTCCCGCTCCAGGGCCAGGGAGGCCGCCGCGTCGTTCTGACCGGCGGAGTAGGCCGCGAAGCGCTGCGCCTGGTTGAGCTGCGCGGCATAGCGGCTCTGCACCTTGTCCATGTCGATGCCGGAGATGCCCGCCTCGTAGTAGGAGGCGAAGCCTGCGTAGTAGTCGTCGGCCCGCACGCTGCCGTCGTAGCTGGCGGAGAGGGCCTTGGCCCCGTTCTCGCCCAGGCTGGCCGCAGCGTCCCGCACACGGCGGATGTCATACGCCTGCTGCGCCGCAGGGCGCTGCTGCTCCACCTGCATGGCGGGGCGCACGGTCTCCTGCGTGGCCGTCTGCCGGGCTTCCGTTGCGGCGGGGGCAGTTTCCCTCGTGTTCGTGGAAACGTCGCTCTGCGTCCTTGCAAGGGTCGCCACGGCGTTCTTGACGGCCTTGCGCTGCTTGGACTTGCTCATGTCCTCGCTGATGTTCAGCCCCGCCTCCTGCGTCAGCGTGTTGATGGCGGTGGGGTTGCTCAAAATGTCGATGGCGGTGTTGTTGGTCACGCGGCCCTTCTGGGTCACTTCCTCGGCGGCCCGCAGCAGCAGATCGCCGCTGCCGTCCTCCGCGTCGATGGCCTGCACGTTGGCCTGGTACAGCCGCCCGATTTCTGCGTTGGTGAGGCTCTGCCCGGCGTCGAGCTTCTGCTGGAGCTGCACGGCCAGCTTGTAGCTCTGGGTGCTGGGGTCGCTTGCAAGCCCTTCCTGGATAGTGGCCTGCACCACGTCGTCGCCCATCGCCTGGAACTCCGCGCCGGTGCGCCGTGCGCCGTATTCATTCAGCCCTGCGTTGGTGGCGATGCCCACGCCGGACATCACGCCGCCGGAGACAGCGCCGCCCAGGAAGTCCAGGCCCATGTTCTCCGCCTGGTCCCGGACGGCCCGCCAGAACGCCTCCTTCTCGGTCATGCCCTCGGCCTCGTAGGCGTCGATGGAGGTCTGCCACTCGCTCTTGTCCTTGGAAATGAGCACGTCGGCCACCAGGTTGATGATGTCGCTGCCCACTTCCTCGCTGCCCTCAGCCAGGGTGTTTTTGAGGAAGTAGCCCATGGCGCTCTTGGTGAGCGCGGTTTTGTCCAGCAGGGCATCCAGGCTGACCTTCTCGGTGACGATCTCCGCCGCGCCTGCGATGGTGCCCAGGGCGAACGCCTGGTTATCGGACAGGCCCCGGTCCTTTGCGGAGATGGTGGCATCCGCCGCCGCGCCGGTGCCCATGATGGCAAGGGAGAGCGCCTGGTTGCCGCCGGTGATGGCGGTATTCAGCAGGAAGTCGCCCATGCTCATGCCGGTCTGGTAGGCGAAGCTGCCCACACCGCCCCAGTTGTCCTCCACGATGGTGTTCACCTCGTCGCGGATGGCGCTGTTGATGTAGCTGAACTTGTTGTAGCCTGCGTTCTGGTCGATTTCCCCGTCGGAGAGGTAATCCGCCGCCTGGCCCAGGTAGGAAAGGCCCTTGAGAGGGCTTTCCAGCACGCTGAACGCGGAGGACCCCACCGGGTGCTCCTTGGCGTAGGTGGCCCATTCCTCCTCGGCCTTGGCCCGCTGGCGGTAGTTGAGGTCTCCGGTCAGGTAGTCGATGTAGGCGTAGGCGTTCTTGTGCTCCGCGTCGCCGTTGGCGGTGTCCTGGGCGTACAGGTAGTTGAAGGTGGCGATCTCGTCATCCGTCATCTCCCGCCGCTCGCTGTTGTCCAGGCCCAGCAGGGACGCGTTGCTCTGGATGTCGGAGAGCATCTGGCGGCTGCGGGCCTCCTCGTTACGGTTGATGTAGTCGTAGGCGATGTCGTCAAAGCCGCTGTTGGAGTAGGTCCCGCTCCATGCGTTGAATTTCTCCTGGCCGTTGGCCGTGCTCTTGTACTGGCTTTTCTCTGCAAAATCGGGTTTCTCCGCCAGTGCGGCATATTCCTTGCCCCGCTGGTAGGTGTTGTAGTCGTTCTCGTCCTTGAACTGGGACCAGAAGTCATACTCGCTGTTCAGCCCGCCCCGCAGCTCCTCCAGGTACTTGCTGCCCTGGTCCAGGGTGGAGAGGACGCCGTTCACGGCATCCTCTCCGTATATCTCCCGGTTGTCCTGGAAGTAGGTGCGGTAGGCGTTGGCCCTGTTCTGCATCACGCTGATGCGGGCGTCGTTGTCATCCCGGTACTTCCCAAAGTCTGCGGCACTCTGGAATTTGCCGTCCCGGCTCTGGTAGTCGCTGCCCAACTGGCTGGAGAGGCCGTTCACGCTCTCCAGCCAGGAATTGAAGCCCTGGGCCTTGTCCGCCTCGTATCTGCCGCTGCCGCCGTAGGCATCCTTGCCGTACTGCTGGTCGATGACGGCCCGGCGTTCTGCGGCTTTGTTCCGCAGAAAGTTGCTCGCCCGCGTTACGGTGCCGTCGTCATTCTTGCCCAGAGGGGTCTTGTCGCTGCTCTGGATGCTCTCGGCCTGCTGCCGCGCCGCCGTCCGCTTCTTCAAAAAATCGCTTGCGCTTGCCATAGGGCCGCCTCCTTACTTCTTATTGCCGTTCCACTTGTAGGTGTAGGTGTTGGTCGCGCTGTCGTAGGTCTCGATGACCTTTCCGCTGTTGACGTAGTTCTCCACCTCGTCGTAGGTGAAGCGGCCATGGCCGGGAATATAAATCCAGCTATCCCCGTGCCGGTTGCCGATCTGGGCGTCGCTGCCGCTGTTTCCGCTGCCGCCCTGGTTTTTCATCCAGTCGGCGTAATACCCGGCCAGTTTTCCGGCCTGGGTGGTGTTGTACCCGGCGGACAGCAGCCAGGCGTATGCGTCGCCCTCGCTGCGGATGCCCGCCTTGTACATTCCTGCGTACACGTCCTCGCTGGCGCTTGAGCCGCCTCTCTTGCTTCCGCCGGAGCGAACGGATGCCTGTGCCTTGTTGTATGCGCTCTTGAGGCCCGCAATCTCCTGGTCCGTGTACCCCAGGGCCTTGTAGCCGGAGAAGTCGCCGCCCGCCGCGAGGGTCTGGGCCTTTGCCAGCGCCCGGTTGTACTCCGTCTCGTCCTTGTAGGTCTCCCGGTTGTAGGCGGTCTCGTCCTCGTAGCGCTTGTCCGCGATCTGGTCCCGCCCCACGGAATAGTTCCACTCGTTGTTGTAGCGCTCGTCGCTGATATTGTCCCGATGCACGCCGTAGTCGAAGCTCCGGTCCGTGTTGTACTGGGCCAGGAGGTCGGCGTACTTGGCGTAGTCGCCCTGCTCCAGGGCCACCAGCATTTCCAGGTTTGCCCTCTGGGTGTTGCCCTCGTCCTGGTACATGGAGTAGGCAAGCTGTTTCAGTTCCGGGATTTTATCGGCCAGCGCCCCCATGTAGTTGTCATAGGTCTGCTGCGCTGCGCTGCCCGCATAGCTGCTTGCAAGGCCGCCCGTGCGGGCGCTGACCTGCCCCAGGGTGTCCTGCATCGCCCGCTCGCCGCTGCGCGTGTAGCTCTCCTTGTACTGCTGATAGGTGGGGTCCTTCTCCGGGTCGTAGCTGAACGCCTCCCGGTTAAGGATTTGGCGGGTTAGGTCGTCGATCTGGTTCTGGTAGCGGCTGGTGTAGGTGGGGGCCGCCTCGTAGGAGAAACCGCCGCCTCCGTTTCCTCGTCCGCCGCCGCCCATCTCCAGGGGAATGTAGCGGCTGCCGTCGCTGTCGCCGGAATAGCCGTAGTTGCTGCGGATGCGCTCCACATAGTCGTGGGCGTCTGCCCAGGTCGTTTTGCCTGCCGCCGCTGCCGCCCGGACCTCCGCCGCGCTCCGCAGCTCGTCATTGGAAAAATGCTCCTGGTCATATACGCTGCCGCCGTAGCTGCCCCGGTCGCTGCCGCCGCCGCCCACCGTGTCGGCGCTTGGCGCGGCGGCCTTGCCGGTCTTGCTCCCGGTCTTGATGGCGCTGGTGGCATAGCCGTTCTCGTTATAGCTGATGTTGTAGCCGCCCTTGGAGACGGTCTTGCCCGCCAGGTCTTTGTTCCTGGACATATCGGGTTTTGCCATGTCGGATTACCTCCTCTTTCAGTTGGTTTTCTGCTCCAGCGCCGTCACGCGGGCTGCCAGCTTGTTGTACTCGCTGCCCAGTGTGCTCACGCTCTGCTGCACCCCGGAGAGGGTGGTTTGCAGGCTGGAGACCTTGCTGTTCAGCCCCTCCACACTGGCCTGTATGGCGGTCATGCTCTTTTGAAGCTGCCCCAGCATGAAGTCCAGATTTTCTTGCAGGTTTCTGGTGTAGTTGCACAGAGATTTTACGGTCCCGTTCACGTCGTTGCGGTCAAACGAAGGAGGGGAGCCGGGGAGGGTGGTTGCCATGCCCTGTCACCCCCTTAATATTCGCTGCCCAGGGCGAACTCCCGGATGATGCTCTTGACCAGGCATCCGCCCTTGCCGGACAGCCGGATGCGGAAGTTGTCGCACCGCACCGGCAGGATGGGGACTTGCAGGGTCTTGGCCCGCTCGTTGTGGGTGGAGAACACCTGTCGGAAGGGCTTGCCGTCCGTGCTGATCTCCACCTTGAGCCAGGCCCCGGCATCCAGGTCCGCCCGCAGGTACAGCTTGGAATAGCACTTGCGCCCGTGGCTCGTCTCGTCCATCTGGCACAGCGTTGCGCTCCAGTTCACCAGGCCCTCCTCGGAGTAGTCCTGTCCGGTGGTCATCAGCTTGCCCGTGGCCCCGTCCAGGAAGTAGAGCGTCCCGTCCAGATAGGCCCAGTCCAGCGCGTGGGTCGCGTCCTCCCGCAGCCAGATGGCCCGCAGCGTATCAAAGACGTACAGCTCCCAGTCGCCCTTCTCCGTCCGCATGGAGATGTAGTAGCGCTCGCCGTCCGTGCCGCCCACCGCGTCGAAGAAGCGCCGGGTCCCGAAGTTCTCCGTCAGCAGCTCCGGGGTCCCGCCGGAGTAGGCGTACACGCCGTTGCGGCCCTTGTAGAACAGCGTCTCGTTGATGACGGCCAGGGACTTCTCGCTGCCCTTCTGGATGCCGGGCACCGTGTAGGTGTAGATTTCATACTGCGCCGGATAGCTGCCCAGGACCTTGTGCAGGCAATTCTCTTTCCAGAACAGCACCGTGCTGGAGTAGGCGATGCACCCGGTGAACTCGCCCTCCGTGCCCACGGCCACGGCGTAGCTGTCCGTGGACACCCCGTCGTAGACGTAGAAGTTGGTCGGGTCGCCCAGGGCGCTGGCGTAGATGGTCTTGCCCTCCGCGCCCCAGATGCGGTTATCGCACTCGCAGATGCACGTCAGGTCCGGCACCTTCCGCTCCAGCATCACCGTCCCGGCCTCCACGCCGGTCTTGGTGAAGATGTCCTTGGTGAAGGTCAGCTTCCGCGCCTCCAGGGAGCGGATGATGTGACTGCCGTTGTTCGCGGCGCAGGTCGTACAGCCGGAGATTTCGATTGCGTCTCCGGCCTTGAAAAGCTCGTCGAAGCCTGGGTATTTGTGCAGCGCCGCCGTGTGCAGCAGATAGGTGATTTGGTAGGTCCCGTCGCTCTGCTTTGCGCTGCTCTGTACCACCATGTACTCCTTGGAGCTGTCGCAGTCGTATTGAATGTAATCGCCCGCCTTGAGCTTGTCTGGGGTCCCTGCGGTCCCGCCGCTCATAGTCAGCGCTCCCGTGGTCTTGTTCACGCTGGCCCCGGTGTAGGCGGTGATGGATGTGTCGGCGGCCACGCTGCCCTTGGTCTCTGCGTTCTCCGCCGCCTGGTCGATATAGCTCTGCTCCGGCACGGTCAGGGTGTTGGCCGTGAAGGTCACGTCGCCGGGGAAGCCGGGGTATTCCGCCGCCAGCATCCCAAACTTCTCTGCCTCCGTGTCGTAGTAGACCTTATCGGGGAAAATGACGATTTTGGTGTTGATGGTGGCAAACTGCTTTTCGCCCGCAGTCACATGGCCCACCACCTTGCCGTCATAGAGAAAGTCGGTCCCGTCCACCACGCACAGCTTCCCCCGTGCGTACAGCCCCGTGGGGCTGGTGTAGGTCCCGGCGGTCTTGCGCCCGTCCCGCTGACTGAGGCACGGGAAGCGGGCGGAGGAGAGGCCCCAACTCTCTGCCAGTTCGCCGTCTCCGGCTCCCTGGCCGTAGTTCAGCCCGGCAAAGGCGATGATTTGCTTGCGATTCTTGCCGGTCGCCGCCGTCATGTATGGCAGGTTCATCTCGCCCCTCCTCCTAAAATAGCCCCGTCAGACCCCCGCCGCCGATGGGCAGGTGCCTGCGGTGATACTGTTTCCGCCATTCGTCCAGCGCTGCGTTGTACGCCAGGGCGGAGTTGTTGTAGTTATCGGCCTCCCGGTTGTAGAAGTCCACCTTGCTCATAAGGTACAGGTCGTACAGCCCGTCGTAGGGGGCCTCCACCAGCAGGGGCTTGTCCCCGTCCTCCGGGAACGCCTTGGGAAAGTCCGGCAGGTCGGTCCAGCCGCAAGCCGGACACAGGTTGCTGTCCATCACCCGGTCATAGGTGATTTCCGTCCCGCCGCAGGTGGGACAGACGGCGACGGGTCCCTTGGCCCCGCGCCCGCTCGTGAGCTGGTGCCGCAGGATGGTCTCCCGGTAGAGCTGTCCGTCCAGCTCCAGCAGCCACGCCGCCTTGGTCTCGTCGTCGATGGCGTCCGGCCTCGCCCGGTTCACCCGTTCGATAACTTCATTGATGCTCGGCATACCGCCGCCTCCTCTCATAGAATTTGCCGGGCAGCGGCACGCCGCCGCCCGGCTTTCTGGGTGCTTCTCTTACACCGCGCGGACCCACAGGCCGTTGTTCTTCACATACAGCCCGCCGTCGTTGCCCGGCACGCTCTCAACCGTGTAGCATCCATCGCTGTCTGTGCTGTCAGATACAACGATAGAAGATTTAAGATTAAAAGCGGGACGCGGCGCGAAGTAGGCGTAGCACACGCCGTCGTAGCCCACGGTGCCGTCGGCGTTGATGCCGTACGCGCTGATGCCACTCGAGTGCGGGGAGCGCAGGCCCCAGAAGACGGCGGTCGCCGTCTCGTCCAGATAGGCGATGCGCTTTGCGTTGTCGGAGAAATAGCTGAACGCCTTGCCCTCCGTCTGCCATCCGCTCACACCCGCCTCCGTGCAGGAGATGGCAAAGCCCTTGCGGTAGATCGTGTGCAGCGTCGCCACCTGGTTGCCCTCCGCCACCACAATGGGGACGGGGACCAGGCACTCCCGGATTTTCTCGTCCAGCTTTAGCGGCCAGATGCCGTCACAGAAGTTGTCCAGGGTGCAGCCGAAGTAACGGTTTTTGTAGCCGTTGCTGTCGGAGGCGTTCCATGCAATCTCACTGAAAGCATCCTTGCGGATAAGGGTCACGCCCGTGCCGGTGCCGTAGTGGTCATTGTCCAGCTTGATGAACTTGGTGGGCTTGCTGTTTTCCGCCAGCTTCACCAGGCTGCCGTTTGCCAGATTGGAAAGTAACTGTCCCATATCGTTTTGTTCTCCTTTCGTCAGGTCCGGGCCGGGCAGCGGGGATGCCCGCCGCCCGCCTGGCCTCGTCTGCGCGGTCCAGAGCCATCAACAACCTGGACCGCATTTCTCTGCGGAGCTGCTTTGTGTCGCCGTGCTTGGCGTGTGCCTCCCAGGCGGTAAAGCTCTCCATGATTTTCTCCCGCGACACCTCGCCCGCCGCGTACTGCTTCTCCCACAGCCGGATGCGTCGTTTCATCCGCTTGATGGAGGAGTAGCGCAGCTTGCTGACCACCTGGCCCGTCCGGGTCAGATAGGTGTGGAAGCCGCAGAAGTCGATGCCGTTTTGCAAGGGGAAGATGTTGGTCTTGTCGTTCAGCTCCAGGCCCAGCTTGGCAAATTCAAGCCTTGCAAGGCGCAGAGCCTCAACCGCCGTCGCCTTATCCGGGCAGATCACATGCCAGTCGTCCATATACATCCCTGCCAGCGGCAGGTGCAGCTTCTCACCCACATAGTGCATGAAGGAGCTGACGTAGAACACCGCGTAGATGTGGCTCGTCTGGTGTCCCAGGGCCAGGCCCTCGTCCACGGCGTCGATGTATCGCCACATCAGCGCCCGGATGTCCGGGTCGGGAAACCGGGGTTCCAGCGCGGCCTTGAGCCGCCGGTGGTCGATGCTCTGGAAGAAGTGGCGGATGTCGCCCTTGATGACCCAGCCCTCGGCGTAGTCCCATTCCTCCATGGGCCGGTGGGGCAGACCGGCGGCCTTGCGTGCCGCCTCGTCCGCGCCCTTCCGCCGCAGGAAATAGGTCCTCATGTGCCGTTTCAGCATCTCCAGCCCGTAATGGGTCCCCTTGCCGTACTGGGCCGCGTAGGTGTTCAGCGTGAAGCTCCGGGCCAGCTCGTCGTAGACGATGTAATCCGTGAGCGCGTGCTGCACCACCTTGTCCCGGAACGTCGGGGCCTGGATAAGCCGCTTCTTGGGTTCGTAGATATAGAACGCGTCCAGCGGGTCCGGCTGGTGCGTCCCTTGCAAAAGCGATTTTGAGAGTATCAGCAGCTCCTCGATTGCGCTGTATTCAAAGGGTGCCGTACTCTTTTTGCCCCTCTTGCACCGTCTGGCCCGGTGGTAGGCCGTCCATAGGGTGTCAAAGGAGCATAGTTCCTGATAGGTCATATCACACATCCTTGCTTGGTTTTCGGATGGTGGAGCGCAGGTCCGGCATCGCTGATAGCAGCCAGTATCTCCCTCCGCCGGAGGTGTCCGGGGCTTTCCCCGGTAGCGAGCCTGGCAGCGTCGGTGCCATGTGTTTATCCCCCGTGTTCATGTCCACGGACGACGGGATATAGCCTCCTTTGATGATGGGCCTCTGCTTTCGCCGCAAGGGCTACTTGTACACGGTAATTCCATCAGAGCGGGACGCGGCGCGAAGTTGGCGTTGTACACGTTGTTGTTGTTCACGGTGCCGTCGGTGTTGATGTTGTACGCGTTGTTGTCATTCGAGTTCGGGGAGCGCAGGCCCCAGTTGACGGCGCGAACAGGCTATACCCCAATGAAAGGCAGCTATCGCCGCCGAACATCCTCTCTCGCCTGGGCAGCGCGGCTCCGGTCCTTCTCGTACCAGGCGGCGCACATATAGCGCACCGTCATCACCGCCTTGCTCCAGGTCGCGGCCTTTTGGCCGCTCACGCCGGGGTATTGCTTACTTTCTGCCATCCGCAGTATCTTCCGCTCCAGCTTCTTGCACGCGCAAAGGGCCTCCCGCTGCATCGCCAGCCGCTCCGCCGGTCTCTCCCGCAGGTCAATGAGGTTTGCGCCCTCAATGCACGAGCAGATGGCCTCTGCACCGTTCATCAGGGCCGTTCCGGTGGTGTAGCGGTATTTCTTGGGGATGACCTTCTCATTGGCGCAGGCATCTGCCGTGTAAAGCCACATATCAGCCGCCTTGTTGCCCAGCTTGAAGTCATCGGTCTGTCTGTCAGCCATCGGGGCACCCTCGCTTTCGTGCTGCATCCAGCAGCTCGTCGCAGCCCTCTGCCTCCAGCACCAGGTCCGGCCCCAGCCGGATGGTCACGGTCTCGCCAGTGGGGGAGCGCCCGGTCAGCACCAGGCTGTCCTCCCGGCATATCCGGCAGGGCTGCTCCAGCTCCGCCAGGAGGTTGGAGATCAGACAGGAAGCCTCCGCCCAGTCCTTACACGCTGCCCGCCGCATCCATGGCCTCCACGGGAACTTTGTCAACCATGGCCTTGTCCGCGCTGTTGGCCTCCAGGGTCATCTTGAGGGTGGTAAGCTGTTTGTTGAGGCTTGCAAGGGCGCTCTGGGCGCTTTCCTTCTCGCTCTTCTCGTGGGACAGCTTGGCCTCCAGCTCCGCCACCTGGGCCGTCAGGGCGGCAACATCGCTGTCCTCGCTGGTGCGGGTCAGTTTCAGCCCGTGGGAGACCACGCGGAAGGGGCCGGTGTAGGTCGCCGTGGTGCTGCCGTCCTCGGCCAGCACCTCAATGGGACCGGCACAGAACGCGGCCAGAGCCTCGTCGCTGATGCCGCCGGGCAGCTCCGCCACCACGGCCTGGCGGGGGACCCCGCCGATGTTCTCCATCACCACCGTGAAGCCCTTGTCGCTGATGGTGTGATTGCCTGCTTTAATCATGTTCGTGTCCTCCTCTTATCCGATATTGATGTAAACGTCGCCGTTGGCCCCCAGGCTGGAGGCGGGAGCGCCGTTGCCGAAGTAGATGTTGCGGAAGCCCTTGGTGCTGCCGCTGGTGGGCGACACGCCGGACACGCCGCCGGTGAACGCGCCGCCCGTCTTGGGCATTTTCTGGTCTGCATAGGCGAAAATGTCCTGGGCTTTGCCCTTGGGGTCATAGACCGCCTTGGTCATGTCGCCGGGGTTTACAGCGTCCGCGCCCTTGGGGATGCCGAAGTCGAAGATGGGGGAAGCGTCCGGGCTTCCGGCCCGCCGCTTCACCGTGGCCGCACTTCCGGCGGCCAGCGTGGTGGTCGTCCCCACCTGGATGTTAGGGGTAGAGCCGTCGGCACCGGCGGGTCCCTGTGCGCCGGTCGCGCCGGTCGCGCCCTTGGCCCCGGTCTCACCCTGGGGTCCCTGGATGCCCTGCTCTCCCTTCGGGCCTTGAGCGCCGGTCGCACCCTGCGGGCCTCTTGCGCCCTGCACGCCCTGGGGTCCCTGCGGACCCACAACCTTGCCCAGATCAATGGTAGGCATAGATGGTTCCTCCTTCCGTCAGATGTTTAGGCATAGATGCCCTGCATCGTTGATGTAATAGTCCGGGGCCTCGTTGCCGGTGTAGGTACACAGCAGATGCCCCTCGTCGGTCACGCTGAAATTGACCATGCCAGCCGTCTGCACGGCCACGCCGTCGATGCCGCGCGGTCCTTGCGGCCCCTGCACGCCCTGGGGTCCTTCCGGTCCCGTGGGTCCAACCGGGCCAGCAGCGCCTTGAACGCCCTGGGGTCCCTGGATGCCTTGGATGCCCTGGACGCCGCGCTCGCCGGTCAGTCCGCGCTCGCCCTGGATGCCCTGCTTGCCGGTCTTGCCCTGGGGTCCCTCTGCACCCTGTTCTCCCTGGTCGCCCTTGGAGGCGATAAGCAGCCAGTGGGCACCCTCCACGCCTCCGGCCACGTCCAGCTCCGGGGCCACGCCCTTGCACGCTGCCTTGCAGATGTAGGAGCTGCCCAGCCTGCTCACCTTCTGGAGGGGCAGATAGGTCTTTGCGCTGTCATAGGCTTCCCACACCTTCACGGCCTCCTCGGCCTGCTCCAGCGCCTCGATGGCGTTTCCCACCAGGGTGCTCACCTGGGGTACAATGCCGTCGATCTGGGTCTGGAGCTGCTGCGCCTGGGTGGGCGTCGGCTCTTTCGGCGTGGTGTAGGCGTCGTTCGGCTTCACCAGCAGATGGTCCGTCACCGTGATGGCAACGGCGGTGGGGTCGCTCTCCCGGAAGCCCTCAATGGTAAAGCTGCACCAGCCCTCCAGGGCCAGCGGCTCCGCCGGAATGGCCGTGTCGAAGGTCAGCGGGTCCTTCTTTGCCACCAGGTCCTCCACGCTGTTGTACAGCAGCACCGCCACGGGGCTTTCGCCCAGGGCGTTGCGCCAGATGATGCGCTTGGAGAACGCCTCCCAGTCATCGCTCATAACGATGTGCAGGCCGGTCACATTGGCCTCGCCCTGCACGCCCGCGTTCTTGCTGTCCTTGCGGACAAATTCGCCGGTCACGGTCACATTGATGGTCCTGTCCATAGGGGGTCTACCTCCTTTCTGTATGATAAAAGGCGCGGCGGGGCGGAAGGGTCGGTCCCTCCATACCTCGCCGCGCCGTGTCGCAGCCGCTTTTAGGGTCTCGCGGTGTGCCTGTTCAGTTAGATGTTGCGGGCCTTGGCCTCGGCAGCGTAGGCGCTGCTCTCGCGCTCAATGAGGTTTGCGGTGGCGTTGTCCTGGGCCATGCTCTGCTCCAGGACCTCCGCCACATAGGCGGGCACCTGCACGGTCTCACCGCGCTTGATCTGGAAGCTGCGGCCATTGACGGCCACAAAAACGTCATCCTTGTACTTGTCGTTGTCCTTGAACAGACGGATGGGCACAAGGTCGTTCGGCTTGGGCGCGGCGGGGGCGGTCTCTTTTGCCGCCTCCAGGGTCTCCTTGGCTTTGGCCTGGGCCTCTGCCACAATGGCAGCAGCTTCCGCCTTGGCCTTGGCGATGATGTCCTCCGCCTCGGCGGCGGGGGTAGCCTGCGTGGTGGCCTGCTGCTCATTGGCAGCAGCTTCTTTCTTGGCAGCCATAGTGTAAATACCTCCTGTTGGTCAGAATGTGGGGCCGCCCGCCGTAAAGCAGGCGGCCCCGGTGATTAGCTGTTGAAGGTGGAGCAGGTCTCGATGCGGACCATGTACGCCTCCACCAGGCGCTCGGCCACCTTGGTGGCTTTCCAGCCTGCGGTGGCGCGCTGGTCCAGGGGGTCGGCAGTACCGGCAGAGCCGAGCTGCTTCACGATGTGCTGGAGACCGCCGCCGGTGATCTCGGTCACGCCGTAGGCGTCCGCACCCAGAATGAGGGTGGAGTACACGTCACGGGCGGATGCCTTGGGGGTGACGGTGCCGCTGGAGGCGGTGCCGGTCTCGTAGTCCTTGCCCGCGTGGGTAAAGACCTTGGCCTCGCTGGTCTCCACGAAGCGGACGCCCTCGATGCGTCCGATCTCGCCCTCGTAGATGCCGTCGGGGTCGGAGTAGGTCTTGACGTTCACCCACTTGGGGTCACTCATAAGGTCGTAGGAGCAATCCGGGTGGATGATGCCCGCGTAGTAGCCGTTGATCTTGGGCGCGTTCATCACCTTGAGGTAACGGACAGCGCGGCGCACGGCGTCCACGGTCAGGTAGTGGTTCTGGCTGTCGGTGGTGCTGCCGCCGCACAGGTTGGCGCGGCTGTCCACCTGGCCCTCGGCGTACTGCACGTTGGTGCCGCCGTTCAGCACCTCGCGGGTGATGGTGTCCAGGGTACGGCCCGCCTGGCTGCCCAGCAGCTTGGTGGCCTGCACCAGGTTGTTGTCGATGGCGGAAAGCAGCAGCATATCGGACAGCTCGATGAAGCCGCCGTACTGCGCCACAGTCGCGGTGATGACGCCCATGTTGAGCTTCTGACCTTCGGGGGTCACACCTTCGGTCAGGGCCGTGGTGGCCTTGGGCAGGGGGTCATACTTGCGGAACTCGATGGTCTTACCGCCATTCTTGGGGATGGGATGCTTCTGTCCGAACTGGTCATGGACCAGCAGCGGCTCCGCCATATCAATGAGATAGTCGGAGTAGAAGGTTTTCATCTCGCCGGAAAGGTTGTTCCCGGTGGTTGCGCTGGTCGTCTTGTTGATGACTGCATCAAACAGGTTCAGCACGACGGGCAGCAGAATGAATTTGCGGATGGTGTTCATGTTAAAATCTCCCTTCTGGGGAGAGGCTTAAAACTCGATGTGCTCTCCCCGTGCAGCTCTGCGGATGATCTCCGCGCGGTCCCTCTTGGACAGCTTGGAAACGTCATCCTTCACGATAAATGCACCCTGGGAGGTCGTGCCGTTTTCCTGGGGCCTTGCGCCCTTGGCGCGGATGCCATCCACCACCTGCTTCTCCGTGGCCTTGGCCTGCATAGCGGCCACGCCCGCCTTGATCTGGTCCATGTGGACCACTTCATAAGCGTGCTGGACGGGAACGCCCGCCCGGAGCATGGAGAGGAACTGGGGGTTTTTGACCTCCGCGTTGAGGTCGAAGCTGGGGTACAGCCCCTTGACCTGTTCGGCCTCGCCGTACCACTGCTGGAGCTGCTGCTGCGCCCGCTGGTCGTTCTGCCGCTGGCGCTGCTGGCGCAAAAGCGCCTCGTTCTCCCGCTGGAGCTTCTGGAACTGTTTGTACTGCTCAACGGACATCCCCGCCTCCTCGGCGGCCTCGGACCAGTATGCGTCATCGTTTTCGATGGCCTGGGACAGCTTGACCATGTCGCCGTCGCCGATCTGGTAGCGCTGCATCAGCATATCAATGACAGGCTGATACTGGCCCACCTGCTGCTCCAGGTTTCTGGTCTCCCGGAAGCGCCGGTCGATGATGCGCTGGGTCTCCTCGGTGTAGATGTCCTTGTACTCACCGTTCACAAGGTCCTGGAAAGCCCTGCGTTTGGCCTCCAGAGTATTGGACGTGGTGCTCGCGTCCGGTTTGTTGTCGCTCCCGGCGTCGGAGGACCGCTGCTGTCCCTCCGGGTCTCCGCCCTCGCCAGCCTCCGCCGGTTTGGCCTGCTTCCCGAAGATGACATTCTGGTATTCGCCCGATTTTCCCCGCCGGGTGGATGCGGGGGATGCCTGGGTCTCGCCCTGTGTGCCGGGTGCTCCGTCGCCAGAGGCCGCCGCCCCTGCGCCTGCTCCGCCTGCGGCCCCGCCGCCGTCGAACAGGTTCAGCCGGATGTCCAGCAAATGCTTGAAGTTCATAGGATTGCCTCCTTTTTCATCGCGGGTGTATCGCCCCCGTGCATCGGTCCCTGACTTCACCAGGGCAGCGGCCCGGTCCCCACCGTGACCGCCGCCCCGCATGGTGTGAAGCAGGAGGACAGTATAAGCGTATCAAATGCTTTTCCGCTTTTCGCCCCGAACTCGGAAAAAATTTTTATTTTTCTTCCCGGCACTCCACCTGGACCTGCTCCGGGTGGGCCTGGGCCACCTGGGCAAGGCCGATGACGGCCATCTCAAAGGCCGCCGCCGTGCCGTCGTCCCCGTCGAAGTCGAGCTGCACATCGCCACTATCCATCCGCCAGGTGTAGACCTCCACATAGCGTTCCCGCATGGCGTTGGTCACATATCCGGCCAGGGCGTAAAGGATGCCGGACACCGCCGCGCACGCCTCCACGCTGCCGGTGGCGTGGCCCTGGGCAGAGAGGATGCAGCGCTGGCCGTCCCGTTCGGCATAAACCTGGGTCATAACACGTCGCCTCCCGTCATTCGTTGCCCATGCTGGGGGTGCTGCGCTTTGCCAGCCGCTCCCCGTAGCCGGTCATGGGATGCTGGGCCTCCATGATGCCGCTTGCAAGGCTGTCCTTCTCGCTGGAGGGCGCGGGGCCTGCCGCCTGGCCTCGCTGGCCGCCGCCGGTAGGCTGCGCCGCTCCGATGCCCATGTCCTTGCCCGTGAGGGTCTGGATGATGAGGGCCATCTGGTCGAGCTGCTGGGACATTTGCTGGCAGATATTGAGAAGGGTCTGGCCGTTCTGCACCTGCTCCTTCACCTTGTCGATGCCTTCAAACTCCATCATTTCCAGAGCACCCAGCGCCTCCTGCGCCCGCTCCGGGTTGAAGAAGCCCAGGCCGTACAGCTCCTTGGCCCGCTCGTTCTGTTCCATTCGGCTGAAGGGGTTGCTCCGCTGCGCCTTGATCTTGATGTCAAAGACCGGCCGGCGGTACAGCGTCTGGCCGCGCATGGTCTGCATCTGCTGCTCCTGTAGGCCCCGGTTGTCCAGCCGGACGAAGGAATACCCGTTCGGGCCAACCACCCGGAAGGCCCGCCCCTCGTCGTAGAATTGCCGGATCAGCTCCACGCACAGCGTCGCGATCTCCGTGTTGGCCCGGTAGCTGGCGGAGATCATGTCCCGGCTGGTCTTGTTACCCGCCTCCTGTAGGGCGGCGATGGCAGAGGCCGCCGTCACGTTGCCGTTCGCGCCGTTGTTCACGTCCCGGTTGCTCGACGTGTCCTTCATCTCTTCGACCTTCAGGTTCATGATGGACACATACAGGTCGTCCAGCCGGTTACCGGAGATCTCCCGCATCCGGTTCTCCGTCAGCTCCCCCTGCACGTGTACAAAGGGCTTGCTCAGATCCGTGAACTCTTCCTCGTTCACCCCGCAGCTGTCCGAGACGAAGTACCGCTTCCGGGTGGAGATGAGGGCGTTTTCCAGGATGTTCGCCGCCAGGTTGTCGATGTACAGCTGCGGGTCCTTGCACACGGCCACGAACCCAAACCCCGCCGGCGTCCCCTTCTCCGGGAAGAGTACGTCCAGCACGACGGGATACCTCCCGTGGTCGTACCAGCCCCGCTCGGCGTAGGCCGGGTCGTTCTCGCTGGCAAAGAGCGGCTCGTCCATCCCGCCCACGAACTTGACGTAGTGCAGCACCGTCCGCCCGTCCGCGCGGTGGACCTTGTAGTACCAGTCGATCACCAGGCTCTTCCCGCTCACGTCGATGCTCTCGTCGTACAGGTATTCCTTCACGTCGATGGCCGAGCCGCCCATCTTCCCCTTGTGCTGGGGATACTGCCGGTCCAGCAGGTCCTCGTCCACCAGCTCCACCACGAAGAGGTTCCGGCTGTCCTGCAGGTTCGTCACCCCCGGCTCCCAGAAGAGCTTGAGCAGGTCGATGCCCCGGATGCTGATGTCCCCCAGGCCGTTCTCCTTGCTCTTGTCCCAGAACACGCCGTAGGCCGCCGTGCCGTGCTTGAGCTTCTCCCACCAGCCGTCGGAGTAGACCTTTTCGTGCTCGTTGTTTTCCAAGATCACCGGCAGCACCGCGCTCAGGATACGGGCGCTCTCCTCGTCGCTCTGCTCCCGGGGCAGGACCACGGGGGCCGGGTAGTTGTCCATGGCGTCTGCGTGCTTGTTGATGAGGGTGTTGAAGAGCCACGCGCTCGTGGGCCTGGCCTCGCCCGGTCTGCGTTTGTCCCGGCCGATCACCTCCCAGTGCCGCAGCTCCCACCACAGTTCGTCCTCCACCACCCGGTTTTCCAGGTTGGCCTTCCCGCTCTTGTACTTGGTCAGCGTCGCCTGGGCCTCTGCCAGCTCTTCTTTCCCGATGGCGGGCCGGTCCGTCCCCCACTGGAATGTCCCGCCCGTCTCCTCTGCCGGCCCT
>OLSA01000215.1_pt1 | contig 51138 bp, 47 predicted proteins | sample 1672731 | NCBI WGS metagenome assembly OLSA01 (sample SAMEA3136718, study PRJEB25190) | human gut metagenome | biome: human gut; feature: human-associated habitat; material: faeces | place: Austria | collected 2013
TCTACATTTTCATCTATATCTTTGCTTAATTCAATTAAATATCCATATCCTACAACATAATCTAAATTAATAAAAATATCATAATCTAATTTAGCTTTACTTCTTGTTCTGTACCATTTCACACTAGTTTCATAACCAATAGATTTTAAAATATTTTCCATACTTTTTGAGTACTTACTTTCTATTTTAACATAATTTTCACCTGAGTCCAAACTGCAATATCTTTTGGTTTTCATAAATCTAAAATTATTATCGTTAAAAATGTAAATAATCTGTTTTTCTGTATGTAAAACATCATTATACTTCTCAATAAGTTCTTTATACTTATCTGCTTTTAAAAAAGTTCTAAGTGTAACTTTAGCCATTTTGTCTCCTCCATTAATTACATATCAATTTTTAGGTTTGCAACAGCGTTTAAATCCATTTTATCTTTTATATTGTAATATTTTCCAGCTTCATAATTATAACTTGCTGCCACCCCAACCATTGCTGCATTATCAGTACAATATTTAAGTTCTGGCATATATACTTTAAAGTTATTTTCATCTGCTTTCTGTTTAAGAAGTTCTCTAAGATAGCTATTTGCAGATACTCCACCTGCAAGTACAACTTCTTTTAAGTTCATATCTTTCATTACAGTAATAGTTGTGTCTACAAGTTCCTCACATACTGTTGTTTCAAAAGAACAAGCTAAATCTTCTTTTCTCAAATTTTCTCCTTCTTTATGTGCAAGGTTTATAACCGCAGTCTTTATTCCACTAAAACTAAAATCATAGTTATCAAATTTAGTTTTTGGAAGTTTATATGTATTTTTTCCACTACTTGCAAGTTTTGACACCTCTGGTCCACCAGGATATGGAAGGCCAAGAACTCTTGCAACTTTATCAAAAGCTTCACCAACAGCATCATCACGAGTTTTAGCTATCATTTTAAATTTAGTATAGTCCTCAACATATACTAAGCTTGTATGTCCACCTGAAACAACTAAAGATAAAAATGGTGGTTTTAATTCTGGATATGAAATATAATTTGCTGCAATATGTCCATGCATATGATTAGTTGGAACAATAGGTATATTAAGTGCATATGCAAGAGATTTTGCATATGCCACACCAACAAGTAACGCTCCAACAAGACCTGGTCCATATGTAACTCCAATATAATCAATATCTGAGAATGTTATATTAGCTGTATTAAGAGCTTCTTCTACAACAAATGGTATATTTGATATATGCTCTCTTGAAGCTATCTCAGGAACTACTCCACCATATTTTTTGTGTATATCTATTTGTGTCGATACTATATTAGCTAAAACTTCTCTTTTATCCTTAATAATAGCAACAGCTGTTTCATCACAGCTACTTTCTATACTTAAACAAATCATCTGATTATCTCCTTTATTACAACATAATAAATTTTGATAGAAGTCCAAGTACGAAACTTACAATTGGGCTTACTAATTTACTTCCTATCCCTGTAACTAAAATTACAAGTACAATTACAAAAGAATATTGTTCTATTTTATACATATACTCTCTTCCTTTTGCTGGTAAGAAAAAATACAATATTCTAGATCCATCAAATGGAGGAATTGGTATTAAATTAAATATTGCAAAAACAACATTAAATTGAATAGTAAGAATAAACATATTTAATATAATTGATCCTACCACAGAATTCATTGTTGGTAATATTACACCTGTTATAAGCAAAATTTTAAGTATTATAGTAAATAAAATAGCCATTATAATATTAGAAAAAGGACCTGCAAAAGCTGTTAATGCATTACCAGCTGCTTTATTTTTAAAGTTCCTATCATCAATCATTACAGGTTTTCCCCAACCAAATCCAAATAAAGCAATGCAGATAAATCCAGCTATATCAATATGTGAAAATGGATTTAACGTAAGCCTTCCCATAGCTTTTTGTGTCCTATCACCAAGTTTGTACGCTGTATATGCATGTGCAAATTCATGTACTGAAAGGCAAAATAAAAGTGCTGGTAAAGTATACAAAAAAGATATTAAGCCTTCTTTTGAAAAAATATTAAACAAACTAATCACTCCAATTTTATATGTGTATTATATCATTTTATTTAAAATATGTAAATAACTAGAAAAAGAAAAAGTAAGAACTATTTTAAACATAGTCCTTACTTATATAAACAATTTTACTTTCTTACAATTTTTCCATTACTATCTAGTGTAAACGCTGAGTTATCTTCAGCAATTTCAAACTTTCTTATTGCGCCAGAGTTATTTAATAATTTTAAATTCATATCTGATATATTTGTTAAACTAGATGGTATATACATTTTTGGTATACTTCTTGCTACTTGACTTGGGAATACAGCATAATCTATGATTGTTTCAACTCCATCTGGTATTATTACTTCTTTTGTTCTTCCTGTTGAAACACACATTAATTGTTTTTTATCTTTTGTATATACAACACCATCTATAGATGTATAATTTGGATTTGTTTCATTTAAGATAATATCTTGTATTGCAGAATATGAGTATAATGCTGCTGTAACAGGTGTTCTATTTCCTGACCTAATTCCTTTCTTTCTTGGCTCGAAAGTAAGAGAATCAGGTACTTTTAAAGTTTGTAAGTTCATATTACTCGCAAATGCAAATTCATCAAGAGTAACAACACCATCTAATATTTCGTATGTATCACCTTTTTTATTTCTTGGATATGAAATAAGTCTCTTTTTGTCCTTTGTATATAACACTCCATCAATGGCTACAAAATTTTCATTTCCTTCTTCTACTTCAAATGCTTCAAATTTTCTAACATTAGCTCCAAAGTTATAAAAATCATGTGTAGAAAGTCCTAAATTTTCTCCATTTACTTCATAATCTATTCCTATCTTCTTTAATGAAGCTGGAATACCAATTTTACTATTGCTAAAATTTGTATTTTTTCCAAAAGCAGCTTCACCTAAATTTTGTAAATTTTTAGGTAAGACTAACTCTTCTGTGAATTTATCATCATAGAAAGCCCAACCTTCAATTGAAGTTATAGAATCTGGTAATACTAACTTTCCTGTCAATCCTTTACATTGTTGAAATGCTGCTCTAGCTATTGTTTTCAAACTACTTGGAATAATTAAATCTCCTGTTAATGAACTACAATTATTAAATGCAAACTGACCTATACTCTCAATGGTATCTGGCAATTTAAGTTGACCAGTTAATGAACTACAGTTATAAAATGCTGCTTCTCCAATAGTTTTTAAATTTGACGATAATTTCAAAATCCCATTAAAGCCACTACATCCGTAGAATCCACAATAACCTACTGATTCAACAGAATCAGGTATAATTAAATCTCCTATTAATTTTGAACAAGCATAAAAAGTGTAATCTTCTACTTTTTCAACTCCTTCTGGTATTACCAAATCTCCTGTTAATCCTGAACAATATTGAAATGAAGCTTTTCCAATACTTTTTAATGTTGATGGTAATGTTAAAGTGCCGTTAAATCCGCTACATTTGTTAAAGGCAAATGTTCCTATAGTTTCAACACCTTCTGGGATTACAAGATCTCCTGTAAATCCACTACAAAATTGAAATGCACCATCTCCAATACTTTTTAGTGATGATGGTAATGTTAATGTTCCATCAAATCCACTACATTTGTTGAATGCTATTGCTCCTATTTTTGTAACTCCATCTGGTATTACCAAATTTCCTTTTATTCCTGTACATTTTTCAAATGCACCACATTTTATTTCTTTTATTCCTTCTTCTATTGTTAGTTTTGTAATAGTAGCATTCTCAGATGTTCCTAAAATATTAGTTCTTTTTGCTGAAGGTGTCCCCTCTCTCACATCTTGTTGTCCTACAGCATATACCACATACCCATCATAATTTGCTGGTACTACTAACTCTGTTTTTGTCCCTAAATACTGTGTTAATTGGATTGTATTATCACTATTTACAAAGTATTTCCATTCTCCATCTTGCCCTACTACCTCTTTTTTCTTTATCCAATCTACCTTTGCTGTTATACTTCCTATTCTTCCTGCTTCATCTACATACTCAAATGTAAACTCTCCATTTTCTGTAAATTCATATGTATTTTTTCCTTCATTATTTGTTATCTTTATTCCTTCTTTATTAAATGTTACTGTTGCTATTACTGGATCTGTTGTACTTTCTGTTGTTGAATAATTTATTGTTGCTTCTATTCCTGTTTTATTTACTTTTATTATCTCATATGTTATTCTTGATTTGTTTCCTTCTTCTCCATATGTATATGCTATTACTTTATATATTCCGTCTTTATCTATTGTTATTTTTTGCCCTTCTTCTATTTGTGTCTCTTCTTTTTCCTCTGTTCCTTTTATTTTATATACCGTCTTTTTTCCTTGCTCTTCTTTTTGATTTATCTCCAATTCTACATCTGTAGTATACCATTCATTTTCTCCTTGTTGCCCATTTACTATCTTTATCTCTGGTTTTTCTACTTCTTTTACTTTTTCTAATTCATATTCTCCATATACTATTTTTCTTGCTACTTTTTCTATTCCATATTCTGACGCTTCTACTTTTCCTATTTCTTCTGTCTCTTTTCTTACCATTTTGCTTACATCTATTTGATCTACTTTTCCGTCTTTACTTACATCTCCATCTACTACTGCTATATATGTATCTTCTTTATCTGCTACCGTCATTCCTGTTTTTATTATTCCATCTGTTATTTCTTCATCCATTGCTTCATCTGTATATACTTTTACTTCTCTTTCAAATGCCTTCTTAAATTCTTCTATACTTGTATTTTCTTTTACTCTTTTTATTACATTATCTGTTACTAAGTATTTTGTTGATATTAAATTCTCATCATCTTCATTTTTTAATTTCTCTATTTCTTCCGACATATATCCTGTTGCCATTTCTTCTATTTTATCACTTTCCTTATTTATGTTACTGCAGCTTTTACTTAGTCCTAGACATCCTATTCCTATTAGGAGTAATACAAATATTGGTAATATATATGTTAGTTTACTTCTTTTTTTCCTTACGTCTCCTTTTCTCAAAATTTTTTCACCTCTATTTTTTACTTACCTTACTTTCTTTATATATTTTAGAATATTTTACTAAATCCCTAAATAATGGATGTGGTCTATTTGGTCTTGATTTTAGCTCTGGATGAAATTGTGAACCAACCATCCATAAATTATTACTTACTTCTACCATTTCAACTAATTTGTTATCAGGAGAAGTTCCAACTATATTTAGTCCGTTCTTAATAGCCATATCTCTGTAGTCATTATTAAATTCAAATCTATGTCTGTGTCTTTCATATATAAGGCTATCTTTATATGCTTCAAAAGCTTTAGTATTTGCATCAAGTGTGCAAGGATATTTTCCAAGCCTCATAGTTCCACCTTTATTTTCAACATTAATTTGATCTTCCATTATATTTATAACCGGATTTTTTGTTGTACTACTAAATTCTAAACTATTAGCATCTTTTAGTCCAACAACATTTCTCATAAATTCTATAACCATAAGTTGCATGCCTAAACATATTCCAAGACATGGAATATTGTTTTCTCTAGCATATTTTAAGGCGTTTATCATTCCTTCTATACCTCTATTTCCAAAACCACCTGGAACAATCATTCCATCTATTCCTTCTAAAATTTTTTCAGCATTTTTCTTTTCAAGTGTCTCGGAATCAATCCAACGTATTTTAACATTAACGTTATTTACTTTTTCACTATGGTGCAACGCCTCATAAATTGAAATATATGCATCCTTTAAAGATACGTATTTTCCAACTATTGCTATTTCAACGCTCTCATTTATATTATCATCTTTTTTACACAAATCATGCCAATTTAAAAGATCATTTTTTGTTTCTTTAAGATTAAATCTATTCATAATTATATTTGATACACTTTGTTTTTCAAACATAATTGGAACATCATAAATAGAATCAGCATCTAAATTTTCAATTACATTTTTAGGACTTATATTACAAAAAAGTGATATTTTTTCCTTTAAATCATCTTTTAAAGGGAAACTTGTCCTTGCAACTATCATATCTGGTACAATACCTATACTCATCAGTTCTCTACAACTATGTTGAGTTGGTTTTGTTTTTAACTCTTCAGATTTTGGCAAATATGGAATTAAAGTTACATGTACAAACATAACATTATCAAAACCTTTTTCGGCTCTTATTTGCCTTATAGTTTCCAAAAAAGGTTGAGATTCTATATCACCAACAGTTCCACCAATTTCTGTAATTACAACATCAGCACCTGATATTTCTCCAGCTTTATATATCGTTTCCTTAATTTCATTTGTTATGTGAGGTATTACCTGTATTGTTTTACCTAGGTACTCACCTTTTCTTTCTTTATTCAAAACCTGCATATATATTTTTCCAGTAGTAATATTACTATATCTATTCAAATTTTCATCAATAAATCTTTCATAGTGTCCTAAATCAAGGTCACATTCAAGACCATCATCAGTTACAAAAACTTCTCCATGTTGACAAGGGTTCATAGTACCAGGATCAACGTTTAAATACGGATCTAATTTCTGAATAGTAACACTTATTCCTTTCGATTTTAAAATTCTACCAATTGAAGCTGCTGTTATTCCCTTACCAAGTCCTGACACAACTCCACCTGTTACAAAAATATATTTTGTAGCCATAATATCACTTTCCTTTCCTCACACAAAATTCATGTAAATTATATTATATAATCTAACAATTTTCAACAAATTTTGATGCATAAAAAATACTGTTACAATCTTATGAAATCTATATTTAATACACTTATTTAAAAATAACTATTTTCATTTTTTAAATTTAACAAAAAAAGATGAGATTAAATTAAAAATCTCATCTTAAAAATTTCAACCAATACTCTCATGCATATCTTTTCTACTTTCAAGATATATTTTAAAGTTTGGTCCCATTATCGTCCTAACAACAGTAAAATTCACTTTAATATCTTTCGGTGGCTTATCTGCAGGCAACTTCCTTTTTGTATTTAAATTATTTGTTTTACACATAATTATCCTCCTTAATTAATTTAGATTTTATTTTTGAGTGTTTCATCATTATATCACTTTATGTTAGCTTTGTCAATGTTTTAGCGTGAACATTCAATATTTTTTAATAATTTTATATAAAATTACATTATTTTACAAAATTTGATACAGATTATTTATTGACTTTTATATCTATATGATATAAAATTTAAATATTAAGAGGGAAAATATGAAAAATTATTATGAAATTTTAGAAGTAAATCCAAAAGCAAGTGACGAAATTATAAAAAAAATATATAAAATAAAAATTAAAAAAAATCACCCTGATCTTTTCCAAGGTGAAGAAAAGAAAAAAGCAGAAGAAATTACAAAGGAACTAACAGAAGCATATGACATACTATCAGATACTCAAAAAAGAAAAGATTATGATATAGAACTACAAAATAATATACAAGAAGATTCACAATATTATAAATACCAAACTCTAATTTCAAATTTAAAAGAAGAGAATGAATACCTAAAAAATGTTATAAAATCCAAAAATAATGTGATAAACGAATTTATTCAAACTACGACTAATACATTTCAATATAAAAATGATCAGGATTACCATAGATATTATAGAGATCAAGAAAATTATGAGAATTATGAAAATAATAAAAATACAGAAAATACTTCAAGCAAAAATTACTTTAGATATGTATTATTTGATTTAAAACAACTTTTTTCTAAAATACTTATATTTTTTTTAATTATAATTTCTTTGTTACTTATACTTTGGGGCATAACAGGAAATAACGTTTTTAAAACTCTATTTTAATTTTAACGTTAATTAAAGGAGAATTTAGCTATAATTCTCCTTTAATTTTTATTATTGTATTATTTATAATATTATACAAATAAGACCTCCACTTCCCTCATTTATAATTCTTTGTAAAGTCTCCTGAAGCTTCATTTGGGCTTCATCTGGCATACGATAAAGTTTATTATGAAGTCCCTCATTTACAAGTTCATGAAGAGATTTTCCAAAAATATTTGATTGCCATATTTTTTTAGGATCAGTTTCAAATTCACTAAGAAGATATTTTACCAAATCCTCAGATTGTTTCTCACTTCCAACTATTGGAGAAACTTCAGTTTCAATATCTGCTCTTATCATATGAATAGATGGAGCTGACGCTTTAAGTTTAACGCCATATTTATTTCCTTGTTTTACTATTTCAGGTTCTTCAAGTTTTAAATCATCCATTTCAGGTGTTACAATTCCATAACCTTTAATTTTTACCTCTTCTAAAGCCATGGCAATTTTGTCATATTCGCTTTTACATCTTGAAAATTCCTTTAATAATTTAAATATATCGCCATCTGATGTAATTTCTAAATTTGATATTTCGCTTAATATTTTATAGAACATATTAGAATTAATGTCCATCCTTATTTTTATTGTTCCATCTTCCATTCTTGCATCAGCAATTTCTATTCTATCAAATATATCACTTTCATCATCAATTCTTGATATTAATTCTTTTATTTCTCTTAGTGAATAACTTTCACTAAAACTGTTTTTTACAATGTTTATAACATCCTGTTTAAGCCAATTGTCAATATCAAGTATACTAAACCAAGCTGGTAATCTAAATCCAATCTCAGTAACAGGAAATTCATCTAAAACTCTTTCAAATGTATATAATAAATCTCTATTATCCATATTAGCAATATCCATTGGAATAACAGGAACATCGTGTACACTACTCAACTCATCAGCTAATCTTTTCGTACTTTCATCTTCCGGATGAGTAGAATTTAAAAGAACAACAAAAGGTTTATTTATCTCCTTTAATTCGCTTATTACCCTATTTTCAGCTTCAATATAATCCTCTCTTGGAATATCTGTTATACTTCCATCAGTAGTTACTACTAGCCCAATTGTAGAATGCTCTTTTATAACTTTTTCAGTTCCTATTTCAGCTGCTTTTACAAACGGTATTTCTTCCTCAGACCATGGAGTCTTTACCATTCTTGGTTGCCCATCTTCCATATGACCTACAGCAGAGTCAACTAAGTAACCTACACAATCTACTAATCTTGTTTTCATTTTTACATTGTTATCTAATGATATCTCAACTGATTCATTTGGAATAAATTTTGGCTCAGTAGTCATTATGGTTCTACCTGCAGCACTTTGAGGAAGTTCATCTATTGCTCTTTCTTGTCTATTTTCATCTTTAATATTAGGTATAACAAATTTCTCCATAAAATTTTTAATAAATGTAGACTTTCCCGTTCTAACAGGCCCAACAACTCCAATGTAAATATCTCCATTAGTTCTTGTCGCTATATCTTTATACAATCTCAAATCTTTCATTTTCTACCTCCAAGTTTTTACTTTACTACAAATATATTAAATACTTGTATTTTTATGATAAAGTTTTTAAAAATATTTAAGATCGAAAAAAAGAGTTATTAACTTTAACGTTAAATAACTCTTTAATATTTTATTTACTTATTTTACTTATTTTCTTTTTTATTTACTTTCTTATTCTTTTTAGAATAAACTGCTGTGCCAATTAAAGCAGCAAATGCAATACCTATAACAACAACTACAATTACAATATAAGTACCTGTAATTGGATTATTTGAAATAACACTATTAATTTGATCATTATCAATATTTTTTTCAACAAGTCCTTTTATAGCAGCTAAAACATCTTTTTCAACTTCATCAAATTCTTCTGGACTAATATTATCTTTAATTAATAATCCCTCTGCCTCTTTTATAGCATTTTTTAAAGTTTCTACAGTTTCATCTGTGTATTTATTAAAATCATAACTCTTAGCTTTTTCAATTAAAGATGTAATAAGTTCTCTATTAAACTTAAGTTCATCAATTTTTTTGTCCACATCTTTAATTGCATTTGAGACATCATCAACAGTTGCATTATCATCTGCAATTACTTCATCTGCTTTACCTAATAATTCTCTCATTTCTGCCATGCTTGTAGGATCTATATATTTAGAATAATCATTTAATAAATCCTTTACTATCTCAACTAAAACTTTTAACTTTTCTTTATCAACTTTTAAAGCTGAAATAGCATCAGATAAACTACTAACTTGGTTAGTTACTTCATTTACAGTTATATCAACATCTGCATATTTTTCTTCAGCACTATTTATTGCATCTTTTAGTGCATTTGCTGTCTCTTCAGTATAACCAGTTAAATTTATAGTCTTTGCCTCATCAATCTTTTCTCTTAACGGTGCAATATCAACTTTTAAATTACTCTTAACATTTTCAAGATTTGATATTTGATCTTTAACATCATTTGCAGTTATGTTTGCATCATTATACTTAGCTTCAGCTACAGTTATAGCATTTTCTAAATTAGAAACACTTTCATTAGTATATCCTACCAAAGATAAACCTTTAATTTCATCTATTTTGTTTTTCAAAGGTTCTTTGTTTACAATTAAATTATCTCTTGCTGCCTTTAAATCTGAAATTCCAGTCTCATATACACAATCGTAGTCACCAGCAGGATCATCTCCTACTCTTACTTCATTATTTAAAAGATTGTTTGCACTATCTAATTTTTCTTTAAAATTATTCCAACTATCCTCAGTATAATATGTACTTTCATAGTCTTTTACAGAATTATATAACTCTTGTAATTCGCTCTTATCATATACATACCAATATCCTATTTTTTTATTGGTAGAGTTGTTATCTGCCATAAATGCATAACCAGTTTCAAAGAATCCTAAATGAACACTTTGATTAGAATCTCCTGCATTTTTGTTATGGAAAATAATGCAATCACAATTGTGTGCCTCAGCGTTTAAACTTTCTGGAACAGTATATGAATAAATAGTACTATTTTCACTTACTTTAGTCATAGTAACACTGTTATCCCAAGGAACCATGTAAGCATTACTTTCAGAATTAAAGAAGTAAATTTTAACATTATCCCAATTTACGTTTTTATTGTCAAAATATATAACATCTCCTGTTTTTACAGATCTAACATCTTTGTGTGCGCAAAAGGCAACATTAATGCATGAAAAAAATGTTACAAAAGCTAAAAAAGCAAAAAGCATCTTTTTTACTGTTTTCATATTCAAAACCTCCATTATATATACATTTTTTAACCATATCACACTTTTATTATTTGTGCAATAAAATCTAATATACATTTCTTTACAATTAAAAAAAGTAATGTTTTTGTAATTTTACACAATAAATAATAAATAATTAACAAATCAACTATATGAGTGTAACAATTTGACATTTTTTGCTAATTTTTGTTGACTTTTATTTAAAAAAAATGTATACTAATATTTGGTATACGTAAAAATATATATGAATGTATATAAATCATATATATTAAGTAATTTAAGGAGTGAATATTTTATGAAAAGAACAAAAATCGTATGTACAATCGGACCTGCTAGTGAAAAGCCAGAAATACTTGAAACACTTATAAAATCAGGTATGAACGTAATGAGACTTAACTTTTCTCATGGTGACTATGAAGAACATCAAGCTAAAATAAACACACTAAGAGAATTAAACAAAAAATTAAATACAAATGTTGCTTTTATGCTTGATACAAAAGGACCTGAAATAAGAACTACAGATTTTGCTGATGATGCAAAACACACTTTCAATGAAGGTGATAAAGTAACACTTACAACAAGAGATATTAAAGGAGACAATTCTACACTTGGCATAACATACAAAGGTCTTCCAAATGATGTTGAAGTTGGTGGACATATTTTAATTGATGATGGACTTATGGATTTATTAATTGAAAGTATTGAAGGAACAGAAATAAACTGTAAAGTTCTAAACAGTGCAACTATTAAAGGTAGACGTGGTGTTAATGTACCTGGTGCAAAATTAAAACTTGAAGCTATGACCGAAAAAGATAAATCAGATTTAAAATTTGGTGTTGAAAATGATTGTGAGTTTATCGCAGCATCTTTCATTCGTAAAGCTCAAGACGTTATTGATATGAGAAATTATTTAAAATCAGTAGGTGGAGACAGAGTTAAAATAGTATCTAAAATAGAAAACCAAGAAGGTTTAGATAACTTTAAAGAAATACTTGAAGTATCCGATGGTATAATGGTAGCTCGTGGTGATTTAGGAGTTGAAATTCCTGAAGAATTAGTTCCTGCTGCTCAAAAAATGATGATAAAAGAAACAGCAGCTGCTGGTAAATTTGTTATAACTGCAACTCAAATGCTTGAATCTATGCAACATAATCCAAGAGCAACTCGTGCTGAAGTATCAGACGTTGCAAATGCAGTATACGATGGTACAAGTGCTACAATGTTATCTGGAGAATCTGCACAAGGTGATTATCCAAGAGAAGCTGTAAAAACTATGGCTAAAATAGATGAAGCTACAGAAAAAGATATTTGTTACTGGAATAGATTTAAGAAAAGAAATATTGACTATTTCAAAAATATAGAAAAAGCAACTTCTATTGATAATGAACTTGAATTCAAAAAACAAGCTAATTTTGCTGTATGTTGTTCTGCAATGTTTGCAAATGCAGATGCAATAATAGCAGTATCTAAAGATGGAGTTACTCCTTCTCTACTATCAAGCTTCAGACCTGGTTGCCCAATATATGTGGTAACATCTGATGCTAAAACATACAAACAAATGGCTGTTGAAAATAACGTAACTGCTATATTAATTGAAAATACTGAAGACTATGACGCATTACTTGAAAAAGGAATTGAAGAATTAAAATCAAGAGGACTTGTAAAATCTAACGATACCGTTGTTCTAAGTGGTGGTATTTCTAAAGAAGCTAATAATTCTAAAAAATTCTTATCTAACCAATCAACTGGTACAATTATTAGAATATAATAATTTTATAGAGTAATTTACGCAAATTACTCTATTTTTATATATAACCACTTGATTATTTAAAAAATTTGTGTTAAAATATTTAGGTAATTCATTAAACTTGAACAAAAGGGGGGCATTTAAAATGGCAAGATGTGAAATATGTGATAAAGATACAACTTTTTCTATGAGCGTAAGTCACTCACACAGAAGAACTAACAAAACAGTTAAAGCTAATGTGCAAACAGTTAAAGCTAACGTTAATGGAACACCAAAGAAAATGAAAGTTTGCACTAGATGCTTAAAAAGTGGAAAAGTTGAAAGAGCTATATAACAATTAAGAAGAGACGGTTGTCTCTTCTTTTTTTATAAATTTTCGAGTTCAATCATAGCATCAGCAGCTAAAAAATAAGTTGAAAATAATTTATTAATTATTTTTATATTTCTAAATGATGGTTTGTTATTTATCATGTCCTCTACAAGACAAAGACCCAAACCTTTGTCAACTATATTTTTTATTTCTTTTCCTCCTTTAAGTAATTTTTTAAAATCTAGTGACTCCCTTACCTTGTTATAATTTTGAGTAGCTTTATTATGTGATTCTAACAACAAATCAAGAAATTCTTTACAAGTATATACCCTATATTTATCTATACCATAAATTTCTGCTGCATATTCAAGACCATATAATTGTTCCAATGTAAATTTATGAAGTATCCTATTAAACTCATAAGGTCTAAAGAAATACATATGACCTTTTAATTTATTGAATGATTTCATTGTATCAAGATATCCAAGATTAATATTAAATTTTATTTTTTCCTTGTTAAACTCAAAAGTCCCACCTAGGTTCTCACTTGCTTTAACAACTTTAACATAAGTATTTTTATCAATAAGCCTTTTATTGGCATTTACACTTCCAATATCAATAGCAATTATATTTTTATATCCTTTTTTTATTAACATATTAATTGGCATATTATCATGAAAAAAGCCATCGACATATACCTCATCTTTTATTTTTTGTGCTTTATATATAGGAAAACATGATGAAGCAAGTAAATAATCTATAAAATCTTTTTTAGGTATATCTTCTTTAAAAACCTCAAGTGCCTTCTTTGATTTTATAGAATAAGAAACCAAACCAAATTCAATATTACTACTATATATTTTATCTATATCAATTTCCTTTTCAATCATCTTTTTTAAAGGTAGATTGTTCAACCCTCTTTTCTTAGTATAATCTTTTGCAAGTTTAAATATATTTTGAAAATTAAATATATCCTTATCTGGATTTATTCCAATATCTTCATCTATATCTATAACATTATCAATTTTAATATTATTATACATTTCCTCAGCTTTATCCAAATTATCAGAAACAAATATTGCTCCATTTAAAGCTCCAATAGATGTTCCAGCTATTGCAACGATATTTATTCCCATTTCCTTTAAAGCCCTATACGCTCCTATCTCATATGCACCTCTAGTTCCTCCACCAGATAATGCCAAAGCATACTCTTTATTCTTCACATTAATCCCTCTCCTTACAATATCTTATATTAATATTATACACCATATTTTACTAAAATCAATATTCCAATAAAGTAGAATTTATTATTTATAAATATACCTCTTTTATAACAAAATTATATAAAGCTAAATATTAGTAATTTAGGAACAAAAGTGACTTCGTCACTCCACCACTAACTACTTTTTTTGTAGTTAGTGGTATTTTAAAGATGTTGTATTTAAGTTTCCACCTATCTCTAGGCCACTCTTTTCTTTAAAGGTCATTGTTCTAGGCCTCTATCCATCGCAATTTTGGCATGGCAATTTCAATATGACTTTCCTATTATATAAAAAAATCTTAAAGCTGAATTTATATGTACAATAAATACATTTTTTCAACTTTAAGACAATATATCAAAATTTTGTAAAACTAATTATAAATAAATAATTTAAATCATAACATTGGTGCAAATGCTGCCACTACTGCTTCTGATATTTTGATTAATTTTGATCTTTGCTTCCAGGTATCTAGATCTATTTCTTTACAATTTGTAAGCATTCTTTGAAAATCTTGTTTTACTTTTTCTTCTTCTCCTGTATTATATGTCCAAACAATATCTTCAAAATTCAAATGCATACTTCTAAAGTCTAAATTTGCTGTTCCGACTATTGATGTATTATCATCTGCAACAAAAGTTTTGGAGTGTATAAAACCTGGTTTATATTCATATACTTTTACTCCTGCTTCTAGTAAGACTTCATAGTATGATCTTGTTGCAAGATAAACTAATTTTTTGTCTGGAATGTGTGGTACAATTAATCTTACATCTACTCCTGCTCTTGCACTATTTAATATTGCTGTTAGTAATTGTTCACTTATTATAAAATAGGGAGTTGTCATATATACATAATCTTTTGCATAGTTTATTGTTTGGATGTATGTATTTTCTATTGGTAGTTTACGATTATCTGGTCCATCTGCAAGTGGTAATACATAACCTTGATTATTTTTCTCACTTTTTAATTTTCTCTTATACCAGTTATACTCAATATTTTTGTTAGTTATGGTTTCTAAGTTTCTTAAGAACATTATTGCAAAGCTCCATACTGCTTCACCTTCTATTTTTATCCCAACATCCTTCCAGTGTCCAAACTTAGATACTAAGTTAACATATTCATCAGCTATATTTACTCCTCCTGTATATCCGTATTTTCCGTCAATTACTACAATTTTTCTGTGATCTCTATAATTTATATATCCACTTAAAATTGGCGAAAATGGATTAAATTTGTATAATTCTATACCTACTGCTTCTAATTCTTCTTTTATATCTTTGTTATTTTTAAAAAGACAACCTAATGAATCTATTATTATCTGAATTTTTACACCCTGTCTTGCTTTTTCTTTTAAAATTGCAAATACTTCATCCCATAATTTTCCTTTTTCTAGTATAAAAAATTCAATCAATATATACTTTTGAGCTTTCATTAAGTCTTTTTTTAATGAATCAAAAAATTTTTCACCTATATCAAAATATTCTACTCCTCCATTTTCATATAATGGATATCCTGATATTTTAGTCATATACTCTATTTGATTATATTTGTACTTATCTGTTTCCTTTATTTTTTCTAATATATTTTTTGAGTCTTGAAGTAGATTTTCAGAATATACTCTTACTTTTCTTATTTCTAGTTCTTTCTTCATTCGCATTTTACTTCTACCCCAAAGTATATATGCAAGTATACCAACTATTGGTACAAACATTATAAATATAATCCAAGATATTTTGTAGGCTGCACTGTCATGATGATATATAATATAAAGAACTGTTGCTATTTTTGCTATTATATATACAACTCTTGCATACATATATATTACATGTGCCGTTGTATATAAAAGAAGCATCCCTACAATTTGAATTAAAAATAAAAAAATTACTATTAGAATTTTTATAACAGTGACAAAAATGTTTTTTTCGCCTTTTCTTTTTGTATTACTGGCCATATAATTCCTCATTTCTATATTACTATTTTGTTTTATAAGTTCTTGTATTATTCAGTTAATCTAAATATCCATATTTTTTATAAAAATCATTTTTAAATTCTAAAAGGCTATCTTCTTTAATTGCTTCTCTTACATTTTCCATTAAGTTTACAAGGAATCTTAAGTTATGTATAGAAAGTAGACGTGCTCCTAGAATTTCTTTAGCCTTAAATAAGTGATGTATATACGCCCTAGTATAATTTTTACATGTATAACAATCGCAGTCTGGATCAAGCGTAGTAAAATCCTTTATATGACATGCATTTAACATGTTTAATTTTCCATAATGAGTAAGTGCACTTCCATTTCTTGCCATTCTTGTTGGAAGTACACAGTCACACATATCTACTCCTGCAAGAGCTGCTTCAATTAAATAATCTGGTGTTCCAACACCCATTAAATATCTTGGCTTGTCCTCTGGTAAGAGTGGCGCTGTGTATTTAAGTATCCTTAAAAATTCTTCTTTAGGTTCACCTACACTTATTCCACCTATTGCATAGCCAGGAAATCCAATATCTACTGTTTCTTTGGCACTTATCTTTCTTAAGTCCTCATACATACCACCTTGTACAATACCAAATAGAGCTTGTTTTTCTGTATTTTTATGATAATCCTTGCAACGTGCTGCCCATCTTAAAGTTCTTTCCATAGAATTTTTAACATAATCATATGTTGCTGGATAAGGTGCACATTCATCAAAAGCCATCATAATATCTGAGCCTAAACAATTTTGTACATACATTGAATCTTCAGGTGCCATAAACTTTTTAGCTCCGTCTATATGTGATCTAAATTCTACTCCTTCTTCTGTTATTTTTCTTATTTTACTTAAGCTAAATACTTGAAATCCTCCACTATCTGTTAAAATATTTCTATCCCAGTTCATAAATTTGTGAAGTCCTCCTGCTTCTTTAATTAGCTCTGCACCTGGTCTTAAAAATAAATGATATGTATTTGATAAGATAATATGTGAGTGAATCATATCCTTCATTTCATCAGGTGTCATTGATTTTACTGTTGCTTGTGTTCCAACTGGCATAAACACAGGTGTTTCAACATCTCCATGAGGAAGGTGTAAAACTCCAAGCCTTGCTCCTGTATTTTTTTCTATTTTCTTTACTTCAAAATTTAACGCTTCCATTTTTCCTCCTTAATTTATATAAAAGATATCCTTGTAACACTTGTTAACAAATAAATATAATACGAAAGTCCAGAAATAACAAGAAATGTAAGTGTTAACGCTATTAATTTTACTAAGTTTATTCTAAATGTTTCAGGGCTTACAGTTTTGTTTATAAACATAATAACAGCTGTAATCTCTAAAATTATTGATGTTCCAATAACACTAAGTGCTGCTATAGCCTGCTTTTTATTTGCCATAGTTATAACTTTTGCTGACTCTGGCACATTTGAGTTCTCATCTATATTAACAAACTTATACAAAACAAAATATATTGCAACAAAAATTATTAGTATAATTAGAACCTTCTTAATCCATTCTTTCATTTTTATCACCTCAAAAAACACTAGTGTTAGTTTTGTAAAAAATAATTTTTTACAAAACTAACTCTAGGGCTATGATATGAACATACAATCACCAAAACTGAAGAAACGATATTTTTCTTCTACAGCTTTTTCATATGCTTGCATTATGTGTTCTTTTCCTGCTAATGCTGATACTAACATAATTAATGTTGATTCAGGTAGATGAAAATTTGTAATTAGTGCATCTAACATTTTAAATTTATAACCTGGATATATAAATATATTGGTATCTTTTGCCATAGGATGTATTATTCCGTTATCGTCTGTTGCGCTTTCTAGTACTCTACATGAAGTTGTTCCTACTGCTATTACTCTGCCACCTTGTTTTTTTGTATTATTTATTATATCACATGCCTTCTCATCTATTACAAAGTATTCACTGTGCATTTGATGCTTTGTTACATCATCGACTTTTACTGGTCTAAATGTTCCAAGTCCTACATGAAGCGTTACATATACTATATTTATCCCATCACTTTCAAGTTTTTTTAATATTTCTTCTGTAAAATGTAATCCTGCAGTTGGTGCTGCAGCTGATCCTACGTGTTTACAGTATACTGTTTGATACATATTTTTATCTTCTAGTTTTTCTGTTATATATGGTGGTAGTGGCATTGTACCTAATTTATCTAATATTTCATTAAATATTCCATCATATTTAAATTCTATTACTCTTTGTCCATCTTCTAGTATATCTTTTACTTCTGCTCTTAATAATTTTTCGTCAAATATTATTTCAGTTCCAATCTTCATCTTTTTTCCAGGTTTAACCAAACATTGCCATCTATCATTTTCATTTTGTTTTAATAAGAGTACTTCTATAGCTTCTTCTTTTCCTTCTCTATGTCCAAAAATTCTTGCTGGCATTACCTTTGTATCATTTAAAACTAGAGTGTCTCCTTTTTTTAAATATTTTCCTATATTTTCAAATATTTCATCTGATGTTTTTCCTGTTTTTTTATCAAGTAACATCATTCTTGCTTTTTCCCTATTTTTTAATGGAGTTTGTGCTATTAATTCTTTTGGTAAATAATAATCAAAATCGCTTGTTTTCATAATAATTCTATCTCCTTTATTTTACATATTATACCATAAATATACAAAAAAATAAACCCAAACTATTAAACTTTTATTTAATAGTTTGAGTAAAAGATTAATTTAATTCTATTTTTTGTATTCCATGCCTTATCCCAACTCCCATATGACTTGAGTAACCTAAAGCATTCAAAACTTTTTCTACCTCAAATTCGACTATTTGTTTATTTCCATTTTTTGTAACTTTAAATACCTCTTTATTACTTTCAAGTTTATCTATATAATTATTCATATCTTCTTGAAATTCTTTTTCACTAAGTTTTCCTGAAGTAATATCTCCATCAGGTGATTTATATACATTATTAGATATATTATCATTTTGTAAAATATTATTTAATATGCATTGTATTATCATTCTTTTTGAATATGTATTATTTCCATTAATATTTACTGTTTTGAAACTTTCTCCAAATCCAGCTCCCATATGAGTAGATAAACCTAAAGTATTTAACACCTCTTGTGGCAAATATTCAGCATAAGTATTTCCATCTTCTTCATAAATTTTAATACTACTATCTTTTGCTTGTATAGTATTAATATAATTTAAAATATTTTCTTGAAATTCTTTTTCAGATATTTTTTCTGCGTTAATATCACCATCCGTGCCTTTTGAAACATATCCTTTACCAATATTTCCTGTATTTATTATATCCTTTAGAACTTCTTGAATTATATATCTTTTTGAAAATTTTCCATTTTCACTTAAATTTAATATTTTTACACCTGGTTCATACCCAACACTCATGTGACTTGATAATTCTAAAATATTCAAAACATCTTGAGGAATATATTCAACATATTCTGTTGAATCTTCATTATATATATTAAGAAGTTTATCCTTGTTTTTAATTATTTTTTCTATATACTCTTCCTCATTTTTATCAAATTCCTCTTTTGTTAACTTTTCAGATGTGATATCCCCGTTTTTACTTTTTAAAACATTTCCATTTTCCATTTGTTCATTTGAAATTAAATCAACTAATACCTTTTTTGAAATAGAATACTCTTTACTATTCTCTACAGTTTGTTCATTTTTCTGAATTTGATTCCCTACATTATTATTGTCTTCCAAATCACTTTTACTATACTTTTTATTATATAAATAATATAATCCTACACATCCAGCTGCAATTAACACTAAGCAAACTATAACACATATAACATTCCTTTTTTTCATATATATCCTCCTATTATTTTTATTTTTTCACTAAGTTTTTTTCTTTATACATCTTCATAAAATCTTTATCTATAAACTTATAATCATATAGTACTTTTGCGTGATTTTTTACTAAAACCTTATTATACACTATGTTGCCTGTTACTTTATCAATACATTTTTTAGATACTTGATTATTTCTATACATTACTCCGTTTTCATCTTTGGCAAAGTATGAAAAATCTTCTTTTATATGATATTTATATTTTTCTTTTTTATCAGCTCTTAATTCTCCCATTAAATATTCATCTGTTGTATAAACTATTAATTGATAGGTTGTATCTTTAGTATTATTTGTAAATTGATAATCAAGATTATTGTACATTATAGAGGTGCCTGTACCAAAAGGTACCTTTCTGCCAAAATCAGGAAACATATCAATTCCGTGATGATGGTGGTGTTCTACAATATCTAGTGAACTATGTAAAACCATCCAATGAATAAGGTTTGTAAATTGGCACATTCCTCCACCTATATCTCTATCAACCGATCCACTCTTTACGGTTAATCCTTCTAAATATCCCCTTTTTTTAGTAACAGGTCCTACCAATTTCCAAAAAGAAAATGTTTCTCCAGGTTTAATTAATATATTGGTAACTTTGGGTGCAGCTATAGATAAATTAACAGCTTTATTATTTTGTAAATTACTATCTACATTATTTAATTTTCTTCTTATTAATGAATTATGTTTATATATGAGATACGGAAGTTTTTCACTACCAAAATCTTTTGCAAACTTTTTTGATGACAGTATATCTTTTACATTTCGTTTCGATATTTCCTTCATTCTTGATATCTTGTATGTTAATGGACTAATTTGATAAAATCTTCTCAATTACTTTTCCTCTTTCTATAGTTTTTAAAATTAAAAACATTTTCTTATATAACAAAACCGGTAAAACTAAAATATAACCTAATAAATGTAAATTATTATGTATTAATATAATTATTATTTAGTTTTTATATAACTAACTCATAAATACGAGTATATACTAAAGGGAAAAAAAAATCAATACTACATAACAATATTTTTATATTTTATTAATCTAAATATTTATTAAAAAAATACCATTTTTCTATTTACATATTAGAAAATTAATGTTAGAATATAAGTAGAGATAACGAATTTTATGAAAATCTACAAGCATTGATACGGGAATCGGGAATCATACTTTGTGTTGAATGCTCTTCTTATCAGAGAATCCTAATGAGTATTGACAAGATGCCCACCTTTATATAAAGGGTTTTATCATTTATCGTTATCTCTTTTTTTATATGCATATAAAAAATATGGTGCCACTTTAGGTACCATATTTTTCTTCATTTTCATGCTTTTTTTCTTTTAACCTTGTAATTATTGAATAATCTGAAATCTTAAGATTTTCATTAATTCCAAGACCTATTTTAATATCACTACTAAAATTATGAAAATCACTTCCAACAGTTGGAATTAAATTATATTTGTCACATAATTCAAGAAGCTCTTCTCTTTTTTCAGCGCTATTGTGTGGATTATATACTTCTATTCCACAAAGTCCTGCTTTTTTAAATATGTTAATAAAAGCTTCTAAATCATTATTATTAAATTTAAGACTTTTTGGATGTGCAAGAACCGGAACACCACCACATTTAATTATTGTATCAATTAATTTTGTAGGCTCCATTTTTTCTCTTTCTACATACGCTTTTTTTCCAACATCAAGATACTTTGAATAGGCATGTACAGGTGATACGGCATATCCTTTTTTAAAAAGTGTATATGCAATATCGTATCTTCCAATACTTTCTTTTTTTACTTCTCTTACAACTTGACCTGAAGTAATATTAATTCCCATTCGATTTAATTTAGATATTATCTTTGTAACATTTTTCTTTCTGGTTATTTCGTACTCATCAAGAATTTTGTATATCTTCCGGTTAACAAAATATGCTGTAAAATGGCACACATGATTTTTTGATAATCCATATTCTAAAAGACTAGAACCGATTTCAATTCCTGGTATTATTTCAAGACTATTTTTAGCAATATTTCTTGCAATTTCAAGTGAAGAAAGATTGTAGTGTTCTGTAAGAGAAATAGTTCTTACATTATTTTCTATTGCACTTTTTACAATGCTTTCTACACTCTCTTTGCCATCTGAGAAATTACTATGAATATGTAAATCTATATATTGTGGATTCATTTTTTATCCCTCCTAAAATTATTTTAGAGATTATTATTAATTTATCCACATTATATCATTAAACTTTTTTCTTGTAAATATTTTTTATATATTATCAATTTGCCAATCAATTGGGGCAATTTTATTTTTTCTTAAAAATTCATTTGCTTTTATAAAATGATTGCACCCCTCAAATCCATAATGCACAGAGAATGGACTTGGATGTGATGAAGTTAAAACCAGATGTTTTGGATTTGTAATCAATGCCTGTTTTTTCTTAGCAAAGTTCCCCCAAAGCATAAATACCACAGGTTCTTCTTTTTTGTTTATCTCCTCTATTATTCTATCAGTAAATATTTCCCAACCTTTTCCTTGATGTGAGGCCGGTTTATCTTTTTCTACTGTAAGAACACTGTTTAACATAAGTACACCTTGTTTTGCCCATTTTAATAAATATCCATTGTTTGGAATATAGCATCCAAATTCTCTATTTAATTCTTTGTATATATTTACAAGTGAAGGTGGTGTTTTTATTCCAGGATTGACAGAGAATGCCATTCCATGAGCCTCTCCTTCACCATGATAAGGATCTTGTCCTAAAATTACTACTCGTATATGCTCATATGGTGTATTCTCAAGTGCAAAAAAGATATTTTTCTTTGGTGGAAATATTGTTTTAGTGGCATATTCATTTTCTACAAATTCATGCAATTTTTTGTAATATTCTTTATTCTTTTCTTCCTCTAAAATTTCGCTAAATTTTCCCATAAGTATTAGTCTCCTATCATTTTATAAATTATTTTAAAAATATAATATTATCTATATAAATATAATATCATAATTTAAAAGAAAATTAAATACATTTTTTAATTTATCTTTATGTTTTTCATTTTTAGAAGCATTCGTATATATTTTTTTGCTTTACTTAAGTTTGTAGCTCTTCCGTGTCCAGGATAAATCATTATATCATCAAACCTATCAAATATTTTTTGTATAGAGTTCACCATTTCTTCAAAATTTGCAGTTGCAAGATCACATCTTCCATAGCAATCATAAAATATAGTATCTCCTGTAAAAAGACAGTTACTAGTTTTTTCAAATAAACAAATTCCTCCTGCTGTATGACCAGGAGTATGTATTATTTCAAAATTTAATATTCCAACTCTGAAACAAAAATTGTCTTTTACTTTTGTTATATTGCATGAGCTTAAATCTTTTCTTTTTATCCCTTGTGCTATGCTATAATCTTCAACTTTTCCAATTAGCATATCATAATCATTTTCATGTATTAAAACTTCGCCTTTGGTATATTCATAAACCTCTTTTAAAGCACCTGTATGATCCCCATGTGCATGTGTTAAAACTATGTATTTTATGGATATACCAAGTTCTACAATCTTTGATATAATCTTATTTGCCTCATATCCAGGATCCACTATTATACCTTCTTTTTCAACATCATCATATACTATATATGTATTTGTAAAATGTCCAAGTCCTCCTACATTAACTCTTACATTTTCAATATTTATCATTTTTCCTCCCAAAGTTATTTTAAACGCTTTACTTCAAAAACACTATCAACTTTTTTTAAATTTCTAATTATTTTTTGTAATTGTGCTACATCTGATATATTTAAAGAAAATTCCATTATATTTTCTCTATCTTGTGTTGTCTTTGTATTCATTCCTTCAATATTTACTTTTAACTCATTTAATTTTGATATTACATCTGTTAATATGTTATTTCTGTTATTTGCTTTTACAACAATTTTTGTAGTAAATGAAGTATTGTTATTTTTTACCCAAGAAACATTTATTTTTCTTGAATTATTATTAAGTTTTGTAATGTTATGACAATTTAGAGTATGTACAGATACTCCATTTGAATTTGTTATATATCCTACAATTTCATCACCTGGTATTGGATTGCAACATTTTGCAAATTGTACCTTACAATTTGGTATATTTTCTACTATTACTAAATCAGAATTTGATTTCGACCTTAATGAAGAAGCTTTAGATATCCCTTCATTTTTTACTTCTATATTATCTTTTTTGTATGCCTCATTTAATTTATTCATCACCTTTAATGGGGATACGCTTCCAAATCCAATATTTTCATAACAATCATCTATTGTTTTAAAACTAAAGTTTTTTAACATTTCTTCTAAATATTTTTCTTTTGTAAGTTCATCTTTAGAAATTTTTTGTTTTCTTAAATATTTTTCAAAAATTTCCTTTCCATGTGCAATGTTAATATCTCTACCTTGTTTTTTTAAAAAACTTGATATTTTAGACTTTGCACTTGAAGTTTTTACGTATTTTAACCAATCTCTACTTGGTCCTTTAGAATTTTTTGATGTAATTATCTCAACAATATCTGTATTTGATAAAACAGTATTTATTGGTACCATTTTAGAATTTACTTTTGCACCTACCATTTGTTCAGCAATTTTTTGATGTATAGAGTATGCAAAATCAATTGGAGTTGAACCTTTTGGTAAAGATTTTATTTCTCCTTTTGGAGTAAAAACAAATACTTCTTCTCCAAATAATTCTGTTTTCATTTTACTCATATTTTCTGTTGTATCTTCTAATTCTTGTTGAAGTTCTAAAGCTTTCCTTATCCATATTAATTTTTTATCTGCATTATCAATTTTTGAAGTTTTTTCTTTGTATGAAAAATGGGCTGCTATACCTTCTTCTGCAACATTGTGCATATCCCATGTTCTAATTTGAACCTCAAAAGGCACTCCATTTGCACCAAACACAGTATTATGTAGCGATTGATACATATTTGTTTTTGGTACTGCAATGTAGTCTTTAAATCTACCTGGCATTGGCTTGTACATATCATGTACAATTCCTAATGCACTATAACAATCCTTTACAGAGTTTACTATTATTCTTATTGCAAGAAGATCAAATAAATCAGTTGCCTTACATCCCTTTTGTTTCATTTTTTTATATATACTATAGAAATGTTTTGGCCTTCCATATACTGTAGCTTCAATACCCTCTTTATCAAGAGCCTTTGTAATCTCAGCTATTCTTTCATTTATGTACGTTTCTCTTTCTGACTTTTTTTCATCTATTTGTTTTTTTATTTCCTGATATTCGTCTTTATATAACGTTCTAAAAGAAATATCTTCAAGTTCAGCTTTTAGTTTTGACATACCTAACCTATGTGCTATTGGTGCGTAAATATCTAGACACTCTTTTGCCATTTCTTTTGCAGTTTTTTCATCTACTTCTTTTATATTTTGCATATTATATAGTCTATCTGCAAGTTTTATAATTACAGTCCTTATATCTTTTGCAATTGCAATAAACATCTTTCTTAAAGTTTCAACGTCAACTTTTTTATTTCCATGTTTAAAATTAAAATATGATAACTTTGAAATAGTATTTACCATATTTACTACTTCCTTTGAAGATGCCTTTAACATATCTTCTTCGTTATATTCATCATATTTTATTACTTCATGTAAAAGAGCTGCGTATATTGATGTATCATCAAGTTTAAGCCCTGCAACATATTTAGCTACTCCAAGTGTATGTTCCATAACACTTTTTCCACTCATTCTTTTTTTATCTTTATATATCTTATTTGCATAATCTGTTACATTTTCTAATTCATTTTTTTTATATTTTACACCATTATCGTCCATCACTTTTGATAATGTATCTGCTATATTATTCATAATTTTTAGCCTCCTTTATACTAAAGAAGATTACTTTATTTCTTTTATACTTGTAACCATATAATCTATTATTTCTTGTTTGCTCTTGTCATTTTTATTTTTTTCTTTTTCTTCCCTTGTTAAATCAACAAAATATTTGTTTAATTCTGGAAGTATTGATATAGAATCAAGTGGATAACCAGGATTTCTTTTATTACTTGGTGTGTCTATAATATAGAAATGATTTTTCTTATACTTAAAAGTTTTCTCTTTATTTCCATTACATATTGCAATTCCATACACCCAAGTCGCCACTATTTTTCCTCCATTATCATGTGCTAACTTCGAATAATATTCTATCATTTCTTCATCAGATAACGACTTCCCATTTACACGCCTTACAAATACACCTGGTTGCTTTTCATCTGGAAAATCTTCAAAAAACAAATTATTATCCATTCCAATTGTAATCATTCCTGTTTTTTCGTTATATGCTTTTGCTTTTATAACAGCATTTTCTATAGCATTTTTTCCATTTTCTTCTACTTCTATTTTTTCTTTTAAATCATTAATGGTTAAAACATTTATTCCATTTTTTTCTAATTCCTCTTTATATGTATTAACTTTAGCTGGGTTAGTTGTTGCAAATAATACATTCATACAAAATTCTCCTTTTATATTTTATAACTTCTCACAAAATTCTTTTAACATAACTTTTTGATATTCATGATACATATTATCAATATGTTCTTCAGGTTTTGCCCATAAAATAGGATGATTTTTTTCTATAGGTTCACATACCTTTTCATCAAATTTAGCAGTATATATTGTAGCATTTATTTTTAAATAACCTCTACTAGAATTGTACTCATATGAAATTATATCATCAAATAATTTTATATCCTTTAATTTATATCCTGTTTCTTCAATCATTTCACGATTTAGCGTCTCTAATGCTGTTTCATTTTCTTCAGTACCACCGCCAAAGAAAAAATATTTTCCATCATTTGTAATAGCAACATTTCCATTATCATCACAAATCATAGCATATGCACATTTTCTTTCCCTATATTTTATACTAGGATTTTTTTTACATATTATCCTCTTTTTTTTATGAGTTCTCATATATATAAGTCTATAACATAAAACTAATTGAAAAGCCATAAATATCACTGAAAGTCCAAACATATATCTTAGTCCTTTTATAAACATGATTCCACAAAACGAAACACCAATTGCTTCTCCTAAAAATCTAACAATATACCTTAAATTTGTAAATTCTAATTGATACTTTGTATCCACTGAATTTATATATGGACCGTCACACACATTCTCATAAGCATCTCCAATAAAAATAGACCACGATATTGCAATAAATGTGATTAACATGCTGTTAGTAAGAAATGCAAGTAAATATCCAATAAATCTAATTCCGAATTTTATTGTCATCGTTATATAATCATTTTTAGGTGTTAAGAATTTAAGTGCTATTATTCCAAAGACATCAGCAGCAAGTCCTATTGCAAGGAAATAATTTGTAGCCAAGCTATCTGAAAAAGAATAATAATCCGTAAGAGTTAACATCTTTAAGCCAAGCGCTGTTGAGTTAGCTATTGTAGTTATAAAAACATAAATTAAATATATGGTTAATATTTTATCTTTTAATACTACATTTTTCATACTCATTTTGTTAACTTTATTACTTTTTATATTTAAATTCTTAATATTTACTGAAAATATTATAGCAATAAATAAAAATAGATTTGATATTATTAAACACATGTTATAATTTATAACATTACCTAATATATACTTTCCTATAAATATTCCACCAAATAAAATTCCTATATCTCTAAATAAATACTCAGTAAGCTTTCTTTTACTATATAAAGTATTACTTTTTTTAATTGTTGTTATTAATGGATATATACTAGTTATTACAATATATTCCATGACAAGATCAATGGCTATACATATATTAATTATATTATTTAATCCACTATGATTTAGAAAACAAATTAAAATTACATTTATAAATTTAATAATAAGGGCAACTATAACAGTATTCTTTAGTCTTTTTAGACCAATATATCTTCCTATAAATAATATTCCTAGTACACTTATACATGTCCCTATACTAATTATGCTACTAATATTTTCAATGCTAAAGCCATTATCTTGTAGCCATAATTGCCTAAAATTTCCCCATAATCCAATTGAAATGCTAAAAGCTGCCAGCATTATTAAGATAATATTTTCATTCTTTATTTTTTTCACTCTCAAACCTCTTTATATTCATTCTTGTTAACTTCGTTAATAACTAATTTAGGATATTATTACTATCCATTTACAGATTTTTTAAAATCTTGTAATATTAATTGTATAGTCCTTGGGGTTGTATATGTGTTAATATCAATACTACAAAGTACATCAACTTTATCACCAAGCCTAAGCTCATCTCTCCTATTTCCTTGAGAAAATGCTAATGCTTCTATCTGATACTTATCATCTCTTAATGTAAGTTTTAAGTGTTTTTCTTCTTTAATTGTTCTAATTGATTGTACTTTTAATCCTTTATACATAAATAAAGGCTCTCTGTTTGCTTGTCCATATGGTTTTAATATATTAATATCTTTTAATAAATTAACATTTAAATCTCTATAATCAATTCTTTCATCAACAGGAATTATTTGTTTTACTTCTCCTGTCATTGAGGCTGTTACAACTTTTTCAAATAAATCTGTAAATTCTTCAATCTTGCTTTCATCAATACTTAAACCTGCTGCAAGCTCATGCCCACCAAACTGAATTAAAGATTCCTTACATTTTGTTAAAGTATCATACAAAGAAAAACCTGTTGGACATCTTCCAGATCCTCTTACGACTCCATTTTCTTTTGTTAGTAAAATTACTGGTTTGTAATATATACTTACAAGCCTTGATGCAACTATACCTATTACTCCATTATGCCAATTTTCATTATATAGTACAATACTATTTTTTAAATCTAAATGATTTTTTTGTATCATTTTTTCAGCCGCATCAAATATTTTCTTTTCTACTTGTTGCCTTTTGGTATTTTGATTATTTAATTTTGTAGCCAAACTATCTGCAACGCTCTTGTCTTTCTCTAATAATAACTCAACTGCTACTCCTGCATTTCCCATTCTTCCACATGCATTTATTCGAGGAGCCATTCCGAAAGATACCATTGTACTATCTATATTTTTAAAATTAATAATATTAAGTAAAGATTTAAGTCCTAAATTTTTAGTTTCTTTCATCATTTCAAGCCCATACTTAGATATTATCCTATTTTCATCTACAAGTGGTACTATATCCGAAATTGTACCTACTGCAACAATATCTAAATATTTTAAGTAACTATCTTTTGGCATGTTATATTTTTGTGCTAATGCTGTTATACATTTAAATGCTACGCCAACACCTGCAAGCATAGAAAAAGTTTCATCATCCTTTTGTTTTGGATTTACAATACACACTGCCTCAGGTAATTTATCTGCACATTCATGGTGGTCAGTTATACACATATCAAGACCTATACTTTTTGCATAATTTACTTCTTCTACTGCTGTTATTCCACAATCAACAGTTATTACCAATTTTACTCCTTCATTTTTTATTTTATCTAAAGCTCCTGTATTTACACCATAACCTTCCATAAGTCTATCTGGTAGATAATAAATTACATTTATGCCAAGTTTTTTTAGAAATTTATACATTACAGTTATACTAGTTATACCATCAACATCATAGTCACCGTATATACATATTTTTTCATTATTTTCTTTTGCTTTATTAATTCTTTCAACAAATTTTTCCATATCTTTCATTTTATATGGATCCTTTAAATCTTCAATTGTTCCATTTAAAAACATATCAACATCTTCAATTTCTCTGGCTAAAATTAGTTTTGCAAGCATCTCAGATATGTTATATTTCATTACTAATTCATTAATCTTTTCTTTATCATATTTTTTTACACTCCATACTTTTTGCATAATATCTCCCTTCTAAAAAATATATAATTTAACACTTACATTTTACTACAAAATATAATAAAAATAAAGGGAATTTTACAAAAAATATTTAGATAAAAAAGTTTAAAATTAATAATTTATATTTAAGTATCAATTACTATATTTGCAAACATTTTTTGAATACTTCATTTTATTTGACAAAACCAACTCATAAATATAATAATAAAAGATAAATTAAAAGGAATGAGAACTGTAAAATACAGAATTCATTCCTAATTTATTATTTTATATAACTTTGTCCAAATATAAGTTTTATAAGATGATCACATAATTCTTGTGAAGTCATACCACTGCTATCTTTAATCCAATATGTAACTGATGATATTACAGCACCTGCATAAAACTCTGCCACTAGGTTTATAGGTACTTCATGTTTAACTCCACTTTTTTCTTCTTTTTGCAGCATTTTATAAATATACAACACACATGTACTATTAAACATTTTATAAAAACTAGTATTGTCGTTTTTTATAAGCATGGCTTTAAACTTTTCCTTGTTTCCTTCAATATAACATACTAATGCCATTATCATATTTGTATAGAATTCATGTATACTTGTATAATTTGCAGGTTCCATTTTTTCAGTGATTTCTTTTTCAGCTTCTTTTATGCAATATTCAAGTAAATCATATTTATCATCAAAATGACTATAAAATGTTGTTCTATGAACCATTGCAACATTACATATATCATTTATTTTTATTTCTTCAAACGACTTTTTAGTCATCATTTCAAGCAAAGCTTCTTTTAACAATTTTAAAGTTCTTGTTTTTCTTAAATCTTCCATTTTTATCACCATTTACATTTTATAACATTTTTATACAATTGTAAAGATAATATACAATTGTATATATACTTTTGCATATGTTATATAGATAGTATACATTTGTATATAAAATGTAGTGGTATTTTTCAGAAAAAAATATATAATATCCTAGCGAGGTGAATTTTAAATGAAAGATACAAAAGCAATGAAAATAATAATATTAGTTGCAGTAATAATCATACCAATAATGTATAGTTTCTTTTACCTAAAAGCCTTCTGGGATCCATATGGTAATCTTAAAGATATGAAGGTGGCTATTGTAAATCTAGATGAAGGAGAAAATAACGAAAATCTTGGTAATGATTTAGTAAATAACTTAAAAGAAAAGGATGTAATGACATTTACGGAACTTAAAGACAAAGATAAAGCATATGACGAACTTGTAGATGGAAAATATTACGCAACAATTACTATACCTAAAGATTTTACGACTTCTTTAAATAATGCTGATAAAAAAGATAGAAAAACTGTTACTTTAACTTACTCTCCAAACCAAAAGAGTAATTATCTTGCATCTCAAATTATTGCAAAGGTAGTTACAAGTGTTGAAAGTGAACTTAAAGGACAAATAAGTCAAAAAACTGTTTCAAAACTTTCTGATAAACTAAACGAAGTTCCAGATAGTTTACAAAAAATTTCTGATGGAGGTGCTAAACTTCAAGATGGTGCTCTTACTTTACAAAATGCAATGAATACACTTTTATCAGGTACCAATACTTTAAAAGAAAATTACACAACATTTGATAATGGTGTAACTTCATGTTATGATGGTTCAATAAAATTAAATAATGGTATTATTTCATTATCAAAAGGTATAAATTCAATATCTGATGGTATAAATTTATTAAATAATAGTACAAAAAATATTTCAACTCTTACATCAAGTGCAAATACAATTGCAAATAATACAAATGCTCTTTCAAATGGTATCTCATCATATGTAGATACTGTAAATAACTCACTTAATGGAGTATCTTCTCAAGTATCCACAGTATCAGCTGATGTGCAAAAGTTACTTGCATCTAATCCAGAATTATATGCAAATTCTAACTTTCAAAAATTATTAGGTGATTTGAATGGAATATCTACTTCAACGTCACAAGTAGCAAAATTAAAAGAGGCTGGAAATGATATAAAAGCAAACACAAGTAACTTAAATACAGCTATTTCAACATTTAGTAGTAAAGCTCAAAGTTTAAATAACTTACAAGCTGGCGTAAGTACTCTTGCAAATGGCGTGAATAGTTTAAAACCAGGTAGTGATGAACTTGTAAACGGTAGTTCAAATTTAAATCAAGGATTAAATAAATTAAATGATAGTTCAAAACAAATACTCGATGGAATTAATACCTTAAATAATGGTGCAAGTCAGATATCAAGTGGTAACACTGAACTTGTAAATGGTATAACTACTTTTAAGAATGAAATTGATACTTCAAACGAAAATACTAAAGAAGAACTTAAAAATTTAGATGGTCTTGATGAATATGTAAAAAATCCTGTTAGCATCAATGAAGAAGATTTTGGTGAAGTCTCTTCATATGGTGTAGGATTTGCTCCTTATTTCATGTCAATTTCACTATGGGTTGGTGGTTTAATACTTATTATAGTATTATACTTTGATCCAGATGATAGATTTAAAAAACTTGGAAGAAACGCAAATAATAAATTCTTAAGAACAGCTCTATATGCTGTAATTGGTGTAGCTCAAGGTATTGTTCTTGGAGTTGTACTAAAATTAACTCTTGGATTTAGTACTACAAATTTACTTTTATATTATTTATCTTGTGTACTAATTTCTCTTACTTTCTTAAGCATAATACACTTCTTACTTGTTTACTTTAAAGATGTTGGTAAATTCTTAAGTATACTATTTTTAGTATTACAACTTGCAGCAAGTGGTGGTACTTTTCCAATAGAAACTGTACCTAAAGCTTTTCAAGCAATATCACCATTTATGCCAATGACATATTCTGTAAGACTTGTAAAAGAATGCATTATAACAGCTAATTCTAGTATGATTATAAAAAATGTAATTATACTTGCTTCTATAATGATATTCTTCTTTGGTATTTCATTTATTATTGATTTAATAAATAAAAACAAAGCTAAAGAGAGTAATTAAAAAGCAAGAAAAACAAGGCATGTAATTAATTTGGTTACTTGCCTTGTTTTTTATTATTTTAAATTTAATTTATACCACAAGAATATTCTGTGCTACTTGATATATAGTCTAAGTCGAAAAACTAAATAGCCATCGTGCCATGTTCTGTTTCCTACACTACGACATGAAACAGAATTAGAATTGCCACTACGAACAAAACTTCCACCTCTATTAATAATCTGCAAATTAATGCACTCACTTGTCCATTCCCATACATTTCCTGCTAAATCATAAATATTTTTAGTCTTCCAATTTTCACTAAATCCCGCTGTTCTTTTTGTTCCACTATTCTCATTAGCTGGTGCCAATGAATTATTATAATTTCCATATGTTCTACTATCAGTTAAACTTGACACTGAGTCTTCTATAAAATGGCATGTTGTATCCCATGCTTTTCCTGTAAGTAAACCTGTTTGGACATATTCATTACTTATCATACTTTCGGTACTTGCTTTGGCATTTGTATAATCAATATTTGTCCACACCGTTGCTCTTTTTTTACTTACTGGCACACCTATTTTATTACTAGGTGAAGTATCTCCTTCAGGAATTCCTGCTTCATATCTTACTATGTAAAAGCCTCCATATTTATTTACATCATAAGTTTCGTCCGTTATTCCTGATGGTAATTTATCATCACTAGTATTACTTGATGTTGCACCATACAAACTTGGAAAATTAAAATCTTTTACATACGTAGCCTCTGTTGCTGGCGCCCATACGAACTCGTTTTCAAAGGAGTCTTGTATTACTGTTCCTGTTTCAGAAAGATATACAAAATACATTGAAATATAAAAATCAAAGTACTTTGACAATAAAATATTTAAAAAGTGATATAGTTTTTCTATTTACTATATCACTACTGTAAAATTAATATAAAAAAATTTACACACTAATCTTGACAAGGTCAACAATTTTCATACCTAAAATTTGGCGGGTGCTGCCAGACACGAGGTCCTGGCAGAGCACCTCCACACATCTTACTTTAACACTTTCTTTTATTGTATCTCAAATCCACCCTCTACCGCCTTTAATATGATATCAGATTTTAGAGAAACTATAGGGCGAAACCCAGAACTGCTATAGTTATAGCTGGCATTGCTCACATTGCCGCAGCATAGACACCCACCACGTTGCCAACCGTCATAAGCAGAAGGGGAACCTAGCCACATAGCATCCGCACCACTTGACGCTGGCAATACATATAAATCATCATCTGTTTTTAACATACTAGCATAGTAAGTTGCCCAATTTGCTCCTCCGTCTTTACTTATTTTATATCCTGTAGCACTAATTGCTTGTGCCCTATAATCTATTCCATCTACTTTATATTTCTGGTTATATGACTTAAATAACATTTCTACTGTTGGTCCACCTATCGCATATTCTGCTTTATCTGTTGCAAAACTACTCCATATTTTTGTATCTAGCATATATGCTACTGCTTTCATGTTATTATATGTACTTATGTATCCTTTGCTAAAATAATCACTATTTAATGCTTGTATTTTTGTATCTGTTATATCCGTTGATCCATTATACTTACCTAATATATTATCAAAGTGAGCCGCTTTTGGATAACTACTTCCTGTTATATTTAAACTTGTTCCATCTTTTGCTGGTAACAATGTTGGCTCTACATAGTCTGATGCTATTATATATACATTATTTTCATCTGCATAAAATATTTTCCAGCCTGATACTCCATTTGCACTATAATTTGTTATGTTTTGTCCATAATATTCTGCCACGTTTTCAGATACTTTCTGTGCTGCTGTTTTTACCTGTGCACCTATACCTAAATCATTACACCATGTTTTTTCTTTTACTTTATATCCCACATATATTAGTTGATCATTTACTATTACAAACTTTCCTTCATATTCTTTTTTAAAACTTGGTATATAGTTTGTTACCTCTGATTCTGTTGCATTTATTTTTGTGTCTCTTTGACCTTGCTTATCTGTATACTCTTTTGCTATTGTAAGAGCTAGTTCATCTTGAAAGCTCCTTACATCTTCTTTGAAAGTTGCCTCTCTTGCACTTTCTACTGGGTTATTCTTACTTATTGTTAAAATTACAGCAGCAGCAAGAATAATTATTACAATTATAGTTACAATCAAAACAATAAGTGAAATCCCTCTTTTATGGGTTAGTTTTGTAAAATTTTCTTTATTGTTTAATTTTTCCTCTTTTTTCATATATTATTTTCCTCTCTTTCTTTTGTATAACATATTTATATCTTATAGCCACGTCTAGTATACACTAAAAAAAAAAAAAAATGCAATACTACATAATGATTTTATTTTAACATTTTAGAGTCATAATTGTTACATTTTTATCACAAAAGAAAAAGCAGCTTAGTATAAAACTAAACTACTATTTGTGTTTATTGTAAACTAAAAACTCACATTTTTATAGTTAAATCAACTTTTTAATTAATTAATTTTTTTATACGAATTGAGAGTTTCCAACATTAACTCCTGTTTCATTTTCTTTACTTTCCTCTATTTTATTATTTGTATATTTATTATATATTTTTTTTAGATTGTGTCTATTAACGGTTTTGTTAATTCCCTCACTTGCAACTTGAGTATATACTTCAGTAAGTATATTTTGAATTTTATCATTCATTTTTACTGTCTTTCTTTCTTTATTCCAATATGAAAGTTGGTATTCTTTAGTCCAATTTTTCCCTTTATATGTTTTTCCTGCAGCTAAAGTATCACATATCATCTCCACTGTATATTTATATGGAATAATCGGTGTTTTATCATATGTTTGACTATCATACCAATATTGCCAGTGATGTTTATTTCTTCCTTTATGATGTAACCACGCTTTAGAATATCCATTTTCTTTCTTTGCAGCTGATATTGGTGATCCATTTCCTTGATAATATTTTACAGATTCAAAAAATTCGGACGGCGAAAATTTTGACATGTCATGAACTAACCCTCTAAATGGTATTCCGGCTTTGCATGCAAAAATAAATACATAGAATTTATGTGTCATTACAGTTTTTATATGTCTAAATACATTTAATATTATCATAACATTCTCCCTTTTTTAGAATTTTTATCATTTAAGTTAATATTGTAAATAGCAATTAAAGATGTAATTATTTCAAAAATATTCCAAATTAATAATGAATACGCTCTAACATATACATTGTATCCAATTAATATGCATGAAATAAATAGTGTAACAATTCTTTGAATATTAGTATTTTTTTGCCAAATTCCAATTGTGTATATAAATGTAGATATAACTGGAAAGCCTTCCATAATTCCATATTTCATTATACTAGCAGCTACAATAATTGAAGCAAGAAAAACCAGTAGTATAAAAAATGAAACTTTTTTATACTTTTTTTCAATGTAAAAAAATACAATGCACCTTAAAAATAAAATTATAAGCATAATCACTGCAGGAATGGCTTTTAAAATAAAATATTGAAGTCCAAAAAGAATAATTGCCAACATTTCAAAAGCTGGTAATTTTTTCCTTGTATCAAAAGCTATACTTGCAAGCATACTAATAATTCCTGCTACACCTAATACTTGTGATAAAATATACATCTTTTTTCTCCTATACTTTATGTCTATTTTACCACAAATTTAATGTAAAATAAAGGGGTAAAGCAACTAAATTTGACATATATGAATAAATCTGCTGTTATAGAAAATAATACTTACTAGGTGATTGATATGAAAGATGATAAAAGTAAAAGTGAAGTTGCTATTTTAAATGAATTTATTCACTATCAAGAAAAATATATGGAAGCTTTAAAAGAGTATTTATAAATTTTATTGTAAATTTATATAATAGTCTCTAAAAGGGCAAATGCTTTGATTTTACTGCATTTGCCCTCTTTTATTTAATAATCATTATAAATATATTTTATAATCTAATACAATTAATATCTTTTTTTATATTTATTTTATACAAAAAACCGCATATAACGGAATTGATTTTATATTATTTTCAAATCCAAAATTTCTAGTAGAAAATCGTATTGCATATTTAGGTTTATATTCATTAATATACATATTTAAACTTACTGATTTAACATTATTTCCACTTTTAACTTCTATTGGAATTATTCCATCTTCTTGGCTATATAGCACAAAATCAATTTCAGCATTTCTTTTTGATGTCCAATAGTATAATGACTCTTCTTTTGAAGTTAGTTCTTCTGCAACATAATTTTCTGTAATAGCTCCTTTATAAATAAATGAATTATCTAATATTATATCTGGAAACCTAATCTCACTCATATTAGTTAGTATTCCAACATCACTTAAATATAATTTAAAAGTATTTTCATCTATATATACCTTTAATGGTATTTCTATTTTTTTTGTATTATAATCTATTAAAATCATTTTTGAAGCAACTAGCCAATCAATAGAACTTTCATATTTTCTTTTCCTTCCATTTTCTTCAATAAAATTATACTTAAAATTTTTATTTTCTTTAGCCAATTGACTAGGAATACTTTTATATACTTTTTCGATTTTTACAGTTTCGATACTGTTTTTAACATATTTTTGCATATCAGCAATGTACATATCTTTAATATCTGAAATAATATGTTCATCAAACTTTAATATATCTAATTCATTTTCAACAAAATTATTGACTGCTTCTGGCATTCCGCCAACACATAAATATTTCTTATATAGAGTAATTGCTTTTTCGTGTGCAAAATCAGGCATTGGTGACATATCATTATAACATTTTTTTATTTCATCCCTTAACATTTTATTTCCTGTAGCTATTAAAAATTCTTCAAAATTCATAGGATACATATATTCCATTCTTATTTTACCTACTGGAAATGAGCCTTTAAATCTATTTATTTTTACTCCAAGTAAACTTCCTGCACATATTATTTTATATGGCTTCTTAGACTCGTTAAAATATTTCAAAGATACAATAAAATTTTCACTAACTTGTATTTCATCAAAAAAGAATATTGTTTTTTCAATATCAATCTTTTTTCCTAAATACAATTCAATATCCCTTATAACTTTCTCATCATCGATTGACTCTTCAAAAATATTTCTAACCTCCATATTTTTTTCTAAATTAAAATATAGATATTGTTCAAAATTTTCTTTAGAAAATTTTTCAATTGTATAAGTTTTCCCAATCTGTCTTGCACCAACAACCATTAAAGGTTTCTTCATTCCTGATTTTTTCCAATCAAATAATTTTTTTTCAAATAATCTTTGCATATCTTTTATTCTCCTTCAAAAAAATATTATCATATTTTTTATAAATAGTCAATATTTTTGCCACTTTTTGCAGGCTTAATTTTAGAAAGTTTGCCACTTTTTGCAGGTTTAATTTTAGAAAGTTTGCCACTTTTTGCAAATTTAATTATAAATTTTCACCTTCAAAATAATATATAATACTTTTGATATACTTTTTATTACAAATAATACTAATTCAATTTTTCTAATAGTTTTTCTACGGCACGTCCTCTATGTGATACTTTATTCTTCTCATCGGCTGTTGCCTCTCCAAAAGTTTTTTCTAGATCATCTGAATAAAAGATACAATCATAACCAAATTCTTTACTACCAAGCTCTTCTCTAGTAATTTTACCAAATGTTTTTCCTTCAAATGATAAATATGTATCATCTGGATAATACATTACTATATTACATACAAAATATGCACTTCTATCCTCTTTATTTTCCAAAGCATCTAGTAATTTTTTTCTATTTAACTGACTATTTGAATGATCTCCCGAATATCTTGCACTATATACTCCAGGTTCACCATTTAAAGCATTTACACATAAACCACTATCATCTGCAATTACTATGTATTCTAAATTTCTTTCTTTTAAATAATTACTTACAGTTTTTGCTTTTATTAAAGAATTTTCTAGAAATGTTTTTCCAGTTTCCTCTATTTCTTCATTAAATCCAATATCTTTAAGAGATAAAACTTTCTTGTTATTTAAAATTTCTCTAAATTCTTTTAATTTATTATTGTTATTTGAAGCAAGTACAATACATTTTTCATTATCTTCTTTAGTTTCATCATCAATCCACTTTAAATACTCAGAATAACCATCCTTAATCTCATACATAATTATCTGAGGTGTTTCGTAACTGTGATATTTTAATATTTCACTTTCAATTTCTTTATATAATGATGTCTTTGATTTCATTTGAAGTAAAAATTCTTCTTCATGTTCTATCTTGCCTTTCCAATGATATGAACTTGTTATACTGCTAATTTGTGAACAACTAACAAGTCTTTTTTTTAGTAAAATTTCAGATATTTTATTTGCCTCTTCTTTATTTTCAAAAGTTGTTGTAATTAAACAATATTTACTACTATTCATTATTTTTCTTCCCCTTTTTATTATAATCATCCATAAAATGATATGTTTTTCCATCTTTTACATAAGAAATAATTGTATTTAAGTTAACATTTTTAGTACTGTTATATATATTCATATCAACTTTATCGTACACTTTTCTAAGCTGTTTTATTAATTTTTTCATTTCTTCTCTTTTGGAGCCACCGCCATCATTATCACACATCGTACAGCGCTCCGTAAATCTACAAGCACATTGTATAAAATGTAGATCATTTTCTTCTTTCCATTTTATAATATCAGCCTCTTTAACATAATACAAAGGACGTATAAGCTGCATACCTTCATGATATGTGCTATGAAGTTTTGGCATCATTGTCTGCATTTGTGCACCATATAGCATTCCCATAAGTATTGTTTCTACAACATCGTCAAAGTGATGGCCTAGTGCAATTTTATTACATCCAAGTTCTTTTGCTTTTTGGTATAAATATCCCCTTCTCATTCTTGCACAAATATAACATGGATGGTCATCAATTTTTTCTACTACCTCAAATATATTACTATCGAACATTGTTATTGGAATATTTAAAAGTTTGGCATTATTTATTATCTTTTGTCTATTTATTTTGTTATAACCTGGATCCATAACAAGAAATACAAGTTCAAAATTTACCTTTTTATGTTTTTTTAATTCTTGCATGCACTTTGCAAGTAACATTGAGTCTTTTCCACCAGAAATACATACGGCAATTTTATCTCCTTCATTTACCATATCAAATTCTTTTACACCTTTTATAAATTGTAACCAAATCTTTTTTCTATAAGTAGTTGTTATGCCTCTTTCTATTTCTTCATATCTTTGCATTTTGGCCCTCCTTGAAAATAATTATAGCATTCATCAAATATTTCTAAAAATTTACCTATTTGTTCTTCTTTTATTAAATGAGATAAACTAATTTTCCAAGATAAAATTGCTCTTTTTTATCAAGTGTGGTAGCCATCACAATTCTTGATAGAGTAATTGTTACAGTACAAGCTGACTTTATTGAAATACATACATCGTATTCTTCCAATTTTTCTTTAAATTCTACTGCTTTTACACCTATAATGCTTAAATTTAATATATATGGATTTTATTCTGATAATGTATTAATTTTTACATATTGATACTTTAATAGATTTTCTCTTAATTTTCTCTTAATTTTCTCTTTATTTTTTTACATACTCGTACCTTTTAGAAAAGTTTGTAAAAGCAAGTTCTAAAGCTTTATTTAAAGCAGCTACTTGTCCTACTATTGGAGTACCACTTCTATATATTGTGGTACTTGAACCTCCATTTATTAATGTCTCTAATACAACATCTTCTTTTTTTCAATTCTACCTAATTTATGTGTAGAATTTGGATTTGCATAATATTTTAAAGTTGTATCATTAAGCACATCTAAAACTTCTTTATCTACTGGTATATTTGCAGCATAGTCTAAAAATATATATTTGTCATTCATAGTTTTTTTCCTTTATATTTTTTGAAATAAAATCTACCTTTCCAACAAAATTACCTCTCTATCTTCAACTGGTAGTAAAGAAAAGTCAACTTTCCTTTCATCAAATAATCTAGATAATTTTACTAACCTATTGTGAGTAAAATTATCATTTAACACTACTGCTACCTCACTATCTTTATAATAATAATCTTCATCTAAATAATATGGATCAAATATATATGCAAAATTTTCATCTATTTTAGTTATTATTACATAATGTTCCCCTTGTTGCCATACTCTTGCTATTGCAACTCCGCCTCTTTCAATTACACTTTTCAAGTTTATTAAATTCACTTTATCATTGCATAGAATATGTGCTTTTATATTAATTTTTTCATTAGTATTAGCATACCTTACGAAAAATCTAGCCAATCTTTCTGCATGATTTCTTGAAGTTCCACCTTTTCCAATAATTCCTTCTTTATCCTCTACATCCAAAGTATATTTATAAATTGCTTTAATAAATTCAATAGGTATATCTTCTCTATCATATAAATAAAGAAGTGCATTTATAAAGGATGTAGTTCCACAATCATATTCTGTACATTGAAATCTTAATGGTATTTTCATATTTTTCTCTCCCTATTTTCTATATAATCTTCAACTAATTTTATTCTTAATTTATCTTTTTCTCTTTTACTTTGTTTTAAAAATTTAAGATAATCATGTATATTTTGAACATAATAATCTCCTACTTTTTCAGGATAATATTCAAGTTTTTCCTTATCACCGTCACACACACATTCAATCCTATCATTTACTTTATACCAATCTTTTCCCTTTGGCTCTAAAGAATAGTTGTTTTTTAATTCATCTAATCCTTTATTTGTTACTGCAATATCTAAATCTCCGGCATCTGGATATATTCCTCTTAATACTAAAGCACCAGATGATAATACCCAAAATTCCTCCTTATCAATTTTTAATGTCTTTATTAATTCTAAAAGCTCGTCCTTTTTCATTCTCTTCATAACTTTTTCCTCCTAATTCTTTACACCAAATTATTATTTTTAAAAGATAAAGGAGGAAAAGTCCTCCTTTATTAATAAATTAAACGTTTCAATTATTATTATTTTATTTCTTTAAAAACGTCCACAAAGGCTTTTTAAATGCCCATGTATCCATAATTTTATCCATATCATTCTTACAATTTGCACATTTTTTGCAACATATTAATTTATCTGTTGCATATAGTTCAGAATACTTAGAATAATTTTTTACTGGTTTACACCAATGCTTTCCAATCCAAATTATTTTGCCACAAGAAATGCATTTTCTTGGCCGAAAACAAAAAACCTTTTTTATCTCACTTTCATTCCGCTTCATTAATTTTTCCTCCTTATCAATTGATATTAAATGTTGTCTAAATTTATTAAAAGTATTATACACTAAATTTTACAATATTTCAATAACGTAGATGAAATCTACATGAATATTAGATGGATTTTTAATTAATTTACATCATCATATTCTAAATCATCAAATTTAATATTTTCAATATTTAAAATTTCATTATCTTTTCCTACATCAACTTTAAACACATCAGGAGAATTAATTTTTCCATTAAATATAACTTTATCTTTATAGCTAATTTTTAAATTATGTTCTTTATTTATATCTTCTAATTTACAATATTTAAGCAAAAACATAGTTATTGCATACCCATGAGAAAAAATAGCAATTCTTTTTCCTTTATTATCCCTAATGACTTCTTTAAATACTTCATACATCCTATTTTCAACATCTTTCTTACTTTCTCCGCCAATAGTTTTATAATTTTCATCTAGATATTGCCTTGTATACCAATCTTTTACTTTATCATCATTTGGTATCCCTGTTCTTCTCTCATCTAATCTTTCATCTATATTTGCTTTCAAATTTTGTTTAAACATTAAATATTTTGCAGTTTGTAATGTCCTTACACAATTACTTGTATATACAACATCTATATTTTGAAGTTCTTCTTCATTACTAAGCAGTTCAGCTCTTCTCTCTCCATTAACACTAAGTACAATTTTTTCATTTTGAAGTAATTTTGATTGATTTGTCATATATGTATTAATCATATTATTACTTAATTTTACAGAATGTCTTATATAATATATAGTTGTTATTTTTTCTTCATTATTTTTCATCCATATTCCCTCCATACATATAGCTATGCTAGATTATATTTTTATTTTATAAATTTTATATTATATGTATTAAATATTTTTGATATAACGTAATTTATAAATTTATTATTTCCCATTTTGGTATATCTTTGTTTTAAATTTTCTTCTGTTATTTCATAATCACTATTTGTACATAAAATTTCATATTCAACTTTATTATCTAGAATAAATTTATTAGTTTCATAAAACCCATTTTTAAGATAAAAATTCTTTCTTCTTAATTTTTTATCATTTACGTTATTTTGAGGCCTTTCTATACTTAAAATAACATTTCCATATTTTGAAGTTAAATCTTTAAGTATTTTAGAACCACATCCGCATCCTCTTTTACTTTCATCTACAGCTAAATACATTAAATAAACGAAATCCTTACAATCAACCAAATATGCTAGTCCAACCATTTCTTCTTTATCTAATACTATATTAAATAATACATTTTTTCCTTTAGAACAATATTTTAAAATTCCAAATGGAAATCTTTCATTCCTAGGAAAAGATTTGATATATATTTTTTTAACCTTATTTTTATACTTATATTTAAAATAATCGACATATGTATAATTCATATTTTTCTCCTATCTATCTTTATACATAAAGCATTTTGTATCATGAGAATATATAACTCCTATTGCTTGTAAATAAGAATAAATAATTGTGCTTCCAACAAATTTCATACCTCTTTTTCTTAAATCCTCTGATAATCTATCAGATAATTTATTTGTACTTTTATTTATTTCATAAATAATTTTATCATTTGTAAATATTTTTAAATAATTACCAAAAGAACTATATTCGTCTTGGATTTTCTTAAATATTTTACTATTGGTTATGGCTGCATTTATCTTTAACTTATTTCGGACAATATTTTCATTTTTTAATAACTCTTGTACTTTTTCATCATTATAGTTACAAATTTTATTTACATCAAAGTTATCAAATGCCTTTCTAAAATATTCTCTTTTATTCAATATACATTCCCAAGAAAGCCCAGCTTGGAAAGACTCTAATATTAACATTTCAAATAAATATTTGTCATTAAAGTTTGGTTTACACCATTCATTATCGTGATATTCTATATATTTTGGATTGTTTAAGTTACACCATTTACATCTTATCATAAGGCACTTCCACGTCTTGGAATGAAGTATTTACTCATGTCGTTTTTTTCATGCTCTAATAATGCTATTTTGTTTTTTATACCTCCACCATATCCAGTTAAGCTTCCATTTTTTCCTACTACTCTATGACATGGAATTATAATGCAAATAGGATTCCAACCAACAGCACCTCCAACAGCCTGAGATGACATTTTTTCTAATCCTCTATTTTTAGCAAATATTTTAGATATATCACTATATGTTAAAGTTTTTCCAAAACTAATAGTGTTCATTATATCTATAACTTCTTTTCTAAAAGGAGTAGTCATATTTTCTATTTTATACTTAGGTGTAAAATCTGGATTTTTACCACTAAAATAAATATCTAACCATTTACTTGTATCTCTAAATATTTTCAAATCTTTTTCTTCACATTCTACTACATGTTTAGAGGTATCTCTTGAACATTCAAACCACAACCCTGTTAAATTTTCTCCATCACTATTCATTATTATATTTGAAAATTCTTTTGGAGTTTTGTATATATATTTATATATCATTAAAGTCAACTCCTATGGACTTTTTTCAACATTTAAAGCAAATTTTTATTTATTAATATAATAAATCTAATAAAATATTTCATATCATCCTCTCTATTATTACTTTGTTAATTTTTCAAATAAATCTTTATATATTTTATCGACATCTAAATAATTAACTACAGTTATTTTATGCTTATTTGATGTAATTTCATAAGATGTATCATCTTTAATATTTGGACAACTTACCTCTTCTGTTTGAAACCATTCTTTATTTATCATATATGCTATAACGCTTATATCCCAAATAACTCTTCTTTCTTTAATTCCATGTACTCCATCATTATAAAATCTTTCACATAAATAATCACATAATTTACTTTTACCTTTTAAGAAATGTTCTAACTCATATATTGAAGTTCTTAAATTTGAAGCTACATTTTTGCAAGGTATTACTGTTAATTTTACCTTTGATTCAAAAACAGTTCTTACAGCTTGTACATCCTGTTTAAAATTAAATTCCTTGTTCTCTTTACTTAGGAAGCTATTTCCACCAAGCCAAATAACTTCAATTTTATCAACTATTTTAGGTTCTTTATTTATAGCAATGGCTACATTTGTTATCGCTCCTATAGCTAAAATATATGTTTTATCATTTTTATTTGCAATTTCAATTATTTTATTTACCGCATCATTTTCCTCATTATAATCATTTTCCACATAATCTGTAGATCCCTTAAATACTTTATTAGTACAATCAAAATTTAACCAGTTACAGATTTTAATGATTTCATCATAACTTTTATCTATTCCTTCATCAATTGATATGTTATTATCATGATGATATGGAGCCACTGTAATTGCTTCAATATTAAATTTATCTTCTGATTTTAATAAATAAGACAATGCAAACTGATCATCGCACTCATTATATGTATCTGTATCTAAAATAACATTTACTTTTTTATCATCTAATTTTTTATTAAGTTTTAATATTCTTTCGTATATTTCTTTCCATTTTGAAACTCTATCTAATGTTTTTTCTTTTTGATTATATCTTGTATTCATTGTCAAAACTTTAATTCCATTACTTACTAAATCTAAACTTATTTTAATATTATCCTCAATCATTAAATCTACATTATTTTCTAAACATGCAACTGTTTTTGCATGTTTATCGTAAGTATCTGTAAGTATTAATTTGTCATAAACAACACTATATTTATTTAACCATTTTTCTGTTAGTTCCCAAGGGTTTGTATATTCGCCATTATTTCTACCACTTATTATATATATTTCGTGCCCATCTTCCATTAATTTATTTATATAATAAGATGAATCTTCTAATGGTTTTAGTTTCTTTGCAAAATTTTCAATATTTGAATTGTAAAAATCATTTTCTTCTTTTTCTGTCCAATCAAACATTCCTCTTCTTATAGATTCTGCATTTTCATTTATAATACCTGTATTTCTCAGTTTTTTATCATGTTTTAAATATTCTTTTAATAAAGTATCATCAAAATTAGATATACAATTGTCTATATCAATTCCTATTTTCATATTATATTTCTCCTAATTTCTCTTTATTTTTAGATCATTATACATATACTATTTTCAACATAAATGTTTTTATATCTATAAATTATATTTATTTATATTCTCTCTAGTTGCAAAACCATTAGTACCTTTTACTTTTTCTAGAAATACAATTCCATCTAAATGGTCACATTCGTGTTGCACTAGTCTTGCAAAAAATCCATTTAACTTTTTTAATATTTCTTCACCACTTTCATTATAATAAGTAAGTTCTATATTTTTATATCTTTCTACCTTTCCTCTTATACTAGGAACACTCATACATCCTTCATATTGCACATCCGTATCTTTTGACAAATTCTTCCAAGTTGGATTTATCATTGCCGTTATTGGTATTTCTTCTGCATCATTATACTTTATATCTTCTTTCTTAGCACCTACTACAATTATTCTTTTATTTATTCCTATCTGGGGTGCAGCAATTCCTAGCCCAGTTCCAAACTCTAATGTTGCTTTTAAATCTCCTATAATTTCTAAAATATCCTCATTTATATTTCTTATTTCTATTTCTTCACATTTTTTTTCAAGAATAGGGTCCCCTACTTCTCTTACTTTTAAAACCTTTCCCATATTATTCCACCTTCCTGAACTATTTATAAAATATATAGTTTTAATTTATATACTATGTATAATTTATCATAAATTATTTAATTTTAAAACGAAGTTCATAACAAAAAAACATATTGGAGTTTTGTATATATATTTATATATCATTAAAGTTACCTCCTATTTTTTAATTTTATATTCCAAATATTATTGTTCAATGTATTTTTTTGTATTTCTTCTTGCATCCATTCTTATAAATGGTTCTTTAACATGTTCTTGACTTATATATTCATATAGAAATGGTTTTCTATATGAATCTCCCCATATTCCATGTTCTCTATAGTTTCTTATTTCATCCATATTAAATTCTACTATTTGAATGCTTTCATTTTCATCCATAATTAATATTTCACTATTAAGTTCTTTTTTATTTTCATCTCTTACAATAGGACTAAAAGCAGATGATCTTCCACCATAATCGGTATAATTAACAGTTACTATTCCGACCATATTTTCATAAGCCCTAATTTTTAATTGCTCTAATCTTATTTTTGACATAAAGCAAGCATTTGGAACTAATATTATTTCAGCACCTTTAATCATTAATATTCTAGAACTTTCTGGAAATTCTCTATCATAACATATCATAGAACCAATATTCAACTTTCCATTTCCATAGTCAAGTTCTCCAACATAAAAATCATTGCCAGGTGTCATATATTTTTCCATTTTAAAATCTACTGTATGAACTTTAGAGTATTTTAAAATTTTATTTCCAAATCTATCATATATAATTACAGAATTCTTAGGAAGATCTTTTGTTTTTTCAAGAAATGTTATAGAAATAGCCATATTTAATTCTTTAGCTAACTTTTTAAACGTTAAAAGATAGTTATTATTTTCATATATTGATTTATTAATCCAATCACCTAAATCTTCATCATTTTCTGGCATTTCATAGCCAATGTTCCACATTTCTGGAAAAACTGCTATATCTGCTCCTAATTCTTTTGCTTTTCTACATGCTATTATACCCTTTTTTAAAGAATTATCCATATTATTAATTGCATTTAATTGTAAAATTGCAACCTTAAAAATATTTTCCATTTTTTCCTCCATAATTTTATTTTCCATCATTCTACCACAAAAAATCAAAAAAAGGAAGTGCTTTTCCAAACACTTCCAAAGTTCTTTTCGCAACAACTATGAATTGTCATATTATTTTTTCCTATTAGAGCAAATGCTTTTGATATTTTTAATAAAATTATAGTATATCTATTTTTAATCCTACATTTATTACCATTTATATTTACTCCTTTAAATCTTCTATTATTTTATTTGTATCTTCATCAAATGAAATTGTTTTATTTTTTATTTCTAATATTGGACTTGGATAATCTTTGTTTATTCTTATAAGAATTGTTTTTTCACTATTTGCTGTCATTTGTTCAAATGGAAATCTTATAATTCCAGGTGTATTAAATCCAACGCCTATTTCCACTCCTCCTTATACCATTTGTTCTAAATGTAATTTTGATAAATGTGTTCCAATTGACTATGTATCAAAGAGAGGTTTTCATCACATTTTTAAGGATAATTAATTTATATTTATCTATATTGTTTACATAAGACTAAGGCTATGCTTTAGTACTTTTGGCTTGCCTAATTTTTTTCTCATTTTTATTACAATCAATATGACTTTCCTATTATATAAAATAAAAGTTATAAAAAGAATTATGTATGGAAGATGTAGTTTTAATTTATTAAAGCAAAAAGTTCTTCTACAATATTAATCAAATAAATTGCGGAAGAACCATTTATATATTGTCATCTTCTACTTTTTTATATAATTATATCATTAATTATATTTTTTGTCAGCAAATTTTGATGTTATTAAATTTGCTTTATATAGAAAAATAGTATATTAGTAATTTATTGCTAATATACCACATTTTTAAATTATTTTTTCATTTTGTTACTCATTATCTCAAAATATAAATTATATTTTATCTCTATTTTTCTTTTTGAGCTAATTCAAATACAGCTTTTGTGTATTTTAGTAATTCTTTTTTGTTTTTAAATCCACAAATTTTTGCAAAATAGTCTGCATATATTGTATCTTCTTTTATAATTCCTGTTTGTATTGCTTTAGTTATGTTATAACTTTCTTTTGAAGATATATCTCCTAATCTTAAATATTCTGTTACTGTTAAATTATAGATATTATCATTATTTTTTAATTTCTCATAGATTTCAGTTGTTATTATTCCATTATCTATTAGTTCATAATTATTTTTAAACTCTACAATTTTTTTATTTGGATATTTGGATACATTTACAACTTTTTCTATATATTCTGCTTTACCCTCTTTATTTATTTTTCCTACATTCACAGGTTTAAATATCATTATATTTACAAATATAACAGCAACTAGAAATAGTAAAATACCAATAATACATACTAACTTTTTATTTAGCTTTATTTTCTTTCTAGTTTTAGTCCTTTTTTCTGCCATATAATCTACTCCCTTTATTTTTAAAAAGAGAACTAGAAAGCTCTAGTTCTCTCCTATATAGTATTTTAGTTTGTTTTGTTCTTTTTTACAGCTACTGTTGTTGCTCCAAGCCCTATTATTGACATACTTACTATTGCTATATAAAGCATTACATTGTCGCCTGTTTTTGGATTAGAACCATCATCCTTCATTTCTTTTTTATTTTCTGCATTTAATGAAACGTTTTCGTTATTATTGTTTTCTTCAAATTGTCTTGCTATTGTAAATGTTGTTTTTGCTTCTCCTCCATCTGTAAACGCTACTTTTAATGTATGTTGTCCAATTGCAAGTGTATCTATATATTCTTTGCTAAAAGTAATTATTGTACTTCCACTTTCTGATGTATAATTTGCACCATCTACAAGTATATCGTCTACATATACTTTTTTATCAAATAAGCTATAATCTGCATTTATTCTAAATCTTGCTTCTGTACTTTGATCAATGGTATATGTTTGATCTGCACCTTCTATTACTTTGTATTCTATTTTTTCTACTACTACTTTAATTTTCATATTTGACATAATATTCTTTAGCTTTAATGTATTACCCTCTAATGCTTTTTCTTCATCATTTACCAATACTTTTACTAGTTTATATCCTGTATTTGCTGTTATTGTGAAGTCTTTGTTATCGCCATAATTTACTGTAACTATTCCATCTGGATCTACTGTCACTCCTGTTACTTCTTCTACTGTTATTGTAAATGGTATTTTTTTGTAGATTACTTCTACTGTTTTTTCTTCATCTACTGTTATTTCTATTTCATTTCCTATCACAGTTTTTTCTATTCCATTTACTAATACTTTGTCTATCATATATCCTGTCTTTGGTGTAAATGTTATTTTTACTTTACTTCCTTCTATAACACCTATTTTACTTGGTGTAATTGTTCCATTTCCACCAGGTACTGATGTTATTACATCGAATGCGTTTTTAACATTAACTTCAATATCAATATCCATTATTGTTTTATAATTTGCTGTATCTTCTGGCGTGTATGTTGCTGTATATGTATTAGTTCCTGCTGTTAATATTGTTGCAGGTGAATTCCAAGTAAATCCTGTTGGTAATACTACATCTGCTAATATTTTGCCTTTTACAGAAGTTAGTCCTGTTGGGACTGTATAATTTGGCGTTGCTTGGGTGATAGACCAGTTAATAGTTAAATCACCATTTAATCCATCTTTCCACTCATAATTAGTTTTATCTTTAATTTTTGCAGTAATAGTATTATTTGATACATTTTTTGCTTTAGTATCACCAGTTACTTCTATATTAGAATTAACATTATTTAATGTAGGTGTTATATCACTACCTGTATATTCATAAGTATCTTTAGCTAGAGTTACTTTTTCGAGCTGTGCTTTTTTTATAGTGAATGCTACACTATATGTTCCTGTATAATTTGTATCACTATCTGGCACTTTATATGTTACTGTATAAGTTCCAGCATTTGTTGGTGCTATAGCACTATTATATGAAGTTGTTCCTGTTCCTTGATATTTTACTTCTAAATCACTTACATTTACTGTTCCAG
>OLSA01000216.1_pt1 | contig 50924 bp, 45 predicted proteins | sample 1672731 | NCBI WGS metagenome assembly OLSA01 (sample SAMEA3136718, study PRJEB25190) | human gut metagenome | biome: human gut; feature: human-associated habitat; material: faeces | place: Austria | collected 2013
GCGCATATGCAAATGATTGCGCTTCACAAGAACGGCCTCGATGTCTTTTCCGCCCTGTGCTATTTCTTTGCAATGATTTTACCCGCTTTGCAGGCCATCGTGGAGCAGCAGCTTTTTTACGGCAAAGTTGTCACACCATGCTGTGCTTCGATAAATAGTTGCGCATTCTGTATGTTTTCTCCTTATATTCCAGTACCTTTTGCAGGATCATTCGTTTGCTTTTTGCCCGGATGAGTACTGTATCCCCATTTTGGAGTACGAAGCTGTCATTGGCCTCGCTGACATAATTCATATTGACCAGGTAGCTTTGGTGGCAGCGCAAAAACCGTGCGTCATTAAGCTCTGCCTCTATTTCATTCAGCTTTTTATACACATGGTAGGTGCGGCCATCCGCCCGGTGCAGGATGCACTTTGTATTGCTGCTTTCTACATACATGATCTCATTGACCGGGATAAATTTGATCGAGGATTTTTGCACAAGCCCATAGCTACCGCTTTGGTATTCCTGCAGAAGCCAATCCAGCGTGTGCCGGATATCCTTAATCCGGTACGGCTTTACGATATATCCGGAGGCATAGACGCTGTAGCTTTCTAGTGCATAATCGGCGCTGGCGGTGCAGAATACGATTCTGCCACGGTAGAAGAGCTCCCGCAGACTTTTCGCGATTGTCAGGCCAAAGGAATCCTCCATGAACAGGTCGAGGAAGATGATATCAAACTCCATTCCATCCATAATATCATAGTAAAGTGTTGTTCCGTGGTCATATAAGGTGAATTCGCAGCTGATGGATGCTTCGGAAAAGTATTTTTTAAGCAGGCTGTGCAAGATTCTCCGTTCCAGCTCATTGTCATCACAAATTGCCAAACGCATAAAAACAGGTCCTTCCCGGATGAGAGGGCACAGTCAATGCGCCCTCATGTACAGTTCATCCGCTATAATATCGCCGAGATGCACCGGGTCCACCTCGCCGTCATTCAGTTTACCCCGCAGCGTCTTTAGCCAGGCCAGATCACCGGATATGCCGTAGATGCAGTTCTGCACTTCCATAACGCCATCGTGCAGGGTGCAGGCACATACCCCGTACAGGGTTTCTCCGCCCTGGCCGACCGCTTCCTCGTTCTTGCTGATCACATAATAGTTTACCATAGTTCTTTCCTCCTCAATACTCTCTTAAAAAACACCTGGTTCGGTGCTTTCTGCTTTGGTGTCTTGATTGTAGCAGAATAAGGAGAGAAAATGGGCCAAACATTGATTTTGGCGCGCTTTACCGAGAAATTGGAAGAGAAAACCCTTGATCATTTGAATTACTACTTAAATTTCGCTTTTCAGCTCATGGATCGCATCGATCACACAGCAGTATTCCTCTGTCAACTGCCGCAGTAATTCCGGTGCGGGGACGCTCCCAGTATGCAGTACTTCACAAAGGGCTGCTGCGCGGTCTCCCAGCCGGTTTAGACCCAAATTATAACCGATGCCCTTTAGTGTGTGCGCCGCACGGAAGGCGCTTTGCAGGTCGCCATTCTTCAGACTCTGCATCAGCCCCTCGTAGGAGGGATCATTCTCAAATTCCGGTAAATAAAATTTGACAATGTCTAGATCCTCCAGCCGCTCCAGCACATCGGAAAGGTCTCCCCCGACTGCCGCGTAGAATTTCGACATTGTCATTTCTTCCGTATTTGGTTCGCGCACAAAAATTACCCTTTCTATATAAGATTTATTGTTAATTCTGTAATATAGCATTTTTGACTGAAAATCAAGAAATCTTTGTCGAAAAATAACGCTTTATGATGAATAATCTGAATGGAAAATTATTAAATTATTTTCTTTTGTAATATCAGGGTGTATAAGAGTCTCATTAGGGACACCAATGATTGAATGCCTAATGTAAGCAGTCCCCGGCCATGACGGCCGGGGACTGCTGTGCTGTATAGAGGTTATTTGAGGAGGTCAGAAGGGAAGATCAAATCATACAAGGTCAGCCTTGAGACCGGGGATACGGGCAGAAGCTTTGGTGAGCAGCTCACGGCCCACTGCGGCTGCGTAGTCCCGTTTTTCTTCCTCGTTCACTTTGGTCAGGCGACCGTTCTTTACAACGGTTTCGCCATTGACCACGACGGTTTCGATCATGCGGGCATCACCGCTGAGGACAATACAGTCTACGGGGTCATTGCAGCCGCCGGCATACTGCAGCTGGTTCCAGTTCATCAGGGTGAAATCCGCTGCCATGCCGGGCGCCAGATGACCGATGTCATCACGGCCCAGGGCGGCAGCGCCGCCGGCAGTGGCCAGGTATAGGATATCCTCGCAGCCGATGGAATCATCGCCCCAGCTAAGACGGTTGAGCAGGTAGCTGACACGGATCTCCTCCATCATGCTGGCGGAGTTGCTGCTGGCAGCGCCGTCCACACCGATGCCGAAGCGCTTGACACCGGCACGCAGCAGGTCGGGGATTCGGCAGGAGCCAGAACTGAGGTACATATTGGAGATGGGGCAGGTGGAAATACCGGTGTTGGTATCCGCCATCAGCTGTACCTCCTCATCGTTAAGGTGGATGCAGTGGGCGTAGTAGAAGCGGTCGCCCAGCAGGTCGTGACGACGGAACCATTCGGCGGGCCGGCAGCCGTAGTGCTCCTCCACAAAGGCGACTTCGCCACGGCTTTCCGCCAGGTGTCCATGCACTTTGATGTCCAGCTTTTCGGCCAGATCGATGGTAGCACGGACGATTTCTTCCGTTTCATAATAGGCGATGCTGGGGCCGATGCCGACCTGACACATCGAGAAACGGGAAGGATCGTGGTACTTCTTTACCAGGCGCTCGGCATCGCCCATAACGCCTTCGATACTGTCCACCACCTCGGGAGGGACAATATCGCTGGTGACGGAGTGATAACTGCGCACCGGATGGAAGCGGATGCCCAGTTCCTTGGCCGCTTCAATCTCGGCATCCACCAGGCAGGTAACGCCGACGGGGTGGGGGTACCACAGGTCATTGGAGGTGGTGATACCGGTTTTCAGTCCCTCGCCCAGCGCCACATACACACCGGCACGGGCTACATCAGTGTTCAGGTCCTTATAGATCTCGTACATGGTGGTGAGCCATGGCTCCAGGCGCAGGCCTTGAGTGGCCTTGATATTGCGGATAAGAGTCTGCCAGGTGTGATGATGTGTATTGACAAAGCCGGGCAGGATAACGCGGCCGCTGGCATCTACTACTTCATCGATGGTGACGGTATCGCCAAGGGTGTCCTTGAGGTTTTTGCCGATGGCCTTGATCTCTTTGCCGCTGATGAGCAGATCCGCATGACGGTAGCGGCGGCGCTCCTCATCCATGGTGATGATCCAATCGGCATTCTGATACAGTACGGTTTTCATAATGATTTCTCTCCTTTCGCCGGATCAGGCAGCCTTTTCTTCCTTTTTCTCAGGCAGGATAAGGCTGAGAACGACGGCGGTGATGGCGGTGCCGGGTACGCCGCTGAGCAGGCTGGAGGCCCAGAAGGGCAGCGCTGCCAAAGCATCGGGAGCCGCGCTGAAGCCAACGCCGACAGCCAGAGAAATGGCCACGATGGTGGTGGTACGGGCCGTGAGCGGGCCGCCATTATGGATAACATTCATGCCGGAAACCAGGATGGTGCCGAAAGCGGAGAGGGCCACGCCGCCCAGAACAGCGGAGGGAATGCAGGAGAACACGGCGCACAGTTTGGGGCAGAGACCGCAGAGACCTACTACACCGCCGGCGATGGCAGTGACATAGCGGCTGGTAACACCGGAAAGACCGCACAGACCGATATTGGCGCTGCCGCTGATGACGGGAACCATATTGAACATGGAAGAGATAACGCTGCCAACGCCCTGGGCCAGTACGCCGCCCTTGGTCTCATGGCTGGTGGGCAGGCTGTTCTTTGCCAGCATGGAAGCGGTGGTCTGGTCGCCCATCAGTTCAACCAGGGCAATGAAGCACAGGATGGAGATGGAGATGATCGGGCCAAGCTCAAACTTGATGCCGAAGTGCAGGGGCTGGGGGATACGGATCCATGCCTCCTCGCCAATGGGGGAAAGATCCAGCTTGCCAAAGGCGGCGGCCGCGGCGCTCATGACCAGAATGGCAATGAGGGGAGAAGCCTTGGAAAGGAAGTTCTTGCTGCAGAAATGGTTGAGCAGGACCATGATAATGATGGTGCCGGCAGCCAGCAGCAGGTTAATGGGATCGCCGTAATCAGCGGAGCCTACACCGCCCGCACAGTAGCCAATGCCAACGCTGCAAAGGCTGAGGCCCAGGGCCATAACGACCGCGCCGGTGATATAGGGCTTGAACAGGATAGAGAGCTGCTTATGCAGGCCGGTCCACAGAATGGTGGTGATAATGCTGCCGACGAGGCAGGCACCAGTGAACGCCGCCAAACCGTACTGGGCGCCCAGCGCAATGCCGGGGGCAACGAAGACGAAGCTGCACTCCAGCGGGATGGGCAGGCGCGCGCCAATGGGGCCAACGCCGATTGTCTGCAGCAGGGTGGCGATGCCGGTGACGAGCAGACAGCCAGCCACCAAAATGGTGATCTCGCTGGCGGAAAGGCCGATGCCGGCGCCAATAAGCAGCGGAACGGGCAGAACATTAAAAACGAGAACGACGATTTGCTGGATACTCAGCGGGACCGTTTCTTTGATGGGCGGGCAGTCATTCAGACTGTAGCCGACGGGGATCTTTGACATAGGGGACAACTCCTTCCAAAACATCAGATCTTTTTGTAACATCAAGCGCTTGCTTCTTAATGTAACATTGATTATCTGTTACATCTGCATCTTAGCAAGGATTCGTCAAGATTTCAATAGTTTTTTGCGTTTCCGCCAATATTTCAGCGGAATGGACAACATTTTGATGTAACATTTGTTCATTGTTACATTCATATCAAACAAAAGCCGGAGAGCTGCGGCCCTCCGGCTGGAATTTACTTCATAATGAAGAGCTTTTTGGGGCAGAGGGAGACGCATAGGCCGCAGCCGCTGCAGGCGGCGGCATCGACGGTGATGCCCTCCGTCCCCTGAGAAATGGCATCGTACAGGCAGGCGCCCACACAGCGTGCCCGGCAGCCATCGGGGCAGGTGCCATCGCAGGGAGCGGCCATTTTGACCCGCAGCAGGCGCTCTGGCAGCTCCTCAAAAGCGGTAAGAGAGGAAAGTGCGTTGCCGCGCAGCTCATCTAGGGAAGAATAGCCCTTTTCCCGCAGCCAATCCTCCAGCTTGCGCAGTGTTTCGGTGATGTGCCCATAGCCCCGCAGCATGATGGCGGAGCCCATCTCCACCGCAGTGGCGCCCATCATCAGGAACTCAATGATGCTGTGCCAGTCCTCCACACCGCACATCGCGGCGATCTCACAATCGGCCAGCTGATGCAGTACCGCCGTTGCCGCCAGCGAGAGCGGACGCAGATGGCTGCCGGTGCAGCCGCCGATGGCCGCCATTTCGCAGCGGGCGTTTTCAATATCCACGCCGTTGATGCCCTCCAGCGATTCAATGGCACTGATGGCACGGGCGCCGTTCTGGGTGATTTGACGGGCAAAGGCAGGATTGAGCGCCGCATGGTGCGGCAGTCGCACCATAACGGGGATTTCCACCGCCGAGGTGACGCTGCGCACCATTTCCCCGACCTCCTCCGGCCGAATACTGATATCCTCCAGCTTGGTGCCGATGGGGGTAAAGCAGCACAGCTCCAGCGCATCTGCACCTAGGCGCTGCATGCGGCTGGCCAGGTACCGCAGCTCGGAAGGGGTCGTTCCCCGAATATTGCAGATGAGGAAGGCGTTGCCCTTTTGCAGGCGCTCTACCTCCTGCTCCACATCCTCCAGCGTCATGGTGCTGTACAGGGTGGTATTGTAAACTTCGCCCTGACGGTAAAAAATACGCGGGCTGACGATATGGCTTTTTTCCAGGGCGATGGTCTCGGTAACAACGGCCGCCGCACCGGCGTCAATGGCCTTCTGCATGGCGGCGGCATCGCGGCACCAGGGACCGGCTGCCGCTATAATAGGATTTTTGAGCGGCAGGCCCATAAAATTGACGGATAACAACGACATTTTGTACCCTCCTTACTCAAACAACTCGTAGATCTCTTTGCGGTTGCCGCAGCTGCGGCGGATCTTGAGCTTGGATTTCAATACGATCTCGTGGGTCTCCACCTGGTACAGCGCGCTGTCCTCGATGAGCTCGATGAGGCGGCGGGCTGCCACCGCACCCAAACGCTCCAGCGGGTGCTCCATGGTGGTCAGCGCCGGGGTAATGACAGCGGCAGCCTCACTGCCGGTAAAACCAGCAACAGCCAGTCCCTCTGGCAGGGGAATATTTTCCTCCCGTGCAGCCTTGATGACACCCATGGCCAGCTCATCACTGACAGCGAAGACGGCCTGCGGCGGCTTCTCGGTCAGTATTTCCTCGCGGCAGATGCGGTAGCCGCCCACTACGCTGTCCTCCGCCTCCAGCACACGGCACTGGCGGTCGGTCAGCCCCAGCGCGGCCGCCGCCTGCCGGTAACCGGCGGTGATGGCGGCCTTTTCGGGGGATTCTCCGCTGCTTTGCAGCAGCCAAATGGAGCGGTGGCCCATAGTATGGAGATGTGAAACCATCTTTTCTGCGGCGTCCCGGTAATGGATACCGCAGATATTGCAGTTTTCCAATCGATCATAGCTGCCCAGCAGCACTACCGGCAGCTCGGCAGGCAGCGCCTCCGGTGGTAGAGAGGGCTCCCCGGCGATCAGCATTCCGAGGGGCTTTGCCGCGGCGGCAGCCTGAATACAGGCTGCTATTCCTCCCGAAAGGGGAGAGAACTCCACCAGGTTGACCAGAATCCCCTTGGGCGCCAGTACCGACTGCACCCCCGAAAGCAGGGTTTGTGCCCGCTTGGCCGCGGGAACGATGAGGGTGACGGCCCGCCGCCCGCGGTTGACTGGCTTGGGGTTGTAGTTGTATTTTTCGATGATGGTCTGCACCCGTTCGCGGGTCTCCGGCAGCACCGCCTCCGGGTGGTTGATGACACGAGAGATGGTGGCAACCGAAACACCGGCTTCCTTGGCCAGTTCGCGGATATTCACGGGCAGTCCTCCTCTCTGTATGCTTCTTTTTTTATTGTAACATATTTCGGTATGGCAAGTAAACTGTGGATTAAAGGGGCAGGAGAAAAGGGATTTTGTATTTGTTCATTCTTCCCCCGGCAGCACTAGCCGGGAGCAATATCGTTGGGGATCGATCTCCCGCCCGGTGTAGGGTGCCACAATGCCAAGGATGCGCGGGGCCCCGGTGGGGGCAGCTCCCTGGCCTTTACCTCACGGCTCAGGGTCAGCCACGCTTCATCCTCACCGGCGTAATCGCCGCAGTACGGCACTGAGAGCACCCGACACTCCGGCAGGGTCACCGTGATTGGTCAATCCACTACGAGCCAGCGCTATAATGGAATTACAGCTATCGATGGATTTACCATTGGTAATAGCATTGTTACCGCCACAGGGACCTCCTATGGTATTTATGCGAATAGTTATAATAACTGTGATATCCGTGGCAAGGATACCGTGATAAAGGCAACCTCTACGGGCGGTGAACTGGCTGTTTACTCGCAATACCCCACAGCCTATTATCCTTGCGTCCACCGCCAAACCCGGCCATGTGGTGCACCAGGATACCGCCGGTAAGGATGAGCTTATCGGCTGCCATGGCGATTTTATTGGCCCACACCTCATGGCCGTAGCTGGTGGTGCCCACCAGCTGGCAGGGGGATTCCTCACAGTCGTGCTGCACCACGGTTACACGGCGGTAAATATCCTCGGTGATGAGGCTGCACATCTGCTCCTCGGTCATGGCGCTGTGCATCCCGTTGGCAAACAGAATGGTGATATCCCCGTCCGGCACGCCGGCCTTATTCAGCTCCCGCACCAGGATGGGGATATAAATGTGGCTGCGGGTCAGGCGGGTGATGTCATTGGTAAGGATACATACGGTATCCCCGGCATGGATCTCCTCGGCCAGCAGCCCGGCCCCAATGGGATGGGCCAGCGCGTCCTCCACGATCTCCTCCTCCGAGCGAACGCCGGTGGGGTGCTGCTTGGGCAGCAGGATGCTGAGGTCAGTCCCTTCGGGGATCTCGATATCCAGCAGCTCGTGGCCGTACTTTACCTTATCTTTCATGGTGTGTCCTCCCTGTCTTAGCGGTGAATATGTTCAGCGGTCAGGCGGCCCATTTCCTCGGTAGTCACCTTGGTCAGTCCACGGCCCTCCAGGTAGATATCCGGGGTGCGGTAGCCCAGGTGCAGCACCTCATTGATGGCCCGGTCGATGGCGGCGGCTTCTTCCTTCAGCCCCAGTCCGATCTCCAGCAGCATACCTGCCGAGGCAATAGCGGCCAGGGGATTGGCAATGCCCAGCCCGGCAATATCAGGCGCCGTGCCATGGATGGGCTCAAAGAGCCCGAAGCCATTTTCATTGATGGCCGCGGAGGCCAGCATCCCCACTGAGCCGGTGGCCACCCCCGCCTCATCCGAGAGGATATCACCGAAGATGCTGGTGGTCAGCATCACATCAAAGCGGGAGGGATTGCAGGTCAGCTCCATAGCGGCCTTATCCACCAGCAGGTTGGTCAGCTGCACATCAGGGTAATCCTGCGCTACGCGGGCCACCGTTTCCCGCCACAGCCGGGAGCTTTCCAGCGCATTGGATTTATCAATGCTGGTGACGCTCTTGCGGCGGCCCTGCGCCAGTCGGAAGGCACGGCGTGCTACCCGCTCCACCTCAAATTCGCTGTAACATTCCACATCGTAGCCTTCCCGACCACGGGCGCCCTCCCGGGTGCCCTTTTCGCCAAAGTAGATACCGCCGATGAGATCCCGCACCAGCAGCAGGTCCAGTCCGCGGTCCAGCACCTCGTTTTTCAGCGGGGAATTTTCCCGCAGGTCGGGGTAGAGCTTGGCCGGGCGCAGGTTGCAGAACAGATTAAAGCCACGGCGCAGGGCGGCCAGGCCGCTTTCCGGGCGCTGGGCCCGGGGAAGGTGGTCCCACTTGGGCCCGCCGGCCGCACCAAACAGAATGGCGTCGCATTCCCGGCAGAGCTCCAGTGTTTCCGGCTGGATGGGCACGCCGTAGGCATCAATGCAGCAGCCGCCCACCAGGCGCTCCACCTTATGGAACTGATGTCCGTAAACCTCGCCGATCTTATCCAGCGAACGGACCGCTTCCCGGATGACATCTACGCCGATGCCGTCACCGGGGATCACAGCAATTTTATACTCCATGATGATTCCTCCTTGCAATATCAGTCCGCAGTCACGGTACGGGGATCGGTGATGACACCGATAAGGGCACTGGCGGCCGCCGTGGCGGGGCTGCTAAGATAGATAAGAGATTTTGTGGTGCCCATCCGTCCGATGAAATTGCGGTTATTGGTACCCAGTATCACCTCGCCATCGCTCATCAGGCCATAGGGCTGGCCGCAGCACAGGCCGCAGCAGGGATGCGCCACCATGGCGCCGGCCTCCACAAAGGCACGGATGTACCCCAGCCGCATGCACTGGCGATAGATGCCGATGGAGGCGGGAATGATGATAAGCTTGAGATAGGGGGCCACATGGTGCCCCTGCAAAATGCGGGCGGCCACTGCCATATCCTCCAGGCTGCCATTGGTACAGCTGCCAATGTAGACCTCATTGAGTGGGGTGCCCTGCACCTCCTCTATGGAGTGAACATTATCAACGCCCTGCGGGCAGGAAAGATAGGGTACCAGCTCCTCTGCCCGGTAGTACAGTTCCCGGACATAGTGGGCATCCGGATCGGGATGGATCCAGGAGATCTTCTCCAGCGGCAGGTCAAAGTAATCGGCGGTTTTCTGGTCAGCGGCAAAAAGTGCGGTTTTGCAGCCCGCCTCCAGCGACATATTGGCAATGGTGTACCGGCCGGACATATCCAGCGCGTCAATGGTGCTGCCCACATATTCCAGCGATTTATAGGTGCCGCCGTCGGAGCGCAGATCCTTCAGCACCTGCAGGACAATATCCTTGGCGTACACCCCGGCAGGCAGCTCCCCTTCCACCGTAATGCGGATAGCTTCCGGGACCTTCATCCACATCTCACCGCTGCCCAGGGTGGCGGCCATTTCGGTATAGCCTATCCCGGTGCAGAAGCACCCGCCCCCGCCATAAGTGGGAGTGTGGCTGTCGGTAGCTACCACCACCGTACCGGGCAGGGCATAGCGGTATTCGTGCATCAGGGTGTGAGAGATCCCCTCCCCGGCATGCAGCTTGCGGATACCAAAGCGATCGGAAAGCTCATGCCCCTTGTGGTAGTGGCGGGGGTCGCCGGTGGCCTGGTTGGTGGGGCACAGGTGGTCCAGGAAGATCACAGCCTTTTCCGGGTCGGCCAGGCGGCGGAATTTCATCTCATCCAGCTTCTGCACCACAAAAGGGGTGTAGATATCATGTACCATGCACATATCCGGCCGGGTCATGATCAGATCGCCGGGTGCCAGGTGAGAAAGCCCGGTATTTTTCATCAGGATCTTTTCAGCCATGGTGTAGCCCATCTCAGTGCGCCTCCTTTTGGACGGATTCGGCGGCTTCGGCCGCTTCATTCAGGGCGCGGTAGCGGGGTACCAGCCCCCCGGCCTTGATGATCTCAAACAGATTATCGGGAATTTGCCGGATGGGAATGATCTGCCCGTTTACCTTCAGGCAGCGGTTTACCTCCACGGTGAGAAGATCCCCTTCCTCGCAGCGGTCATACAGGTCATCCGTCTCAATGAGCAGCATCCCGTTATTGATGCCGTTGCGGTAAAAAATGCGGGCAAAGGATTTGGCCACAATGCATCGCACACCCAGCGCCGCGATGCAGGCTGGGGCAAATTCCCGCGAGGAACCGCAGCCAAAGTTCTTCCCGGCCACAAAGATATCTCCCGGCCGGGCCGCGGCGGCCAGCTCCGGGCGCAGCGGCTCCAGACAGTGGCGGCTCATCTCCTCCGCGGAGGGCAGCACACCGTACCGCCCCGGGATAATAGTATCGGTATCCACATCATCGGGCAGCTTCCATATCCGGCCCGTAAAAACAGCATCCATAGTTATGCCCTCCTGTTACGCTTGATAAAGATATCCGCTGAGCGCCGCTTTGGCGGCGGTCCGGGCAGAAACCAGATAGACCCGGGAAGCGGGGGTGCCGCAGCAGCCGGAGTAGTGGAAGCACCCGGTAGAGGCCATGACCTCCCCATCCCCGATGACGCCGATGGAGGTGGTCAGGCAGGAGGCGCAGCCGGGATTGGTGACCTGCGCTCCGCAGTCCAGGAATACATCGATCAGCCCTTCCTCCATGGCCTGCAGGTAGTCCGTGTTGGAAGCAAAGCCGATCAGTAGCCGCAGCTCCCGCCGGATGTGATGTCCCCGCAGAATTTCAGCGGCTTCGCGCAGTTCCTCTATCCGCCCGGAGGAGCAGCCCCCGATAAAGCAGGCATCCACCCGGATGTCGGACAGAGCGGTAAGGGGCTGGGCCTCCATCGGATCTTCCGGCAGGCTGCCGGGGAGTATAGCACAGGGTGGATAGTCCTCCAGCTGCAGTGTGGTATCGGCCGGGGCGTCTTCCGCTGTAAACAGGGCGCTTACCGCACCGGCTCGCTGGGCCATCAGACAGAGCGTCTGCTTTTCCGCGCGGGTAAGCCCCCGTGCGGTGTGGTCATGCAGGAGCAGCAGGCGGCCTTCGGCTCCTTTTTTGCCCGCACAGGCCAGCGCAATGTCATAGGCTGTGGCGCCGGGGGCAAAGTCCCCCTCCAGCCTGATATGCAGCGGCTGCGGTGCCGGCAGGGTCAGCTCTCCACCCTGCAGCCACCGGGCCAGTTCCTCGGGGGAAAAACGCAGCCCCAAAGCACCGATGACACCCACCTGTGCCACATGCTGGCCGCAGGTCACCAGCAGAGAACCAGTTGCCAGCCGCCCCTGCATCAGCAGCTGGTAGCTGATTCCGGCGGACTGGATAAACTCCAGCGAATTGGCCCGGGAAAAATCAATCAGTGCTTTCTGGCGGAAAGCGCTCTGGAAGCTCCCAGCGGGGATATTATGGTCAAGAATGACCACCACCTGCGCGCGGCGCGCCGGACTTACCTGCGGTACCATGGCGGGCAGGTCTCCGGAGGGACCATCGTTGATGAGACACCAATCAGGGGATAGTGTGACCGGGGTGCCGGCCGGGGCCTGTAATAGCTGTTGCAAAGCATTCTGTGGCAAGGAACTCACCCTTCCTTAAAATAACTAAATCGTTTTAGCTAATTCGATTATAGTGAGAGAAAAGTGAATTGTCAACGGGAAATTTCAAAAAGCAAAAACGATTAAGCTTTTCGGGAGGAATTGACTTTCCGGGCAAATTTGGGTAAGATGGAGCTATCACAAAGAAAGGGGGCTTCGCTATGGCAACCATCAAGGACATCGCCCGCATCGCCAATGTATCTCCCTCCACGGTTTCCTTTGTCCTCAATGGCAAAGCGCGGGAGATGAAGGTCTCCTCGGCCACGGAACAGCGCATCCTGGAGATTGTGGCGGCCACCGGTTACCGCCCCAGTAATGTGGCCCGGCGGCTGCGCGCCAGCGCCGCGGAGCGCCCGGTATTGGCGCTGTACTGGCCGCTGGATCGCAGAGCCTCCTATGTGGGGCGGCTGTTGGGGGCCTTCCAGCAGGAGCACCTGCGCCAGGAGTTGGACTACGATTTGGTGGTCAATACCTTCCGGGAGGGGCACCTGTGCGAGGAAAAGGGCCTGCACTTCCATAGCCCATACAGCTGCGCTATTTTAGGCGGTCTTTCCCCGGCAGATATGGACGCCCTGGCCCAGCTGGAGACGGATCTGCCGTTGGTGCTGTATAACCGCCGCCAGGCGGGCTTTGGTGCGGTGTATACCGATTATGCCAAGGCGGTGCGGCAGGTGATGGAATTGGCCCGTGCCAAGGGCTGCCGCAGCATCGGCTTTTTGAAGAACCGTTCCAACTTTATGGCGGATAGCAGCCGCATACGCGATGCCATAACAGCAGCGGGGGAGTATGGTCTGCGGGTACCGCCCCACGCGGTGGTGGAAGCGGAGGATACCTACGAAGGCGGTGCGGTGGGCATCAAAACCATGATGACCGGCGGCTCGCTGCCGGAGCTTTTGGTATTTGCATCCGATATTATGGCTATTGGGGCGGCTCACCAGATGCAAAAGGAAGGCATCCGCATCCCGCAGGAGGTGGGGCTTATCTGCTTTGGCTTGGGAGAGCGCCAGCAGGCGCAGTACTGTACCCCGCCGCTTTCGGTCATCGAAATGCCTACCGAGGCGATGACGGCCGGTGCCGTTCAAATGGCCGCAGAGATGATCCGCAAGGGCGCAAATGCCGCCGTGGTGCGCTCCTACGAACCGGTGGTCATCTTCCGGGAATCTTTCTCCCTGTGAAAAACATGCGGTCGAAAAGACCAATGCCAATAGCATATTCATAAAAGAGAGCCGTAACGGAAAGACGATCCGTTGCGGCTCTGTAATTATTTATTTTAATACTTTCGATTGACAAGAGCACATACGGCTTTTGCGGGCATAAATACCGCCCGACATTGCGCGTCGCGTTGATAGGCGCCAGCCTGCCTGCCGCTTCGCGCTTCCTCGGACGCCATTTTCTCCTGCGCGAAAACCGGATGATGACAAGGAAGAGGACACCGGCATACTGGCGTATGCTGCTGCGGGGTCCCCGCAAGGTCGTAAGACCTCGTGGGGAGAGGCGGAGCGACGAAGCGTTGGAGGGGTGCCTATTCCGTAGGAATAGCGCCCCGACATGAAGCGCAGTCCGCGACGACGAGATGACGCAGTCAGCGCCGATTTTCACTTGGGGTCCCTGCAAAATCGTAAGACCTTGCAGGGAAAGGAGGACGCACCGCAGCGGGGAGGGCTGCCTGAAGCAAAGCGCAGGGTCAGCACGACAGGAGCGCAGGTTGCGTCCGATGCAAAAGCGTGGGTGTCCTTGTTAAGCGAAGGGAAGAAAGTCTGCAATAAAGTAAACATCCCTCGGTCGGGGGATGTTTACTTACGAGATGGGAAAAGCTAGGAGATGAGAAGTCAAACGCGAACAAATGTTTCACGTGAAACATTTTTACTGGCTGTCCGCGGGGGCATTTTCCGGCGGGGTAAAGGATTCCCGAAGCTGGACCTGTGGCTCCATTTCCACATGCAAGGGGGCGGCTGGCAGCTCCCGGATGAGGCGGAGCAGCAGGGCAACGGCCTGCCGGTCCACCGTCTGCGGGATGGTGATGCAGCTGAGGGCTGGATTCAGGCAGTGGTTCATTTCCGGTTTGCGCAGCCCAATGCAGAGCACCTCGGTATCCTGTGGGACACGGATGCCGCTGCGAGCCAGGGTATACAGGCCACCTTGGGCCATGCTGTCATTCTCGTAGTAGATGACACGGGGGCGCTGGCGGAGAACGCAGTATTCCTCGGTGGCGGCGGCCCCGCCCGCAATGGTGGGCGCGGCCTGGAAGGTCCATTCCGGCTGGATGCGGATGCCCAGCTGCCGGCAGGAATTGAGGAAAGCCTTGGTGCGCTGGCTGGTGCCATCATAATGGTCGCCGCCCCGGATGACCGCGCATTCCCGGTAACCCTTTTGGTGGATGAGGGCAGCGGCCTGGGAGCCGGTTTGGGCGTGGTTTACCCCGGCGGTGGAATACTTCCGGCTTTCGGCATTGATGAGAACAAGAGGGATGGAAATATCCGCATTTTCCAGCTGAATGAGATCCTGCTCGCCGGCCCCGCCGATAATGACGCCATCGTAGCGGCCCTGCAGGATGGGGGAGAGCATCTCTCCCAGGCGGCCGCTGAAATAGGTTTGGATGAGCAGCTCGTAAGGGTCGGCGGGTTCCTGCTCCTGCTGGAGGATACTGTAGAAATTATACAGTCTATCGCCCAGTAGAGTGGTGCGGTGATCCAGCGGCCAGTACAGCGCGATGGTGAGACGGCGCCGGCCGGCCCGCAGCAGCTGCGCCCCGCGGTCCGGGCGGTACTGAAGCTGCTGGATAGCTTCGGCAACGCGCTGCTGGGTGGCGGGGGAGATGTGCATTTCATCCCCGCGGCCGTTGGCAACGATGGAAGCGGTGGTGAGGGAACATTGCGCCAGCGCGGCGACATCTTTGAGGGTGGACATGGGCAGGCTCCTTTCGGGGGGTCTTTCTTTTAAGTATAGGGCAGAAAACTAAAATATCAAGTAAAAAGTAATAATTTTAGTAAAATTACATTGGACTAAAGTAAAGAACTGTGGGAGCGGCATTTGTGAAAGCCGCTGAAATTAGTGGGAATGGCTTGCAAAATAGGTCAAAAGATGATTCAATAAAATTACATTAACGATTTAGCAAGCTTCTCGACACTCTAAAACGACAAAGGATGTATGCAGAGGATGCTACTACAAGGGATAAAGAGGGCGCTCCGCAGCGGGGAGGGCCCTCCGGAACAAAGTGGAGGATCAGCCCGACAAAAGCGGAGGGGCGCCCGATATATGGCACGCAGCTTAAATAAAGCCAAGAAGACAAAGAAAGAAGGCAGAAACAGCATGGCAGAGAATATTGTATTTCAGATCCTGCGCTCCCACCTGATGGAGGGTGAGCTGACGCCAGGGACCCCCATTGCCATCCGGGTGGACCAGACCCTGGGACATGACCTGACCGGTATTATGGCGGGGCAGACCTTCCTGGCGGTGGGTGCCGACCGGGTGCAGACTGAGGCCAGCGTATTTTACTGCGACCACAACACCCTGTGCGTCAGCGGAGAAAACGCGGATGACCACCTGTTCCTCAAGACCGCGGCGGCCCGCTTTGGGGTGTATTTCTCCAAACCCGGCAATGGGATTTGTCACTTTTTGCACTGTCAGCGCTTTGCCAGGCCCGGTAAGGTGATGCTGGGCGCCGACAGCCATACCCCGATCTCCGGGGCGCTGGGGATGCTGGCCATTGGCAGCGGCGGCTTGACGGTGGCAGAGGCGGCACTGGGGCAGGGCTTTAGGATGAATGTCCCCAAGGTGATGGGGGTAAAGTTGGTCGGCCGGCTGCATCCTGGCGTGACCGCCAAGGATATCGCGCTGGAGCTGCTGCGGCAGGTAAGCGTCAAGGGCGGCATTGGATACATTGTGGAATACTGCGGCGATGGAGTGAAGGAGCTTTCCATCAGCGAGCGTCAGACCATTGCCAATATGAGCATCGAGATCGGTGCGACGACCGGCATTTTCCCCAGTGATGAGCGGACGAGGGAGTTCCTAAAAGCCCAGCGGCGAGAGAGCGACTATGTGCCGCTGCAGCCGGAGGAGGGTGCAACCTACGACAAGGTGGTGGAAATCGATTTGGACCGGCTGGAGCCGCTGGTGGCGGAGCCCTCCATGCCGGATAAGGTGTGTACGGCCCGCAAGGCAGAAGGTGTGAAGCCGGGTTCGGTATTTATCGGCAGCTGTACCAATGCTTCCTATTCCGATATTGCCCGGGCGGCGTGCATCCTGAAGGGGCATAAGGTGCATAAGGATATTGACTGCACAGTGGCGCCCGGCTCCCGGCAGGTGCTGGCGCAGCTTATTAAGGACGGGGTGTTGGCGGATTTGGTGGAATCCGGCTGCCGCATCCTGGAGTGTGCCTGCGGACCCTGCATCGGGGTGGGGCAGGTGCCGCCCCATAATGGCATTTCGGTACGGACCTCCAACCGGAACTTCCCCGGCCGGTGCGGCAGCAACGATGCCTATGTTTACCTGGCCAGCCCGGAGACCGCGGCGGCCACAGCAGTGACTGGGCATATCACTGACCCGCGCGACCTGATGGATGTCAGCGTATTGGCAAAGATCCAGGAGCCGGAGGCGTATATTATCGATGATTCTTCGCTGATCGCGCCCGAAGAAACTGCCGACCGCCACGCGGTAGAGGTCATCAAGGGACCGAATATCTCCGAGCTGCCGATGCGTGGCCCGGTGCGGGAAACCATTGATGCCGGGATTGTGCTGAAGCTGGGGGATAACATCACCACCGATGATATTATCCCGGCTGGGGCCTCCATCCTAAAGTACATCTCCAACATTCCGGAATTTGCGAAGTATACCTTCTGCTATACCGATCCGGACTTTGTGGACCGGGCCCGCCGCATGGGGCACAGCGTCATCGTGGGTGGGGAGAACTATGGGCAGGGTTCCAGCCGGGAGCACGCGGCCATGCTGCCAATGTGCCTGGGCGTGGAGGTGGTCATCGCCAAATCCTATGCACGGATCCATAAGGAGAACCTGTTCAATTACGGCATTCTGCCGCTGATTTTTGAAGACCCGGCGGACTATGAAAAGCTGCAGCAGGGTGACCGGCTGGTGCTGGAAAATGTGCCGGAGGGTATCCGGGCGGGACGGCTGACGGTAACCGTACCGGAGCGTGGCCTGACGCTGACGGCGGTGCTGGAGGCCTCTGACTACGATAAGAACCTGCTGCTGGAGGGCGGCGCGCTGAACCACCTGGCTAAGCTACAGAAACGCTAAGCGAAACAGAAAAGAAGCTCCCGGCCGGAAAGCTGGGAGCCTTTGTACTGCTTCATTTTGGCGCAGTATTGGGATGCTTTGATAAAGCAAGCCCCCGGCTTATGAACCGGGGGCTTTTCATTTTAACAGACTCGGTAATCGCTGGCGGCAAGGGGGATATCCCCGCCGTGTCGGCGAAAATATTCCAGCAGCAGCTCGGACATTTCGTGGGGGATCTCCCGCACGACCGGACAGCCGACATAGCAACCGTAGCCGCCGGTGCCGCTGGCACGGTAGCTGTTTAGGCAGATGGTGAATTCATCGGTATCGGCGACCGGGTGGCCATCGACCAGGAGAGAAACGACCCGCTGACCGACTGGCCGAGAGATATCATAGGCATAGGATACCCCGGCATAGTAATCGTAATTGTAGTGCTCCACCTTGGGCTCCAGGAAGCAATCCGAGACCCGCAGGGTATTATCCTCTCCACGGGTGAAGTAGGCGGCGCTGCGCTCCATAGCCTGGCGCAGCACAGCCCCGGTGATGCGCAGCACGGTGAGGGTATTGGTATAGGGGTAGGCAATGAGGAGATCCCGACGGCGCACGACCTGCGGCAAGCCGGCCACATCATTGGCCAGGCTGGCGGCGGAAAGCTGTGCCCCGCTGACCTCCAGCTGAACGGCATTGAACAGGTCGGCCAGGCCGCTGCCCTCCGCGGCCATTTTTAGGGGAGCATCCGGCAGCAGCGGGTGGGGCAGGTGACCGACCACCTGATCCAACCAATCCTGCGCGCCATGTTCCATCTGAGCAAACTGCCGCAGCCACTGGGGATGGCAGGCTCCGCCGGCGGGGATGGTGTGGCTGGAAAGCCGCTTTTCCGTACCGGAGACGACGGCCTCGATCCGCAAAAATTCCTGGCCGCGGTCGGAGGGCTGCACCACAAAGGTGCCGGAGACCATCTGCCCGGGGACCGACATGTGCTGGTGCCCGGTAAGCAGGATATCAAAATCGAGCTCTTGACAGATGCGGTAGGCGACATTTTCGTGGGTGGAGGAAAGCACCCGGCCGGTGGTAAGATCCCGCTCGAACCCACCGTGATAGACGCAGAGGTTGAGGTCGGTTTTGCCGCGGAGCTCTTCCAGTGCCGCGGCGGCTGCTGGAATGGGATCGGAGATGGTGATGCCGGAAAGATGCTCCGGCCGTTCCCAAATATTCACATAGTCGGTGACGATGCCGACAATACCGATGCGCAGACCGTTTTCCAGCGTATGGATGCAAGCCGGGAAGCGCACCCCCGCGCCGTCCCAGCGGATATTCTGACAGACGCAGCAGGCCCGCAGGGCGTTTAGGTAGCTTTCCAGGTAGGGCATACCGTAGTTAAAATCGTGGTTGCCCAGTGTGACATAATCGTAGCCGCAGCAGTTCATCATCTCGGCAAAGGGGGCGGCATTTTGCAGGGTATCGTGGCAGAAGGCTCCCAAAGGAGAGCCCTGCAGTAGGTCGCCGCCATCAATGATGAGAGTGTTGCCATCGCGGGTGAAACGACTGGCGCACTTGAACAGGCCGATGTCACGCTCCTCCCGGCTGCGGTAATCGGTGGGGTAGATATAGGCGTGAAGATCGGAAGTGAAAAGGATGGTGAGTTTTTTACTTTCCATAGTTACCCCCGTGCCAGCCGGACGCGGATCTTGGCGGAAATGGCCTCGATGATGAGCACCAGGATGATAAGCCCCAGCAGGATGGCGCCGACCTCATTCCAGCGGTAGCTGCTCATGGCAAAGATAAGCGGTGCGCCGATACCGCCGGCCCCGACAAGGCCCAGTACGGTGGCATCGCGCAGGTTCATATCAAAGCGGTAGATGATGGTGGAGGTGAAATCGGCGGTGAGCTGCGGCAGGATGCCGTAGCGGATCTTCTGGAAGGTGGTGCAGCCGGCGGCATCCAGAGATTCCAGGATGCGCTTATCCAGGTCCTCGATGCTCTCGATGAACATTTTGGAGACCATGCCGATGGAGCACAGCGACATGGTGAGCAGGCCAGCAAAGGGCCCGGGACCGGTGACGCGGATAAACATAAGCCCATAAACAAAGGCGGGAACGGTGCGGATGGCGGCAATGATCATGCGGCCGATGAGCGCAATGGGCCGGGGGACCAGATTGCTGGCGGAGAGAAAGGAAAGCGGCAGCGAGATGACAGCGCCGACGATGGTGCCGAGAAACGCGATGCAGAAGGTTTCCAGTAGCAGGTAGGGAACGCCATTGGTGCCCAGGGTGAACAGCAGCTTGGGGGAGGGGTGGAAGATGCCGGAGAGGATGTTCTTGGCGACCTCCAGCCCGTTGCCGGTGGGATTGCTGACCCGGACAGCTGAAGCGGACCACGCCAGCAGACAGGCCACAATAAAGGCGGCCAGCAGCTGCCAGATCCAGGTTTTGGGCGCGGAGGCATAGGCTTTTTGAATTTTATTCACAGCGGTACCTCCTTTTAAGTCAGGCGCTTGCGCAGGGCATGGCTGATCCCCTCGATGATAAGCACGGTGATAAAGAGGACAATGAGGATCATGCCAAGGCTGTCATATTCGCGCCAGCCGATTTTTTCATTCATGATAAGTCCCAGACCGCCGGCGCCCACATAGCCCAGAATGGAGGCATAGCGGACATTGCCCTCCAGGCAGAAGAGCGAAACGGAGAGATAGGTGGGCAGTACCTGCGGGAATACCGAGGTGACAAAGGCCCGGATACGGGTAGCGCCCAGAGCTTCCATGGCCTCGAAGGGGCCCATATCCACTGTTTCGATGACCTCGAAGAGCTGTTTGCCCACATAGGCAAAGGTAAACACGGCAATGGCACAGGTACCGGCCATGGTGCCGAGACCGAAGATATAGGTAGCGATAAGGGCGCAGACCAGTGTGGGCAGGGTGCGTACCAGGCTGAGGAACAGCCGGACGATGGAAACCACAATGCGGTTGGTGACGATATTGCTAGCGGCGGCGATGGCAAAGGGAACGGCCAACACCGCGCCGATGAAGGAGCCGAGGAAGGACATCTTGATGGTATCCCACAGGGGAGTCCAGATCTTGGAGAGATAGGCGGTATTGGGCGGGAACATGGCCACCAGAATATCAAAGAACTTGCTGCCCTTTTTTACGAGGACGGTGAAATTGAAGCCGGTGATATGGACAGAAACCGCCCCCAGCAGCAGAATGATGAGGAGCACGAGCCATGCACGGCTGCGCTTTTCCTCCACCACAGCGCCGCTGGGCAGGGTGTAACGGCGGGGCTTAAAGATACGATCGTAAAAGCTCATGCGGTCGCCTCCGTTTCGGCATCATCCCCATAGATGGCATTCAGGACGGCCTGATCTACCTGCTTGGAGGGGCCATCGTAGACGATGCGCCCGGCCCGGATGCCGATGATGCGGTCGGCATACTCGATGGCGAGCTCCACATGGTGGATATTGAGCAGAATGGAGATGCCCATTTCCTTATTGATGCGGACAAAATCCTGCATGACCTGACGGGCGGTGACGGGATCCAGCGCGGCGACCGGTTCATCGGCCAGGATGATCTGCGGGTCTTGGGTGAGGGTGCGGGCCAATGCCACACGCTGCTGCTGGCCGCCGGAGAGCTGGTCGGCGCGGATGTAGGCCTTATCCAGGATGCCGACCTTATCGAGGGACTCCAGGGCCTTCATTTTATCCTCCCGGCGGAAAATACCCAGCAGTACCCGCCAGAATGGCATATCCGGTACGCAGGCGGAGAGAACATTTTTGATGACGGTGGTGCGGGTGACCAGATTGAAAGACTGGAACACCATGCCGATGCCCCGGCGGAAGCGGCGCAGGCTTTTGCCGGAAAGGGTGCTGACATTGATGCCATTTACCATAAGGGTGCCGGAGGTGATGCGGTGCATCCGGTTGACGGAGCGCAGCAGGGTGGATTTACCGGCGCCGGAACGGCCGATGATGGCGACAAATTCACCATCCTGGATGGTCAGGTTTACATCGTCCAGCCCCACGGTGCCATTGGGGTATACCTTGGATACATGGTCAAATTGAATCATACGGTCTCCTCTTCTGCGGTTAGAATACGGGTCTCATTCATAAACCGGGATACACACGCTGGGGGATGTATTCCGGTTTGGGAACGAGAATGGGGAGGACCGCACAGAGGAAAGCAGTAATCTGTGCATGTCCTCCCCGCATATGGGATGGAAATGAGAAACCGAAAGGTTAGTTGGCGGCGCTCAGCTCCTGGATGAGCTTCTGAGCGGCGCGCTCGCTGTCATAATCGGAAGGCTGGGCCTTCTGATAGCCATTGTGGCTGTAGATAGCGATAACTTCCTTGCCGGCATCGGTATTGCCGATATTGATGAAGGCGTTCTGCAGAGCGGCGATGAACTCATCGGTCATGATCTCGGAGTTCTTGCTGACGGAGATGGTGTCATTGTAGATGGGGGCGGTAACACCGATGACGCCGGTCTCCTCCCAGATGGAAGCCTCGCGGCTGAACTCGGTGTTCCAACGCTCGGCATAGTCGCGGCGGGCATCGGCATAGGTCACCAGGACATCGACCTGACCGGAAGCCAGACGAGCAAAGGCACTGGCATAGGAATCGGACTGAACGGCACTGGCGAGATCAGAGATGCCCTTGCCGTAGTGATCCTGCAGCCACAGGGCGGGATAGATGTAACCGGCGGGGGAAGAGGTGCCCATGACGCTCCAGTTGGCGCTGTTCAGGTCTTCCCAAGTCAGCTCTTCGCCGTTATTAACCTTGGCGAGCAGCTCCTGACCCTTATCGGAGGGGCCGGCGATCATGAGAGCACGATAGGAAACAGCCTGCTTTTCGGAAGCTTCGGTGGGCTGGCCATCGTTCCAATCCTTGGCGTTATCGGAATCCTTGCTGAGGCCGTTACGGGTGGCAGTGAGGATGACCTCGGCGCCGTCATCGTACAGAACATAGGTGCCGCCGGGGATGAGGCCAACATCGATGGTGCCGGCTTCCAAACCTTCGCCGACTGCCTCGTAGGTGGTGCCGACGGTGATCTCAACTTCGCCGACCTCGTAGCCTTCTTTGGCCAGCTCTTCCTTGAGCATTGCCTTCAGGGGCTCGGTGACGGTGATGATCTCGGCGGGCTCACGGGAAGGAACGAAAGCGACCTTGAGGGTTTCGATCTTCTTGGTATCCGTGTCATTGCCGGGGGTGGTGTTGTTGCCGCAGCCGACCATCATGCTGAGGATCATGACGACTACCAGCAAAAACGCAAACAGCTTTTTCATTTGTTTTTCCTCCATAATGATTCTTCATTATCCTTTTTGCCCGCGGTGTGCGGGCAACTGGCGGTGCAGCAAACTGGGCAGCCTGCTACACTATCTAAAGTATAACATGCTGCCCCGCGAAATTTTTTTCTGTTTTCGTAAAAAAAGTATTATCTTACGGCCGGCGGTCACGGTCAAAGTAGATGGCGATGAGATCCTCAAAGGCCAGAATAACATGGCCGAAGAAGGGATTGGGAAGGCTGCCGACCAGTGTCTGTTTGGAGCCGTCAATGACAAAAACAATATCAGCAAGCCGGGCCAGGGCGGAATCCCCGCGCTTGGTAAAGGCCATGATCTTGTGACCGTGCTGCTGGGCGTGACGCACATCGTTAAGTACCGGCTCGGTCTCGCCGCTTTGGCTGACGGCAAACATCACCGAGGGTTCGCTGCCGCCGGGCAGGTGATGAGCATCCTGGAAGAGCATATAATCGTAGAAATGGACATTATTGAACACCATAAAGCCGCAGATGGAAAGCCGCTGCGCGATGTAGGAGCCGACGATATTGGAGAAACCGGCACCGGTGGTGAACATTTTCTCCTGGCGGGAGGCTTTGAGCAGTCCGCAGAAATCATCAATGAGGGCATCAGAGTAATTATCAATGAGGTTTTTGAGATTTTCGGCATTGCGGCGTTCATCCCGGCCATTCAGCTGACGGCTGAGATAATAATACAGCTCGCTGTACCCCTCAAAGCCCAGCCGCTTGCACATTTTTACGATGGTGGCGGTGGAGACAAAATTTTCGGTGGCGACCTGCTGAATGCCGACCCGTTTTTCCCCGCGTTCCAGGTGCGCGGCTATACTGGTGATGATCTTCTGCTCGTCTTCCGAAAGCAGATTGGTAAGTAAGAAATAATTATCGCCCATGCGCTGGCATCCTTTCCACGGTTGATTTTATACATTATAACACCTTGTTCGGCAGAGTTCTACCGGTATATTGTAAAATCGAACGGTGCAAAGGGGGAAAAATCCCATGAACTTTATGTGAATTTTACGGATGAGGGCTTGCCTTAAAGTTAGCTTTAGGTTGTAAAATACAATTATATTAGACTCTCCCGAAAGGAGCAAGGCAATGGAATCCCCCAAGATGAAATATAGAATAGCGGCGTCGCTGTTGGCACTGATGCTGCTGGTACTGGGTGGCTGCGGCGCCGCGCCGGAACAGACCATGACACCAACTGCCGAAACGGGAACACAGGAAGAAGCAAAGATCCCAGGGAGCGTGACGGTGACCGGAGAAGCCGCGGCGGAGCTGACAGAAGGACAGCAGACGGTAATAGTGGCCTTTATGGAAAGGGACAAAGCCACCCATAGAAGTGGGGTACAGCACCGTGGAGGAGCAGCGTACTTTGGCGGAGGAAAATCTTGCGGCCCGGCTGGCACAGCAGGGGCAGCAGGCGGAGCCGATGACGGCCCGGAATGCCTATGACCGGGAGGCAGCAGTGGCCTATGCCCGGCGCTGGGCTGGGGAGCGCAACAGCGAGTGACCGGAATACGACCGCTACGGCGGCAACTGTATGAACTTTGTTTCTCAGACTATAAATGCAGGCGGGGTGCCAATGGACACCACCGGCAGCGCATGGTACTGGTTTGGGAACGGCAACCGTACCGCTTCCTGGTCCGGGGTCAATTATTTTGTGAGCTATGTGCAGGCGAATACCGGCAGCGGGCTGGTGGGCGACGCGGCGCCCCCCTACTACACAGGGGAACCGGGGGATGTTATCGCCATGGGCAACGACCATTTCCGGCACATTGTGATGATAAGCGAAGTGCTGACGGATGAAAGCGGCAATACCGTGGATTATCTCATTTGCTCCAATACAGGTGATCTGTGCGATTTCCCGGCTGGGGCGTACTTTTACACCTATCAGCAGCTTATCAAAATTTACGGCTGGAACTGAATATCGCCAGGGCTTCCGTTTTACCAAACGGGAGCCTTTTGCGTGCCGGGCGATTCTTTACATTCCGGGCAGTCAATGCTATAATTATCTTTTAACGATAGACTGGAAAGGAGGCGGCGCTGTATGGGACTTCCCGCCCGTTTGGTACGCTCGCAGCTCAATTTTTTTAAGCCTTTTGTGGCGAATTGCTCGCTGGAGGTGACCCGCAAGGGACAGGATAAATTGGGCGAGCTAATGGAAGCGATCCACAAAAAAGATGTCATTGTGAGGGATTATTCGTTTGAGCGCTTTGAAGGCGCCTGGCTGATCCCGCGGGATGAGCGCCGCAGCGGGGTGATCCTATACCTGCATGGCTGCGGCTATACCTGCGGCGACCTGGACTACGCCAAGGGCTTCGGCGCGACGCTGGCTGATGAATGCGGGATCAGAGTATTCTGCGCCGCCTACCGCCTGGCCCCGGAAAGCCCCTACCCGGCCGCGGTGGAGGATGCCCTGGAGGCCTACCGCTACCTGCTGGAGAAAGGCTATGCGCCGGAGCAGATTGTGCTGTGCGGGGAAAGCGCCGGAGGCGGGCTCATTTGCGCGCTGTGCCTGCGGCTGAAGGAGATGAACATGGCGATGCCTGCGGGCCTTATTGCCATTTCACCTTGGACGGATTTGACCTGCTCCGGGAAAACCTATGAGGAAAACCGCGAAGCGGACCCATCCTTGACCGAAGAGCTGCTGCGCTTTTATGCCGATTGTTACACCGGTGGGCTGACTTCCAAGGAGGAGCCGCTGGTTTCGCCGCTCTTCGGTGATCTGACCGGTTTTCCGCCAGTGCTGCTTTTTGTGGGCGGGGATGAGATATTGCTGGATGATACCCGCCGCCTGCACCAAAAGCTGGTGGACGCCGGCTGCGAGAGCAAAATGATCGTAGCGCCGGAACGCTGGCATGCCTATGTGCTGTATTATCTCAATGAGAATATGTCCGACTTTGAGGAGATGGGCAAGTTCCTAAACCGGGTGATGGGCGGGGAACGCAAGCTGCGCTGGATGCAGCTGGATAACGCCGCGAAAATCTATCCCGCCGCCCGCCGCCGTAACTGGAATAATCTGTTCCGGCTCTCGGCTACCCTTACTGAAACAGTGGATGTGCCGACCCTGCAAACCGCGCTGGATGTGACTGTACGGCGGTTTCCCTCTATTGCCGTTCGGCTGCGCCGGGGAATGTTCTGGTACTATCTGGAGCAGATCCCGGCGGCGCCGGCCATCCAGCCGGAAAAGAGCTATCCATTGGTGCATATGCCCTTTGATGATATTCGCAAGTGCGCATTCCGGGTGCTGGTGTACCGGGACCGCATTGCGGTGGAATTTTTCCATGCGCTGACCGATGGCACCGGGGGGACCATCTTCCTAAAGACGCTGCTGGCGGAGTACCTGTGCCGCCGGTATGGGGTAGAAATCCCGGCGACTGATGGCGTGCTGCGCCGCCTGGACCCGCCCCGTGAGGAGGAGCTGGAGGATAGCTTCCAGAAGTACGCGGGCCGGGTGGAGGCCAGCCGAAAAGAGGCGACAGCTTATCACCTAAGCGGGACACCGGAACCGGATGGCTACCTGGACCTGACCACGCTGATGGTGCCAGCCGCCGAGCTGAAAGCAAAGGCCAAGGAATACGGTGTGACGGTAACGGAGCTGCTGTGCGCCGCCATGATGAAGGCGATTCTGAACCTGCAGGCTAAAAAGGTACCGAGCCGCCGGCGCCGTCGTCCGGTAAAGGTGCTGGTGCCGGTAAACCTGCGCGGGCTATTCCCCAGCCAGTCGCTGCGGAATTTTGCCCAGTATGTTACACCGGAGGCGGATTCCCGCCTGGGGGATTACACCCTGGAGGAGCTGTGCCGCATTGTACATCATCGCATGGGGCTGGAGGTCACCCGTAAGAATATGAGTGCCCGCATTGCCACCAATGTAAACAGTGAGCGCATTCCCATCCTCAAGGTGATGCCCCTGTTTATCAAAAATTTTGCGATGAAGATGGTATTTGATACCGTAGGCGAGTGCAAGAGCTGCCTGTGCATGTCCAATCTGGGTGTGGTACAGGTGCCGGATGCCATGCGGCCGTATATCCGCCGGATGGATTTTATCATTGGTGTGCAGGCCAAGGCACCGCACAACTGTGGGATCATCACCTGGGGCGATACAGTTTATATCAATATGATCCGCAATATCCGGGAGCCGGAGCTGGAGCGGCATTTCTATGAGGTGCTGCACTGGATGGGCCTGCCGGTAAAGGCGGAAAGCAACGGGCGCTGAAGGCGCCAAGGGGGGAACAGCTATGTATTGTGTTAAATGCGGTGTGGAGCTGGGCGACAGTGAGAAAAAATGCCCGCTGTGCGGCACCACGGTCTTTCACCCGGAGATGGAGCCGCCCAAAGGGGACGGGCCTTACCCGCCGGAGGAACACATCCACAAGGAAGTGAGCCGCAGCGGCGCACTCTTTGTAGTGACGGTGCTGACGGTACTGCCTATTGTTATCTGCCTGCTGTGCGATTGGCGTATCAATGGCGGAATCGTATGGTCGGGCTATGTGACGGGTGCGCTGCTGATGTGCTACATCGTTATCGTGCTGCCGCTGTGGTTCCGCCGGGGGAACCCCGTCATCTTTGTCCCGGTCGATTTTGTGGCGCTGGGGGTTTACCTGCTGTATATCGATCTGGCTACCGGTGGGCGTTGGTTCCTTTCCTTTGCTTTTCCGGTGGTGGGGGCGGCAGGTATTATTGTCACGGCAATGGTCATCCTGCTGCGCTACCTGCACGGTGGACACCTGTTTGTATTCGGTGGGGCGTTTATTCTTTCCGGCGGGCTGATGGTGCTGGTGGAATTTCTTATCAACCTGACCTTTAAGCTCCATGATGTTCTGCTGTGGTCCATTTACCCGCTGGCGGCCGGCATCATTTTAGGGCTGACGCTCATCATTATCGGCTGCTGCCGCCCACTGCGGGAATCACTGCAGAAAAAGTTTTTCCTGTAAGCCATAAAGCAGCACAGTGCCTGAAAAGGGCAGGAGGGATCCTATGAATCTTCAGCACATGAAATATGCCGTGGCTGTGGCGGAGACCGGCTCCATCAATAAAGCGGCGGACCGCTTGTTTGTGGGCCAGTCCAATCTCAGCCGGGCCATCAAGGAGCTGGAAAACAGCCTGGGTGTTGCTATCTTTGAGCGCAGCGCCCACGGGATGGAGCTGACCCCGGAGGGCGGGGTGTTCCTGCGGTATGCCAAGGCGATCCTGCAGCAGGTGGATGAGGTGGAGCATATGTTTACCGAAGGCTCCGCCAAGAAAAAGCACTTTTCCATCTCGGTGCCGCGCTCCAGCTATATCTCGGAGGCCTTTGCCCGTTTTTCCTGCGAGCTTTCCGCCGATGAGGAGTTTGAAGTCTTCTACAAGGAAACCAACGCTATGCGTACCCTGAAGAATGTTCTTCAGGACGACTATAAGCTGGGCATCCTGCGGTATGCCGAAAACTACGACCGCTACTATAAGGAATTGGTGGAAGAAAAGGGCCTGCGGTGTGAGCTGGTGGCGGAATTCCGCTATGCCCTGCTGATGAGCAAGGACTGCCCGCTGGCGCAGCAGGAGAGCATCACCTATGAGGACTTGAAAAACTATATCCGCGTGGCCTATGCCGATCCGTATGTCCCCTCGCTGCCGGCTTCCGAAGTGCGGCGGGAAGAGCTGCCGGATGATATCAACCGGCGCATCTATGTCTTTGAGCGGGCCAGCCGCTTTGAACTGCTTTCCCGCAACCCGCAAGCTTTTATGTGGGTTTCACCGGTTTCGCAGGAACTGCTGGAGAGGTATTCGCTGGTACACCGCCCCTGTGTGGATAGCCGCCGCCGGTATAAGGATGTGCTCATCTACCGGCAGGACTACACACTATCTCCATTGGATAAGCAGTTCATCGCGCAGCTTATTGCTACCAAGCGGGAGCTGCCGGATAATTGGGATCAGTAAGGGCACCCCTGCCCTTATTGCCGGAAGGTATTTGATGTATAAAGTGATTGAACGGAAGGCGTCTGCTGTGACAGGCGCTTTTTGTATACAATTTTCGCCTGCGGTATATCGATAAAAGCAATACCGATATTACAGAAAAGCAATTCCCATGGCGAATGGGATGTGATAGAATAGCCTTGGAAAGGTACCGCTTATTATCGATATCACATCAACGGATTGACAAGAAGGGAAAGAATACTATGAATACCAAAGAGATCAAAAGAGCCACGATAGGTCGCCTGCCGCAATATCTGCGGTATATCAGCTCCCTGCCGCAGGAGATTACGACCGTTTCCGCTACCGGCATTGCCAAGGCGCTGGACCTGGGCGAGGTGCAGGTGCGAAAGGACCTGGGCGCAGTATGCGGCGCGGGGCGCCCCCGTGTGGGTTATGACCGTGCTGAGCTGACCACCTGCCTGGAGGACTGCCTGGGCGGCCGCCCGGTGGCAGCGGTAATAGTGGGTGCAGGCAAGCTGGGCCGCGCACTGCTGGATTACGCCGGTTTTTCGGAATATGGTACCAACATCCTGGCGGCATTTGATTTGAATGTCCCGGCAGAGGGCGACCGCAGTGAGCTGAAGCCGGTGCTGCCCATGTCGGCGCTGGCGGATTTCTGCGCCGCGAATAATGTCAGCATCGGCATTGTTACGGTGCCTAAGGAAGCCGCGCAGGCGGTGACCGATGTCTTGTACCGCAGCGGTGTGCGGGCATTCTGGTGCTTTGCACCCTGCCGGCTGCAGCTCCCGCCCGATGCTGTCATCCAGTACGAGAATCTGGCGCTTTCTTTGGCGCACCTGAAGGCACGCCTGTAACCGGAAGGAGGTCGAGCGATGAATCTGGATCGTATCATTTCGGTGCAGAACAGCATCACCGTTTTTCGGGATGGCGACCGCTGCCTAAAGGTTTTTAATGAGGACTGCGCTAAGGCGGATGTCATCAATGAGGCGCTGAACCAGGCCCGAATGGAGGAAACGACCGTCACTGTCCCCAAAATTCTGGAGGTGACCGAGGTAAATGGCAAGTGGGCCATTGTTTCGGAGTACATCAAGGGTGAAAATCTGGAACAGTTGATGGAGCGCTATCCCGAAAAGGCGGGGGAGTATATGGAACTTTTCGCCTCTCTGCACTGCCACATCCACCAGCAGTCCTGCCCCATGTTCAAAAAGCTCAAGGATGAGCTTCAGCGCAATATCAACAGCTCGGAGCTTTCCGCCACCGACCGGTATGACCTTTATTCCCGGCTGGAGCGGATCCCAAAATATAACGAGGTCTGCCACGGCAACTTTGTGCCGTCCAAGGTCATCATCAGCGCCGCGACAGGAGAACCATATATCATCGATTGGTTCCATGCCACGCAGGGCAATGCCGCCGCAGATGCCGCGTTGACCTATTTGCTGCTGCGGATGCGCGGCCGCAGGGAGGAAGCCGAGCAGTACCTTGCCTTGTTCTGTGAAAAAAGCGGAATCGAACCGCATTATATCCGCCGCTGGATGCCGCTGGTGGCGGCTTCCCAAACGGTAGTAGCCAATGCCCGCAGCCGTGCCGTGCTGCAGCGGTGGATCGATGACCCCGCAGGGGCGCAAGAGATGGAAACAGAGGTGAATGAAGCATGAAAGTTACAGTTTGTATCGGGTCTTCCTGTCATGTGCGCGGCTCCCGCCAGGTGGTGGAGCAGTTGCAGGATCTCATCCGGGATCATAACCTCAGCGATGAGGTGGAGCTGTGCGGGTCCTTTTGCATGGGCCAGTGCCAGCTGGGTGTCTGCGTAAAGGTGGATGATGAGTTCTGCTCCGTCACGCCGGAGGGCACCCGCGCGTTCTTTGAGGAAAAGGTGCTGAAGCCCCTGAATAAGCAATAAACCGCCGCGGCGGGGAGGAAGCTTCTATGGAATGTCTGACCCTGAAAAAAGCCAATTGCAAAAACTGCTATAAATGCATCCGCCACTGCCCGGTCAAGGCTATTCGCTTTTCCGGCAACCAGGCGTATATTATCCAGGATGAATGCATCATGTGCGGTCAGTGCTTTGTGGTCTGTCCGCAGGATGCCAAGCAGATCGTCAGCGAGGTAGGAAAGGTGCGGGTAATGCTGCAAAGCGGCGCGCCGGTGGTAGCCAGCCTGGCCCCCTCCTTCATTGCCAACTACGCCGGCAGCGGCATAGAGGAGATGCGGGAGGCGCTGAAAAAGCTTGGATTCTATGATGCCGAGGAAACCGCCTTGGGCGCTACTATGGTCAAGCGGGAATACGACCGCATGGTGGAGGAGGAAAACCGGGATATTATCATTTCCTCCTGCTGCCCATCAGTCAATTTGCTTATCCGCCGGTATTACCCGGCGCTGCTGGGATATTTGGCACCAGTTATGTCCCCTATGCAGGCCCACTGTGCTGATATCAAGCGCCGCATTCCCGGCGCTAAAACCGTATTCATTGGACCTTGTGTGGCCAAAAAAGAAGAAGCCCAGGAATGCGGCGAAGTGGATGCCGTACTGACCTTTGATGAGCTGACCGAATGGCTAAACCAGGAGAATATCACTGTGCAGCCGGCCAGCGAACTGAAAAAGGGCGGCCGGGCGCGGCTGTTCCCCACGGCAGGGGGTATTCTGCGCTGCATGGAAAAGCCCAACGCAGGCTATACCTACATGGCGGTGGATGGTGCCCAAAACTGTCTGGAGGTGCTGGAGGATCTGCTGCATGGCGGGCTGCACCACTGCTTTATTGAAATGTCGGTGTGTACCGGCAGCTGTGTGGGCGGGCCGGTCATGGAAAAATTCCATCGTTCCCCGGTGCGGGATTACCAGGCGGTGGACCGTGTGACCGGGCAGCAGGACTTTGACCTGCCCCAGCCTTCCTCAGCCCAATTGAGCCAGAAACGCCTGCCGCTCATCAAGGAGCGCCATCTGCCATCAGAGCGGGAGCTTGCCGATATCCTGCGTCAGATGGGCAAAAAGAAGCCGGAGGATGAGCTGAACTGTGGCTCCTGCGGCTACAATACCTGCCGGGAAAAGGCCATTGCCGTTTATCAGGGCAAGGCGGAAATCTCCATGTGCCTGCCGTACCTGAAGGAACGGGCCGAGAGCTTTACCGGAAATATCGTCAATAATTCACCGAACGGCTTTATCCTGCTCAATGAAAAGCTGGAAATCCAGCAGATCAACCGGGCGGCGCTGCAGATGATGAACCTGTCCTCTCCCTCCGATGTGACGGGAGAACCGGTCGTCCGTGTGCTGGATCCGGGGGATTTCTTTACCGTATTGGAAAGTGGGCAGAGCATCGAGAAAAAGCGCATTTATCTTTCGGAATACGACCGCTATGCTGAGGAGACCATCATCCCGGATCACGAGTTCCATCAGATCATTTGTATCCTGCGGGATGTGACCGAGGAGGAACGGGTTCGCCGGCAAAAGGAAGAGCTCAGCCGGCAGACTGCCGAGATTGCGGATGGTGTGGTGGCCAAGCAGATGCGCATTGTGCAGGAAATAGCTTCCCTGCTGGGCGAAACGGCCGCTGAGACCAAGATCGCCCTGTATAAATTGAAAGGTTCGGTATCCGATGAATGACCTGTGTGTAGAGATTGGCTACAATAGCATCAACCATGTGGGCGAAGAGCTGTGCGGCGACCATGTGGAAGCGGTAGGGCAGGGGGAGGATTCCTCGGTGCTGGTGCTGGCCGACGGCTTGGGCAGCGGGGTAAAAGCTAATATTCTCTCTATTCTTACTTCCCGCATCATTTCTACCATGATTGCCGAGGGCCTGCCGTTGGAAGAGTGCGTCAAGGCCATTGCGGCCACGCTTCCCATCTGCTCAGTGCGCAAGGTGGCCTATTCCACCTTTACCATCATTCGCCTTATCAATAATGAGGTAGCGGAGATTATCTGTTACGATAATCCCCCGGTCATCCTTATCCGGAACGGTGTACCCACCGATCTGCCCGGCCGGGATATGATCGTGGGGGGAGATAAAAAAGTACATAAATCCGAGCTGCGCCTGCAGGAAGGAGATATCCTGGTGGCGGTGAGCGATGGCTGCCCCCACGCCGGTATTGGGGTGGCATATAACTTTGGCTGGCAGCTAAAGGACATTGCTGACTTTATAGCGACCGCTTCGGTGGCCGGTTACAATGCCAAGACACTTTCCACCATGCTGGTGGAGGAGTGTGACCGCTTGTATGGCGGCAAACCCGGCGATGATGCCACCGCCTGCGTGGTGCGGGTGCGCCGCCGCGCACCGGTCAATATTCTGTTTGGCCCGCCCCGCAACCGGGATGACGACGCCCGCATGATGACGCTGTTCTTTTCCAAGGGCGGCAAGCGCATTATCTGTGGCGGCACCACGGCATCCATTGCTTCGCAGTATCTGGGGTCGCCCATCACCACCGAACTGCACTACCAAAGCAGCGGCCTGCCGCCCATTGCCCACATGGAGGGTGTGGACCTGGTGACAGAGGGCATTATCACCATCAGCCGGGTCATTGAGTACGCCAAGGATGTGCTGGATCAGAACGAACGCCATGAGGAATGGGGCTATGGTCACGATGGTGCCTGTCTTATCAGCCGGATGCTGTTTGAGGAAGCGACGGATGTCAATTTCTTCGTTGGCCGGGCGGTAAACCCCGCCCATCAAGATCCCAACCTGCCCATCAGCTTCAATATCAAAATGAAGCTGGTGGAGGAGCTTTCCGAGCTGCTGCGTAAAATGGGCAAGAGGGTCAAGGTCATGTATTTCTAAAAAATAAGGGGGAGCCCATGAGAAAGTTTGATACCAAGGTGCAATACCTGAAATACAAGGTACTGCGGGAGGTGGCCCGGCAGGCCTGGAATGATACCCTGCTGGATAATGTCATGTCCATTCCGCGGGAGCTGGCGCCCCGCAATGCCGAGACCATCTACTGCTGTGTCTACAAGGAGCGTGCCATCCTGAGCGAACGGGTACGCATGGCCATGGGCGGCAATAAGCAGAACCCCAATGTCATCGAGGTCATTGATATCGCCTGCGATGAGTGTCCCATGGGCGGCTATGAGGTCACCAATTCCTGCCGTGGCTGCCTAGCCCGCCGGTGCGAGGATGCCTGCCCCAAGGGAGCCATCACCTTCCACAACCATGTGGCGCACATCGATAAGGCCAAGTGTGTGGACTGCGGTGCCTGTGCCCGGGTCTGCCCTTATTCCGCCATTGTAGACCGCAAGCGTCCCTGCGAGAACGCCTGCAAGATCAAGGCCATCACCATGAATGAGAATAAGGCCGCCGCTATTGATAACAATACCTGCATTTCCTGCGGTGCCTGCGTCTATCAGTGCCCCTTTGGCGCCATCACCGATAAATCCTATATCCTCAATGTCATTGATATGATAAAAAAGAGCGGGGACAATGAGAAATACCATGTCTATGCGGTCATTGCCCCCTCTATCTCCAGCCAATTCACCTACGCCAAGCTGGGGCAGGTTGTCACCGGGCTGCATCGGTTGGGGTTTTACTCGGTGGCGGAGGCCGCCCTGGGTGCCGATATGGTGGCCGATGCCGAAAGCCGCGAACTGGTGGAAAAGGGCTTTCTGACCAGCTCCTGCTGCCCCGGATTTGTCAGCTATATTGAAAAGGCCTTCCCGGAATTGAAACCTTATATCTCTCACAATCTCTCCCCCATGGCCACCATTGCCCGCTATCTGAAGGAGCATGATGCAACGGCCAAGGTTGTCTTTATCGGTCCCTGCACGGCCAAAAAGGGGGAGGCCGCCAAGCAGGAAGTCCGCCCCTATGTGGATGCCGCAATGACCTTTGAGGAGTTACAGGCGCTTTTTGACAGCCGGGAAATCGATATCACTGCGCTGGAGGAAGGAATGCTGGATGAGGCCTCCTACTTCGGACGCATTTTTGCCCGCTGCGGCGGTTTGGCGGAGGCGGTGGCCCAAGGGATCAAGGAGCATGGCCACACCGATTTCGAGCTGAAAGCAACCTCCTGTGACGGTATTGAACAGTGTCGCATTGCCCTGTTCAAGAAGAGTAAAAAGCTGCTGGATGCCAATTTCATTGAAGGAATGGCCTGCACCGGTGGGTGCATCGGTGGGGCAGGATGCCTGACCCACGGTCCCCGCAGCCGTGCCGAGGTAGATAAATACGGGATGGAAGCCAACGATAAAACCATTACCGAGGCGTTGGCAGCTCTGGAGCCTAAGCCCTAAACATAAAACAGAAACAGTGCGTACCGCAGGCTGGCCGTGCGCACTGTTTTAGGTTTGTACAGGGGGCAGGCCCCGCCCTTCGCACAAACTTTCCCTATGAAAAAGCCGCCCCTGTCGGGGCGGCTCTGTTTTTATGCAGCTAAGGCTGTCTTTGCAGCGAAGCCGCAATGGCCCTGGCGGCTTCTACCGTCAGATGTGCGGCAGTTGAAAATTCCTCCGAATGGACCCGGCGGAACATGCCCACCACGCCAATGGTATACCGTACTCGCCCTTCGGCATCGGCTATAGGCGCTGCAATGGCGCGCAGGCCAATCCGGTGCTCGCCATCTTCAATGGCATAACCGCGTTCCCGCGTAGCAGCCACATCAGCCTGGATTTGCTCCGGGGTGGTGTGGGTATGGGGGGTGTAGGCGACCGGCTCGCCGCGGCACACCTGCCGCATAGCATTCTCATTCCACGCCAGGAACACCTTGCCCTGGGCGGTGCAATGCAGCGGCATACGGGTGCCGGGCGCTAATGCGACACGCAGCGGGTTGGGGGCTTCAGTGACCTCCAGCAGCAGGGCATCGGTGCCATCCAGTGCCGCCAAAAATGCGGTCTCGCCGGCCCGGTTGGCCAGGCTTTGCAGGAAGGGCCGACTGATGGCGGTGATGTTCCGGCTGCCGCTGGCCGCACACCCCAGTTCAAACAGGTGTAGCCCCAGTCCGTAGCAGCCATCCTCAGCGGATTGTTCTACCAACCCGGTTTCCCGCAGGGTGGAGATAATGCCGTGCAGGGTGCTTTTGGGCAGCTCCGTGCGCCGCGCAATCTCCCGCAGCGGCATGGGCGTGCCAGCCTCCGCCAGGATCTCTAGGATTCTGACCGCTTTTTCAATTGATTGTACCCGTCCGCCTGCTTCCAGCATGTGTGTGTTCGCCCTCCCGTTTATCTTATAAGAGAATAATGCTTAGCTTATATTATACTGCTTTTTCGCATAGGTTACAAGTCGGTTTGCACGGAAATGGGCAAAAAATATTTGATAATGCAGCATCGAAGCATAGAAGCATCCGGCCATCGTAAAATGGCCGGATGCTTCTATCAAAGTTTTGTTTACGCGGCAGCCTTTACTTCTACGGTGCCAATGGAGTTGGCTGCCAGAGCATTGTAGGCATCTTCGCTCAGGGTGGTGTGGTAGAACAGCTTGAAGTACTCGGTCACCTCGGCCTGCAGATCATAGTCGGCAGTCTCCGGATAAAGCAGCTTGGCCATCCACATCATGCCCAGCATCCGCTGAACGCTGGGGGGGAAGCCCATCCAGTTGTAGGGACCGATGGGCACTTCGTAGTAGGTGCCGTTCTTGATGGCGTTGACGCCCTGCCAGGCGGGATCCTCACCAACGGTAGCGTATACGCTGCCGGGGGCAAACAGAATCACATCAGGATTCCACTTCAGGATCTGCTCAATATCAACCTCGTTGCCGGTGCCCTTGGAGGAGGGGGATTCTACAACTGCCAGGTTGTTGGAAAGCAGGTCAATGATCTCGGCATGGTAGCTGCCCTTGGCGATGACATTTTCGCCCTTATCACCCAGGCAGTACAGCAGGTTTACCTTCTTTACGCTCGCGGCGATCTCATTGGTGCGGTTATAAATCTTGTCGCAGTACTCACCCAGGGTGTTGCCCTCGGTCTCCTTGCCCAGCAGGGTGCCCAGGGTGCGGTAGGTATCCCCCATGCTGCCGGTGTAGCAGTCAATGTGAACGAAAGGAATCCCGGTCTGCTCCTGCAGAGCGTTCAGGTCATCGGCCATGCCGTCCTTCTGCTCGCCTACATCAATAACCACCTCGGCACCGGATTGCAGCAGGGTTTCCAGGTTCAGCTCTCCCTTGCCGCCGTACAGCTGGCCCAGCAGAGGCAGATTGTAGTACTCATCGGGGATCAGCCCCTTGGCCTCATCCGCCCAGCCGTTGGCAATACCAACCATCATTTCGGGAGCGATGGCGAATACCACGATCTGGGCCAAAGGACCGGAAATGGCGATCTTACTAAGATTGGCGGGCAGGGTCACTTCGCGGCCCAGGGAATCGGTAAAGGTGCGGGTGGCGGGCGCGGGATCCGGGGTAGGATCATTGTTCTGCCCACAGCCAGTCAGCGCCAGGGTGGCGATCATCATGGCTGCCAGCAGAACGCTAAGCATTTTTTTCATATCTTTTCTCCTTCTGTTTGTTCTTTTAGGATTTTATAACTCAGGGATATCCCTGCTGTCGAATTGGATAATGCCCATTACCTTGGGCTGTGGCAGGTACCACGGGAATTCGTCATCCCCGGTGGCGGTCAGCCGTGCGCGTACTGCTTCTTCGGTTACGGCAGCGCCGCTCCGCTCGTAGATCTCAAAGAACCGGCAGGCATCGGTCAGACTCCGGAAAGGCTGTCCCATTTCCAGCGTCAATGTTTCGCCGGTATGGGGGATGCCGTATCCATCCAGAAGCGCCATGGTGTCGGCGTAGCTTTCGTGGCCCATCTTCTGCTTGCCCAGCGAGAAGCGATGCTCGCTCCAGCCCTTTTTGATGATGATAACGGGTCCACAGCACTGCTCCTTAGCGATGCGCATCGCTTCGTTCCCAGTGCCAAAGAAGCAGAATACCATGGCATCATAGGGCTCATCGGGCGGCAGCTCCGCTATCCCACCGCAGCGGATATCTACATTCTTGATTTTTTCTTTATCGCAATTTGCGGCCAGAACCGCCAGTGCCTCCGGGCTTACATCTACCGCCGTTACTTGTCGGCAGTAGGGGGCCAGCTGCAGGCTGAGGTACCCCAACCCACAGCCCGCATCACACACATGGGCGTTTTCGGGCAATCGCTTGGCAAGGTATTCCGCCAGCAAATGGTGGTAGTCGCTGTGTTCGCTGGCATCCCGCAAAAAGCGGATCATATCTTCATTCCAAATAAACATCAGTCATCCTCCTTCAGCAGCGGAACGATCAACCGTCCTTCTTCCGCTTCCGCCAGGCGGGTCTTGATGCTATAAAGCGTCTCCAGCAGTTCAGGGGTTATCACCTTCTCCGGAGTACCGTCAGCGCAAATCACGCCATCGTGCAGCGCCAGGATGCGGTCCGAAAAAAGCAGCGCCTGCTGCGGATTGTGGCTGGAAAGCAGGATGGTATACCCCTGCCGGGCCAACGCCCTTACCCGCTGCATCACCCGCAGCTGGTTGCCGTAGTCCAGGCTGCTGGTCGGCTCGTCCATGATGAGCAGCTCGGTCTGTTGGGCTAGTGCCCGGGCAATCAGCACCAGCTGCTGCTCGCCGCCGGAAAGTCTGCCGTAGCTGCGGTTCTCCATGTCCGCAATCCCAACCTGTGCCAGGGCTTCTCGTGCTATGGCCACTTCCTTGGCGCCGGGGCTTTGCAGGCCCCGTACCCGGTGTGTGGTGCCCATTAGCACCATCTCCAGCACAGTATAGTGGAAGGTAGGGGTATGGGTCTGCGGGATATAGGCCACCTTGGCCGCGATTTCCCGCGGCTGCATATTTTTTACCTCTCGGCCCTCTATGGTGATGCTGCCCTGGTAGCTGTGGTACAGCCCCAACAGGCAGCGGAACAGCGTACTTTTTCCGGCGCCGTTGGGTCCCAGCACCGCGATCAGCTGCCCTTTTTGGGCAGCAAAATCCATCCCATGCAGAATTTCATTTTTTCCGTAGGAGAAGCGCACGCCCTTGGCTTCTATGGCAGGGTAGCTCATACGCCGCCTCCCTTCTGGCGCATCAGGTAAATAAAGAACGGCGCACCGATAAAGGCAGTCAGAATGCCAATGGGGATCTCCACCGCCAGCAGGTTCCGGCTGATGTTATCCACCAGCAGCAGAAAGGTGGCTCCAAACAGCATCGAAGCCGGGAGCAGCTTGCGGTAGTCATTGCCGATATACCGGCGGCACAGGTGGGGGATGACCAAACCCACCCAGCCGATCAGACCGCTGACCGAAACCGAAGCGGCGGTGACCAGCGTGGCGCATACCGCTACAATCAGCCGCAGCAGGGCGGTATTGATCCCCAGCGCGCGGGCTTCTTCCTCGCCCAGGGTCAGCAGGTTCAGCCGCCAGCGGATCAGCAGCAGCGGGATAAGCCCCAGCGCCATCGGCAGGATTGCAAAGCGGATATCCACCCCGCGGGTGCCGGAAAGACTGCCCATCAGCCAGTAGGTGATTTCCGGAAGCTTACTGCCGGGGTCCGCCACCAGCTTGATGTAGGAAGTCCCTGCCGAAAAGAGCGAGCTGACCATAATACCGGCCAAAATCAAGTTAACAGTTTTCTGCCCCGGGGCACGCTGACCGATCACAAAGACCAGCAGCACCGTAAGCAGGCTGAAAAAGAAAGCGTACAGGGTGATCATAGCGGAGGAACGCCCATGCAGAATGGCCAGTGCCGCGCCAAAGCAGGCACCGGTGGAAGCACCCAGCAGATCGGGGGCCGCCATCGGGTTCTGGAAAACGCCCTGGTAGCATGCACCGGCGGAAGCCAGGCAGCAGCCCACCAGACAGGCCATAATAATGCGGGGCATCCGGATATTCAGCACGATGGTCTCCATTACGGAGGGCCAGGTCACAGGCACGGCAAACAGCCGCTCGGCGGCAAAGCCAAAAGGCTTACCTACCCAGTTTACCAGGGCGGTCAGCACCCGCTGCAGTCCCTCGGCCATCAGCCCCAGGAACTGCCCCAGTGTAAGGGATACCCCATACCGCCCCAAAAAGAAGGACCCCCAAAAGACCGCCAGCAGCAGGGCGGCCAAGGCCCACAGCCGGGCAGCGCCGCCTGTGGAACGATCCTTTTTCAGTTGTTTGGCGGGGGTGGTCATATAGTTGCTCTCCTTGTGGGCTATCTCTTTCCCTAACTATAAAATATCCGCAATAATTTTGCAATACAAAATTATAATTTTATAATTTAATAAGATGCGATCATCTCATTACAGAATAATGGTACAGATAATTATAGCCCCCGCATGTGACGGGGGCAATGATTCTTATTCGGCAATGACGAAATATTATTCGTCATATCAGAATTATATGCTTTTCCTCCGAATATCTTATTTCGTCGCCGGCCGGAATTCCTTTTTTCCGTAGAAAAATAGCGCCAGAGCGCCGGGCCCTACATGGGCGCCGGTCATCGGCTCGTAGCAGGCATTGATGATGTTCTTCGGCGGGTGGTTGCGGTTCAGCAGTGCAATCAGCGCTTCCGCGTCCTCGGGGCAGTCGCCGTGTGCAATGCCGATGGTTTCGCATTCGGCGTGTTCCACATAGCGGTCATATTGCTCTGCCATCAGTTCAATGGATTTCTTCCGACCCCGCACCTGCGCAAAGCATACAATTTTCCCTTCCGGGTCCCCCTTCAGCAGCGGCTTTATCTGCAAAACGGTGCCCACGGCAGCCTTCAGGTTGCTGATGCGCCCGCCTTTTTTCAGGTATTTCAGGTTATCCACGGTAAAGACCTGGCACATATTATGGCGGCCTTCCAGCAGCCGGTCGGCGGCGGTATCGATATCCACCCCTTCGGCACGGTATTCCACCGCCTTCAGCACCTGCAGCCCCTCTCCCAGCGAAGCCGAAAGGGTATCCACCAGCCGTATTTTCCGTTCCGGGAATTCCTCCCGCAGTGTGGCGGCGGCCACTTCGGCGGAAGCATAGCTGCCGCTGATGCCGCTGGACATCCCCACAAACAGGATATCCCGTCCCTCCCGCAGCAGTGGGGTAAAACCGTCAATATACCGCTGCGGCTCCACCAGCGAGGTGGTCACATCGGTTCCGGCCCGAATCATATCATAGTAGGCGTGCCCATCAAATTGCTCCAGGCTGGTCACCCGGTGCTCCTCCCCATTATAATAGAAGGAAAAGGGGATCAATCCCACCCCAAGTTCCTCCAGCAGGGAGCAATCTAAATTGGCGGCAGTATCGGTAAAGATTTCGTACAAGATGTAAAACCCTCTTTCATCTAATATGCTTCATTAGATTACAACATTTTTATAATCATGTCAAGCTGTAATATTCATCACAAATTCTTGCGGGCACCTTTCCTATGTGGTATAATATCGCCAAAAGAGAGGTGTGCTGCCGTGAACTTTGATAAAGATCTGGTAGCGGGCAAGCTGCGTCGCTGGGACCGCTACCTCAACCGCTATCATCTTCCCGCTTGGGAGGAGATCCCGGATATCGGACTGTATATGGAGCAGGTCGTTACCCTGCTGCGCGGCTATCTTGATTATCTTCCCCCTGAGCTCAAGGAGGAGGAGGCTGTCACTGCCGCTGCCATCAATAACTATGTGCGCACACGCGCCATGCCCGGCCCCGTCAAAAAGCGCTATTACCGACTGCACCTGGCCTACCTCATTATGATTTGCACCCTCAAGCAGGGCCTCGGTATCTCACTGGTGCAGCGGCTCATCCCGTCGGAGCTCACCGAGGAGGAACTGCGTCCCATCTACACCGAGTACATCGGGCGTCACAGCCTGGCCGCCGTTTATTTCACCCGGGAGGTGCGCGCCGCCTGCGCTACCATTCTCAAGCATGAGGACGAGGAGCCGTCCGTGCTGGATACCGATCGGGTGGAGGACATCATCGCCACGGCTGCGATCATTGGTGGTTTCTCCCGCCTGCTGGCGGAGAAGCTCCTGCTGCTGGAAGGCCACACCGTAGAAGATGGCGGCAGCCTGGAACTTCTCCCGTAAAACCGGGCACAATATACCCCATAAAGAAACCCGCAGCAGCCCCATGACTCCTGCGGGTATTCTCGCCCAAAGATCAATTTCAGATTTTTCAAAAAAAATTTGCTCTCCGGCGCAACCAAACCTTCTCACTTGTTGTCTATATGGGTGAGGGCACCGATCCGGGAGCGGGAAAGGAGTGCCCGATGGAGGACGAAAAGATCATCGAGCTTTACTGGCAGCGCAGCCCGCAGGCCATCGATGAAACTTCCCGTAAATACGGGGCATACTGTATGCGGCTCTCCATGAATATTCTGATGAACCGGGAAGACAGCGAGGAAAATGTCAATGACACCTACCTGCGTGTCTGGAATGCCATCCCGCCGCAGCGCCCGCGGTTTTTCGCGGCGTTTCTCGGGCGCATTGCCCGCAATCTGGCCCTGAACCGCTATAAAGCCCGCACGGCCGAAAAGCGGGGCGGGGGAGAAGCGGCCCTTTCGCTGGAGGAACTGGCGGAATGCCTGCCATCCGGCAGCGAGCCGCAGGATGAGGCCGAAGCCGCTGCGTTTTCCCACCTTCTCAGCGAATTTTTGCGCACCGAAAGCGAGGAGGCCCGCCGGGTGTTCCTGCAGCGATATTTCATGTGCTGCCCAGTCGCGCACATCGCCGACCACTTTGGATTTTCCGAAAGCCGTGTCAAATCCATGCTGCTGCGTACCCGCACCCGTCTGGCAAAATATCTTGAAAGCGAGGGATGGACCAAATGAAGCATGAAGCACTGGCGTCCGCCGTCACCGCCATTGATGATGACCTGCTGCAGGATGCTATAACGGTACCGCCCGTTCCTCGCCGTCCGGCCTTTGGCCGCTGGGGCGCCATAGCGGCTGCCCTGCTGCTGGTATTTGGCATCTCGGTGCTGTGGCAGCAGTCCGGCACGCTCCGCCTTTCGGTGGGGGAGACCATCATCGGCAGCCAGCCGGTGCCGGTCATAACGGAAGCCGTCCCACGCACCGCCGCGGAGCCCGCGCTCTATACCCTTGGCAGCCTGGAAGTCCCCCTGACCCTTTCCGGCCATGGGGAATGGCAGCTTTCCACAGACGATGGCGAATTGCGGATCACCCAGGGAGATGCCGTTTCCGCCTGGAGCGGCACCCAACAGGGCCGCGGGGCCTGTACCGTTCTTTGGGCCATCCCGCAGCCCACGGCGGGGGAAACCTACCGCCTTACCCTCAATGCACAGACAATGACCCTTTCTCAAAATGAGCAGGGCGTCTGGATGATACAAAAAGCTTTATAAAAGAAGGAGAAATTGTAGCATGAAAAAGATCATTTCCATTCTGCTGGCAGCCGCAATGGTGCTGGCCTTCGCCGCTTGCGGCAACAATTCCGGCAATAACGGCGGCAATGACGCGGCCGTCACCGATCCGCTGGAGGTTCTCAGCAAGACCTGGAGCAGCCTGCCCGAGGAGGATAAATTTCCGGCCGCCGGCGGCGATAACGGCAGCCCCGTGGATGACAAGCCCGGCAAATTCGATATTTCCGATACCGATAATCTGGATTATATGCTGTCTTTCCCAGCCGGCAGCGTCGACCTCATTGACAGCGCCGCCTCTCTCACCCACATGATGAATATGAACACCTTCACCTGCGGCGCCTACCATGTAAAAAATGCCGCCGATGCCAAGACGCTGGCCCAGTCCCTGCGTGACAGCATCCAGTCCCGCCAGTGGATGTGCGGCTTCCCCGATAAGGTCGTCGTTCTCACCGTGAATGAGGTCGTTGTGGCCATGTACGGTGATGAGGAGCTCATCAACAGCTTCCGTGATACCCTCACCGCTTCCTATCCCGCCGCCGTCATCGATTTTGACGAAGCCATCCAGTAATCGTTTCGGGGGGATCAGCTTATGCTGTTTTCAAGCATCCCGTTTCTCTACTACTTTCTGCCGCTCACGCTGCTGTGCTATTTTTTGGCGCCGCGCCGGGCAAAAAATGCCGTTCTGCTCCTCTTTTCCCTTGTGTTCTATGCGTGGGGCGAGCCGAAATATGTCCTATTCATGGTCGTATCCATTCTGCAGGGCTATTTCTTTGGGCGGCTGGTAGAAAAATATCGTGTCAGCAATCCCCGGCGGTCAAAGCTCTTTTTGACCGCCTCGGTCCTTTTCAGCCTGCTGCTTTTGGGCTACTGCAAGTACGCCGATTTCTTCATCCGCAGCTTCAATGCCGTGACTGGCCTTTCGGTGCCGCTTCTGCGGGTGGCGCTGCCCATTGGCATCAGCTTCTACACCTTCCAGATCCTCAGTTATGTGGTGGATGTCCACCGGGGCACCGTGGCCGCCCAGCGCAATCTCATCGACCTCGGCACCTATATCGCCATGTTCCCGCAGCTCATCGCGGGGCCCATCGTCCGCTATGCCGATATCGAACCCCAGCTTAAGGAACGCCGCTCCACCCCGGCCATGGTCGCCGCAGGCGCGCAGCGCTTTGTGCTGGGCCTGGGTAAAAAGGTCCTCATCGCCAATGTGCTTTATCAGCTTATCACGGTGTATAAGGCTACCACCCAGCCCTCGGTGCTGTACAGCTGGATGTACGCCGCGGCCTATATGCTGCACATCTATTTCGATTTTTCCGGTTACAGCGATATGGCCATCGGCCTGGGGAAAATTTTCGGCTTCACCTTTGCCGAAAACTTCAATTATCCCTATATCTCCCGCAGCGTCACCGAATTTTGGCGGCGCTGGCACATGAGCCTTGGCTCCTGGTTCCGGGATTATGTCTATATCCCCATGGGCGGCAACCGGGTGGCCCCGGCCCGCCGCTACCTCAATATCCTCGTGGTATGGATGCTGACCGGTCTTTGGCATGGCGCCGATTGGAACTTTGTCCTGTGGGGCCTGTTCTTCGCTGTGTTCCTCATCCTGGAAAAAGTTTTCCTCTTAAAGCCCCTGCAAAGGCTCCCCGTCCTCAGCCATCTTTATACCCTGCTGCTGGTCGCGGTCAGCTTTGTCATCTTCGATAGCGCCGGCCTTTCGGAAGCCGCCGCCCACCTGGGCCGCATGTTTGGGGCGGGCGGGGTGCCGCTTGCCACCGGCGAAGCGCTTTACTACCTCGGCAGCTATGCTGTCACCTTCATCATTGCCGTCATCGGCGCTACGCCCTATCCCACCCGCTGGATGAACCGCCTTTCCGAAGGCCCCAAAACCGGCCGGGTGCTGGCAGTCGCGGCCCCTGTGGCCCTGATGGCCCTGTTGGCGGTCGTCACTGCCTACCTGGTGGATGGCTCATTCAATCCGTTCCTCTATTTCCGCTTTTAAGGGGGTGCCGTATGCAAAAGAATAGTATAAGAATTGTTTTGACCACGGTGCTGCTGGGCGTTTTTCTGGTCGGCTTTTCCCTCTGGGCGGCCATCAAGCCCGCCGATGCCGCCTCCGATGCGGAGCGCCGCTCCCTGGCGCAGCTGCCTGCCCTCACCGGCCAGTCGCTGCTTTCCGGCACCTTTGCCGATCGCTTTGAGGACTACGCCACCGATCAGTTCCCGCTGCGGGATGAGTTCCGTACTCTCAAGGCCCTGACCGCCACAGGGCTGCTGCGTCAGCGGGATAATAACGGCCTGTACCGGGTGGGAGATCATCTGGCCAAGCTGGAATACCCCATGAATACTGCTTCCCTTGACCATGCGGCGGAGCGCTTCCGGTATCTCTACGAAGCTTACCTGAAGGACGCCGGCAGTCGGGTGTATCTGTCCCTCATCCCGGATAAAAACTACTTTATGGCCGCGCCCAATGGCTACCCCTCCATCGATTACGAGCAGTTTGCTGAGGAACTGCAAAGCCGCACCGGCTATATGCAGTATATCGATATCTTCGATCTGCTGGAGTTGGAGGACTACTACCGCACCGATGCCCACTGGCGGCAGGAGAAGATCCTGGATGTGGCTGCCCGGCTGGCGGGTGGCATGGGCGTGGAGCTTACCGGCAGCTACACCAGAAAAACGCTGGAAAAGCCCTTCTATGGTGTTTACTACGGCCAGGCCGCGCTGCCCATCGCCCCGGAGGAGATGAACTATCTCACCGGCGGCGCCATCGATACCGCCGCGGTCTATAATTACGAAACCGATACCGAGGGCGGTATCTACGATGCGGAAAAGGCCGCGGGCCGTGATCCGTATGAGATGTTCCTTTCCGGCTCCGTGTCGCTCCTGCGCATCGAAAATCCGCAGAACACCTCCGGCCGCCGGCTGGTGATCTTCCGGGATTCCTTTGGCAGCAGCATCGCACCGCTGCTGGTGGAGGGCTATTCCTCCGTTACGCTGGTGGATATCCGGTATCTCGCCTCCAGCCGGCTGGGCGGCTTTGTCGATTTTACAGGCTGCGATGTGCTGTTCCTGTATAGTGCCGGCGTCCTCAATAACAGCTCCACCCTAAAATAAGCCAAAGAGCCGCTCCTTTTGGGAACGGCTCTTTTCAATTTTTGTATTTATGCGCTCTTTTTCTCCCGTCGGGCCCGGTAAATGGACCGGACCGTCAGCAGCACCACAGCCGCCGCCAGCAGATTGATAAGGCCGGAGACCACCGGATAGTACCAGCTGGCGGCTTCTGCACCGCCCAGCACCTGCCACAGCGGGGCCAGCCAGCCATGCAGCCCCAATACCACTGTCCACCCCAGTGCCAGCGGGGTGTATTTCTGCCAGCGGGTGCGCCGCAGCGCCAGCACCACATACAGCACCAGCACCGCCCACAGCCCCCAGGTCACCCACACCCCAATGCCGTAAAATTCCGACTGATAAACAACGGGGTTGATCACGCTCCCCAGGCTTACACCGCCAAACCAGCGCTGCGCGGGCAGCAGGATTGCCAGCAGCGTCCCGCCTATAATGATCCGCCCGGCATACCGCCGCAGCGTCAGGCACAGCACCGCGCAGATCAGAAAGTACACTGCCGGGATCAGCAGTGCCAAATTGAGCACCAGCGCCAGCACCGCACACAGCAGTCCCACCCCCAGCAGGATATACCCAATGGTTTTCTGCCCGCTGGGGGCTGCTGGCTTCGCAATGACCGCATCCACCGGTATCTCCTCCGGGGCTTCGGCCGTTTCCTCCGGGGACTCTCCCTTTACCAGTTCATCCAGTGTGATATGGTACAGCCGGGAAAGCGCGATCAGCCGTTCTAGATCCGGCAGTCCGGCATCGGTCTCCCATTTGCTTACGGCTTGACGGCTCACGCCCAACTGCTCCGCCAGCTCCCCCTGGGAAAGCCCCAGCTTTCCCCTGTAATATGCGATCCGTTCACCCAGTGTCATTTCAGCATCCGCCTTTCATGTTTTGTACCGCAAGAGTATCATGGAATGGGGGTGCTGTCGACCAACCCCTCATGGATTTTTAGCAACCTTCCGTTGCCCCCCTCTGTTTGGAGGGCTTTCGCGCGTTTTCTTACCTATATTATATAGGAAACGCTCCGCTGGCTACTGCGGCCTTCACCAGGCAGTAGAAGAGCGGCGTGGATAGGACACAGAACAGCGTGGAAAGCAGACACACCCGTGCGGCCATATCCGCTTCATCCTGGTAGGTGATGAAGAAGGTGCACAACACCGCAGAAAGCGGCGCAGCAAAGCACATCACCACCGTCATCAGCGTCACCTCGGTAAAGTGGGTCCATCCGATCTGCTGGAGCAGGCACAGCACCGCCAGGGTATACAGCGGGGCTATAAACATCCGCAGAAAGGCGATGAACCACGCCTTGCCGTCCCGCAGCGCGTCGCCCAGCCGGGACTCTCCCAGTGTCGAGCCGATCAGCAGCATCGCCAGGGGGTTCACCAGGGTGGCCATCTGCGGTACCACCGCGTACAGTGCCGGGAATCGCAGGTCCAGCCGCAGCAGCGGTATGCCGCCGGGGCAGGGAAGCAGTCCCTGTGTCAGCCAGATGAAGAACCCCGCGAACATAGCCAGCATCACCGGCGTCAGGAACGCTTTTTTCAGATTTTGCTTCAGGCTGCCACCGGTCACCGCCACCCCGCTGATGGAATAAAAGGCGTAGAGGTATAGCATCACCCGGAAAGCAATAGCTACCATGCTGGCGGAAAGCATCGATTCCGACGGATTTTCCCGGTAAATAGCCCGTAGAATAGGCATGGCGTATAGTGTCTGCTGCCCTATGGCAAAGCAGATGCCATATAGGTTGGCCTTCCGCCGGCCGTATTTAATAAAAATAAGCTGCGACAGCGCGATCATCGAAAGATACAGCGCAAAGGAGATCAGCAGGATCTGCACATTGCGCCGCAGCTCCCCGCGGGCAAAATCGGTCATAAAGGCATCAAAGGCCAGGCACGGCACCGTCAGCTTCAGCAGCAGGGCATTCAGTACCGGACGGCTTTCCGCCTTCAGGATATTTTTCTTCCGCAGTCCCCAGCCGATCCCGATGGTCAGCATGGCGGCGCAAAATACGCTCAAAAAGGATTGATCGGTCAGCAGCCCGGCCGCAGAGGATAACATAGGATCTCCACTCTCCCGTCACTTGGTATACCTTATTATAATAGGATCCCCTGGGCCGGGTGTCAATATCGCATTTCCGCAGGTTTCTGCCAGCCGCTGGCCCGCTCGCCATCTCCCGTTCTTTCCCGCAAAAATCACACAAATTTCACATCAAAACCCCTTGCATTCCGCTGCGGGAATGGGTATAATAAGCTTTCAACGATGGAGCGTCCGCCCCAGTCGATGAACCTTTTGAAACCCGTATTACGGAATACTTTAATTACAGGAGGAACATCTGACATGAATCTCGAAAAATACCTTGATATCACCCCCGAGCTGCAGGAAGCCATCAAAAACGGCGAGCCCGTTGTCGCCCTGGAAAGCACCATCCTCAGCCACGGTATGCCCTATCCGGAAAACCTCTCCTTTGCCGCAGAGGTGGAAAAAGAGATCCGGGCCTGCGGCGCTCACCCCGCCACTATGGCGCTCATCGGCGGCAAGATCAAAGTCGGTCTCTCCCCGGAAGAACTGGAGCTGATGTGCCGCGGCGAAAATGTCGGCAAGGTCTCCCGCCGCGACTTTGCCACCTACCTCGCCACCGGTAAGACCGGTGCTACCACCGTTGCTTCCACCATGATGTGCGCGGCTCTGGCTGGCATCCATGTATTCGCCACCGGCGGCATCGGCGGCGTTCATCGCCATGGTGAGGTCACCATGGATGTCTCTGCCGACCTGCAGGAGCTGGCCCGCACCCCCGTCGCCGTCATCTGCGCCGGCGCCAAGCAGATCCTCGATATCGGCCGCACGCTGGAGTACCTCGAGACTATGGGTGTCCCCGTCATCGGCAATGGCACCAGCGATTTCCCCGCCTTCTTCTGCAAAAAGAGCGGCTTCGGTGTGGATTACGCCGCCCAGAGCGAGGAGGAGATCGCTCGCATCATCAAGACCAAGCTGGAGCTGGAAATGCCCGGCGGCGTCCTCATCGGCAATCCCATCCCGGATGAATACGCCATGGATTTCGATTACATGGAGGGCATCATCACCAAGGCCCTGGAGCTGGCCGATGCCCAGCACATCCACGGCAAGGAGATCACCCCCTTCCTGCTGGCCCACATCAAGGAGTTGACCGGCGGCGAGTCCTTCGCCTCCAATGTCCAGCTGGCGCTCAATAATGCCCGCTGCGCGGCCCGTATCGCTGTTTCCCTGGCTAAAATGTAAAATAAGCGTGGAATCCCCCGGTAGCTTGCTGCCGGGGGAATTTTTTGCCAAATACCACCCCCGCATTTTGTGCGAGTCACCAAAAATTCTCAAAAAGGTTGACACCCCTGCCCAAAAGTGGTAGTCTTATCCTGTTCTTATATCCCCATGGGGATATTTTTGTGTTTGCTCCGCAAACACAACCCCACCTGCGGGAAAAATAAAAAAGAGAAAGAGGTATACAAAATGAAAAAGTTTTTAAGCATTTTGCTGGCTGTCCTTATGCTGGCCGTCATGCTGCCGGTTACTGCTATGGCCGAAGAGGGTGCTGCGGGTAATGGTTCCCAGTCCAACCCCTATACGCTGGCGCAGCTTGGCGCTATGACTCGTGATGAATACATCGCTGCCCAGAATGCCAATAACAGCACTATCTATGTCACCGTTGGCAATTACAGCTATGATACTAACGGTGTTCTCGGCAATGGTGTGCGCAATGATACCACGGGCCAGACTGAAAACCGCAACGTGCTGAATGGCTACAATTCTAATGGCTACCTTGGCGAGAAAAATGACGGCGCCAACGGTAAAAATATAGTTTTTGTTGGCGGCACCATTACCAGCGGTGTTACCGGCTATGAGGATATTGATCATATCGGCACCAGCTTATTGCTGGCTGTTCCCGCCTACACCCATGTAACCTTCCAGGGCACCACCTTCAAGAATGTTATCAGCATTGATTATCAGCTTTACACCGGCCCTTGGAGTCAGTTGGGCTGCGTGGATTTTGAAGGCTGCACCTTTGATGGCATTATCGTTGGTGCTATGGCTACACAGAGCTTGGTTTTCAATAACTGCACTTTTAACAATTACACCAATACATCTAAGGCCAACAATTCCAACCCCACTTGGATCAGACCTGCCTACGGTAACTGGAGCAAGGGCGATAACGAGGGTCAGGGTAACGATTTCCGTTCCCTCACAACCATCAACTTTACCAATAATAAAGTGACAAGTACCCGTCCCGTAAAGTTTGAACGAATTGCCCAGTGGGAGATGGACACGACTCTAACTGCTACCAGTAACCACTTTGATATTTCCGCACAGAATGGCGATACCAGCACCAAGAATGTTGGTATGTATTTCGGTGCCAATGCGGCGTTCGACCTTGTAGTAGAAAAGAACACTAAGAGCGCAAATACGGCGGGTCTTTACACCATTCCCGCCGATCAGACTGCTCTGCCGGAAGGCTCCACCATCAAGAACACCAACGGTACCGATGTAAAGCTTACCGATGTTATGGTGTGGAAAACGACCACCGATGAAAAGCTGACCCTTGACCCCACCGGTAACGGCAAGGATGAGAACGCATCTACCGTCATCATCATCGACCGCCCCGCCGAGGACACCCCCAAGACCGAGCCCGAAAAGAACCCCACCACCGGCGCCAATGATGTGGTCGCCGCCGCGGTCGCTCTCATGGCTGTTTCCGCTCTTGGCATGGCCGTCCTCGCCCGCAAAAAGTAATCCGTGATTCGCCCAAAAGCTCTCCCGCGCCGGGGGAGCTTTTGCTGTGCTGGCCGAGATGGCGGCGCTGCCTTCCGGCATTCCGCAGGGAATGGAAAGCAGAAATATTGTGGTGGGGCTGTTCCAGGCGCAAGCACAAAGCAAAAGCACCTTTTGTACGAGGCACTCGGAGTGT